>SDBU01003741.1_pt1 | contig 19187 bp, 15 predicted proteins | sample 2277071 | NCBI WGS metagenome assembly SDBU01 (sample SAMN10397929, study PRJNA504765) | marine sediment metagenome | isolation source: marine sediment core GS08_GC12, 126 cmbsf | place: Arctic Ocean: Gakkel Ridge, Loki's castle | collected 2008 | reverse complement strand
CCTACGGTCAGAAGGTGACCTGAATATCTCCCCGCGTCGCAAGGCCTGGTCGAAAAAGCATATCGACGCCGAGACTCAGCATTGGCTTGATTTGGATGCCAAGTATTTTTTGCATCAGTCGCTCTCGACTCCCTGTTTGAACGTCCTGTCTCATTGTGAAGGCATTAATCTTAAGGACCTTCAGGGCCGCAGTTTAATGGACTTCCACGGCAACAACGTCCATCAGATTGGTTTTGCCAATCGACGGGTAATTGATGCTGTTAAGAATCAAATGGAAGAGCTTGCTTTCTGCACACGCCGCTATACCAATATCCCCGCGATAAAGCTCGCCGAAAAGCTGGCCCAATTAGCTCCGGGAAAACTGAACAAGGTTCTCTTTGCTCCGGCGGGAACAGCGGCTATCGGAATGGCCCTGAAACTGGCGCGGATGGCAACCGGCAAATTTAAAACGATTTCAATGTGGGATTCTTTTCACGGCGCCTCGCTCGATGCCATCTCTATTGGTGGAGAGGCTATCTTTCGCAAGGGTGTCGGACCGCTCCTGCCGGGTACCGAGCATGTCCCGCCCCCGGACTGTTACCGTTGTCTTTGGGGATGCGATGAGGATAACTGCACTCTCAAGTGTGCTGACTACATCGAGTATGTCTTGGGTAAAGAGGGTGACGTTGGGGCCGTAATTGCAGAGACTGTGCGAAGCACCTCGGTTGTCCCGCCCGCTGGTTACTGGAAGAAAATTCGCGCAGCGTGCGATAAACATGGCGCACTGCTGATACTCGATGAAATACCCCACTGCCTCGGCCGTACAGGGAAAATGTTTACCTGCCAGCACTTTGAGGTTGTTCCGGATATGTTGGTGGTCGGCAAGGGTTTAGGCGGCGGAATATTTCCGTTGGCTGCACTTATAGCCCACCAGGATTTAGACATAATGCCGGACCGTGCCCTCGGCCATTATACCCATGAGAAGAATCCCGTTGCCTGTGCCGCGGCCATTGCGACAATCGAATGTCTGGAAGAAGAAAATCTGCTGGCGAATGCCGAAAAAATGGGCGATTATGCCATGAATCGCATGCGCAACATGATGCAGCAACACAAAATAATTGGAGCCGTCAGAGGTCTCGGGCTGCTGATGGGGACCGAGCTGGTCAAAGACCGTCAAACAAAGGAGCCGGCAGTCGAAGAAGCCGAGCAGGTGATGTACAGCGCACTTAGCAAAGGGCTTAACTTTAAGGTAACAATGGGCAATATCATAACCCTGACGCCCCCATTAACGATTACCAAACAGGAAATGGACAGGGCATTGAACATTTTGGATGAATGTCTTAAAGAGGTTGAAAAATAGTTATATGATAGGTATTTCAGAAATTTGCCGTCGTCTTGAAGCCGGCCCGAGAATGGCTGCTGAGGTGTTCGACCTTGATGTTGTGTTCGCCAATGCAAGGAGACTGTGTGAGAAGTACAAAATCGTATATGACCCAAAGAGCCCTGTACCGTCAGATGATGATTTGGCTGACCGGACATTTCAGGCCGCCATTGACTTTGTGATTGAGACAGGTGTCTTCTGCCCGGATACCAGTAGTGTAATAAGATTCACGCGGGACGAAGTTTTAGGTGCAGTGGCCAATTCTCGCGGCCGCTGCGTAATGGGTCAGGGCAAAGACCGTTATGAATGGACCCCGCGTCTGCCTGACAGCGATACGAAACCCTGGTATCATGTCGGCACCGGCATCGTCAACACCGACGAGCGTATTGTCTTCAATCTTGTAAGATCGTATGCCAGGATCAAACAGGCTAATTCTGTCAGTGTCCCGGCATTGGAGAAAATAGATGGCTGCCAGGTATCCTGTGGTACTCCTTCTGAGATTTTGGGGGCTATTCGAGGGATAAAGATTGCCCGCGATGCTTTGCGCCATGCTGGCCGGCCCGGTTTGGCCATTGGCAACTGCATCTCCGCCGCAGGAACGGCTTTGGCAACCATCGCTGCCAGCAGTCCGCAATTCGGGCTTCGCCCTTCGGATGGCTGGTTAGTGGGAGCGTTGGCCGAAATGAAGCTCAATATGGGCGCGTTAAATAAAGTAGCGTACCTGTCAAGCTGGGGCGCGAATATCGGGAGTGAATCCGGCCCTATGGTTGGCGGTTACGGCGGAGGGCCTGCCGGAGTGGCCATACTCAATGTAGCTTACATATTGATTGGTATTCTTGTGCTTGATTGCGATTATCATCTTACTTTTCCAATTCATATTACCAGGTCCTGCAGTACCACCCGTGAAGTATTATGGTGTGTAGCAGTTAGCTCACAAGCCATCAGCCGGAACACAAAGGAATTGGTATGGTCGCTTGGTTATATCGCCGCCGGCCCAATGACAAAACAGTTCTTCTATGAGACCGCTGCATATCTCGCCACGGTGATACCTTCCGGGGTGTCGGCTCAAACGACGCATCCGGCAAGGGCTGTGCTGAATGATTATGTTACACCGATGGAGATGATAGGTTCGGTTGAACTTAATGAGGCCTGCGTGGGGATGAGTCGTACACAAGGTAATGAGCTGGCCAAAGAACTGCTTGAAAAGTACGAGGACAAGTTGGACGATGCGCCCATCGGCACGAAATACCAGGATTGTTACGATATCGAAACAGGTTTACCCTATCAGGAATATATAGATCTCTATGGCCAGGTCGTCGAAGAGCTGCGAGCAATGGGATTTGGCATCAGGAGCTGAAATTAACACAATCAGCCCATAAGCAAAAGATCGAAAACGGAGAAATAATGGTTCAACTGCTGGAAATATATCAGCGAGCCCAAAAGGGCCGGACAATGTCGGGGGAATCTTTTGACCTGGACCGCCTGTATGCGAGCCTGAGGCGTCTGGTCAAAAAATACGATATCAAATACGACCCGGATAATCCCGTTCCCGGTGATGATGCGCTGGCTGATAGAGTATTCGAAGCTGCTGTTGAGTTCTTCGTGGAGTGCGGAGTCTATGTTCAGGATACCAGGACGGTGGTTGCTTTCTCGCCTCAGGAGGTACTAAACGCGGTAGCTAATCATAACGGCGACTGCCGTTTCGGCGAGGGTAAGGAGGCACGAATCTTCCGTTCGCGTAAGCCCGACAGCAGCACCAGGCCCTGGTGCCACGTCGGTTCCGGCATAGTGGCATCGACCGAGGAGATTGCATCCAGGATTGTTCAGGGCAATGCTTCCATCAAGGCCGCCGACTCGATGAGCGTCAATGCCCTCGACAGGATTGACGGTTTCGCTATAAACACGGGTCAGCCGACCGAGATTCTCGGCGCGATCAGGTCGATAAAGGTTGCTCGTGAGGCGTGTCGAGCGGCAGGTCGGCCGGGCTTGCCCATTATCAACGGTATCGCAACCGCCGGCAGCGCTATCGCCACCATTGCAGCAGCCGGTACGCAGTTTTGCCTGCGCCCGAGCGACGGCATTATTGTGGGCGCTCTTGCCGAGTTCAAGACAAACTGGGAAATGCTGGCAAAGGTGGCTTACTGCCTGAGTACCGGCTTCAATATCGTTCTTGCCAGCGCACCGATGCTCGGCGGGTACGGCGGCGGGCCGGAAGGTACCGCTATCATGAACACAGCTTATGTGTTCTTTGGAATTCTTGTTTACCAGTGCAATTACTATCTTTCGCTGCCGCTGCACATCAACCTGAGTTGCTCGACGACTCGCGATGTAATCTGGGCAACCGCCCTTAGCGCCCAGGCCATAGCTCGAAATACGAATATGCCCACCCTTACCCTGGCTTACGCTGCCGGCGGCCCTATGACGGAATCTTTCTACTATGAAAGTGCAGCTTTCATTGCCGCTTCGATTGCATCAGGCGTTTCCACGCAGACCCCACACCCGGCCAAGGCGGTCCTGCCAGACTATGTTACTCCTCTCGAAATGAAAACTACAACCGAAACAGCCCTTGCCTGTGCGGGAATGACCCGCAAAGAAGCAAATAAAGTTGTTAAAGCCTTGCTGCCAAAATATGAACAGAATCTCGCCGAAGCATCTGTTGGAAAAAGCTACACCGAGTGCTTCGACCTGGAAACCGGCAATCCCACAGATGAATACCTGGACTTTGTTGAGAAAATTAAGAAAGAGCTGTCCAATACAGGAATACCTATGCGATAGAATCTTGTATTGATAGAGGAGCTGTTGTATATTCACCGGAAGATTTATCTCAATCATATACAATGTGAACGTATTTGTGCAGAAGCACGTGCTCGATAAATTATGAAAGGAGCGGTTTATGGATTTTGTGTATCACAGAAGCTATAAACGCCCCCGTTGACAAGAAGTATCAAGATTGTTACGATTTAGACACAGGTTTACCCTGCCAGGAATATATCCCGGCGCGCCGGGATGGCGAGGTAAAAGAAGAGCTGCAAACAATGGGATTCAATAGTAAACACAAAGATGATACTAACTGATTGCGAGCTTCGATAAGGACATTACGGCATAAAACAAGCACCCCCGAAAAAAAATAATATTCTACAAAAGGACTTATTAAAAAACCGGAGCAAAACTGATGAACAGAAAACCACCGTTTAGAAGAAAAACCGCTATTTCGTACAAAACTGAAGAAAAAACAGTACTGCGTGGATACGATCTGAGCGAATTAGCGGAGAAGGGATATTCCTTTTGTGATGCGATGTTCGTACTGTTTCAGAACAGGATACCTACTGAAAACGAAGAAAAGATGCTCAAATATGAAATGGGTGTGTTCCTGGAACATTCTATGTCACCATCTGCTGTTGCAGCGATAGGCGTTAGCACCGGCAGGCCGAATCTGCCCACTGCTGTGGCTGCTTCGATTATGACCTTCGGTGGGGTGCACGGACCGGGCGCTGCACACGGTTATATGATGAACAAGTACATCGAGCGGGCACGCGTGGAAGGAAAATCAATCGATGAAATGGCAAAGATACTGGTGGACGAGTACCTCGATAACAAAAGACCGGTTATGGGCCTGGGGCAGCCACAACACATTGACAGTGACCCCAGGGCCGAACCGATTCATGTAAAACAGGAGGAACTGGAAGTTGGCGGGGTGTATCTGGAGTTTCAAAGAGCAATCGAAAAACACTTCCATGCAAGGAGAAAAAAAGAAGGCAGGTCTTATGTGGGTGTTAATGTCGTAGGAGCAGGTAATACTGCTTTGTGTGATATAGGCTTTGCCCCAAATGCGGCCTGGTGTATCGGCAGCGTTTGTCGTGGCTTCAGTTGTTCGGCGCACGCTCTGTTCAATATGAAAAAAGGACGTGCATGGGGCGCTTCACGCAGAGAGCCTATGGTACAGATGATAGACCTCAGTATGATTGAGTATGTCGGCCCGGAAGACAGGATAGTTCCAAAACAAAAAGAAAGACAGGAATACGCCAAAAAGCAAAAAGAACAAGGAGAATACAAGAAGTGGGTAATTTAAACGAAGAAAAGAAAAAGAGAAAAATCGGCAACTTAGGTGACAAGAAGATGCCCTTCGATTACTACGAAAGGGAATACGGCACGGTACCGCCGGATACCAAAAGAAAGCCTTTTAGATGGGTCTCTGAAGTCGCATATAAGAATGTGCACCGTATAGTATCGAGGGGATATGATACCACCGAGCTTGTAGAAGAGGGCTACGGGCTCGTAGATATCCTTTTCATAGATTTTCAGGCCAGGATACCGTTGCTCGAAGAAGAAAAAATGCTCAATTACGTGATGGTTTTATCATTGGAAGATGGATTATCAATGCCGGCTGCGTTATCGAGAATTGTAGCTCAGTCCAAGACCTTTTTGACGCAGGCCTGCGGGGCTTCAATCCTGGCCTTCGGCCATGCTTATGGGGCATATTCGGCTTTTGGCAACAGGCTCGAGCAATATCTCGAAAAAGGTGAAGAACAAGGTAAGACTATTGTTGAGACAGCTCAGCTTCTGGTAAAAGAAAATCTCAATGATGAGTCGTTGGGCGTCTCGGGATTGATGCTTAAAGACCCCGCAGCTAAGCGTATGATTGCAAGGGCCGAAAAACTTGGCGTTGCCGGCAAATACATTGCCTTTATAAAAGAAATTGCCAAAGCCGCGCAGGAAATCAGCCCTGAGCCTGTGGATTTGGATATGCTTGGGGCTACGGGGGCCACAATGATGGATTTGGGATTCAGCCCGGAAGCGACCTGGGCCATCCTTGCGGTTACCCGCGCTTTTGCCGCGGGAGCACACTACATTGAGGAGGTGGAAAGAGAAAGCTACACACGATTAGGGCAGACTTTAAGCCCAAAAGAAGATTACGACGGCCCACCGGACCGGGCCGTACCTGACCTCGGCAATCGCGACAAAATCGCCAAACCAGCCCAAACCCATAACACCGAAGAATGGAAAAAAGCTTTCGATGAAAAGAAGAAAATTCACGGTAGTGGATTTGCCATCGGCGAAGAAATTGAAGACCCAAGTAAAAAAACCGGAATCAAAAAAGTTGGACGATGATTGTAGAAATATTCAATTGGCAGAAAATAGACTAATTTTGAATGAGATAATGGAGGCAGCAGAAAATTATGACAGATAATATAAAGGAAATGTACACCAGGGCCAAAAAAGCCTTTAAAGAAGTTGAATCATGGCCGCAAAAGAAGGTAGATGAAATGGTTGCCGCAGCAGGCTGGGAGTGGCAGAAAGAAGAAACAGCAATAGCACTGGCTCGATTAGCGGTAGATGAATCTAATATCGGTGTGTACGAAGATAAGGTGGCTAAAATTCAGAATAAAACCCGCGGTGTTATGCGAGACCTGATTGGAGCAAAGACCTGCGGTCTGATAAGAGAAGATAAGGAAAAGGGATTGAAAATCTTTGCCAAGCCAATGGGTGTTATTGCCAATGTAGTCCCCTGCACGAATCCCGAATCGACAATCTGCTGCCTCGGCCTGAGTACACTCAAAACCAGAAACGCAATGATTGTCTCACCTCACCCGAGAACTCAAGGCAGTTCTTATCTAACGATTGAGCACGGCAGAAAGGCGCTGAAAAAAGTCGGCGCCCCTGAAGACCTGCTGCAGTGTATCAAACAGACCAGCAAAGATAAAACTGTTGAGCTTATGAAAAACTGTGATTTTGCTATTGCCACAGGCGGAGCGGCCCTGGTCAAGGTTGTTTATTCCGCCGGCAAGCCCTGCCACACTGTTGGCGCAGGCAACGTGGTCTCGATAATTGATGAAACGATTGATGTCCCTTCGACGGCAGCGAAAATCGTTAAGTCCAAAACAGCTAACAATTCAGCTTCTTGTTCTTCCGAAAACGCCGTTGCTATTCAGGAAACCATCTATGATGAAATGATAAAAGCCCTGAAAAACGAAGGCGGGTACCTGTGCAATGACCAGGAGCAGGAACGCCTCAGAAAATATATGTGGCCCGATGGAAAGATGCTCAACAGAGATATTGTCGCCAAGCCCGTTTGTTATATTGCTGAGCAGGCCAAAATCGATGTGCCCAAAAGCACACGTTTCCTGATGGTAATAGGCCAAAAAATAGGCCCGGAAGACCGGTTCTCAGGGGAAAAAATTTCACTTGTTCTCACCGTCTGGAAATGGACTGATTTCACTGAGATGATTGAGCGAACGGCGAAAATCCTAAAATTCTCCGGAGAAGGACATTCGGTCTCCATTCACAGCTTAAACGAAGACCGGCAGATAGAATTAGCTCTCAAGGCCAATGTTGGCAGGGTGAATTGCAATATGCCGCATGCTGCAGCCAACAGCGGTAGTTGGTTTAATGGTCAGCCGACCACAGACTCGCTTGGTGGTGGAACATGGGCCGGAAATATGACCACCGACAATATTAACTGGAAACATTTCCTAAACTATACATGGCTGTCAACGCCAATTCCTGAACACATACCCACCGACGAGGAGCTCTTCGGTGATTATCTAAAGAAATGGGAAAGAGATTAACCCGCCGCGGCGGGTTAATCCCTTCGCCCCGGAGTAGTGGAGTAACGCTGTGAGACGAAAAAAAGACCGGATATTTTTATGATAAAGGCGGTACTTTTCGATTTCGACCAGACTTTGGTAAATTCAAGCGACGGCTTTCGTTCTGCTGAAAAACAGGCACAGAAAAAAATCTTCGAGGACCTGGCCATAACTTCCTGGGACGATTTCCTCTCGAATTATCGCCGGCTTCGAAAGCAATTTCATGCAGAATCAAATCTATCAAGAAAGTCACTTTGGGAGGAAGTCTATTGGCACTATTGCAGGCAGTGTGATTCATCTGTCCTTGAAAAGTGGGAAAATGACTACTGGGAAACGGTCAAGACCCATACAATACTCTTTCCTGAAACTTTGAATGTATTAAAGAATCTTTCCGGTCGTTACAAACTGGCGGTTATTACCAACACACAGGCACAGGCCGGCCCACAAAAACACCGTCTGATTCAGATGCCGCATCTCACAAAATATTTTGAGGTAGTAATTATTGCGGGCGAGGACGATTTGCTCCCAAAGCCGGACATCACTGTTTTTCTGGTGTGTCTGGATATTCTGGGCGTTGACCGTAATGAAACCGTCTATGTCGGAGATGACTGGCACACAGATATCTGTGGCGTGGTTGATGCGGGGTTTCAGCCAATTTGGATTAAGCACAGTTTGGTATCCAGGTCCTGGCCCGACAAGGAGACCTCAGTGCCCGTTATTACCAATCTTGACAGTCTGCTGGATATTGATAGTATCATATCCTGATTGCCTGACGCAGAGAACTGTTATCAGCGATATCGAACAAAGACTCAAAATGGGCGACAGGCCGTGAGTTCCACGTGGAAAGTTTGAAGTGCCTAAAGTGTAAAGTGCCTAAAGTTATTTGTTTTCTTAACTTTAGCTCACTTTAGCTCACTTTAGGCACTTTAGCTCACTTGATGACATGTAAGCTATATTTCGGGGGAAGAATAAGGTTTTATGGGTAGAGCAGAAATACGAGCGATTACGTTTGATTTGTGGGACACTGTTTTCATTGATGATTCCGATGAGCCGAAGCGCGCAGCCCAGGGGCTTGCACCCAAGCCGGTTGAGCGGCGGAACCTGGTTCATCAATTCTTAGAGCGGCATGAACCAATTTCCACCGAGTTGATTGATCTGTCCTACAACACGGTAGATGCTGCGTTTCACCAGGTCTGGTACGGGCAAAATGTCACCTGGACGGTTCGTGAGAGGCTCTCGGTTCTACTCAAAGGCTTGAAACGCCATTTGCCTGAGTCTGAGTTTGATGAGCTGGTTCGGTTGCATGAAGAAATGGAATTATCAGTTCGACCCGACCTGGCGCCTGATGTAGCAAAGGCTTTAAGCTCTCTGCAGGCCAAATATAAGATGGGGGTGATATCAGACACTGTTTTCAGTCCCGGCCGTGCTCTTCGTCAGTTGTTAGCCGGCTACGATATTCTGAAATTTTTTAGTGCTTTTGTTTTCTCTGATGAAATTGGTTGTGCCAAGCCCAGCGCCGCTGTCTTCGAGGCAGCAGCCAAGGTCCTTGGTGTCAAGCCCGGCGAGATAGTACATATCGGAGACCGTGAGTCAAAAGATATCTCGGGTCCACATGCCGTTGGTGCTCGTGCTGTTTTATGTACGGTGGTCAAAGACCGCAGTAATAAAAACACCAAGGCCGACGCCATCTGCGACAACTTCATGGACTTACCTGCTATTTTGGAAAAGCTAAACCAATAACAAACACAGGAGTAATGGATGACAACCCCCTTACGATTTCTAATTATTGACGGCTATCCTAAACAAAGCCGGGATGAGCTTCAGGAGGCCGGCATGAAGCTTGCCTGGAAGCTTTATGCAGACATGCTTTTGCAGCACCAGCCGCAGGCAGTTTACGATATTTTACTCCCAAGCGACCCGGCATCCCGGCGCGCCGGGATGCCTTCGGCAAAAGACCTCCACAGATATGCCGGCATAATCTGGACCGGCTGCAACCTAACTATTTATGACACAGACAATCCTAACGTCTCAAGTCAAATCGAATTAGCCAAGGACGCTTTTGAGGTGGGAGTGCCAAGCTATGGAAGCTGCTGGGGGATCCAGATGGCCGCCGTGGCCGCCGGGGGCCAAGTCAAGCCCAATCCGAAAGGTCGGGAGATGGGGTTGGCCCGTAAAATTTACCAGATGCCCGAGGCATACAACCACCCTATGTTTGAAGGCAAGCCCCGTGTATTTGAAGGTTTTATAAGTCACGATGATATAGTTACCAAAATCCCGCCGGGCGGCGTCTTGCTGGCCGGCAACAGCTTCGCCAACGTCCAGGCAATAGCAGTAACGCATAAGAATGGAACTTTCTGGGCCACACAGTACCATCCCGAGTACGACCTCCACGAGATGGCCAGATTAATCGTTGCTCGCGAGAAAAAACTCATCGCTGCCGGATTCTTCCACGGTCACGAAGACCTGACAAACCTTGTGGACAGTATGGAGGCACTTGCCAGAGAGCCAGGCCGAAAAGACCTGCGATGGCAATTGGCTATTGACGACGATGTACTTTCCGACCAAATCCGACAGTGTGAATTCGTCAACTGGCTCGATAAGCTGGTTCTTCCCACGGCCGGTCGTTCGTGAAACATTTGTGTAAAACTAAAGGGTCCACTCCAGACCGAGTTCGAGCAATTTGGCATCTGTGGGGTTACCGGTCTTACTATCCCAGCCCATCAAATCATAATATTGATCCAGCATCTTCGTGAAGGCTTTGCTATCAACGCGTTTACCTTTTGCAGGGCCGTCAGGCAGGGCCTTACCGAGTCTTGCCGGAAGACGGTCATGTTCACGGGAAAACCCTCTTTTGGCATTGAGCTGTCGCATCATATTAATCCTGCGTTCCCCGACCTTCATCAATTCCCAAAGCGTGCATTCCCATCCGGTAGTATATCGAAGCAAATCTTCGAGTTCACGGAAGTTAAAGAGGTTACCGGGCCCCCAGCAAAACATACACAAACACAAGCTATCAAGCAAACTGTAGAAATACTGTGAGTACACAGTCATGCGTACTTTGTCCATCTCATATGAATCCACGGCCTTGCTAATCCCGGACTGACCAGCAGAAGCTGGATGAGTACACTGGAAAATACCAAGGCCTTTGCATGCCTCGGAATCACTGGCCAAGAGCCAGTCATGCTCTGATGACATATGGTCCGGTCCGATGGGACAAACCGCATACATCAGCGCCTGGCTTGGCTTGACCTGGGCCATATGTACAGCCAGGCCATTGTTTTTTACATGTACAGCAAAAGAAGAGGTTTCCTCGCCAAAGTGCTCTATGGCGGCTCCGAAACCCTCAGCCAATATATCACCTATTCCCTCTCGCTGAGCTACGCGTTCTATCAGCCAGAGCAGGGCTTCCGGGTCACCAAAGCCGAGCGATTTGCCGTCCGTTGCCTCCAGAGGGATTAGGCCATTCTCGACAGATTCAAAAACATAAGCAGCCAAACCACCCATTGTTATGGTGTCAATTCCGTAGTTGTTACATAACTCATTAGCTTTTGCTACAACCACCGGGTCAGTAATATCGAGGTTAGAGCCCAAAAGTCCAAGGGTCTCAAACTCCGGCCCGCCAAGTCTATCGCTTACTTTGTAAGGCTTTTCGGTTTTAACTTTTCTTCGACATCCGACAACGCAGGCAAAACATGTTGTATGACCCGCTTCTATCCGAGGTCCGAAGGTAGCTCCATCAAGCTCTTTATAATTCGGATGATAACTGCGAGAGTAATTATGCGTCGCCAGGTTACCGGCTTCAGCCTGAAAGCCCAGCACTCCCGGCGTTCCATACTTACTCAAGGTGGCTGGAAATCCTGAATCAGGCAGACGTTTTGCAGCCAGACGGCCCAATTTCCTAAGCCCCTCTGGATCTGCAAAGTTGATTTTATTCTCACCTCTGACCACAATCGCCCGCAGATTTTTGCTTCCGAACACAGCTCCCATACCTGTCCTGCCTGCCACGTCGTTCAAGTCTGCTGCAAGGCATGCAAATCGAACGAGTTTTTCACCGGCCGGTCCGCACTGCAGGATGCTGAGCTTGCCGCCGCCCAATTCTGTTGTAAGAGTGTCGTAAACATCAAGAACTGTTTGGCCTTTAAGGCCTGTTGCCTCTTTGATTTGTACGTCCTGCCCATCAACAAGTAAATAAACCGGTTTTTTGGATTTGCCCGTAATAACAATAGCATCGTAACCGGCTCTTTTAATCATCGGACCAATACTACCTCCGGTCTGGCTGTCGCCTATGGCACCGGTCACCGGTGACAAAGCGGTCACACAACAACGGCTCAAACCACTGACCGCCGCCCCTGTCGTAACGCCCGGTGCGATGGTCAATATGTTTTGCTCGGCTAAAGCATCCAAATCCGGGGCAGTTTCATTCAGCAGAAAGTACGTCCCGAAAGCTCCCCCACCCAGGTACATTCGGTAAAACTGCTCGTTGAGCTTTTGCTTTTCGATTGAACCGGTTGACAGATTGACTCGAAGAATGGTTCCCGTAAAACCGTTAGACATAAAATACCTCCACAGTATTTTCAGAGAAGGTTAGAATCTACTATTATTGGAAAGCTTCTTTGTAAAGCATTAGCAAATCCTGCTCGGTGCAGGGCCGGGGGTTCGACTGATGACAGGGGTCCTCAAAGGCCTTGTTCGCCAGCATGGCAAGTTGGTCTTCTTTTATGCCTATTTCTCGCAGTGATTTAGGTATACCGATACGTTTATTGAGCATTTGAATGGCCTCTATAGCTTTACCTGCCGCCTTGATATCCGGCATATTAAAGGTGTTGATTCCAAAGCACTGTGCAACTCTAACATATTGAGCTGCCGAAACTTCTTTGTTATATTTCATCACCGGCACAAGACATATTGCATTTGCAAGACCATGTTGAATACCGAACTCACTTGACAATGGATGTGACAAGGAATGCGCCACACCCAAATCCTTCTGAAAAGCCACCGCACCCATCGCAGCGGCCATTTGCATCATTCCACGCGCTTCGAGGTCTGCTCCATCGGAGTAAGCCCGCGGCAGGTACAGCCACACCATACGGATAGCTTCAAGGGCGATGGCGTCACACATTGGGTGAAAGACCGTACATACCAATGCTTCAATGGCGTGGGTCATCGCATCCATACCGGTCCAGGCGGTCAAGTCTGGCGGTAATCCAACGGTCAGTTCGGGGTCCAGTATCGCCATCTCAGCCATCAGCGGCTGAGCACCAAATATTTCTTTTCGTCCCATTTGTCGTATTGTAATAACACTGCTTCGCCCCACTTCGCTGCCGGTCCCTGCCGTTGTCGGAATCGCGCACATAGGAACCAACTGCGGCAGTTCATCAAACGGCATTTCCATTAGGGCCACTTTTGGGAAAGCGACCTTAAGCCGCAAAGCCCTCGCTGCATCGAGCGCACTGCCACCGCCCAATCCCACCACGCCGTCACAGTCGCCTTGCGCATACGCGCTCCACGCATTCTCTACGTCCTCATCTGTGGGATTGGGATGAACATCCGTAAACTGCACATACGTTCCGGGCCAAACCCGGCCCATCTGTTCGGCAACCAGATGAAATGCCTCGGTTTTAAGTAGCCCTGAATCTGTGACTAACAAAGGACGGCTCACTTTATACTCCCGGGCGAATTCAGCCAGCACCGAACGTGCACCGATACCAAATCGTATATCATTAGGAAACCTGAATTGTGATATCTCTCTCATAGAGTAGCTCTCCGGATACATTTAGCCAACCATAATGACATCAGCATATATGTTAAAATACTGAAAATCAAGCGTAATTCTATGTCTTCACAGTGTACGGGTGCATGTCATGATTGTAGGTGGATTTTTCAGGCCTTTAGCGGTCTTTCAGCTAATAATACACGCTACCCCACCCTGCTATTTTGGGTAGGATGGGCTTTAGCCCATGCTGTTTTTTTACGAGTATCGAGCATCCAGTATCCAGCATTGAGACAAACCATCCCCAAACTGCGCCTGAGGCTGCCACCCATTAAATAACGTGGTTTCTACCTACAAAGATGACATGCACCCCTCGTATCTCCCTTCGGCGGAGTTTACCCTGAGCTTGTGACTAAGGTGCATAGTAGAATGGGATCAGGACAGGTTTCGCAGCAATGGCAATCATTAAGAATGGGGGGTGGAGGAAGTGTGGTTTCGGGCGTTAAGATAGGTAAAATATCCGCGATTTTTCAACCAAAAACGCTGATACCTAAACACAAAAATCAAACTTTTCATAATTTTTTTAACTGTCTTGCCGGCCTCGAGTTACGAGAATCCCGAATCAAGAATCGAGGACTTTTTTCGCATCAAACACGCAGGTAGCTCTAATTATAGAGGCACCACTTTTTTCGCCTCTGGCAAAAAGAAGACAAATACTATAGAGTCTATCCGAATAACCGGTAGTGGGTCATTTTGAAAAATAGGCAGAAAATATTTAGTCCTCCGCTTGATAAGGGAATTAAAAAGTATGTAGAGATTCTCTGCGAGAATGGAATTGAGACATACGAATCCTGTGAAGGCGGGGAAGGACACGCCTATCCCGAACCCACTATATGTTTCTATGGTGAGATAGCCGAAGGCTTTAGAGCGTTGGCTATAGCCATAGAAAACGCCTTACCTGTTGACGAAATCCGACGATTCTGGTCAATACAAGATTTACAACCAGTTGGGCCAGATTGGGCAATAACTTTTTGTAGGAAAGCAGAATGAACGCTTATTCACATCGTTTACACTTGCGCTTTCCGCCAGTTCCCGACGTTTTGTTGGGCTTTTCAATGTTGTTGCCTTCTGTGCACTTGTTGTCGTTGTGGTACACACTGGTTTTTTCTTTTGTGTGGAAAGGTTTCACTTTGGCCATGTTAATAGCCTCCTTTAAATAAGGTTGCTTTATATAACGGGGAAACACCGTGTTTCCCCCCAGTTTGTTCATTATATGCAGTTGACTTTATGATAAATCATTATCTCACTATTGAGATTTGTCAAATATAAAAGCTTAATTATTTAGCTAATTGCTCATTTAAAAGTTAATATGGTCGCTAATAGCGATATTTTTAGTTGACAAACCTTTTCTGCTGATGTATAATGCTATCATGCCTAAGCGGTCAAGCAAAAAGAGGATGGATACGAACCTACTTGCCAAATCTATCGTAGATGAGACGACAACAGAAAAATTGTTGCAAAAAGCTGTTGAAGATGGTAAAAATCCTGCTGCGGTCATGCTTGGCCGTCTTGGTGGATTAAAAGGTGGTAAGGCACGAGCTGCTAAGTTATCAGTTGAAAAAAGAAAGCAAATAGCACGAAAAGCTGCTAATAGTAGGTGGTCTAAGGTTGGCAAAGAAAAAAAAGAAAGCTAAAAAGAAAACGCCGAAGCCGAAGAAGTATCGGGCAGCTTTTTATTCAAACCCTAAAATCATTGAGCCAGCATTTGTTGACAAGATACATGACCTTGAAAAGAAATTGAAAAAGCAGGTGGTGTTATTATGGCATGGAAACTCAGATGATAAATTTTCCTTTTTAGACAACTTAAATTATTTAACTTTCGCGCATGATATTAACAAACTGAAAGAAAAAGAAAGTGTTGCAGTGATTGTTTTTTCGCCAGGTGGGACGGCTGGCGGAGCCTTCAAATTGTCCTCTTTGCTACGAAAACACTGTAGCGGGTTTGTGGCAATAGTGCCATATTATGCTAAAAGCGCCGCCACCTTATTTTTGTTAGGTGCTGACAAAATCATAATGAGTAAACTTGCTGAGCTTGGGCCTTTAGATGTTCAAATAGAAGATGTAGAAAAAGAGAAGCGTATCTCGGCTTTAGAAGTGGTGCAAACAATTCAGCGTCTTAATAGTGAGGCAATGCGAGCAGTTGACCAACAAATGATATTTTGGCTGGGAAGGACAGGCAAAAAAATTGATACGCTTTTGCCTTTAGCCACTCATTTTGTGGCCGAGATGATGCAACCTCTTTTTGATAAGATAGACACTGTGTATTTTACTGGTGTGGCAAGAAATCTCAAGGTAGCGCAAGATTATGCCCAACAATTGCTTGAGAAAAGAGGATTAAATTCACGTAAAGCTGCAAATATTGCCGACAAATTAACTAACGCATATTCCGAACACGGGTATATAATAGATTGTGATGAGCTAAAACAGATTGGCATTGACAACGCAGAAGAAGCAAAGGGGAATATTGCTGATATTATCGAAGACATGGCCTTTATGGCGCCAAAAAGCGTCTTTTTAGGCCCTTTGGAGGAAATATAAAGTGAGCAAATCTAAGATTAAGACGAACAAACCGCTATGCTCCGCAGAACAGGCAATTATTGTTGCTAATTGGGATAAAAATTCCACTTGGGAAGCACTAATCAATAAAACAAATATAAGACCTTGGCAAGAGGGCAAATTGGGAAAGTCATCAACAACAAAGAAGAAATCCCAAAAATAAGCAAAAAAAATTTCACGCCTAATTCTTTGTGTATGCGGAACTTATCCTTGAGCAGAAAAATTCCCTAAATTTTAAGCTTGACTTTGCTTGACCGGTCAAGCATAATAGTCGGTATGAATAAACTGACTATACAAAAGCGCATGCAAGTTTTGGGGGCACTTGTTGAAGGCAATTCCATCCGTTCCACTGTTCTCATGACAGGCGTAGCCAAGAATACAGTTGTCAAGTTGCTTCGAGACATAGGCCAAGTTTGCGAACTATACCAACGCAAAAACATGGTGAATTTGCCATGTAAGCGACTTCAAGTCGATGAGATTTGGTCATTCTGCTATTCCAAACAGAAGAACATTCCCGAACAGTATCAAGGATTATTTGGTTATGGTGATGTGTGGACTTGGGTAGCAATGGATGCACAGACAAAGCTCGTACCGGCATGGCTTATTGGTGGGCGTGATGCTGGATGGGAACAAGACTTTATGTGGGATTTAGCACAACGCCTGCGACATCGAGTACAGCTAACAACGGACGGACACAAGCCATATCTGGATGCTGTCTATGATGCTTTTGGCAATGATATTGATTATGCAACGTTGATTAAACTTTATGGAGAAAACAAAAGACAAAAAGAGCCTGAAAGCCATTATAGCCCAGGGCATGTTATTGGCTGTCAACTGGCTGTTATAAATGGTAAGCCTGACCCCTGGCATATATCGACATCTTATTTTGAAGTCAAAACTTGACTATGAGGATGCAAATACGGCGATTTACGCGGCTGACAAATGGATTCAGCAAAAAGGTTGAGAATTTGCGATATGCAGTAGCATTACATTTTATGAACTATAATTATTGTCGAGTACATCAGACTTTGAAAAGAACGCCTGCAATGGCAGCAGGTATTAGCGGCCATATTTGGAAATTAGAAGAAATTGTTAAATCATTTGAAAAAAGTGAAAATTCAAAATGACCCACTACCAGAATCCAGCATCGAGAATCCAACTTTAGCTCACTTTATGCACTTTAGTTCACTTAATTTTACTTTAGCTCACTTTAGGCACTTTAGCTCACTCTTCACTAAATTCTCCTCTACAACTGTAGAGAATCCTCTACAAATCAGCTACTTTTTATGCAAAACAAACCCAATTTCCAAAAAAGTCAAATGAACGTAAATCCATATAATACAACGGATTATGAAATTTTTCTCCCGCTGGCGGGGCAAAAAAACAAACCCAATACAAACCCAATCAAACCCAATCTCCAAAAAGCCCAAATGAATATAAACTCATTTATAGCAAAGGATTACAGAAAAAAAGATGATTTCGTAGTCCGAATAAACAAACCCAATTCAAACCCAATTTCTTCAAAGGCCAAAATGAACGTAAACGCTTTTTCACAAAAGGATTATAAAAATGAAACCGCCTTCAGGCCCCAAAAAAACAAACCCAAACAAACCCAACGACGGTTTTCCTGCAACATCGATATGAAACTAATCCGAACAATAACAACGCTCCTGACGTTATTGCTTTGTATTGCGACAGGATGCCGGCCGGTTCAGAAAGAGATTCCTAAGCAGCCCTTTAGCCGGATTGACCATGTAATCGAAGAAGAGATCGAGAAAGCTAACTTCCCTGGTGCCGTGGTTCTCATCGGCAAACACAACGAAATTGTGTACTGGCATGCCTTTGGTAATGAAGTGATAGAACCTTTTGAGGAACCTGTTTGTAGAGATACGATTTTTGATCTTGCGTCTCTGACCAAACCTATTGCCACAGCCGCTTCGATTATGATTCTAAGAGACCGCAAGGCAGTAGAATTAGATGATTATGTGGGTACATATATCTCTGCTTTTGCGTGCAATGGCAAGGAGGAGGTCCGGCTCAAACATCTTCTGGGCCATACTTCGGGATTGCCGGCGTATATGAATGCGAACAGCTTGAAGGAGCAATTCGGAAATCCCTGCCCCGAAAAGGTAATTGAGAAAATATGCGGATTGAAAGCTCTAAGCAAACCCGGAGAAAAGTTTCGCTACAGTTGCTTAGGTTACATTACGCTGGCAAAAATTGTAGAATCAGTAAGCGGAAAAAGCATCGGCGATTTCAGCAGGGAGAACATATTTGCTCGGCTTGGCATGGAACACACCGCCTACAATCCTCCGGATTCCTGGGAGAAAGATATTGCAGCCACCCAAATTGTGGACGGCCAATTGCTTCGAGGCACTGTCCACGATCCTCTTGCAAAATTGATGGCAGGCCTGTCCGGAAACGCAGGACTATTTTCCAATGCCTATGATTTGTCGATATACTGCCGAATGCTGCTGAATGACGGTATCTGGAATGGCACAAGAATTCTCAGCCCTGAAGCGGTTGCTATGTTGACCACCGCTCAGGCACATGGTCGTTCTTATGGTTTTGATGTGAATTCGAGTTACTCATCTGTTAAGGGCTCTCACGCTCCGGAAAAAGTGTTTTGCCATACTGGTTATACAGGCACTTCAATGGTCTGCGACCCGGTGAGTGGTACCTTTGTTATTATCCTTACCAATAGAGTCCATCCCGGCGATGAGGGAGCTGCGAAACCTGTTCGCCGTAAAGTTGCAGATATTGTTTTTTCCAGTCTACAAATGACGCCTTGAGTCTATTGGCAATGAGTCGGAGAAGCTAAGGACTGGTAAAGAAATTAGGTTTCGTTTTTGGCTGAGCGAGGACAAGGCTGACACCGCCAGCCGAAGCCGCAGCCAGCCAAAAATGGAAGATAATT
>SDBU01003740.1_pt1 | contig 19187 bp, 12 predicted proteins | sample 2277071 | NCBI WGS metagenome assembly SDBU01 (sample SAMN10397929, study PRJNA504765) | marine sediment metagenome | isolation source: marine sediment core GS08_GC12, 126 cmbsf | place: Arctic Ocean: Gakkel Ridge, Loki's castle | collected 2008 | reverse complement strand
GGTGTACAGGGGTTAAATCACAAGGTTGATACAATTGGAGATAAATTAAGGAAAGAAATTAAGGTCCTTAAAAAACGAATTAAAATTTTAGAACATGCCAGTACCTGATACATTAGATTTTAATCTACATGATGTGGTTTACGAGCTAGGGTTTGCTCTTGGTACTACCGAGGGTTATACTATTAATAGCGTTACGGACGACGGTGGCGGTGACGCTCGATTCAATACTGCCGATACCGAGAGCATGGTGGTAGGTTCTTGGGTGTATATTAATACAGGGTCGCAATACAGTGATGGTTGGTATGAGGTTACTGCTGTTAGTACTGATTCTTATTTTGAATTAGACTATATTCCTTATAATGGTAACGATAGTGGTAATTGGTACGGTGGAGGAAGTCTAACTAACTGTTTTAATAATGCATTTGGACCAGCCTTTGACGCCACCTATAGGGGAGATATGGACAGGCAATATAATTTTCGTAACTATAATCATGGTCTGGGCCAATATACAACTATTTCCGAGATTAAGAGTACTGCTCGTAGCGGTAGGGCAAATAGAATTAGTGTCGATTACGAGGATGATATTACAGATTCGTGGGAGGAGGCAAGGGATGCGGCTAGTTCTGATTCAGTAAAAACTTGGCCTGATTTTGCTTTTGATTATAGATATGACGTAGAAACAACTACGGATATATGGATTGATCCTGGCCCCCCCATAAATGCTTATTGGAAAGTGAAATTTAAAAGAAATTATTTAGAATTTGATTTATCTGGCATACCTGCTAATTCTACTTGCAGGAGTGCTAAATTAACTCTTTATGGAGGAACTTTTCTTTTTAGTGTTAGTGACGAGGAACATGATGGTAAATGGGAAAATATGAGAAATCTGGTTCCTGTTATAATAGGTAATTATGGTACTCTGGATGTCAATGATTATAATGACATGTTTTATGCAATTGACACTATTGAAGATTATAGTGGATTCGTTGCAGGGACAATAAAAATTACTACTGTTGATAATCATGAATTACATACTGGCAATACAGTGCAAATAGATGGAACGACTCATTACGATGGCGAATATTCTATAACTACGATATCGGACATACTCCCAAAGGTTTTTTATGTTACTAAGGCATATGTTTCTGATATTTCAACTGGAACGTTTCTTAAAAGAGCTCTAACGGGTGCTTATACCAAATCGGGATCTCCTGGTAGTGAGACATATACTTTTGATTCTGTAAGTGGGGATAATGATTTGATACAAAATTCCTTTGGGTCTACCTTAAGGATTGTGGTTATGACTGGTATTGATTATCGTAATAGGGAAATGCAAGCTTGGACGGGAGAACAATTTGAGTATATTTATGATTGGCAATATCATACGGGCTATCCAGGCCAAACAGCTCCATCTATGAGAATAGAATGGGGAGCACCCGCTTATTAAAGAGAATAGGAGATTTATTAATTTATAAAAATTATGAAGCAAAAATTAAATGGCATAGACAGGCTTATTATCCCGCAGTTATTACCTGCCGAGAGCGGAATACTGGAGCAGTTAACGATAAAGGAGATTGTTGATCTTGTGGCTATACGCTCCGAAGAGTTTGGGGAGTATGGTCTTGTGGAGAAGGAGGAAAAATGTCCTCATTGTGGATCTGGTGGAGGCGGTCTCGATTGGGACAAGGAGAAGATTCTTGTAGAGAAAGAGTTTGATCTCAAAAAGCCCCATACAGAAGTGCTTAAAAAGGCCGTGGAGAAGGCTGATAAAGATGGCAAGGTTTCTCAACAGATCCTTGATACATGTTTACGAATACAGAAATTAAGATAATGAAACAAAAGACTAGGAATTTGATTACAAGCTTTTTCGGTATAGCGTTTATGCTGACAGGAATTGTTCTATTTATTTTTAAGGCCCTAGGGAAGGCCGAGATAGGCTTGCCCGAGCTCTTCGCCGTTGAAGCCCTGGGGGTGTTATTCTTGTGGTCGTGGAACGGTGCCCTGCAGGGGTTTGTGAGTAAAATATTGGGTATTAAGAAGTGAAAAAAGCCTGCTTGATATTAGATGCAAGTCACGGCGCCGATGTGTCGGGAAAATGTTCCCCTGATAATGTATTCCGCGAGTATGAATGGAGCCGTGAGCGGGTGAAGGATATTTACAAGGGCCTGATGGACTTTAATCTGCCCCTTGATGTCTACGCTCCCTTTATGTCGTGGAGGAACGAGCCAGGGTTGCGCCACAGGGTGGATGTGTATAACGAGCGTGCGGAGCCGTACAGGGATACGATCATGCTCTCCCTGCATGTTGATGCTTTTAAGGGAGAATGGTGGAATGGTACCGGGTTTAGTTTTTTTACCAATAGGATAGAGAATACCGCTGACGATCTTGCTAATGTAATGGGGGGTGTATGGAAGGCTGAGCTCCCTTATGAGAGGGTGCGTAAGAACAGGCAGAAGGATGTTTCGAAGGATAAGAATTTTACTGTTATATGGGGATATAAAAAGAGCGGTAAACGGGTGCCTACGAAGTACCACGGGATATTGATAGAGAATTTGTTTATGGATAATAAAAAGGACGTTTACGATAAGCTGATGGACGATGATTGGAATCTGCTGTTGGTGAACACTTATCTGATAGCGATCTTCGAGATGTTTGAGAGTCTAAATTACATGATAAATATATGAAAATAAATTTTAACATATCGTTATTTGCTATTATCCTGCTTGCAGGGATAGTGCTTGCTCTCTTATACACGAATAGAAGTGTCAGGGGAGCCCATAGAGAGACGATCTCTGCCCTAGACAGTGCAAGTACCGCCTTTGAGGTTTATCGCCTTAAAACGAACGTCAGGGTCTCGGCACAAAGGGCAGTAATCCTGAGTTATCGGGATGCAATAAATTTAGGACTGATAGAGATCAATAGACTAGAGGGGTTAAACATAAAAAAAGTGGAGGTGAATATACGCCTTACGGAGAGGATAGCTATACTGGAGAGAGAGGCCGAATATGATAAGCCCCCGGTAATAGTGTATATCGATAGCTCGGACATAAACTCGGACACCATAGCTAAGTACATTCAAATCCCTATGGGCTTTGGGTATTCGGATAAGTGGGTGAGCCTCCATGCTACGGTGGATGAAACCCCCATGTTTGATACGATAGTGTTCTGGAGTTTTCCCGAGATCACCCTGGCGTGGCAGAAACAGGGCTTCTTAAAGAAGAAACAGAGAAAGATATTTTATATTAACAAAAATCCTTACGTAACAATAATCGATATGAATAATGTGGTTATCGAAGAGCCCAAAAAGTGGTACCAAACAGATATCGCTAAGGTCTCCGGGGGTATAGTAGCCTTCGAGATAATAAGGACGTTTTTAATACAGTAACAAGATGACACTCAACGAGTTAACATACGAACTCTTAATGCTTCTGCGGAACAATAAGCTCACTGACGATGAAAATTTGGACTCGAGATTGCTCGAGCGTTGGATAGTCACCCAGCGAGCCCTGTGGCTTAAGAGACAAGCGAGTAATCGTGCTTTTAAACCCCAGCAGCTTATACAGGATCTTGGTTGTGTGGAGATAGAGATTGCTGATCCCGCAGATTGTTGTAACATAACCTCTAAGTGTTCTGCGATACGCACAACGGTGGAGATACCCCGTACCATAATAACCCATGACGGGGATGGTATAACGCGCGTAGGGCCAATAGATCGCCTGCAGGATGATTATATGTATGTTCCTTATAACAGGAGTGGATGGGCCGGGAGAGGGTATTTTAATGCAAGTGCTATAGTATCCTTCAGGCTTGATGATTATATCTATGTGGTGTCACGCTCAGATGATGACTATTTCAAATACCTGGAGTATATTTCTATTAGGGGGCTGTTTGAGAACCCCCGTGATGTAGAGGTGTTTAATAGATGTACCGGGGGATCATGCTTCAGCGCAGATGCCGAGTACCCTATCGGGGAGGATATCTGGGTGTTCATGAAAGATCAGATAGTGAAAGGTAATTTCGGTATTCTTTCAAACGCCCTTACGGACAGAACTAATGATAGTACAGCATCGGAGGTGGAAAAATAATGAGAAAACCTCTTACACATAAAATCTATTACGGGCGAAAAGATGTTTACAAAGCCTATTGGTGGTCTCTTACGGGGGGGCGCAAGTGGATGGTGCGATACCATAAGACGAAGTACCATGTTCCCTATAATATATTCAAGGGTATAGTAGGAGATTTTAATGAGGCCGTGATTCGCGGAGAGATGATAGATAAAGGGTTGTCGTTTAAGATACCCCACTTCGGCGAGATAATGTACCGTAAGTATAAGCCCAAGATATGGTATGACGACAAGGGGGTGCTCCGCAAGGATAAGCTTCCTGTCGACTGGCCTAAAACATGGGCCCTGTGGGCAAAGATGTATCCGGGCCTGACAAAGGCTGAGCTGAAACAAACGCATAATAAAAAAGTGGTGTATAATATGAATGCACACACCGACGGATACCGTTTTAAGTTTTTCTGGTTTAAGGGGCGCTGCAGGGTGGTTAATTCTACTGCTTACTCCTTGAGGCTGCCACGGGTTCATAATAGGTACCTGGCTAAGCGGGCTAAAGACCCCGAGAACGGTATAGATTTCAGGGAGATTAATATGGAGACAATATATAAAAAAAGATACGCAAAATATTCACGTAAAAAAAGATACACATGAGCGTTTATTTAGATCCTATAGAGAAATGGGAAAAGACCGTAGAGGTCGATGGTGTTACTGAAAAAAAAACAGTGGCCCGTGTAGAGAATGGTTTTATAATCATTAAAGGTCGTAGTGGCCATACCGGCGAAGGCAAGGAGAAGGAGTACTTCGAAGAGTCAAAAGCTTTTATTTCTGAGACCAACCCCTTCGAGGACGAGGATATGTCCTTGGGGATAAAGAGTCTCTTGGATAATATTTAAGCGTGTATTGTATATAAACGGCCAATAGGCCGATAATAACTAACTGTGTTATGGAACCTGTGGGAGTAAAATACGTAAGCTTAGACCTTATAATGGATAAGGTTCATCGTGACAATGGCTTTATCGATAAGGTAGAGTTCATGGATGTGGCGGAATGGACCGGTGAAGCCATAAAGCTCATAGGGGCCCCTGAGGCCTTAGAGAAGAAGGTAACGGGTAATTCCTTAATTACCCCTAATATAGCGGTGACGGGGTGGCGCGGGGAGCTCCCTGTGGATTTTATGAGCGTAATGCCTGGTGGTGTGAGGGACTATGATACAAAGGTTGTTTATCGTGGATCAACAGATACTTTTGCCAAGGCTCCCGCAATAACGGGGGAGGATGCTGTTAATACACAAACAGATAGGACGTATACCATGAGTGATAACTGGATATTCCCTTCGGTAAAGGAGGTTACCCTCGAAATGGCATACTATGCTTTTCCTATCGATGATTGCGGTATGCCCAAGGTACCTGACAATGTGAAGTTTGTTAATGCTATTAGCTCATATATTGCCGAAAGAATAGGATTTTCTCAATGGAGCATAAGCAAGCTCCCGGATAAGGTGTATCATAAGTTAGAACAGGAGCGCCTGTGGTATATGGGTGCAGCAAATAGTATCGCTAACATGCGTAGTGCAGATCAGATGGAGTCATGGACGAAGGGATGGGCACGGCTTAACCCTGTGATAAACTCACACATGACAAGTTTTAAATACTTTGGGAACCAGGAACGTTTAAACATAGGCTTATAGATAATTTATAGGTGAAATCAAGAAATACATATAGTAAGGGAATAAATCAGGATGCTTCTAAGCTTAAGTATCCTCAGGATGCGTATATCACGGCTCAGAACTTTCGTCCCGTAACAGAGGATGGGGAGAGCACTGGTGCCCTTGAGAATATTACCGGGAATACTGCATCCTTTAGCCTTGTTGATGATGGTGCAGGCGATACTATAATCGGGAGAACGAATATCCGTAATATGACAGTACTGTTTTCAACTGACTGTACAGGAGCTAACCCTGGCGGTATAAACGAGAATGTGTCTGCCAGTGCTACCTCCGCAGGGCGTATATGGACAGTCTATCCTGAAAGCCCTGTCCCTCAGGACACCCTGTCGTTAGCGGTGGATGCAGAGCTTAATTTCACTTCACAAAAACCTATAGATGCTGTAGGGCGGTACGAGAATGCTGATGTAAAGAAAGTTTATTGGGTGGACGAATTGAATAATATGCGTTTCGCCAACCTTGCTGATGGCGATGTGGGGGGTCAAGATCCAGATCAGTTTGATATAGTTGCCGATGTGAGCTTTGAAAAGCCCGTACTGAGTTCTATCAGTAGCGGAGATCTTAATGTCGGTGTGGTTCAGTATGCGTACCAGTTGTTTAATGACAATGGTGCCGAGACGACGTTCTCTCCTGCTTCAAACCTAGTACACCTCACACGCTCAGGAGAGAGGCTTCCCAATAGCGGGGATTATAAAGGTTCTTCTCAGCTAAACGATGTTGGAGAAGTGAATAATTCCGGTAAATCGGTGACAATGACCATATCAAATATCGATACAGATTTCGATCAGATAAGGATTGTTGCTATCCATTATAATCAAATAAATACTACCCCTTCGATAAAGATAGTGGTTATTAAGCCCGTTCAGGAGAATATGATTTTTACTGATGACGGTGTTTATGATCTAGGAGGGGTTTCTCTCGCTGTTTATCGTTTATTATCTCAGAGATTATTTACAGCCAAGACATTAGAGACAAAAGACAATATCCTTTTTGCGGGGAATATTACCGATAGGTTTTTTAATGTAGATTACGATGCTAGGGCTTACAGGTTTAATGATTCTCAGGAGGGGAGGATATTTGAGGCCGATGGCGTTACCCTCGAGAAGTTTATCGATGGTACTTCGCCCCTGTATCCTACAGGAGGGACAACGGGTGCGGGGCTCGATGCTTTTAATATCATGAACGACATATCCCTGGATGGTGCAAGAACAGCAGGGAATAGTTATCTTTACCAGGCCGATGGGGCGAGGATGGGTGGTACTGGGCCTAACGTATCATATACATTTAAAATATTAGAGGGTAACAGAGATTATGATGGTGACCCCGACCTTATACTGGATAATATAGGCAGTGGAGTAACGGGAACGTTTTACACTACTATTGCCGTTCAGGATGCTGAAGAAATATCTTATGCCAATTATGCTTCTCCTTATAATGCGGGTACTTTCAGGGGATACCACAGGAGTGAGATATATCGCTTCGGGCTAGTATTATATGGTGCCAAAGGCCAAGTGTCTCCAGTGAAATGGATAAGTGATATACGTATGCCTGATGTTTCGAGCGAGGATTCTGAAAACACTTATTATTCTGGATTAACGGCTAGCGGAGGAGGATGGAAAAAAGATTTTTTAACAGCGTTTCTGCATACCGATGATAAAACAAGGGCTAATGCCTTGGGTGTGACGTTTAATGTAACCAATCTCCCTGATGACGTGGTGGATTATCAGATCGTTAGGGTAAAGAGAGAATCACAGGACAGAACGGTATTAGCACAGGGCCCGCTATGGAGACCTTACGACAACGGAAGTGTGTGGATGCCCTTAATTACTCAGGCGGCTCCTTTACCAACGGGAGCTAATGGGATTTCTTTGCTTTATTCTCCAGAGATATCTGTTAACAAAAATCTTGTCGTAGGAGGCAGTGATTTTATAGAGATGACTATGAGAGCAGGTACGGGTGCTGCGGGCCCCACGGGAGCTGTTGATATAGAAGAAGAACCATTTGTTCTTAATACAGGAGAAGGGGAGATAGAGAAACAGAGGGGTTATATTATTTTAGACACAGACGAATACGATAATAGATCTTATGATGTTACTGATGGGCAAATTGTTCCTGTTGGTCCGACTGCAACTACTTATACTATAAATTCAGAAACTTATACTAACTATGTATTTCCTGCAAACGCCTATGGGGCAACCGTGTTGGCCGTGAACCAGCCAGATGCTGGATGGACAGGGGCCTCTGACGGGTATAAATACACAGCTAATTACCGTAGGCCGGTAATAGGATATGGAGGAGCCTCTTTTGAAGACAGGAGTATAAATGAATATATAAGTTGCTCGGATGTGTTTACCGCCGGGAATTGGACTAACCCCGTTTACGGAGGTGATACTTTTATTGGATATTTTGATCTACATCATTTAATGTGGGACCTAAATGAATCAGAAGCAGCAGATTCTTACTGGAAGGTGCATTATTCTATAGTAGAGTCCTCTATAAATCTTAATCTCCGTCATGACGATAGTTTTTCGAGGGTTTATAATGTAGAGAATGCTTATTTAATCCAAGAGGAGGCAGGTGTTCATGACAATGGTACGGATGAATATACCCAGGAAACAGATCTTTACCTTTATAATTCAGCGTATTCTCAGGAAAATACTTCTAAGGTATATTTACCTCTTCCTAGCGGCTTTGACACACAGACAAAGAGTGATGCTCTTATTATTTCCTCTGATACTAAGATTAATGGGGAACTGGTAGATAGCTGGACGAAGTTCCAGGAGAATGAGGAGATTGAGGTGGATACTCGTTATGGGCAGGTGAATAAGCTCATGAATTTCCGTAATCACCTAGTGTTCTTTCAAGATAATGCGATAGGTACCGTGGGGATTAACCAGCAGTCTTTACTGTCAAGTACAGGGAATCTTCCCGAGCTAATACTTGGTAAGGGCGGCGTACTTGCTCGCTATGATTATATTACCGTTGATTCAGGATGCCAGGTGCGCGAGGCTATATGCCAGAGTGCCCAAGGATTTTACTGGTATGATACTATAAAGAATAAGTTTTATAGATATTCAGGGCAACTTAAAAATATCTCTGATGTAGAAGGGCTGTTCTCGAAGTTTAATAATCAGGTTTCTCTCTCGGACGATGGTCGGAGTGATTTATTTACAGGGACACAGATCGTTTCGGTATTCGATGATAAATTCAGTGAGGCTATATATGCCTTTAAGGATATACGAAAGGGCGTTGTGGTGTTTAAGCACGGCGGACCGCCAACGACAACTTTTACTGTAGAGTTTCGTTCTGTTGATGGTATTTCTGCGTCAGACACCGTTATTGTCGATGGTGTGGAGGCGACTGTTGCTTCCGTGGCCAGTGGGGGCCTAGAGGTGACGTTTACAGATGCTCCATTCTATGGGGATTATTCCTCAGGTTATCCTATCCGAATGTATTTTCCTGGATCGGACTACAACTTCACTTTAGCGTATAGCGAGCTCATGGACGCCTTCACGCACTTTGCACCGTATACTCCCGAGAGTTATATAAAAACATTTGGGACGTATCTGTCTGTAAATGACGGGGCGGATGTGTATGAGCACAACAGAGGCCAGAAGGGTAATTTCTATGGGGCTTTCTATCCTTCAACGGTACAGGTATTAGTGAATCCTAATAATGATATTGTTAATGTGTATAATAATGTTGAGCTGATGACAGAAGTGTATAACGCTGCGGGAGCTAATATTGTTAACGAAACTATTTCCTCTGTGAGGGTGACTAATGACTATCAGGATTCAGGGGTTATCTCGTTAGTGTCTGGGACGAATATCAAAAGGCGTCTTCGTAAATGGAGATTTACCGTCCCCCGTGAGGATAGGGCGAGGATAAGGGACGCCTATGCTAAGATGCTATTCAGCTATACAAACGCTGCTGATAAGAGGCTTGTTATGCACGACGTGGTTACCCACTTCCTCCCTCGTGAGCTATAGGACTAATGCATAGAGTTATTTCATGTAATTCTATGGGTCATAAATAATACGTTCTAAAGTTTTCTATTCCTCCCGAGTTTCCTTATCTTTGATCTTCTGTGAAAAACAGTTATAATTTTAAGAGTTATATTCCATGCCCCATATATCAACTCAGTATAGATATTCGGTAAGATAATTATGCCTAAGAAGAAAAAACAACAAGTTCCAAAATGGTTACGTGAAAGGATATATGAAAATATTGATCCTTTGGGGTATAATGATCCTGAGAGTAGAATTAAAGATGCAATTAGAGGTAAACGTAATTTCCCTTCTGCACGTTTGATGGCCGGAGGAAGAAAGGATGCTTGGGCCAAATACTTAGGTTTAAAACAAGCTAGTGAAACCTTTGTAGAGTCAGAATATAGTCCTTCTAAATCTACAAATCTTGATGCAAAATATTATAAATATAGTGATGAAGATAATACGATTACAAAAAGACTTAAGGAGTATGGGGAAGAACTTAAAGCAGCACAAAATGGAAAAGAATCTTCTAAATCTATTACTGGTAGTAATATTGACTTAGGAACTTATAAATTAGATTTTGGTGAAGATGAGGGGGGTAAATATGTATCAGCATATGATATTTGGGATCTACATCCTTTTAGGGCTGGCGGTCAGGGGGCAAAGACACTTAGTGGTAGATTTTTTGAAAAACACAAGGAGAAGGATATAGGATCATTATTAGGAGTTGGACAGCCTTGGGAGTATTATGATAGACATTATTATGAACCAGCAGATTCTGCAACAGAAAAGAAAAAATACGGAGGAGCATTTATGCCAAAAAATAAGAAGAAAAAACCTTTAGGCCCTCATGAGTTTAGACCTACAGGGGCTCGTCTTGCACGCGACAGGAGGCTGAGAGACTATCAAGGTACGCTTACTGGAGAGTTAGCTCTGCAGCATCCAAGTGTAAATATTGATAGTATTTTAACTGCTAATCAATACAGAAGCCCGGCGATTAGTACGAAAAATGCTAGCCAGGTAGGAGAGGGCCTTGTAGGTCAGTTTGGTGATATAAGCTTATCGCCAGAAAGGGTGTCCAACCTTCTTGGTCCTGAGGGATTTCAGGAGTATTCTGATTTCAGGGACAGTCGCACACAGGGTTCTGCCGAGCAGGGACCACAACGATTCGGATTTCGTAGTATGGTTAGGCCGCATTATAGATCATCTATTCCCGGAGAAGAAGCTGGGCTATATAAACATCTTGAAAAGAAAAGTGCTGGTGGTATACTGGGTCAAGTAGCGATAGGTGCTGGTAGCGGTGCTTTGGGTGGAGCAGCATTTGGCGGGATAGGGGCTCCTATTGGAGCGGTTATTGGAGGAGGAATAGGGCTTGTAAAGGGCCTCTTGGGTCATCGTCAGGAAAACCTGGCTAATCTAGCTCAAGAGAGGCAGACAGCGGCGGATGGGATGACCCAAGAGCCTATAGTCCCTCCCCTTGAAAGTACACGTACATTCGGTTCGAGTGCTACGGCCCCGAATATTCCTACGTTTCAATTTGGCGGAGGTATTCCCCCTCAAGAAGGGGAGGAGTCTATAGACAAGATGCTTATAGATATTGATGGGCCTATACATGGTGATGGGGGGATAGAGTTAGCAGATGTTGAGGCCGAAGGGGGAGAGACAATGTTTCGCTTTAAAGGACCCGAGGGTGTTGAGAGGTATATCTTTTCTGATTCTCTAATGGTTCCCGATACTAAAAATTCATTTGCTCAAACCTCTAAGGATATTCATGATGATTCAAGTATAAGGCCTGATTCAGATAGAATAGCAAACAGATCCAAGGAGCGTAGATTAAAAATGCTGATGGCCCTGCAGGAACCCCTGAGGCTTGATGCTGAACAAAAAACATTTAAAAAAGGAGGTATGATGCCAGGATATAGAAGACGTATGCAGCTTGGAGGTCCCAGTAACCCTACGGGATTATTCGCTGGTAACTATAGTGATATATTAGCTCCTACATCAGGGATGTTCTCTGGTGGGGCTAATACAGGATATGGCGGTGGTGGCACAGGTGGCGGCGGAGGCGGCGGTGGTTTCTTCCAAGGCCTTGGAAATTCTACAGCAGGGCTGGGTACATCTCTTTTAGGAAGCCTGCCTGGTCTCTTAGGGGCGGCAGGACCGTTAGCACAATTGCGCTTAGCAAATAGACCCGCAGAGCAGATAGATCTCGAGAGGGTACGACAACCCCGGGCACCACAGTTCGTTGATCCCACACAGGCTATACGTGGTATAGGGGAGACCTTTGGCGGCGTTAACAGGTCAATAAGAGAAACGGCAAGCAGGCCGGGACAGTTTATTACTTCGAGGATAGCTAGCGGAGCCCGGCAAGCGGGTGACGAGAGTGGTGTAAGGGGGCAATACGCTAACGTAAATGCTCAGATAGCTAATAGGGCGAGAATGTTAGGAACGCAGGTTGATATGCGTAACGCTATGATAGGGGGTCAAGAGTCCCTTACTAATATGGCAAGTAGAGGTGCTCGTGAGAGTGCTCGCATAGACGCAATAACTTCCTTAGGGAACATAGGGGGTCAGTACGGTAGAGATGTGCGCTTACAGCAAGGACAGGGGCGTCAGAATGCCATGTTGCGAGAGTTGCTCTCTAATGCTTTTGGTAACATGGGTTATTCTTAATTAACAATTCTCTATAGAATAAAACAATATGGCACGAGCAATAAATAGATTTTTCTCTCCACGCCAACAGGGGCAGTTTACTTCTCAGTTCGTTGAGGAACCTTTCCCTTTTCGTGAAGCATTCATGGTAGGAGCGGGGCCGCAAAAGAAGATAGAGGAAGCCTTACTGCAAGTTCAGGCGCTACAGGATGTGGAGACACGTCCGATAATGGGAGATATCGAAGGGAAGAATGAGATTATTGGTGATCTACATGAAGAAATAAATACTATCTTAGGTCGAAAAGGTAAAAATTTAGGGAACGCAGCATTAGATATTTCCAAGGCGATAGGAAGGACAAAAGCTAAACCGTTCTTTGCTTATAATACCGCCGCCTTAGCACAGGCCGAACAGGCAGAGAAGGTGCGTACACAAATAATGGGACGAGGGGAAACTCCTCTCGGGTTAGATATGTCTGCGCTAGAAACGCCATTGCAAGATCCTGAGACTGGTGAGTTTAATCAAATAGGGTTTGATATTCGTCAAAGCCCGGACCTTGCTTCGATTATCGATGATCAGTATGCTGATCTTACAGCCCGTAAAACAGAATCAGGCCCTCAGGAGACAGGCGTGGCAGGGAAGATACAGACCGTGACCACAACCGTATTATCTCCTGCTGATATCAAAATACAGGCTGCGGCCGGCACAGATACGGCTATTGCTACAGCAGGCGGTATGCTTGTCGTTAGGGCCTCTATGATACAGAATGGACTGATCGCCCCAGATGCTACGGATAGTGATGTGAGAAAGGCTATGGCGGGCCTTATAGAGGGACAGCTTGCGGACAATGTAAGGGATGATCTTGAGAGACAACTCATAAGCATAAAGGAGGAACCCACTATAAGTAATTACGATGGATGGGAGATAGGAAATAATATAAGCGCCAATGTGGTAAGGGGTAATGATGCCTCGAGGGGTGTTACCGTTATCTCCCCGGGACAAACTACGGAAGGGGAGTTTGGCCTCGTTACAGAGCCGGATGAGCAGCAGCAGTTTAATATGACCTCAGAGAATATTTTTACTATAAGGCAAAATACCAAGGCTGGCGGTTCTTATAAACTACTTATTTCTCCACAGGTTATGTGGGATATGGAGGACTTTGGTGATGCTATAACAAATCTTGGGGAAGAAGATTTTGAGCTTGATGAGGTACGGGATTTTATGGTGGCTGATGCGGATATCACTATTGGCGAGAAGGAGTATAAAAAAGGACAACCGTTAATGGACGAGGATGTGCTGGGGCTTGATTTGGCTACCTTAAAGGCACTGCCCGATGCTCCCAGTGTCACAAGAAAATTCTTTGCCGTGGGGAGAATAACCATTGAAGAAACACGGGAAGAACCTGGTTATGAGCCAACACAGGAATCTGTTGAGCGTTCGGTGATGGTGCCCTATCGTTCTGTTAAGAAAACTATAAAGGCCCAGACCTCTACCGACGGCAAAGGGGGCTTTGAGGTTAATGAGAAAGATTTTTTCCAAGACAAGAAACTGTCTCCGCTTGAAAGAGCAAGGGCTTCTACTGACAGCGAACTTAAGGCCAAGGGTTGGAGTGATGAGCAAATCTCTAAGCTAAGGGCTGTACAATAATGGTTAAACAAACAAAAGATATACCGACACCTGAAGAGGTTTTCGGAACACAAGAAGTCCCTTCTTTCGAAGAAGTATTTCCTGATATTGACGTGCTTGAACAAGAGATTATTCCTGAAGAGGCTGTTGCCACGCTCATTGATCCCACAGAATTAACCCAACCTGACCTCCTACAGGAATTCTTCCCTAAGACCCTAGGAAGCCCTCAGAGCGATTTAATACCCGAAGTGGACATAACCCCCACTGAAGAGGAGATCGTCGCACAGGACAAAAATACACAAGCCAAGGAGCCTGATCGTAAGGAGTTCTTCCAACACATGGAGGAGTATATTGCCGTAGCTTCGAGTACGGACATAGCAGTACCGCTTTCTGCGGATATTGTTATGACAGAAAATCGTGAGGCACGTAAGGTAGCACAGGAACAAGTGCGCCAGGAACGTGCGACACAACAACTATCCACCGAAACAGAAATACCCCCTCCTTCTAAAGAGGAAACAGAATTTAACGTAAGGGTAATGAATAACCTTGGCGAACTACAGGGTGCTTCGTATGATAAATCGGTAAATAACTTCCTTAACTTCTTAAGGGTGGAAAATCCTAATCTGTATTCTCAAATGGAGGAGCAGACAAAACCGGCGGAGGAAGAGATTCCTACTGCGGAAAAGATTGCCCTGGCGGCTGCAGCACCAGCACTGGGCCCCCTGGCTCTATTCCCTTTATTCACGACGCTAGCCGGTAAAGGAATGTCAGACACAGACAAGTTTGATCTTTACTCTAAGGCAATAGGCCATAACCGTAACGAGATAGACAGAGATTATGAAATCCTGCAGGCCCGGGGTGTTGAAGGTGTGTTTGCCGAGATGGAGCAATTCTCTATACAGTTCGATGATCTACAGGATATGTTATCCGAACAAGGAGGGACAGAAGAGGGATTAGCGGCTGTACAGCAGATGGCTACGGGACTACTGCAACAATGGCATGAATTTAATACTCCTGAGGTAGAAGAGATGGTTGCGTCCGCCAGAGATGTCAGGGCCAGAGCACTAGACCTCAACCAGCAAAAAGCTGACTTGTTCATAGATTATCCCGAGCAGGCAAAAGAGATGAAGGAGAACGAGTTCCTGAATAGGTTTCTTCAGATAACGAAAGGGAATACCCGTAACCTAGAGGGACTTACTGCTAAGCAGAAGGAGGAAGTGAAAGTACTGGGAGCAGCTCTTAAGGATGTTAATATAGATCCTAATGCTGAGATTATTAAGGCTGTACCTAAGAAGGCGTGGAATGCCATGGTGGACTTCGGTGTGGGCTTAATGCGTGTAGCGAAGATTCCTTCGGATGCAATAGCTAAAGAGATTACCGGGCTAGGGGATGAATTCACAGACTCCGATAGGACAATGCGTGCCATGGAGGATTATGTTGATTCATATCTTAAATTTAGCCTTACAATAGACTCTCCTGTGTTCAACACAGAGACAGGGGGCATAAACTTCTTTGCCCTTCCCGGGATAATATCTGAACAGGGATCACGTATGGCACTGATGTTCGGCGGGGGAGCAATGGCTTCGGGGGTGTTAAAAGCTGCAGGAATGGGCACTAAGGCAGCACAGGTGGCGGGTCTTGCCGTAGGAGCTGGTGTGGCCGAATACCCGGGGATTGTTCAAGAGGGATTAGATGTAGGACTACAAGGTGCTGACTTAGTTAAGTTTGCCCTCCCGGTATCTTTAGCAATAGGATTGGTAGAGAATATGGGTATCCGTGGTTTTAACCAAAAGGGATTATTCACAAGGGGAGCCGTAAAGCAGTATACCCAAGCCATGGCAAAAGGGACTACGAAGGACTTCGGGAAACATATAATGAGGCAAACCATAAGCCTTGTTGGTAAGGGTGCGGGCGAAGCAATAGAGGAACCGATCCAGACTAAGCTTGCCATGATAAATAATAGTATAGCCAATGCTCACTTTAACCTTAGTGAGAATGCCTCCCTTGAAACAAAAATGACAATGGAGCAAACTCGTGAGGAGCTTGCTATAGGAATGCTAATGGGTACCTTATTTGGTATAGGCCAAGTGAAGTCCCGGGATAGCATTCGTAAAGGATATTTACTAGAGGCATATAATAACCGTGATGCTTTTGATGCAGAAGCACAAAGACTGATAGATGAAGGGACCATTACTCCCGAACAGGTAGAAGAGGTGACAGGGGAGCTGGATGTTCTTGATATTTATTTAGGGAAAATCCCTAAAAAGACTCCCGTAATGCGCAAGATGGCTGCTGTAGAAGCCCTGCAGGAACGTGATAACCTTAAGGAGCAGAAAAAAGATCTTGATCCCGCATTCCAAACCAAGCTTGATAAAGAAATAGAACAGAAAGAGAAGGAGGCTGCAGATGCCGTAGCGGGGAACAGGGATTATTTAAGGTTGGCATGGCAACAGCAAGCGGATAACCTCCAAACGACAATAAACGAAGCACAGGATGAGGATATTATACCTACCCTCGAGGAGGAGCTGAAGCAGGCCAAGAGCGTTGTTAAGATGATCGACAATGGTGATGCCATAGGCGATGTACGTAAAAGAATCGATGAGCTTACGGGGGTCGAGGAAGTGGTTGATGAACCCGTAACAACAGAGGTAATTTCCGAAGGCACTACAGAAGTAGTAGAAGAGGGGGGTAAGCTAATAGCGGGGTTCCTTGAAAAAACGGGTAATGTTTATGAGATCAAGGATGCTATGATGCTTGGGGGTAGCCAAATTATTGAAACAACGCAGGATCTAGCTGATATTACAACAGAAACCACCAATGCACAAAAAGAGGTAAAAGTTGAGCAAGCAAAACGTGAAGGGAAGAAAGCTCGTATAGGCAAATATCAAATAGGTAATAAGATTTATCAAACCAAGGAAGGGTTCCTTGAGGATGTAGCGAGGATGCCTGATGGCAAAATCCCTGAGACCTTTAATTTCCCCATGGAAGAGGCAGCAGAAGTTACCGAAGTTCTAACGGAAGCTCGTAATAATATTAATCCATTCTCAATGGAAGAATTACTTCCCTTGTTTAATAACGCTGAGCTCAATGAGGTAGGACAGGTACTGGATAGAAGAACAGATAGGTTAGGTAAGATCGATCAGGGCGTGCTTAAGGGAGCGAAAGTTACTGAACAAATAAAAACAGAAGAAGAAGATACCATTAAAGAAGGGATCGTCGAAGAAGGCGATCAGCTTATCGAAGGCGGGAAAGTCGCGGAAGAAGAAATCGAAACCAAAGAAGAAAAAAGGGTAGCCACAGTCATTTCCGCTAAGAGAGGCGAACTTAGGCTTAATAAGGAAAATTCAGTACAAAAAAAGGGCGGACATGTATTTGATACATTTTGGTATGATATAATAGACGATAAGGGCAATAATATAGGCTCAATTGAAATAAGCGACAGGCGCGACAAATATAAAGTCACCAATGTACAGATAAAGCCCACAAGAAAAGGATTTGGCACCGAAGCTTATGTCGCATTGATTAATTCGCTTGATAAGCCATTAGTATCAGATTCAGCTCTTACAGAAGAGGCAATAGGCTTGTGGAATAAATTAGTTTCCTTGGGTGTGGCACAAAAAAACAAAGATGGAACATATTCTTCTATAAAAGAAGCGAAAGAAGAAGTAACCGCAGAGCGTAAAAAAGAACTACAGCAGAGTATAAATGATCGCCTAGGGAGGCTTAGTGGTATCCGTACCATCGTATCCAATGAAAATCCCTTTAAAAACGATGATGTATTCAGGGATCTTGTAGGATTAGTGCGTGATTTAGCGGAGCTAGGGACAATAAATCTTTCTGAGGGAATGGGCTCTGTGATAACTCACCTAAAAGGGTTAAAAGAATCCTCGGGAATACAGCCCAGATTCTTTGATGAGGTGGCTAATGACCTGGCAACTGAACTGGATGTACCCCCACCGGCAGAAAAGGCCCCTAAGGCCGCTGTAGAGGCTCCTGAAGAGAAGTATAGAAGAAGGGGCGTGGAGACAGGAATATTTACAGCAGAAACAACCCCCGAACAGAGGACGGTGAAAGATATTGTGAGTAAAAACCCACATTTTTATAAAATAGTGGGATTTGACGAGGGATTTAAAAAAGCTCAAGCTCTGATAGATAAATTTGGAGGATTCGATGGTGCCTATTCTATACTCTCTCAGCCTGCGAGAAAATCAGGAGAAGAGATAGATATCATTCAACCAGCACGATTAATTTCACTTAATTACTATGCAGGAATATTAGTGGACAAGACGCTTCCTCAGAGTACTCAGGATGATGCGTTTAGAAAAATGAATATTATAGAAGAGATGTTGGCAGTAGATGCGTCAGTTTCAGGTAGGGCCAATGCCATGCTTAAACCGTGGCTAATATATACTCCTGCGCAAATGTTGCGCATAACCATACGCAAGACAAAGGAGATAACCGATGAAAAATTAAGCAAGAAAACTAAGTCTGGCAAAACTCGTAAAGAACTATTGGATGAGCTGGCGGAAGCTGTTGGCATGAAGCAAAAAGAAATTGCCGATGCAATAACCGATGGAACTCTTATAGATAAACTTGTTTCGAAAAGAGCAGTCCGGGGACAGCCTAAATCAGCAAGAAGAAAGACGGTTGCCAAGGGGATTATCGAGAAACAAAAGGCTTATGAAGCTGATAGGATAAGAAGATATAAAGAGAATAAGGGTAAAACACTGCAGGCCTCAATCCTTCCCGGCCTAAGCCAAGAGGACATAGAATTTGCAGGGGACATGCTTGCTTCGTATATTAAAAGGGGTATATGGCAAACAGTAGATCTTATAGCACAGCTACGGGAACTATTTAGTACTAACTTCGATATAGACCTTACAGATCAGGATGTGGCTAACGCCTTACACTGGAAAGAAGGGGGTAAGACCATCAAGCAAATAGCCGAAGCTGCAGAGGCGAGGGCTTTTATTATCGAGAATCTGGATGATATGGGTCTGGCTATAAAAGAGGTTGTTCGCCAACACTGGTCTGAACAGGATAACCTTAAGAGAACGCTTACACAAAAACTTATAGATGAAGCTGGCTTAGATGGCGTGGATGCTAAAGAAATAGCGAAAGTCGTAGAAGAGGAATTCC
>SDBU01003739.1_pt1 | contig 19188 bp, 20 predicted proteins | sample 2277071 | NCBI WGS metagenome assembly SDBU01 (sample SAMN10397929, study PRJNA504765) | marine sediment metagenome | isolation source: marine sediment core GS08_GC12, 126 cmbsf | place: Arctic Ocean: Gakkel Ridge, Loki's castle | collected 2008 | reverse complement strand
CTATAGAATTAGGCCTTGATGAATATTTATATGGGAACGGTGTTTGTGTAGTAGAATGGGCAGAAAAGGGGCTAAGCGTGCTGCCGCCAGAGCACCTGCTGATTCAAATAAGCTATCTTTCCGATACCGACCGTAGCTTTCAACTTAAACCCAATGGCAAACGCTACACAGATATGCTAGCCCGACTTAAATACCTTCTCCTTTAACCTATAGAAAGGCTGGAATAGTTGATGCAATTGGCTATAGACACCTCAACCGATACGGCTAGTCTGGCTTTGATTCAAGATAGCCAAGTGTTAGCCGAATTAACCTGGCACTGTGGACAAAGCCACAGCACTGAGCTGTTACCCCGCCTGCTTCAGCTACTGGCTCAGTCCAAGGTAAGCCTGGAGTCAACCAGTGGCATCATTGTAGCCAGAGGGCCAGGAAGCTTCAACGGGTTACGGGTCGGTATTAGTACTGCCAAAGGGTTAGCCTTCAGCCTGGGATGCCCAATTATTGGAATCAGCACTTTAGAAGCGGCCTCTTATCCACACGCTGAAACTGGATTGCCCATTTGCCCGATATTTAACGCCGGTCGAGGCGAGATTGCCACCGCCCTGTATCAGAAAAAGCACCAAAGGTGGTGTCAGCTCGTTGCTGAGCACATAACTACCATTGATACTCTATGTTCACAGACAACCACCAAAACTATATTTTGTGGGGACTTCATACCACTTATTGCCACCCAGCTAAAAAAGCAGCTCAGGCAAAAAGCAATAATATTGTCCCCAGCCGCCAGACTACGGCGGGCTGGTTTTTTAGCCGAGCTGGGGCTTAAGCGGCTTGAGGCAGGTGATTATGATAACCCGGCTACCTTGCAACCACTGTACCTCAGACGACCATCAATTACCAAACCTAAACGCAACGTGAGACTATAAAAATGACAGGTTGGCCCCAAATATCAATTGATACCGGAAAAGACTACAGCCTGTGTTTTGGCTGCGGGCAAGATAATCCTTTTGGACTCAAGCTAAGTTTTCAATGGGATGGCAAAACAGCCAGGGCTGAGTTTACCCCCACCGAGTTTTATCAAGGCTGGGCAGGTGTTGTTCACGGGGGCATTATAATCTGTATTCTTGATGAGGCAATGAGTTATGCCGCCTTATTTGAAGGTATGTATTGCGCCACTACCAAAATACAAGTAAACTTAAAAAGCCCGGCCTCTATAGATGAGACTCTTATCATCACCTCCTCTCTAACCAAAAGGAGCCGAAAACTGGTTGAGACTAAGGCAGCCGTTTCGTTAAAGAATGGTACCCTGATAGCGGAAGGCACCGCTACTCATTTTATCCTTAACACCAAGCCGGGGAATGCAAGCGGTAAAAAAGAAGGTTCTTCAGAGGTTAAGGCTATTATCTGGGATATGGATGGGGTAATTGCTGATACTGCCCCCTATCACTTTAAAGCCTGGCAACAGGTCTTCCAAAAAAGAGGTGTAGAATTTACCAAAGAGGATTTCAAGCGTAAATTCGGGCAAAGAAATGATATTATAATACGTGAAACCCTGGGAGAAGATATGCCCCAAGATGAAGTAGACGCTATCGTCACGGAGAAAGAGATTGACTTCCGCAATAGGGTAAGGCAGAGGATAAAATCTTTCCCTGGAGCAATAAACCTGATAAAATTGCTCGCTGACCATGGGTTTAAAATAGCACTGGCTTCGTCAGCACCGGTAGAAAATATCCAGCTCATTACCACCAGTCTGGGTATAGCTGACTACTTCCAGGCCATAATCTCCGGTAGAGATGTAGCCGAGGGCAAACCCAGCCCGCAGGGATTTCTGCTAGCCGCACAAAGATTGGGGGTCAACCCCAAGAACTGCATTGTGATTGAAGATGCTATTGCCGGCGTTGCTGCCGCTAAAAGAGCTGGAATGCATTGTCTGGCGGTTACCAACACCCATCCCAGGGAGAGACTGTCAGGGGCTGACCTTATCGTTGACACATTAGAAGCATCAAGTGTGAACGATTTAGAGAGGCTTCTTACCCCATCAAAGAAAGGTCTACAACCAATATAATTATAGGAGTTCAAAATGGAGAAGTCTTTAGTTCTTATCAAGCCTGATGCCATACAGAGAGGATTAATCGGTGCTATTATTACTCGCTTGGAGAAGCAAGGGCTTAAGCTGGTAGCGCTCAAGATGCTTCACCTGGATAAAGCCTTAGCCCAGCAACACTATGCTGTCCATACGGATAAACCGTTCTTTGAAGGCTTAGTAAACTACATCACCTCCGCCCCAATTACTGCTGCCGTCTTTGAGGGTAAAAAGGCAGTGGAGGTAATCAGAAAGGCAATGGGGACAACTGACCCAGCTAAAGCTGAGGCAGGAACTATTAGAGGTGATTTTGGCTTAGATATTGAACGCAATACCATCCATGGCTCTGACTCAATTGAGACTGCCGAGAAGGAAATCAAGCTATTCTTTACTGAGGATGAAATCTATTGAATCCTGAGTGCCGGAATAGCCTTGTTCCACAACTCCTCTAACTGATAATACTCCCGCTCAGAAGTAGCGAAAATATGTACGATAACATCTCCAAAATCAAGCAGCAACCATCCTGAGTCTAAAGTGCCCTCGTGATGGTGAGGCAAAATGCCTTCCTTCTTTAAGGTATGTTCAATTTCCTCATAAATAGCCTGAATCTGTCTAGCTGAATCACCGCTGCATATCACAAAATAATCAGTAAAACTACATACCCTGCGGGTATCCAGTAGCAGAATATCCGTGGCTTGCTTATCACTGGCCACTTCCACCGCTTTGCGGGCTACTTCTATCGCTTCCAGAAACTAACCCTCCCCATCCTATAATAACCCATCATAGAGCACTAAAAAGTGTAGCCAAGACGACAACAAAGGTCAAGTCTATTTCTCTATCGCTCTTTGCTTATTATAGATACTATGCTACACTAAAGGCTAACGACAAGCAAAAATAAGCAGAAAAAGAATAGCAAATGACTGGGCTTCTATTTGGTACTGGCGGCATACCTCACAGCGCTAGGTCAAAAACCACGATAGATGGGATTGAGCGCATTGCCAAGCTTAGGCTGGACTGTATGGAGATAGAATTCGTCCAGGGAGTAAGAATGGGTGAGGCCGGGGCTAACCTGGTTGCCGAAACAGCCTCTAGAGAAGGAATAAAACTATCCGCTCACGCTCCTTACTTCATGAACTTTAATGCCCATGAGCCAGAAAAAATAAGAGCCAGTCAGGATAGGCTACTTCAAACAGCCCGCATTGCTGCTTTGTGCGGGGCGGAGAGTGTCATTTTCCACACCGCTTTTTATCTTGGCGACCCGCCAGCACAAGCCTACGGCACAGTAAAAAAATACCTGGGGGAAACACTGAATCAGCTTAAACGGGAAAATAATCGGGTATGGATTAGACCAGAAATTATGGGGAAGCCTAGTCAGTTTGGTGCCCTGGAAGAGGTACTTAACCTATGCACCGAGTTAGAGGGATTAGCTCCCGGTATAGACTTTGCCCACTGTCATGCCCGGAGTGGAGGGTTTAATTCCTACCCGGAGTTTACCGCTATTCTATTACAAGTTAAAGAGCGGCTGGGCAGAGCCGCCCTGGATAATATGCATATCCATGTCTCTGGCATCAGCTACGGCAAAAAAGGAGAAATAAAGCACCTGAACCTGAAAGAGTCGGATTTTCAGTATATTGAACTTCTCCAAGCCCTAAGAGATTATGATGTCAAGGGTCTAGTTATCTGCGAAAGCCCAAACCTGGAAGAGGACGCCCTGCTTCTGCAAGCAACCTATAATGAGGTTTTTAACAAGGGAAGGTGAGCAGAGAGAAAGATTATTGGACAAATTCCCCGGCTCGCATTGAATTTCTTCCCAATGTATTCTATAATCTTTCCGATTGACTTGGAGCTAATTATTGATTCACTTGGGGGATAGATGAGCCAGTTTATAGATAAACTAAATCAGTCTTTACAGGCTGTGCCCCAGCCTGTAGGGTTCAGGACAGCACTGCCGATTTCACCAAAGCCCAAAATGCTACTCGTTGCCAGTTTAGTTAAGACTAATATTGAGGGTCTGACTGATTATGTGGCTGGGGCTGACGCTGGGGTATTGCCCATTGCCAAACCAACTTCAGAGGTTAATACCTTTAAGAAAATGTCTCAGGCTGTACCGGCTATCCCCTGGGGTGGGTGGCTACGAAGTGATGATTTTGGAAATATAGAGCCGCTGGCGAAGGTTGGCTGTGATTTCGTGGTCTTCCCAGTGACTACGCCTCTGGCAATACTTCAGAGCAATGATATGGGTAAAATATTAGAGGTAGAAGCATCGCTTAGTGAAGGCTTGTTAAAAGCGGTTGACGAGTTGCCGGTAGATGCTGTGCTTATTGATGGTGAAAAGAAAGAAGGTCTTACCTGGCATAATATTATGCTCTTTCAGCGCTTTGCTGATTTGTCAACCAAGCCCTTGCTGGTTTCCATACCTTCAAAAGTGACCGCTAACGAGCTTCAGACTCTATGGGAAGTAGGGGTTAACGGTGTGATAGTAGAGATAGGAGTTGGGCAACCTGTAAAGAGGATTAGCAAGCTACGCCAGGCAATTGATAAACTAGCCTTCCCACCACATCGCCGGCCAGGAAAGGTGAAGGCACTGCTGCCTTATGTTAGTCAAGTGAGGGGCACGGTAACTGAAGAGGAAGAAGAGGAGGAGGAAGAAGAGTAGTCCTATATTGTAGCTGCTTGGGCAGCGAAGTCATCTCCCAACCAGACTCTTTACCAGTCTGAGTTCGTCTCTAGCTAGCCTTGTCATAAGGAAGTTTTGCCTTACGATTTCTTTACCCTCCCTACCCAGCCTTTGACCAACGGCCGGGTTTTTCAGAAGGTACACTATTTTTTCGGCGCATTCCTCCACAGTGTTAACCAGATACTCACTGAGCTTACCGGTCATTTGCAGGGGTATGCCACCGGCATTACCGGCTACCACCGGTGTTTCTTTCCATAACGCTTCAGCCACTACCAGCCCAAAGCCCTCCCTAATCGATTTCTGAACAATTACATCAGAGGCTCTCTGGAAAGCATTAACTTCCATGTTGCCCACCCCGGTCAGGTTAGAGAAGACAAATAAGTCATCATCCTTGATTGCTTCGGCGTTAATAGCGGCATACATATCCCATGACTCAGGGTCATCTGGGGCAAAGCTACCTATCATGGCTAGCTGGAGCCCGGGTACCTCTTCTTTGGCTAATCGGTAAGCGGCTATAGTACCGAAGGGGTCTTTCCAGCGGTCAAAGCGAGATACCTGGGTAATTATCAAGCGACGGGTATCAAAGCCCAGGTTCCCTACCAGTTCGCGACACACGTCTCTTTTAATAAACATATTCTTAGAGCTGAGAGGACAGATAGCTGGTGCCATGGTGACAATGCTGGTCATATGAAGGCCTAGGGGGATGAACTCCTTGGTAGTAAAAACTGCCGCATCATGCTCCTCAACATAGGGGTGCAGGAAATTCCACACTGCCTCATCCGGCTGTGAACTATCAACGTGGCAGCGCCATATCCACTTGGCATTATTGTCTGGTAGATAATGGCGCAGGGCGGCTGGTTGGGGGTCATTTACTATGAAAACATCATAATTGAGGTCCAGTTCACGGGCGTTGGCTTCATTATTCTGCCAGTATACTCTCTGCGTTTTTTCTTTTTTAATGTCTTGATATTCAGCGCCTTGCAGGGCATTATGCAGTGCTTTAGTAATAGTAAAGAAGCGGCGGTCACCGCGAATAACCTGCCAGTCAGCTTTAATGCCTAAGGCATGTAATAAAGGGATATAGGAGACCAGGAGTTCAGCCACGCCGCCGCCAAAGGGGGCGGAGTTGATGTGGCATAACCTTAGTCCTCTCAGCTCGTCACCAAGGCTTACAACTTCATCAATAACACCCCTGGCTTCTATCAAGCGATATTTATCAATATCAGCTACACCCAGAGAGATTTTATGCAACATGTGAACTACCCTTGTGTGCTGATAACTGCCATGATTTTCCTTCGGTAGTAATTGCCGGGGCAATGACCATCTCAACCCGATGCATCTCTGGAATGGTAGCAGCACCGCAGACACCCATTGCCGTGCGAAGCGCTCCCACCAGGTTTTGACTACCATCGGTGACTGAGGTAGGACCGAACAGAATTTGCTCTAATGTAGCGGTGGTACCAACTTTTACCCGGGTTCCTCTGGGTAGTGCGGGGTGGGGGTGGGACATACCCCAGTGATAACCAAGCCCTGGTGCTTCCCTGGCTTGGGCAAGAATGGAGCCGAGCATTACCGCATCAGCACCTGAAGCAATGGCTTTGCACAAATCACCACCCTTACGGAAACCGCCATCGGTAATTATGGGCACATACCTGCCAGACTCGCGTAGATATTCATCTCTAGCCGCGGCACAGTCCATAGTGGCCGTTATCTGGGGGACACCAACGCCGAGAACTTCTCTAGTAGTGCAAGCCGCACCTGGCCCAACACCTACCAAAACCCCAGAAATTCCCGTTCTCATCAGCTCCAGACAGGCGTTATAGCTTACGCAGTTACCCACGATAATCGGTATAGGTATGGACTGGCAAAGTTCGGAGAAGATTAATCCACGATAGCTTTTGGATACATGCCGGGCAGTGGTAACCGTGGACTGGACTACAAAAATATCAGCCTGAGCTTCGGCAGCGATTAGGGCAAAGTGCTTGGCATTGGCTGGTGCCGCTGAAACCACACATACCGCCCCCGACTTTTTGATTAACTGTATTCGCTCGCCAATAAGATTATCCTTAATCGGCTTTGAATACACTTTTTGGAGTAGAGGGGTAACTTCAGCCTCAGATGCCCGGGTAATTTCAGCTAGTACTTCCTGGGGATTATCATACCTAGCTTGGACTCCCTCCAGATTGAGAACGGCAAGCCCACCTAGCTTGCTCATCAAAACAACGAAGTTGACATCAGTTACCGCATCCATGGCTGCTGCCAGAATAGGGATGGGGAAAGTAAAGTTGTCTATCTTGAAATCAATGTTTGTCTGGTCTGGATTAATAGTTGTATCTCCAGGCACTATAGCTACTTCATCAAATCCATAGGAACGTCGTAATTGCTTAAAATTGGGGGGCATCATTTTGCTACCCTTTCTTAAACACTGACTATATCAGAAGCCGAAGCCCAAAGTCAAGGAGTTTTAGATAACACTGCCTTAAGAGACTGTTAAGAAACTTATCCCCCTGACCTCCCTTCCCTTATTATCTGTTAAGGGAAGGGAGGGTGTAGGTAAGAGAGGGGCTTCGCCCCTCTCTAAAATCTCTTCCCCCTCTCCTTCAAAGGAGAGTCAAAGAGAGGCGAAGCCTCTCTTATATAACTGATTCCCCTTCCCCTTAATAAGGGGAAGGGGATAAAGGGGATAGGGTTACTAAGAATAAAGGGGGGTGAGGTTAATAAACAATCTCAAAGCTAGACGGGCGAGGAAGTGTAGGTTATAATAGTTAGAGAAGATAAAAAATAATGCCGTCTCTTTATGTTGTAGCTACTCCTATTGGTAATTTAGAGGATATTTCCTTGCGTGCTCTCCGTACCCTGCGTGAGGTGAAACTCATCGCTGCCGAGGATACACGCAAGACAAAACGACTTCTTATTACTTATAATATTAAGACCCCGGTAACCAGTTATCATGAGCACAATAAGTGGACTAAGCTGGATTATATTTTGAGTCGTCTTGAAGAGGGAGATGTGGCTCTTGTTTCCGAGGCTGGAATGCCAGGTATATCTGACCCCGGCTATGAACTGATTGTAGCCGCCAACCAGCGGGGTATCCCGGTGGCTCCTGTTCCTGGTCCGTCTGTTGTTATCACGGCACTTATTGTCTCTGGATTACCTACGGATAGATTTATCTGCATTGGCTTCTTGCCCCGTAAGGCTGGTAACCGGCGGCGTCTTCTAGAATCTGTTGCTAATGAATCTGGTACTATTATCGCCCTAGAGACTCCTCACCGTCTGCTAGCTGCCTTTAACGACATATTGCTTGTTCTTGGCGATAGAAGGGTAGCTGTTTGCCGGGAACTTACCAAAATTCACGAGGAGGTTTTCCGTGGAAAAATAAGCCAAGCCATAGAGCACTTTACTGAGCCGAGGGGTGAGTTTACTCTGGTTATTGAGGGTAAGCGGGAGAAGGATAAGCCACAATTGACCGAAGATACTGAGAGACAACTACATTATATGCGCCAATCAGGGGTAACCGCTAAAGAGGCAATAGCCAAGATGGCCGGGGATACCGGTTTATCCAGGAAGGAGCTGTACCGGGCTTGGCTCAGACCTTAAAGAAATAGAACTTGAAGGGGGATTTATCAGTGCGACGAGGTTGTATATCCTTAGGACAGGTCAGGTGTGACGATTGCCAACGTGTCATACCATATCCAGAGCGTTACTTAGCCATTGATGAGGCAGAAGGCACTACATTGCGTCTGTGCATCGATTGCTCCCTGAAAAAAGGTTATGCCCAATATAAAGTCGAGAAGGGAGAACAGGTGCTAACCTTTTTTGAAGAATAGGTAATAGCCTCACCTTAAACAAATTAGGACCAGAAACCACCGTTTAAGAATCTACTATATATTTTATAAGACGGTAGGTTTGATAATGTAGATTGCTTATGTTATGCTGCCAAAGGTAGACCGTATTCAGTAGAAATAGCCTATTGATTTTCGTGGTGGCATTTCAAGATTGGCAAAATATAACTTCCGTTTAGTCCATGAGAGGAGTTTGTTATGGGTGATACTTATCCTAAACTGAAAGGGGCGGTAGTTCAGGCGGCTCCCGTGTTTCTCGACCGGGATGCCACTGTAACTAAAGCATGTCGGTTTATTGAAGAAGCTGCCGATATAGGAGCACAGGTAATTGTTTTCCCCGAGTGCTACATTCCTGCTTACCCTCACTGGTATACTTTCCATGGAGCTGAACATCCGCTGATAATACGCCTTTACAAGGACCTATTCAAGAATGCAGTGGTGGTGCCCAGCCCGGCAACTGACCTTATAGGTCAGGCTGCCAAAAAGGCAAAGGCATATGTCGTCATGGGTATAAATGAGAAGGAAGCCAACTCCTATGGCACCCTTTATAATACTGCTTTGTTCTTTAGCCCTGAAGGTGAGTTGCTGGGCAAACATCGCAAGCTCGTTCCCACTGTCCACGAAAGGCTGGTGCATACTGGAGGTGATGGGAGTACACTTGATGTATTTGATACCGTGTATGGTGGGCTATCGGGCCTGATATGTGGAGAGAACGTTAACCCGCTGGCTAGATTCGCGCTGCTGGCTAAAGGGGAGGTTATTCATGCTGCGCTATGGCCGGCTTTTCCTCTGGTTCATCAGACTAATGTAACTGACGGCATAGACATCAGGGTTAGAGCTCATGCCTACGAAGGCAAAATTTTCGTACTTAGCAGCACTGGTGTCTTCACTGAGGAAATGAAGGATGCCATGGAACTGGATGAGACAATGCGGAAGCAGTTCGTAAGCGATGGCGCTCATTCCAGCATTCTTAACCCTCGGGGGCAGTTTCTAGTCGGGCCTGATGTACATGGTGAAACAGTCCTGTGTGCCGAGCTTGACATAGAAGAAGTTGTTGCCGGTAAGTATATGCACGACATCGTTGGGCATTACAACCGCTTTGATGTGTTCACCCTTAATGTGAATCGTGGCACCCATCATCCCCTTATTGAGACTGGCGATGTGGAATCACAGGCTGATTCTGCCGACATGGGCTATATTGAAGAGCCCAAAATGGCTAAGGAAAACGCCTGAAATACTAGCAAAGCCACCTTTGTTAGCGCAAGAAAAAGATTATGAGTGAGCGAATTTTTATTGGCGTAGCCTGGCCTTATGCTGATGGCCCGCTGCATTTGGGTCATATTGCAGGGGTATATTTGCCAGCGGACATATTTGCCCGCTACCACCGCACTAAGGGGAATGAGGTATTAATGGTATCAGGCTCAGACCAGCATGGCACACCAATAACAATCAAGGCTGAGCAAGAGAGGAAAAAGCCTGGCCAAATAGCCGCTCAGTATCACCAACAGTTCCTCGATTCGTGGCAGAAATTCGGTATTTCCTTTGACTTATTTACCAATACTGGTACTGCCAACCATGCTGAGGTATCACAGGATATCTTCCTCACCCTTCTTGATAGGGGCTATATTTACAAGTCTACCGTTTCACAACCCCTTTGCCCTCAGTGCCAGCGCTTTCTACCTGACCGCTATATTGAAGGCACCTGCCCGTATTGTAATTCCACCGGGGCCCGAGGCGACCAGTGCGATGCCTGCGGCAAGCCCATTAATTCGGCTGAGTTGATTAACCCTCAGTGTCTCCTATGTGGCACTACTCCCCAGTTCAAGGATTCAGAGCACTTCTTTCTAAAATTAAGTGCTTTCCAAGAGGATCTCCTAAAATGGGTGAAAGAGAAAACCTATTGGCGACCCAACGTGCTTAACCTGACCATGCGTTATCTGAAGGAAGGGCTGCAAGACAGGGCTATCACCCGCGATATAGAATGGGGGATACCAGTGCCGCTCGATGGCTTTGAAACTAAACGACTTTATGTGTGGTTTGAAGCCGTCATCGGTTACCTCTCAGCGAGTAAGGAATGGGCTAAGTCTATCGGTGATGGGGAGAATTGGCGCTCTTTCTGGGAAAAAGATAAGAAGGCAAAGAGCTATTATTTTATTGGTAAGGATAATATTCCCTTTCATACGCTCATCTGGCCGGCAATGCTGATGGGCTATGATGATGACCTTACTCTCCCTTATGACGTGCCGGCCAACGAGTTCTTAACCATAGAAGGCAAAAAGCTTTCCACCAGTCGCCGTTGGGCAGTCTGGTTGCCCGACTACCTATCGCGCTATGCCCCCGACCCACTACGCTATATGCTTTCCATAAACATGCCTGAAGCTGGGGATACCGATTTTTCCTGGCGTGAATTCGTGCGCCGCAACAATAATGAGCTTGTAGCCACTTACGGCAACCTGGTCAACCGTGTGCTTACCTTTGTCTATAAAAACTTTGATGGCTGTGTGCCCACACCCAGTAATCATGATATCCTTCGTAAATATATGGGAAACCTTAACTTAGATATTAGTGTGGATATGTATAATCTTAACAAGGATATAGATAAGGATATAGGTGAGTCTACCGCAAACATGATAGAAGATGCCAAAAACGATTTTAAGAATGTTGACACGAGGCTTTCCAAATGCCAGTTCAAACAAGCAATAATGGGAGCTATGCGTTTAGCTCAAGAAACCAACCGCTACCTTGATAAAGAGTCGCCCTGGCAAGCGATTAAGAATAACAAGCAAGATGCAGCCGACTCTCTGTATGTAGCTCTCTATGTAATTTCCTGTCTGAAAACGATGTTGTATCCCTTCTTGCCCTTCAGTTCGCAGAAGGTGCATGAGTTTCTGGGTTTTCAGGGCAATGTAGAAGATGATGGCTGGCGGTTACATTCTCCAGCACCTGGGCAGAAATTACTTCCTCCCAAACCCCTGTTTTCCAAATTGGACGAGGAATTGGTAGAAAGGGAAACCAATCGCTTAGGTTTACCTGATAACTAAGTGAGGAGAATCTTGCTGCTTAATAAAATTTATGAACCCGTCCAAGAAGACTTAGTTAAGGTAGGAGAAAGCCTGAGGACAGTCAGCAAGGTTGATTTTCCTTGGTTGTCTGAGATGTTAGACTATAGCTTAAGAGATAGCGGCAAGAAGATTCGTCCCGCACTTGCCCTGCTAGCCGGTAAGTTTTATGACTATAATCTTGATTACCTTCTGCCGATGGCTGCGGCCGTTGAACTCATGCATACCGCTACCCTCGTTCACGATGATTCTATTGATAAATCTCTGGTTCGTCGGGGTAAGCCAACAATTAATAGTGTGTGGGGAGAGGAAAAAGCCGTGCTCCTAGGAGACTACCTCTTCGCCAAGGCAGGGGAGTTTGCCGCTGATACCCAAAATCTACGAGTAGTAAAGCTCTTTGCTCAGACCATTATGACTATCACCAGCGGGGAATTAAGTCAAGCCTTTAGTGCCTTCAATCTGAAGCAAACACGAGAGGACTACTTACAGAGAATTTCCCGTAAAACGGCCTCCCTCTTTTCCCTAGCTAGTGAGTCAGGGGCTATTTTGAGCCAGGCACCAGAGAAGTCGATGCAGGCTTTAAAAGATTATGGTTATAACCTCGGTATCGCCTTTCAAATAGTTGATGATATCCTGGATTTTGTTGGCACTATGGAGGAAATAGGTAAACCTGTAGGCTCAGATTTAGCCCAGGGTACCCTCACTCTGCCGGCAATGCTTCTCCTGGAACGCTATCCCGAGGAAAATCCAGTCAAGAGGCTATTTCATAATGAGGACAGGCAGAAAAATATAGAACTGGCGAGAGAAATGGTTCGCAATTCGTCGATTGTTGAAGAATGCTTTAGTGTCGTCTCAGATTATTGCGCCAGGGCTTGCCGTAACCTTAGTATCTTGCCAGATAATGAGAGCCGTCGGGCGCTAATCGAACTGGCAGATTATACTTCCACACGGAACAAATAACATTCTTAAGACTGAAAGGAGAGAGCCTCATGACACCAGAAGTAGAAATCAAGCAGTTTGCTATTCAGCGGGGTGCCAAGCTGGCAGGTATTGCTTCAGTAACAGATATAAATAAGTATGCCCCGCCAGGTCACCGCCCTGATGATATCCTCATAGGAGCTAAAAGCGTAATCGTCATCGCCGGGTATCCGAGAACCCTTGGCGCTTGGCATAGTCCCAAACATCAGGCAATGTCTGCCAGCTCTGATTTCACTCGCGTTCGCGGCGGCATTACCTTGGCTATAGCCAATCTCATCGAATCCGAGTATGGCTACTATTCGCTGGCTGATATGCCACCTGCCATTGGTTTGAACCCCAGCCTCAGTCTAAAACTGTGTGCTGAGATGGCGGGTATGGGCACCCGCTCTATGGCTGGCGGCATTATCCTTAACCGCGAGTTGGGCTTCATAGGTCTTGCTGCCTGCATCACCACCATGCTACTAAAAGCTGATGTCCCCGTTAAAGAACCTATCTGCCCTCACCCTTCTTGTGTTCAGCTGTGGGAGAAGCGCCGGACTACCCCATGTCTGGAGGTCTGCCCCGAATGCCTATCAGGCGAGCTGGAAGGAAGACGAATAAAGTGGATAAGATTTGACCGGAGGATTTGTTCTACTCGAGCTCAAAACCTAAGTCCAGTTTCCTACCAAAGACTATTACTGGAGGGTATCAACGAGCCTGACCCGGAAGTGAGAAGAAGCATGCTCCTGGGGAGTTTCTCCCGCAATGCGCTGCAGGCGATTGCCTCTGGTGCAGTCATTGGTCAGTGTGGTGAGTGTCTCCGGCATTGTCCCATCTGCATACGGGCTCGTAGTCTGAAGGGCAATAACACAAACAAAGCAAACAGTAGCAAACCGGTAGCAAGGAGGCATGACTCCAATGTCTAAATATGTTTCACCTGAGCTTTACCACCAATATAAACATAAGGTTATGGAGATGGGCCTGGCTATTCAGTATTACGAAGGTACCACTTTACGAAGGGAAAATAGCTGTCTCACCGACCAAGAAATAGCTGATAAGCTGGGGCTGGATGTGGATGAGGTAACGGAGATACGCTGTATAGCTGAGATTGACCTCTTACCGGCTGATACCTGGCTCAAGTCGGCTAACTGGAAGCAGGAAAAGGCGCGAAGGTCTTTGTAGTTAGGATGCTTTAGCGGCTTCTGGGGCAGGTGATGGTAGGGGTTCATTAAATAGTGCTTCCAGCGCCTCACTCTCTAAAGTCTCCTGAGCGACAAGTTTTTCGGCGAGAAGCACTAATCTTGCCTTATTTTCGGTTAATATCTTCTCGGCGGTTTCGCGAGCCTGCTGGATAATATTGCTAACTTCTTCATCAATGGCATTGGCTACCTTGTCACCATAGTCTTTTTGTTCGGAGATTTCACGGCCAAGAAAAACTAGCTCTTGCTTATCACCAAAGGTTCGTGGTCCCAGTTTATCACTCATCCCAAAGTCAGTTACCATCTTACGGGCAAGCTCGGTGGCTCGTTTAATATCATCATAAGCCCCGGTCGTCACTTCGTTAAAGGTCAGTTTCTCGGCGCTATGCCCGCCGAGGAGAGTAGCTACCATATCCCTAATTTGGGAGCGTGTCGTGAGGTATCGGTCTTCGACAGGTAGTTGTCGGGTGTGACCGAGAGACATACCCCGCGCCACTATAGAGATTTTATGTACTGGGTCAGCATTAGGCAGTATTTTAGCTACCAGGGCATGTCCTGCCTCGTGGTAGGCAGTGATTTCCTTTTCCTTAGGGCTTATCTTCCGGCTCCTTCTCTCCGGACCAGCGATTACCCGGTCTATGGATTCTTCAAACTCCTGCATCTCAATAGCTTTCTTGCCGCGCCTGGCAGCTAAAATGGCGGCCTCATTAATCAAGTTAGCCAGGTCGGCACCGCTTAAACCGACGGTCTGTTTAGCTATAACCTCTAAATTGACTGCCTCATCCAGAGGCTTGCCATTAGAGTGAACTTTAAGGATGGCGTTGCGACCGTTAATATCCGGGTGGTCGAGGATTACTCTGCGGTCAAAGCGACCGGGGCGAAGCAGGGCTGGGTCGAGTATATCAGGTCGGTTGGTCGCCGCCAGAACAATGACGCCAGTATTGGTGTCAAAGCCATCCATCTCCGTCAAAATCTGATTAAGGGTCTGCTCTCTCTCATCATGGCCGCCGCCTAGCCCAGCACCACGATGACGACCTACAGCGTCAATCTCATCAATAAAGATGATGCAGGGGGTATTGCGTTTTGCCTGCTCAAAGAGGTCACGCACCCTGGAGGCACCAACACCGACAAACATCTCGACAAATTCACTGCCGCTGATGGAAAAGAAAGGCACATCAGCCTCACCAGCAACCGCCCGCGCCAGTAGCGTCTTTCCAGTACCTGGTGGACCTATTAGTAATACCCCTCTCGGGATGCGGGCGCCTAAGCTCTGAAATTTCTCCCGGTCTTTGAGGAACTCTACCACCTCATGCAGTTCTTGCTTGGCTTCCTCTACCCCGGCTACATCATCAAAAGTTACCGTAGGTGTATTAGCCGGGAACATACGCGCCCGGCTGCGACCAAAACTAAGGGCTTGGCTATTAGCCCCTCGTGCCTGACGGAAGAGGAAGAATAGCAGTCCGACAAGTATGACAAGGGGAAGAAAGCTAATCAACAGTCCACCCCAATCAATTCCGCTTGAGTCTTTAACCTTGACCACCACCCCTTCCAGGCTAAGCCCTTCAATATCATATATATTGGCGTTACCCTCTTTGAAGGTTCTTAGCTCGATACCCTCAGTAGTAGTAATGATTAGCCTATCACCTTCTACATTAATCTCTGCTATCCGACCACTTTGCGACATGGCTATGGCTTCGCTTAAGGGGATTTCCTCAGGCTTTTGAGTTGTAGGCAGGATATAGGCGAAAAGAACTATAGCCGCAATCAGCATAAATATATATATAAAACTACTACGTCTCCAAAACGGCTTCATCCCGCACCTCAAGTTATAATTAATCCCAAGCTTACCTTATATTATACCAGAGATTGGCAGTCAATGGAAAAGATTGTCTATCACTTCCCCTTTGAGGGAAGTAAAGATACAGGAGTAAGGTTGACAGAGGGGGTGAGGTTAAGAAACAATCCCCCCAAGCATACGAGCCTAAATATTACTAGTATGAAGGCAAAGAATGAGTGTCAGACTATAAGCAACCTTACCAGAAGTGATAGAATATATTATCGCAAAGTAAAAAATAACTAACGGGGGTGAACCCTGTGGAAAAACAACCAACAGAGATGAGCATTGGACAGGCTAAGCTATCCATAGTGCTGGCGGATATCACCAAACAAAGCACAGATGGGATAGTTAATGCGGCAAACTCAAGCCTAATGGGTGGTGGTGGCGTGGACGGTGCTATCCACCGGGCTGGAGGGCCAGCTATCCTCGAGGAATGCAAGCAAATCATTTCCAGGCAAGGCTATTTACCAACCGGCAAAGCGGTGATAACCACTGGGGGGAATCTTAAGGCAAAATATGTAATCCATACTGTCGGCCCTGTCTGGCATGGAGGCGATAAGGGAGAACCAGAGCTTTTGGCTAGCGCCTATCGAGAGAGCCTCAAAGTGGCAACAGATAACAATTTAACCAGTATTTCCTTCCCATCAATAAGCACCGGTGCCTACAGCTATCCGATAGCCGATGCCGCCAGGGTAGCTATAAAGACAGTAGTTTCATTTCTCAGAGAGGAAGCCACCCCATTGAGAGAGGTGGCATTCACTCTCTTCGATTCCAGAACCTGCGAAAGCTACCGGTCTGCCCTAAAGGAGCTCCCTTCTTAAATATTATTTAGGTTAAACCGCCAATAAGTAGTCTAAGGAGAAAGGCATGCCCGAAGAACTGGGGAAAATAGAGAAACATCCGGTTGATGATTACCGGACAGGGAGAAAACTATTCTTGGCGCCGCTCATTTTCACTCCCAGAGAACCGCCGCCTGATTTCCTGAAGCTGGTTCAAGGTTACTGGAGCCAGGTTGAAGCTCAGGTGAGCAAGCTGGAGACGACACTCAGCGAAGTGAATAAGGTATATCATGAACTGATACCAGCCGGTGGTAAAGAGGGGTTGAAGGCAATTAAAGAACTAAATAGCGGAAGCTATCAAGTTGTTAACACCAGATTAAAAAAAGGCGCCAAGCTTCAGCCAATCGAGGACATCGAGTTGCTAACTGAGTTTATGGACTGGAGCAAATGCCTAGCCGTCGGTCTACAGAACTCAAGAGTATTTGCCAGGGTTTATGAATCCTATACGGAAGCTCAGAAAAGAAGAGATAGTCACCTGGCGCAGCAGATAGATGAGACGCTGAAGAACGACGAGAGCGGGATATTGCTGATGAGAGAAGGCCATCAGGTTCAGTTCCCATCAGATATACAAGTGTTTTATATTGCTCCACCCAGCCTGGATGAAATCAAGCGCTGGCTCAGAGCCCGTGAAGCTGAAACTCAAACCTGACAAGCTCAGAAAGAAGAAGCTGGCTCCCCGAGCTGGACTCGAACCAACAACCTAGCGGTTAACAGCCGCTCGCTCTACCATTGAGCTATCGGGGAACACGGTGGCCGGGCACTCAGGAACCATATCGAACTTCCCCCACCCCGATTTGACCCAAGACTATACAAACTGCTCAGGAAATCAGATTCTTTGTGAGCCCAACCATAGTTATTATATCAGCAGAGGCACAAAAGGACAACACGGAGTATCCTATACGACTAAGAGTTCATCCATAAAGCTGCTGCAATAAGCTCACGAGTAAAGCGGTGGAGCCAGCGGTCGGAGTCGAACCGACGACCGGCGGTTTACGAAACCGCTGCTCTACCACTGAGCTACGCTGGCACATTTGGGGGCAGCAAGCTATCGCTGTCTTATACTTGCCGAATACCCGCACTTCTCCAGCTCTTTGATGACATTAGTGGCATCTTCAGTATCCAGTTGTAGGGTAATGTCATTCTCTTTGGCTGTAGAAGAGGGTGATGTCCATATTAGCTTTATCCCTACCCCCAACCTGTTGATACAGCCGACAATCTTCTCAGCAGACTTGCCATCGCCACCCCCATTTATAAGAATCCGAGTACCGGATTCGCCTATCCCTAACGTTGGGTTTACAACCCTATAGAAGAGATCGTTAGTACTTAAAATACCCACAATCTTATCCTCGTCAAGGACAAGCAGTGTCCCCACTTTAGCCGATTGAGCTTTAGCGACCGCATGTTCAACTGTATCAGTAGGCTTAACCGTGATCAGTCTTTTCCTTTTCCGCATGACATCAGCGACAGTAGTATGGGACATAAGATAAGTAATTTGCCAAAGAAGGGGTGTCGTGGTCCGCGGCTTGACACGCTCAAGTCTAGACTCAGTAACCAAACCTACCAACTGACCATTATCCACTACAGGTAAACGGCGGAAACGATGCTCCTTCATAATTCTCTGAGCATCCCCAACTGGAGTATCCCTCGAGACGGTAACCACATTTCTGGTCATAACACCCTGTACCAACATCTCTTTTCCCCTCCTAACTCTATCTTTAGGTCACCCCTCAGTATAACATAGAATCAGGTAACCACTGAATAAGGTGAAGATACTCACTCTTAATCTCACCCCAACTTAACAAATTGTCGCTTCACACCAAATGGAAAGGGTCAGTTGACGCTTAAACAGGCTTATGCTAATATTTAGAATGTTCAACCGCGACAAATTGGTTTATATTAAGCTTTCTATTTATTCCCTGACTACCTTGCCTATATTCAACAAGCCTGTTTAGGGGGAAGAGCTATGCAGATAGAGAAAGAGCTAAGCGGGTTATCACCCAGGAAAGACATGATGCTGACCATCGGGGTTTTTGACGGGGTTCACCTGGGTCATAAACACCTGATTTCACAGCTAAAGGAGCATGCCGGGCAACAGAATCTACTGAGCGGAGTGGTAACTTTTCGCCAGCACCCCTCAGCCGTGCTGTCACCCCAAACTAGACTTCCATTCCTGACTGACCTTGCCACGAGAACTTGTCTCCTTAAAAATGAAGGTGTTGATGCCGTCATTACCTTGTCCTTCACTCGTGAGTTAGCTCAGCTCAGCGCTAGTGAGTTTGTTAGTCTACTAAAGAAATATCTCAGGATGCACGGGCTGTTGGTAGGACCTGACTTTGCCTTAGGTCGGAACCAAGAAGGCAATATCAGCACTCTGCGCACACTGGGGCAAGATATGAACTTCAGTGTAACCGTAATTTCCCCTGTAGTGATAGACGGTGAGGTGGTAAGTAGCACCGCTATCAGGAATGCTCTGGCCAACGGAGATATGGAAAGGGTAGTCAACCTAACCGGGCGCCCATTTAGCCTTCACGGGCGCGTAATCAGCGGTGCAGGCCGAGGCTTAGAGTTAGGCTTCCCTACCGCCAATCTAGACATAGACCCACAACAGGCCCTGCCCGCAGATGGTGTTTATGCTACCCGGGCCTACATTGATGATAAAGTCTACAAGTCAATGACTAACATCGGCAAGCGCCCTACCTTC
>SDBU01003737.1_pt1 | contig 19192 bp, 10 predicted proteins | sample 2277071 | NCBI WGS metagenome assembly SDBU01 (sample SAMN10397929, study PRJNA504765) | marine sediment metagenome | isolation source: marine sediment core GS08_GC12, 126 cmbsf | place: Arctic Ocean: Gakkel Ridge, Loki's castle | collected 2008 | reverse complement strand
ACGTGGTCATTCCCGTAGCTCGCGCGGCCTCCCGCAACTCCCCCAGCGGCGCACGATTGAAGGCCAGTTCTATCAAGGTGTTATTCATCTCCATCAACTCGAAGATGCCCTGCCGGCCGCGAAAGCCCGTATGGCCGCAAGCGTCGCAACCCCGCCCGCCGTAGATCGTTAGCTTCTTCAGCTCACGTTCGTCGAAACCCAACACCCGCAACAGTCTCGGGTCGGTGCCCGCGGTAGGCTCCTTGCATTCCGGGCACGTTACACGAATCAGTCGCTGGGCCATAACCGCCTGTACGGCGCTGGCCACGAGGAACGGTTTGACCCCGATATCGATCAGACAAGTAATCGCCGCTGGGGCATCGTTCGTGTGGAGTGTGCTGAATACCAAGTGTCCAGTGAGTGAGGCCTGAATCGCCACTTCTGCAACGTCCAGGTCGCGAATCTCACCGACAAGGATGATGTTCGGAGCCTGGCGAAGCATGGATCGGAGGATCCTGGCGAACGTCAGGCCGATCTGCTCGTTGACCTGGCACTGGTTCATGCCGGTGAAGTTGTACTCGACGGGGTCCTCGGCGGTGATGATCTTGCGGTCGGGGCGGTTCAACTCGTTGAGGGCGGCGTACAAGGTGGTCGTCTTCCCCGAGCCGGTGGGCCCGGTGACCAGGAACACGCCGGTTGGCCGCTTGATGATGCGAAGGAATCTCGCCTCGTCGGCCTCATCGAAGCCCAGCGATGCCAGGCCGAGCTTGGCGCTCTCGGGGCGGAGAATACGCAGGACCACACTTTCCCCATGGTAGCCCGGCAACGATGAGACGCGGAAATCGATCGGCTCGTTGCCCACCACCAGCTTGATGCGCCCGTCCTGGGGCAGGCGTTTCTCGGCCAAGTCGATTTTCGACATGATCTTGAGGCGGTTGACCACGGAGCCTTGCATGCGTTTGGGGATGCTGTCACGCTCGGCGCAGACGCCGTCGACGCGGTAGCGGACGCGAACGCGGTTGGCCATGGGCTCCACGTGGATGTCGCTGGCCCGCAGGCGTACGGCCTCGGAAATGACCATGTGCACCAGCTTGATGATCGGGGCGGAGTCTTCGTCCAGCTCGTCCTCATCCGCATCGCTGTCCAGCAGGGCCCCCTCGGCCCCCACTTGCCTGACGACCTCGTCGATGGATACGTCCGATGGCTGGACAAACCGCTCCATGAAGTTCCGCAACTGCGACTTGCTCGTCAGCACGGTCTCGATCTCGCAGTTCAGGCGAAATCGCAACATATCGAGCGTTTCGAGGTCCAGAGGATCGGTGATCACCACCTTCAGCTTGTTCCCCTCCCGGCTGATCGGCAGGACCAGGTGCTCCCGGATCACGTTGGACGGGATGGCATTGACCTCGGCGGGCACCATGATGTTGTGCCCGAGGTCCATGTACTCCATGTCGAATTGGATGGCCAGGGCCTTGGTGACGTCCTCCTCATCGGCCAGCCCCAGGGCGATGAAGGCCTCCCCGATCCGCATGCCCTCGGTGGAGCCGTATTTGAGGGCCTCTTGAATGGAGGACTCGGTAATCAGCCCCCATCCCTTGAAAATCTCGACGATTCGCTTCTTTCGTCGTGCCATAAGCCTAGCCTGCTCCGTTAGGGTTGCTCAGCGTGCTCGTGAAAGCCGGTATGCCAAACGTCTTCAGTCAAAGGCGGGCCCTGCAGCGGTTCGGTCGGCTCGGATCCGGGGTGGGTGGCCGCGTGCGTGCCGGTCCGGTGGCGGGATTGTGGGGGCAGCACGCCCAGCCGGCCAACCTGTGGCCGCCGGCGTCCGCCCAAGCGTCGGCTGTGTAAGTCGTTGGTCGTTCGCCACAACCCCAATAGTATACCCCTCAGGCCGATCCGGCGTCAAGCATCGAGTTCCGCGGCCAGAAAGAGGGTTCCTCGGCCCTTCCGCCCCCCCCGCCGCTACGGGGCCGGCAGGAACTGCACGGCGTCGGCGATGACATAGCCGTCGGTGCCCGCGGTGCCCACGATAACGGCCGCGGGGGCCTCGGCGGCGAAGCGGTAGGTGCCCAGGGAGACGAAGACCCCACCGGCAGGCGGCGATCGCCGTTGATCGACGCGGACGGTGGTCTGCCCCCCGGCATGGCGGATCGTCACCGGTACGTTGGTGGCCCGGTTGGTCGAAACGGAGTAGGCCAGGCGGACCTCGTACCGGCCGGCGTCCAGGAGGGCCTCGAAACGGGCCGTCTTCTGGCCCTTGCCGGCATTGCCGTCGTGCCGATAACCGCTGCCGACGAACCGCCCCGCCGCCGAGCTGGCCGTCCACGTGCCGGTGAATACGGCCTTGGCCTCGTCGACCACCACCCCGGGCAACTTGGCGACGTCGAGGCCGGTGCCTCCCCTGGGCGGCCGGGCCGGCCGGGCCCGCCGGGCGGGCACATCGAGCACCTGCCCGTCGGCCAACAGCCGCTTCCGCAGCGTGGCGTAGTCCACCTGTTGGACCGCCACCCCCGCATCGATGGCCTCGGCGGCGGCGGTGGCGGCGCTTTGGCCGAGGATCATGAACACCGGCTCCATGCGGACCGAGCCGTAGGCGATGTGCGAGGACGACAGGCACACCGGCACCAGCAGGTTCTCGCACTGGGCGGCCTTCGGCACGATCGCGCCGTAGTCGATCGCGTACGGCCCGCCGGGGTTGATCTGGATGTCGCCCTCGTTACGGACCCGCCCGTCGGGGCCGACGTACCGCTGCACGTTGTGGGAGTCCATGTTGTAGGAGCCCAGGCCGATCGGCCTGCTCGTCGGCAGCTTCCCCCGGAGGTGGTTCTCGGTGAGCACGAAGTCGCTGACCATCCGCCGGGCCTCCCGGATATACAGTTGGTGCGGCCAGTGCCCGTTGTCGACGAACTCATCCGCCGCCAGGCCCCAGCGGCTCATGCGGGTGCGGATCGGCTCGGGCACCCGGGGGTCGTTCGCCAGCAGCCACATGAGCCCCTTCTGGTAGGTTTCGTGCTCGGCGATGATCTCGCGGCGGCGGGCATACGACGCCTCCGGGTAATCGTAGTTCATGCCGATGTTATCGGTGGAGAACGCCCCGTGGTTGTTCGTGTCGGTCTTGCCGTTGGGCAGCCCGTCGAACTTGCGGAACACGCCGTTCTAGCCGGTTCCCAGGTAGCGGACGAGCAGCTCGTACTGCTTGGCGTCGTAGCCGTCGGGCTTGGGGAACGGCACGCGGTTCGCCGCCACCTGCGTCAGGCACATGCGGAAGCAGTACGCCTGCACGCGGTGGTCCCCTTCGCCGCCGGTGCCGGCCCCGCCGGGGTGGATTCGCGGTAGCAGCCCGCTGGTCGGGTCGCCGGGGGTGACGTAGGGATCGACCGGGCGCTCGAATTGGTGGGAGCGGGCGCGAGCGATCTGCACGCCGTTGAGCGTCTCGTCGTAGCGGCTGTTCGGTTCCCGCCCGACGGTGTACGACACCCCGGCGGCGGCCATGAGGTCGCCCTCGTAGGTGGCGTCGATGAACATGGCCCCGCGGTAGGTTCGCCCCGACAACATGGTGATCGACACGATGCGGCCGGCGGCGATCTTCACGCCCTTGTCGCGGTCGAGCCACTGGCCTCGATGGACGCCGATGGCGTGATCGGCAATGAGCTTCTCGAAGGCGGCCTCGGCGACGTGCGGCTCGAAGGTCCACTGGGCGTCGTCGCCCGGGCGATACCGCCGGTACTCGCCGGCGGCCTGCCACCGCCACGCCTCCGGCCGATCGTAGTGCTTCTTGATCAGCCGGTAGAACTCGCGTGAGATCCCGCCGATGACGGCCTTATTGCCGCTGTCGGTCCAGCCGAGCCCCCCGCTGGACAAGCCGCCGAGGTGCTTGTCCGGGCCGACGAGGAGAACCGACTTGCCCATGCGTTTCGCCTGCACCGCCGCCGCCACGCCGGCACTGGTGCCGCCGTAGACAACGATGTCGACCTGTGCCCTCTCCGCCGCCTCCTGCCGCTTCCCGGCCCTCGCCGCCGCGACCAGCGTCAGGCAGCACACCAAGCCGCACAGGGGCGGCCATCTCCAGCGGTTCGCTCGGGGCATAGGGGCCTGTCCTTTCCCGTAGGAGCCTTCTTCCGTCGAACTCCCTGTATGGTAGGGGTTCGGTGCCACCGTGCAACCCGGAGGCGCAGCTGAAATCCCTGGCCGAAGCGCAGCGCAAAGCCGCCGCGACGAGGTCACGGCGGCTTTCCAGGAACTGACCTGCGACGGCCGATACTTCTCACGGCCGCCGCCGGCGGAGGAGGTCGCCTTCTTCGGCGACTTGCGGCTTCGGTGCCCGCATGTCCGCCGCAACTCCTCCGCCAACGGCCGCCCGCGTCAGAACGTCCAGATCAGATCAGCCAACATCAGGAAATCCGTTTCGCTGGCGTTGCTTCCGGTAATCGGCTGCCTGTAGAACAACTGCACACCGGCCGTGAGGTAGTCCTGCAGGTTATACTTGACGGTCCAAATGTGCCCCTTGCGATTCGTATTGCCAAAATCGCTGTCGTTGAACCCGGCCGGCATGGCGTTGGCCTGAATGTAGGCGTACCTATAGCCGGCAGAGCAGTCGCCCTTGCTCTTGTTCTTGCCCACCTTGTAGCCGATGGCAAAGGCGTTGGAATAGCGGTCGTCGTCGCCGAATTCATTGCCACAATTATAGGCATAGTCAACATAGGCGCTCATCGGGAGACTGAAGGCGATCCAACTGACCTTGTTCAGCCAGTTGATGACGTTGAACTCCTCGGCCGTTAGCTGGGAGCCGGACACGGTGTTGTGCTTCGACCGGCTGAAGTTGTCTTCATAATGCCCGTAGTCATAGTAGGCCACTGCGGAGACCCACTTGAGGTCTTTCCTGATCTTCCACGTGGCACCCACCTGGTAGGCGTGCAGTGTCGCGTCTCCGTCGCTCGTGTTGTGCACGAGCTGGAAGAACCCGAAGCCCGCAAACGGTTCAATGTCGCCCCATCCCGAATGCTTATACACGGCCCAGACGCCCTCGGGATTCACGTCGCTGTCCCACATCAGCTTTGTGTGCACCATCGGGGTCTTCATCTTGCCGCCGATGATCGTGAATCCCTTGAAGGACTTCGGGCTGTACTTGGCGTACGCTCGATCGAGCCAGAATTGCTTCTCGCCGAAGTTGCCCGTCATGGACTGATTGGTGGATGTCGGGTCATCGCTGGAGCCACTGGCCAAGCGGAATCCGGCTTCCATCCGCCCGTCCAGCCACGTCTTCTTGGCGCCCACGCGCAGGCGGTATCGCCCGATGCTCTCCTCGCTATCCCCGTTGGAGAAGCAGGCATAATGGTACCGCAGTCGCAAGTCGCCGTAGAAGGTCAGATTCTCCAGCCATTCGAACACCACGGGCTGGCCGGCATCCGCCTTCATCTCCTTGATCATCCGACGGATCTCGTCGCGGCGTGCCTCCGTGTCGGTTGCGCTGCTCTTTTGCTGTGCGGCCCTGAGTCGATTGAGCTCCTTCGCCTGCCCGGCTATCTTCTTGTCCTGTGCGGTAATCCGCCGCTCCATCCGTTTCAGGGCCGCGTCGTTCTCCTCTGGAGTAGCCCCATTCGCAACACTCCCCGCAACCAAGGGCAGCGCCACGACCAGCAGCACAAACCAATTCCTTCTCATCGTTTCATTTCTCCTTACCTGCAATTCGATACACGTTAGACGACATACGAGACAATCCACCAGAAGCGGCACGTCCAAACGGCTTGATTACGCCCGTACAAACACACCCATTGCCGAAAAGCGTGAGCAAGCGATGTGCCCGGAGCGCCTAAAACCCATAAAATATCTCTCATTCAAGAGTTACGGTAGTACACCACTGTGCACCCAACGAACGCGGCAACGAACCTTCGGCGAATCCGTACCTGCCGCGGGAACGGAAACAACACACAAGCTCAGTCGCTGCCACGCACTACGGCTCCGGAACGGATTTCCGTCACCCAGAGACGATAGCTCGTCTGCGTATGGCCGCCACGCGGTAAGCGCGGCATATGGACCCTATTTCGGCATACACCACTGCATTTCCTTTAGAGAAAAGTACTGGGATTTGGGTATCTGGCGGCTATCACGCATACGGCGCCAGAATTGACCGGATATGCATGGCGCTATGGCCTTGCTGTATGTAGGATATGGACTTACAAGCTTTCCTACCCACTGCCACCGAGGCCATCGACATGACAGAGCGTGACGGATTTCCCCCGACTCTCGCCGGCCTTGCCAAGCATGCGCCAGACCCACCTGACGCCGCCAGAGCCCGGCTCTACGAATTGGAGGTAAGCGGGCAGTGTGGGCCGGGAAGGACCGATCAGCACACGGTGACGATGAGCCCCTGGCGGCTGACGTCGAAGTCGAAGAACCTCGCCCGGGGGTTGGGCGGGTCGGCCTCGAGGTCTTCGCGAACCGCCCGGGCGTCCGCGGGGGACTTGCAGACCAGCAGAGCGAACCCCCCCCCGCCGGCACCGGTGAGCTTGGCCCCGCACAGATGCGGGCGGATGCGGTCGAAGATCGCCAGGATCTCGGCCGGCGCACAGTTCGGGTCGAGTTGGCGGTTCAGGTCCCAATTCATCCCCACCAGGCGCCCGAAGGTGTGCAGGTCCTTGTGGGCCATGGCATCGGCCACGAGAGCCGGCAGATCCCCCAACTGCCGCAACGTGGCCATGGCCAAACGGTCTCGATCGGCCATGAGGCTGACCACGTTCTTGAGGACGTTCTTGGCCAGGCGTGTCAAGCCGGTGTAGTACAACAGTGTGCAGCCCCCGTTGGCGCGGGGGTCGAGCACGTCGGCCGGCACGTAGTGGATCGACGCGTCGGGGATCAGGCCCGGCTCGGTGGTGATGACCTTCACTCCGTCCACGGCCCCTCCGATCTGGTCCTGCCACCCCCCGCCGGTGGTCAGCGCCTGCTCCAGCATCAGCACGCCGTGGAACAGTTCCCTGGGCGTCAGCGTCTGCCCCATCACTCGCCGAACGACGGCCAGGATCACGGCCCCCATGATGCTCGAGGTCCCCAGCCCGCTGCCGCGTGGGATGGCCGCGAGCGTCGTGAGCTCGATACCGCCGCCGAAGGCCTCCAGCATCTCTCGCAGGGAGGTATTCTCAGCCCAGGGCGCCGTCTCCGGTGACAGCCCCGACATCGCCAGCGCCGCCTTGACCAGGGAGAACTCGCCGGTGGCCGAGGCGTAGCTGAGCAGGTCGCTCAGTTCGGTGATCTCGACCTTCCGGCCCAAATCGATCGAGGCGATCCGGATCACCGGGTCGGAGGTAATCCGGGCGTAGGCATGGATGGGCGGCTGGCCGTTCAGATCGACGGCGGCGTTAATGACACAGCCCCCGTACTCCAGCGAGTAGGGTGGGGTATCGGTCCACCCGCCGCCGAGGTCGAGACGGGCCGGGGCCCGGCCCCAAACGATCTCGTCACTCCGCAGGGCGCAGCGCGGCAACTCGGAGGCGCCGGTGACACTGGCGATGATGGTCCGCTGCAACTGGCGGTGGGCGGCGGCCTGGGCCTTCGCAGCCCATTGCCGGGCGTTTGCGGACCCTCCGGCCGCCAGGTCGATAGCCGCCAACCAATCCGTTTGCGCCGGGGTCAGTGCATCGCTGAGACCGGGCAACAACGTCGACAGCGGGGCGTCGGCCTCCCCGGCGAACTGCGTCAGGGCCGTGCCCAGCGAATGGAGTATCCTGGCGCTGACGAACGCGCCGCCGGCCGCGTGCACCGGCTCGCCTGCTTGCCAGTGCGCTTCGGCGAGCAATTCGGCGACGGCGGCGGCGGGCTCCTCGGCCAGCGACAGGCACCGGGCCAGCTCTGCCGCGGAGAAGCCGCTGTCGGAACGGAACATCCGCCGCAACGACCGGCGGATATGGCCCGCCCGGATGCGCTGTCGTCGCCGGTGGAACGCCTCGTGGTCCGCCCGCTCGGCCATCTCCGCCAGGCTGTAGCGGTCCGCTTGGCGCCACGCCTCGCGCTGGTCGCGGGACGCCCGGGGCGGATCGAACATCCACAGCCACTGGCGATAGCTCCCGGCCTCGTCGGCCGCCGGGAACAGTCGCGCGTTCCACGCCGTGCGGTCCTCCGATGGCGTCGACGCGTCCCACACCTCCTCCGGGGACGCCCCGACGGCCTCCAGCCACTCGCTCAGGGCGCGCCCGCAGAATCTGTCACCCTCGCCGGCGGCGGGCTTGAACGTGTCGTCCACGTCGTAGCATCTCACGAACCAGACGTCACGTCCGTCCCTCGCCCGCCCGGTGAGCACATCGACACAGGCTCGCGGCGGCAGCGACAGCGGGCCCTCCACGTCGAGGCCGACGACCACATTGTCGCCCCCCAACTCCAGCGTTGACCGGATCCGGCAGCCTTCCACCCACGCGTGGGCGCCCACCGCGGCGCCGTCGCCGCCGATGTCGTTGTTGACGCAGATCGGCTCGGCCGCCCGGGCGACGGTCAGGTCCTGACGGGACAGGGCCGCCCCGCTGGAGATGATCTGCCGGGTCGTGCCAAAATGCAGGAAATCGCAGTGGGGCACGACTCCCACGTGGAAGCGCGTCGGGTGCCAAGCCTCATACAGCCCCAACAGCGTTTCGGCCGGCCAGGTCGAGCCGGCGGCACGGACGGCAGCAACGTAATCGGCGGGGGCGGTGTCGCGGCCCAAGGCGCAGCACAGCTCGGTATAGAAGTCCATCCCATGTTCGGCGATCGCCTCGCCGATGGGGCCGGACGCGGTAAGCCGCCCGTCCGGGTCGGGCGCCACCCCGCAAAGGGCGAGCAGGGCGCCGGCGGTGAGGGCGTCGAAATCGATAATGCCGATGTCCACGATGGTCCGGCCATAGCGATCGATGGCGCCGCGCTCGGCCTGTTGGCCGAGTGTGGGTTTCTGGAGATATCGCCAAATCTCCCGGCCGCGCCCCGGACAGATCACCCCATGCCGGCGAGCGACGTCCGGATCGGTGTGGCAGCCGAGGACGGTCATACCCTCGGGGGCGAAGTCTATCTCCGCCGCGTCGAAGCTCACTAGAGCGTCCCCGGCGGTGATGACCACCTGCCCTCGGTCGGGCGGCGACGGCAAGGCCAGGTAGGTGGGCACCTGGCGGTCGAACAGCGTGCTCGGCACGGCGCTGTCGCTGGCGCCGGGCACGGGTACGAATAGCTTTCCGCACGGGCCGTAGGCGGGCAGCCGTTTGGAGTCGCCCCCGGCGTGGACGATCAGGATTCGCAGAGATCGCAGCGCGGTCACCCAGGAGGCGAGGTCGGCCCTCTCCCCTTCGGCCAACTCCCGATTCAGCACCTCGGTCAGACAATGGACTGTGCTGCCGCCGCTGCCCAGGCGGCGGCCGCCGGGGTCGGGGACGACCAGCACGTTCCTGGCCTCGGCCAGGAAGCCCAACTGCCGGCGAAGCTGAAGTTGCCCCTCGTAGGCGGCGGCCTGGCGGTCGTTGGAGGCCGTGACGATCAGGTAGTCCCACTTCGCTGCCGATAGATTCATCGGTATCGCCTCCTGGCGAAACGCATCTCTAGCGCGCAAGCTCTCTGCCGTGCCCAGACCAACAGCACCCCCACCCGCCTGCACGCGGGGCGGACATTGACGTCACGCCGTCGCTTGTCATCAAGCCCTCGGCCGCCGGCGCCGGGCCACGTGAACCACCAGGGCCAGGGCGATGAAGGCGGCCAGCAGGCCGATGCCGTACCAGCCGATCTTGTTCCACATCTGCCAGATGCAGGCGAGGCCGAGGATGCCGGCGGCCAGGCCCATCAGGGTATTCCACACGATCCGTTTGCCGCCGCGGGGCATGGCGTCGCCGAGGAGCTTTTTCTGGTTCATCAGGAACAGGAAGGCGAAGTAGGCGATCGGCAGCAGGACGAAGGCGAAGTTGGACGTCGGCACCGCCAGCCAGAATTTCGCCTTGCCGGCCCAGATGAACGGGCCCAGGATGCCCACCAGCGGGGCCAGGCAGCCCAGCCGGTGCGCCCAGCCGCGCGAGGGCACGTCGAGCATCTCGCAGACGACGAATCCGTTGATCAGCATCAGGATGATGATCGACGAGACGGCCATGCCCACCACGCCGACGCCGAAGACGTAATGGCCGAACACGTCCCCCGTCAGCGGCGACAGCGACTCGGCCAGGTTGAACGCGTCCCGCTTGACCAGCATGGCGGCCATGCGTTTGTCGGCCTCGGGCAGCGCGGCGGCGGCCTTGGCCAGGGCGGCCTTGTCCTTCTCGATGGCGGCGAAGGCGTCGGCGCCAAGCTCTTCTTTGACGCGGACGGCGGCCAGGTCGTTGTATTTTCTCAGCAGGGACGGGTTCGGCTTCACCAGTTCCCCCTGGGCGTCGGTCTCCCCCAGCAGGCCCGGGGCCGGTTGCGTGTGGAACTGGGCCCCGGCGACGATGACGACGCAGCCGGTGACCAGGATAAACGGGATAAACAGCCCGGTGCCCAGGTCGAACATCGCCATGCCGCGGAAGTCCTTGCCCCACCCTCGCCGCAGCATCGAGTACGGCAGCAGGAAGGTCATGTTGATGCCCACCGCCGTGGCGGCCGCCGCGATCATCACGTCCCGCTGTTGGCTGACGATCATGCTCGTCCAGAAGTCGCGGAAGGCCGGCGCCACCGCCTGGATGTGCGGGGCGAATTCCTTCGACGGCGACGACAGCATCGATAAGTCGGGGATCAGTCCGCTGAAGATGGCCCCCCACTGCAGCCCTTCGGCCGAGAAGCTGCGCTTGACGAGCACGCCGACGAAGGCCACGACGATCAGGGCGACCATCAGTTTCAGCAGGATGTGAAAGATCTTTACGCCCGTCCGCCCGCTGTCGTAGAACCACACGACGGCCACGCAGATCGCCGCGATGGACAGGCAGACGATGAGATTCCCCCACACCTCGGGCATGACCGCGTCGCCCACCAGGTGCGGCAACAGGTTTTGTCGCGTCGCCGCGGTGGCCAGGGAGAACTGCGGCAGGGCCCAGACGAGGTTGGCCATCAGCGTGGCCAGCACCCAGCCCCACCCGAGCACGGGGTTGACGTGCTTGTTGATCGCCCGCAGCGGTCGCTCGCCGGTGGAGAGCGTCACGTAGGCGATGGCGCTGAGCATGATCAGCCCCAGGATCATCGCCAGCGGCTGCAGCCACAGCAGGGACGTGCCGGCCAGCACGCCGAGGTACAGGCTGGACGCCAGCGAGCCGCCGCCCAGGGTAATGGCGCTTTGCAGCCAGCCGGGCCCCGAGAGCTTGGTGAATGCCCCCAGCAGGGCCAGTTTCCCGCGTTTTCGCGCGCTGCGGATCAATTCGCGGTTGGCCTCGACCTCCGCGCGGTCGGCTGAGCCGACGTGCCCGTCGTCTCCCATGGCGGTCTCCTTGTCTCGGGTCCCGGTGTCGTTACAACCGTTCGATGGGCACCTCCGCCCCGGCCCGCTCGGCCGAGAGGTAGGCGCTGTAGATCGTCGAGATGCAGTCGGCGGCCAGTCGGCTGTCGCTTTCGACCGGCTCGCCGTGAGCGACCGTGCGGTAGAACGCCTCGGTCTCCTGCGGGTAGCCGGTGAACCAGTCCTCGTCCGGGCTGGGACAGCTCCAGCCCTGCTTGGTGCCGATCTTCTCCACCACGTAGATGTCGTCGAAGTTGGCCTCGACGGGGTTGTACGTCTGCATGGCGGTATTCGGGTTGATCTTGCAGACGGTCCGGTGGTTGTTGGCGGCGACCTCGATTTCGTTGTGGATGCCGCCGATGAGGATGTCCGAGGCGATGATGTCGGCCACCGTGCCGTCGGTGAAGGTCACGTGCATCATCGAGAGGTCTTCGATGTCGTGGTAATCGCAGCGGATGTGCCCCTCGTCGACGAAGTCCGGCAGCCGGGTGATCGCGTGGGTTCGCGAGCTGACCGTCGCCGGGCGGATCGGTTGCCCGTTGCGGGTGAGGCCCTCGACGCGCTTGAGGTACAGCGCCGCGGCCAGCGGGTGGCAGCCCTTGCCGATCATCGTGCCGCCGCCGGAGTACTTCCACTGGGCGTACGTCTTGGCGTGGGAGCCGGAGTGGGCCTCCTGCCCCTGCATCCACAGGATCTGCCCGCCGGTCTTGACGAGGATCTCCCGCTCCTTCTGGATGGACGGGGCGTACACCCAGTTCTCGGCGTACAGGATCCGCCCCTTGCTGGCGGCCTCCGCATCGAGCATCCGCCGCAGGCTCGCCAGGGCCTCGTCGAGGGCGATCTGGCGGCTGAACGTGTCGCCGTTGAAATCATCGCTGCCGTCGCCGAAGTAGCCGGTGAGGGGCTTTTCGACGATGGCGAAGCGGTCCCGCTTCAAGGCGGCCACGGCCACCGACTCGTGGGCGGTGGCGGTGGTGCACACGTGGACGACCTCGACGTCTTCGAGCAGGGCTTCGAGGGATTCATACGCGCGAATGCCCCGCGCCTCGGCGAAGGCCGAGCCGGTCTCGTCGATCGTGAAGACGCCCTGCACCTCCGGCTGGACGCCGTACACCTTGGCGATGGCCTCGTAGTGGAAGGAGGCCGAAAAGCCGGCCCCCACGATGCCCGATCGAACCGTTTTCCGCTTCATGCTGCTCCCGTTGTCGCCGCCCGGCCCAATCCGGACGGGCGTAGACTATACAACGAAGAGAGAGCATTCTGAAGGGGTTACTTCGGGATCGCCACCCAAGCCGGCGCCATGGCGACACTTTGATGAGGCGTGTCGGCATGGCGCCGGGGGCCGGGGCCGTTGGCGGCATGGCCCTCCGTCCCGCTACGCGGAACGTAGGACCATGGCACCGCGTCCTCTTGCGCGGGACGTAGGACCGTGGCACCGCGTCGTCTTGTGCGGAGCGTATGACCAAGGCACCACGTCCTCTTGCGCGGGACGTAGGACCGTGGCACCGCGTCACCTGGCGCCGCGTCGCATGACGCGGGGCGGGTGACCGTGGGCCCTGACTATTCTTTTGTCGGCGTTTCCGGTTCGGCCGGGGTGTCGGCCTTGCTGGCTTCTTTGGCCACGCGGCCGAGGAACTCGGGCAGGTCGAGCCCGACGTGCTTGGCCAGGTCGTGCATGGGCGGCAGGGCGCCGAGGAGCCGCCCGCCGAGGCCCGACAGGCCCCCGCCGTCTTTGCCGCCGCCGTCCCAGACGATGACCTTCTCGATCGGCAGGTCGCGGATGGCCTGGGCCTGGATGCCGGCCACGTCGGTGAGTTTCTCGATCACCAGCAGCGAGGCGGCCTGCGGAGCGCTCCGGCAGGCGTCCACCAGGGCGTTGTACCCGGCGGCCTTGCCGTCGAGGATGGCCTGCACGCCCTTGCCCTCGGCGGTCATCTTGGCCAGCATCGCGGCCGCCTGCCCCTCGGCCACGCGGATGGCCTGCTGCTTCTCGGCGTCGGCGGCGATGACCACCTTCTCGCGCTGGGCGTTGGCCGGCACGACGATCTCGGCGTTCAGGCGGGCTTTCTCGCGTTCGGCGCGGGCCTCTTCGGCGGCCTTCTCGGCCTCTTCCTTCGCCACGCGGATGGCCCCGTCGGCCTGGCGGGCGGCGGATTCGGAGCGGTTGCGGGCCCCTTCCTCGGCCACGCGCTGGTTGGCGCGGTAGGCGGCCTTCTCGGCGTCGGCCACGGTTTCGGCGCCGACGGCCTCGGCCTCGAGCCCGGCGACCTTCTGCCGCCGGTCGCGGTCGGCGTGGGCCTCGCCGATGTCGGCGGTGGCGTTGGCGGCGGCCACGGCCACGCGGGTGTCACGCTGCCGTTCGGCCACGCCGGTCTTCCCGGCCTTCTCCTGCTCGGCCACGTCGATGTTGGCTTGGTTGATCGCCTCGGCGGCGGCCTTTCGGCCGAGGGCCTTGATGTAGCCCGACTCGTCCTCGATGTCGCGAATGTTCACGTTGATCAGCACCAGGCCGATCTTCTCCAACTCCACCGACACCGCGTCGTTCACCTTCGACATGAACGCCTGGCGGTCCTGGTTGATCTCCTCGATCTTCATCGTGGCGATCACCGCACGCATCTGCCCGAGGATGATGTCCTGGGCCTGGTCCTGGATCTGCGCGCGGTTCAGCGCCAGCAGGCGGACGGCGGCGTTTCGCATCAGGCCGGGCTGGTTGGAGATCGCGGCGGTCACCGTCGTGGGCACCGACACGCGGATGTTCTCCAGCGACAGGGCGTTGGTCAGGTCGATCGGCACGACGAACGGTTCGAGGTCGAGGTAGTCGTACGCCTGGATCAGCGGCCAGATGAACGCCGCCCCGCCGTGCACACACTTGGCCGCCCCGCTGCCGGTCTTGCCGTAGATCACCAGGATCTTGTTCGACGGGCACCGCTTGTACCGGCGGACGAACACCATGATCAGCCCGAAGGCCACCGCCAGCAGAATCAGCAGCAGAATGACGGTCGTCGGCAGCCCACCGTTCTCGCCGGCCATCGGCGCGGCGGGCGGGGATTTCACCGCCAGCAGCAGCAATGGGGTCATTAGCAGATTCATTTTTCACCTTCCTTTTCTTTTTCCTCGGGCGCGGCCGGGCCAACCTCGACGGTGCTGTGATCCAGCATCCGTAGCACCCGCACCGCCATGCCCGCCTTGTAGTCCTTATCCCCGGCGGCGCGCGCCTTGACCATGCTGATCGCGCCGCTGACCCGCACCCGGACCTGCCCTTGCCCGCCGGCCGGGATGTTCATGTACACGGTGCCGGCTGTGCCCACGCAAGTGACCAGTTTGGCGGTGCCGGTCTCGGCCAGGCGACGCAGCAGGGCCACCAGCACGACGACCACCACCCAGCCGGCCAGCCCCCAGGCCAGGGCGTACAGCAGCGTGGTGTTCAGCGGCGTGTAGGAGAAGTACAGCGCCCCCGCCCACGAGAACATCGTGCAGAAGGCCAGCACGGCCCGCACGCTGAGCAGCTTCAGCCCCATCAGGCTATCGCTGGCCGCCTCGGCCGAGTGGCCTTCCAGGCCGTCGCCGTCGAAGTCGCCGTCGAAGTCCGCGTCGATGTCGCCCTCCCCGCCGGCCAGGCCGATCAACGTGGCGATCATCTGCCACAGGAAGAAGACGCTGAAGAACGACGCCGCCAGGTAAAACGCCTGGTTCAGCCCCGACAAGTCGTCCCACCATTCCATCATGGCCAAACCCCTTTCTCGCGGGCGCGATCCCGGCCCGCGCGTCGGTGGCGAGGTCCTGAACGACCGACCACGAACAGCACCATAGCCCCCCTCCCGCCCGGCTACAAGTCACAAAAAGGCCTATTCTCGACACGTCAGCTTGCCGGCCACGGTGGAGAACAACTGATTCGTTGATTCGTTGACTCGTTGACTCGTTAACCCGTTGACTCGTTAACCCGTTGAGGGTATCCGAACCGTTAGGTGGGTGCCGCGCACAACTCGGTTGTGCGTGGCGCTCGAGTTCGGTTGAGTTCCGTCGCCGAATCATGGGACACCCTCACCCAGTTAACGAGTCAACCAATCAACGAGTTAACCAATCAACGAGTTAACCAATCAACGAGTTAACCAATTAACGAGTTAACCAATCAACGAGTTAACTGCCGTTCACACCGCCTCGACCTTGCCCCAGTAGGGCGCGAGAAGGTCGCGTTCGGCTTCGAGCAGTTCGTTGAAGCACTCGCGGATGCGGGCGGGGGTGGCGCAGGCGGCGGCGAGCGGGTCGAGGGCGCAGGCGCGGAAGACCTTGGTGAGGTCCTTCTCGAGGAACGCGTCGCTGGCGAGCGTCTGCACGTCGGCCATGGCGCGGGAGATGGCGGCGATCTCGACCGGCATGCGGCCGACGTAGTGGGGGTGCGCCCCCGTCCGGTCGGCGGTGCAGCAGACCTCCACGCAGTAGTCGTCGGGGAAGTTCTGGATCAGGCCGTTGTTCATCACGTTCAGGTGCATGCGATACGTCTTGTCGCTCGCCCCGGCGTGGATGATCCGCACGCCGTACTCGTTGGAGAACTTCAGGTCCAGCGGTTTCCGCCCGTCGGTCTGCTGCAGGAAGTCCGAGTCGGCCGCCCAGCGGGGCGCGGTGTCGTCGGCGTCGGCTGGGGGCTTGCGCTTCTTGACGAAGATCGACTCCCGGTCGGCGTCTCGCGGCAGGAAGTACGGCACGTACTCGGCCACGTGGGAAGGCCCCTCCCCCGACCAGTAGCCGAACTGCTTGAGCAACTCGAACTTCGAGGCGCATCGCTTGTAGTTCTCCGGCTTCTCGCCCGCGGCCAGCAGGTCGGGGTACACGTCGCGCCCGTCGAGGTACTCCACGCGGAGGAACCAGCACATGTGGTTGATCCCCGCGGCCGTGAAACGCAGTTCCTTGTGCGTGCAGCCGACGTAATGGCCAATCTCGCGGATGCCGCCCTGGATGTTGTGGCACAGCCCGTAGGTGCGCACCTCGGGGGCCGCGAGGTTCATGATCCGCGTGAGCATGCTCATGGGGTTGACGTAGTTGATCAGGCTCCCGCCCGGGCACCGCCGCGCCATGTCCCGGGCGATGGCCATCAGTTCCGGGGCGGTTCGGATGGTGCGGAACACCCCGGCGATGCCGACCGTGTCGCCCACGTTCTGCTGGATGCCGTACTTCAGCGGGATGCAGATCTCGTTGCGAAACGTCTTGCCCCGATAGGCCGGGCCGCCGTGAGCGAAGGAGGTGATCACGTAGTCGGCCCCATCCAGCACGCCGTCGCGCCAGTTGTCCGCGGTAGTCACCTTCGTGGGCGCCTTGTAGTGGTCCACGATCTTCCGCGCGTACGCGGCCACCGGGGCGAGGTTGTTGGGGTTGATGTCGACCAGCACGACCTCGCAGTCCCGCAGCTCCTCGAAGGACATGATATCGACAAACGACTTGGCGCCGAACTGACTGCCGGCCCCGATGAAGACGATCTTCAGCATAATGAGTTCCTTTCCGGGTTTGGACGATACCGTACAGAATGGCCCGGTAAAAGGCAATGTTTAGCGGCGGAGCTTGCTCCGCGTTGGCGTCAACGGCGAATGCACCACAGAGGGCACAGAGCACACAGAGAACGATAAGGACAGAAGTTAAAAGAGAATCGACCACAGATGAACACAGATGAGGCCACGCCAAAACAGAAGCATCCGCAGCAGCGTTTAGCGGCGGAGCTTGCTCCGCGTTGGCGTCAACAGCGAATGCACCACAGAGGGCACAGAGCACACAGAGAACGATAACGACAGAAGTTAGAAGGGGATCAGCCACAGATGAACGCAGATAAACGCAGATGAGGCCACGCCAAAACAGAGGCATCCGCAGCAGCGTTTAGCGGCGGAGCTTGCTCCGCGTTGCCGTCAACGGCGACTCCACCACATAGGGCACAGAGCACACCGCGTTGCCGCGACGGAGTCGTGGTTCGCCGCGGAGCGGAATAGCCCCGTGAACCAACGGTCACCTGGTGGTATCATTGCGGTTCCGTTGGCGGGTTGGAGCGGCGTCGCCGCCGCGCCCGTCGTTGCGTTCGTGGCCGGGGGAGCGCCGCCGGAGTCATCGCGGGTGCGTACTGGAGACAGACATGAGTGAGAAACGCCCGAATATTCTGCTGCTTTTCACCGATATGCAGCGGGCGGATACGATCGGGGCCCTGGGCAACCCGGTGATTCGGACGCCGCACCTGGACCGGCTGGTCCGCGAGGGCACGGCGTTCACCCGTTGCTTTACCCCCTCGCCGGTGTGCGTAGCCGCCCGCTGCTCGATGCACTACGGGCTGTACCCCCGCAAGACCGGCCAGTACGCCAACGGGCCGATGATGGACGATAACGGAAGGTCCATCCCGGGCCTGCTGGGCGGGGCCGGCTACCGCACCCGCGCGGTGGGCAAGTGCCACTTCACGCCGCGGAAGGCGGAGCTACGCGGCTTCGGCAGCCGGCTGACGCAGGCCGAGTGCACCTCGGATCCCGACACCGACGATTACGTCCGCTTCCTGCGCGACAACGGATACGACTACTACGAGCCGATGGGCGCCCGCGGCGAGATGTACTACATCCCGCAGGTCTCCTGCCTGCCGGCCGAGGCGCACCCCTCCCAGTGGGTGGGCGATCGCAGCATCGACTTCATCCGCGAGGCCACGGCCGCCGGGGAGCCGTGGATGCTGTTTTCCAGCTTCATCCACCCGCATCCGCCGTTCGCCCCGCCCAAGCCGTGGCACAAGCTGTACCGCGGGCCGGACATGCCGCTGCCGTTGGTGCCCGCCCAGAGCGAATCGCTGCACACGTACGTCAACCGCGTGCAGAACCGCTACAAGTTCCGCGACAACGGGATCGACAACAACCTCGTCCGGCAGATCAAGGCGTATTACTACGCGACCATCTCCTTCATCGATTTCCAGGTGGGGCGGATGCTCGACGCCCTCGCCGAGCTGGGGCAGTTGGACAACACGCTGATTCTGTTCACCTCCGACCACGGCGAGCTGCTGGGCGATTACAACTGCTTCGGCAAGCGCAGCATGCACGACGCGGCGGCCAAAGTGCCGATGCTGGTGCGGCTGCCGGGGCGGTTCGAGGCCGGGCACATCTGCGACGACGTGACCAACCTGGTAGACGTGCTGCCCACCTGCACCGCCGCGGCAGGGGTGGATACCGGCGGCGTGGACCTGGACGGGGTGGATCTCAGGACCGTCGCCGACGGCACCAGCGGCCGCCGAGAGGTGTACTCCCAGCACGGTGGCAACGGGGAGGCCCTGTACATGATCGCCGATCGCCGATGGAAGTACGTCTACTCCGCCGCGGATCGCAAGGAGTTCCTCTTCGACCGCGTCGCCGACCCGGCCGAGTCGCGGAACCGCGCCGCCCTGCCCACCACGCGCGACGCCCGACGGCAGATGAAACAGCGCCTGCTGCAGTACCTCCAGGCGGAGGGCGCCACCGAGGCCTACACCGAAAAGGCAGGCAAGCTCGACTGGCGGATCCACCCCCCCCCCGACGAGTCCTACCTCACCCACCCCGACGCCGGGCTCCTGTTCCAGGCCTCCCCGCCACAGAAGCTGCACCTGCCGGGGTACACCGACACGCCGGACGAATCGTAGGGCTTGAAAAGTGCCATGCTTCTGCTGTTTTTTCAGAAGCATGCCCGGTGCTTGGCGCTCCTGCCGGGTGCCATGCTTCTGCTTGCAGAAGCATGCGCTCACCCACGGCCAGCGACATGCAGGCATTTGGGGGCAGGTATCCAGCGTCCCCGGCGCCCCGCCACGCATGCTTCTGCGAGCAGAAGCATGGCACCCAA
>SDBU01003736.1_pt1 | contig 19194 bp, 26 predicted proteins | sample 2277071 | NCBI WGS metagenome assembly SDBU01 (sample SAMN10397929, study PRJNA504765) | marine sediment metagenome | isolation source: marine sediment core GS08_GC12, 126 cmbsf | place: Arctic Ocean: Gakkel Ridge, Loki's castle | collected 2008 | reverse complement strand
TAGAGCTGGTGTTCCTGGACAAGATCGTCGGCAAGATGATGGGAACCGGAGGGAGCGAAGGAGCATGAGACTAGCAATCATCGGCGCGAATGGTCAACTGGGCAGCGAGTTGGTGGTGGCGGCGCGCAACGCCGAGCACACGGTGCTGCCCTACACGCACGACGAGATGGACGTGAGCCGGACGCACACCGTCGTGCCAGTCGAGCGGGCGCGGCCCGACGCCATCATCAACACCGCCGCCCTGCACGACATGACGCGGTGCGAGGAGGACCCGCTGGACGCATGGCGCACGAACGTGGCGGTGCCGCTGGCGGAATGCGCGCGCCGGATCGCCGCTGCCTACATCTACGTGAGCACCGACTACGTGTTCGACGGGCAGGCAGGCGGCTACACCGAGTTCGCGCCGACGAGGCCACTGAGCGCCTACGGGCGCAGTAAGCTGGCGGGGGAGTTGGCGACGCTGGAGTTGGTGGAGGCGGCGGCGGTGTGCCGGATTAGCTACCTGTTCGGGCGCGCGGGCTGCCGGGGCAAGGGCGGCGGGAACTTCGTGGACTTCGTAGTCGGGGCGCTGCGGGAGGAGCGGCACCTGGACCTGGACGCCGATACGAGGTTCTCACCCAGCCACGCGCCGGACGCCGCCCAGCAGATCCTGCGCGCGCTAGACTGGGTGTACCAGGGGAGCAAGCGCGGGATCTTCCACTGCACGAACGCGGGCTGCTGCAGTCACTACGAGTTCGCGCTGGCGGTGGCGGAGGCGGTGGGCATCGAGCCGGACTTCGCGCCGCGCTTCGATGAGCCAGCGCCGCTACGGCCGCAACGCAGCGACCTGGTGAATGCACGGCTGCCCCGCGCGCCGTACTGGAGAGACGCAGTGCGAGAGTACATCGAGGAGGTCCATCGTGAGCGAGACGAGACGAGTGACGGTGATTGACCTGGACGTGCATGTGGACGACCGCGGCGAGCTGTTCGAGGTGCTGCGGTGCGACGACCGGGAGTTCGTGGCCTTCGGGCAGGTCTACTTCATCCGGTCGCGGGCGGCGGGGACGGTGCGGGCGTTCCATCGGCACGAGCGGCTGGTAGACCACTTTGTGATCGTGAATGGGGCGGCAAAGTTCGGCTTCGTGGATGCTGAGCCGGGGACAGCGCCGAGAACTGGCAATGCCTACTACATCACTGCGTCGGAACGCAAGGCGGTGCGCATCGATGTCCCGGCGGGATGCTGGCATGGCTGGGTAAGCCTTGAGCCGAATACGCTGCTGGTCTCTGTTGCCAGCGAACTGTACATGGGCGAGAACCGCGAGGGCGAGTTGGACGAGGAGCGATTGCCGCCGGACAGCTTCGATGCCCGCTGGGAGGTCGAGGCGAAATGATGGTCCTCGTGACGGGCGGGGCGGGCTACATCGGCGTGTGGCTGGTGCGCAAGCTCCTCGAGGCCGGGCATGAGGTCCGCGTGGTCGAGAAGGGCCTCTTCCCGTCGGGCATGGCCGCCCTGCGGGAGTGGGCGCCCGAGGTGGAGATCGTGTGCGCGGACATCCGGGCGTTACCCGAGGGCGTCTTCGACGGCGTGGACGCGGTATGCCACCTCGCGGGCCTCAGCAACGACCCGACGGCGGACTTCAAGCCCGAGGCCAACTACGCGATGAACTACCTGGCTACGGAGGCGCTGGGTGCGGCGGCGCGGGCGGCCGGGGTCGGGGTGTTGACGTTTGCCAGCAGCGCGAGCGTCTATGGCGGTCTGCACGACGTGGGCCTGCGGGAGGACGATACGACAGCGCCGACCAGTCACTACGCAACCTCCAAGCTCCGCGCCGAGGAGGCGCTGCTGGCGCTGGCGCACGAGGCCTTCCGCGTGGTGGTCATGCGCCAGGGCACCGTGAGCGGCTGGTCGCCGCGGATGAGGTGGGACCTCGTGGTCAACACGATGGTGCGCTACGCCCTGACCACCGGCGTCATCAGCGTCTTCGCCGGCGGGGAGGCGTATCGGCCACTGCTGGACGTGCAGGACTGCGCGGAGGCTCACGTGCGTTTCCTCGACTCCGACGCGGCTGGTGTCTATAATGTCGCAAAGCAGCGGCAGCCGCTCGGGGTAGCGGCCCCGCTCAGCGAGGGCTACACCGTGGCCTGCCTCGCGCTCTACGTGGCGTACCTGCTCAAGGAGGCGGGACACGAAGTCGCGGTGCGCGGCGACTGGACGCGCGCCGAGGGGCGCAGCTATGACCTGGACTGCTCGCGGATGCGCGCGGCGCTGGGCTGGGAGCCCGAGCGTGGCGTGATGGCGATGGTGGCGAGTCTGCTGGAACACGCGGAGGGCTTCGACGACCCGGAGACGCGGAACATCGCGTGGATGACGGCGCTGGACTACGGAGAGCAACTGACGCGGCAGCACGGGGGCGTGTTCTGATGGCTGATGTGAGGAGAGGTGAGGTGACGGTCCATGCCACTTGCCGAGAGCAAGCTGGTCCGCAATGAGGTCGTCGCGTTCGGCCTTGCGGTAGGCGACTTCGCGGGCGACGTGCAGCAGTGGCGGACGTTCGCGGAGGAACATGCCCCCGCGATTGCCGCGTGGCCGAAGCAGCCGGACGGGACGCTCAAGGGTTATCGGATTACCGTCCCCGAGTTGCAAGAGATCAACGCGCTGGCCGATGACCTGGCGGCGCTGGCGACCGAGCACGCTGCCGCCCTCGCGACGCTGAGGAGGCTGAGGTAGATGGCAACAGCAGAGGTCCCACTTCGATACGCAGGTGGCGGCGCGGTCCCGGCGACGTGGGCGGCGAATGCGGCCGGGCATCCGTACCTGAACTTTGACGATAGCACCGTGGAACAGGCGCGGTATGCCGGGGTGCTACCGGACAACTATGCCTCCACCCCGGTCTTCACTATCTACTACTCGATGGCGTCCGCAAATACCACTGACAAGGTGGACTTCGAGGTGTCGGTCATGGCGGTAACGCCTGACGATGCCGCTGACATCGACACCGACAGCTTCGATGCGGTAAACGCCGCAGACGAGGTGGTGCCCGACGATGCGGGCTACATGAGTGAGTTGGACATCGCGCTCGCCAATGCCGACAGCATGGCGGCGGGGGACATGATCTTCGTCAAGGTCGAACGCGACGCCGACGATGCGACCGATGACACCGCGACCGGCGACTGCGAAGTGCGAGCGGTCGTGCTGCGCTACACCACGACGTAGAGGTGCGCGATGGCGGTCAGCCTGGATGGAACCAATGACTACTTGAACATCGGCACAATGGGCAACTTCGGCTCGGGGCTGAACGTTGGCTACTCGGTGAGCGCCTGGGTCAAGCTCGATGGCACTGGCACGCAGGATTGTCTCTGCGGCCAAGTGAACACTGGCCCTAGCATCTTCACTGACGTTTTGCTGAACAGCAGCGGCAACGCACAGGACAGCAACAAAATTCGCGCCCAAGTGCGTAACGCCGGGGGGGAGGTATGCAACGGCTACACCACTAATGACACGATCATCGGCGACGGGAACTGGCATCACCTGCTGGCGACCGTCGCGCCGGGCGCGGTGCCAGTGGTGCAGATTATCGTCGATGGCGTGGCGCAGGACATCAGCTATCAGCAACGCGATAACGTGAATGACAATTGGGCCAACCTCGACTATGCCATGACGGTTGGGACTTGGAATCTGCGCAGCGTCTCCACGTATCCATTCGACGGCCTGATCGCGGACTTTGCTATCTGGCTCAACATCAAGACCGTGGCCGACGCCGCCGAAATCTACGCGCGTAAGCGGATTCCGCTGCGCATGTTCGACAGCAATATACAGGTCTACCTGCCGCTCATGGGGCCGACCGGGGCAGCGCTGGCGACGACCGATTGGGGCTGCAAGGACCTATCGGGTAAGGGGAACAGTGTGGCGGCAGAGGTAGGCGCCTCAGTCTGGGCCGACGACCCGCTCGCGCCGCAGAGTTGGGTGGAGAGGTCGTTTGGGGGGGCGTGGGTGGCGGCGGCGGTAGCCGCTGGCTACGGCAGCGTGATAGGCTCCAGCGTTGTGGTCCCCGGGCCGGGTCCCGGCGTCATCGGCTCGAACGTCATCGTCCCGAGACGAGGGGTGGCTTGACATGCCTGAACTCCAGATCAACGGCTACTTCGAGTTCCACTTCAGCACGCAGACGCCTTCGACGGGCGCCGAGACCGACGCGGACGCGCTGCCGACCTGGCGGGTGTATGAGGACAACCAGGATGGCGTCATCGACAATGACGACTGCGCGAAGCGCGACGACGCCAACACCACCGGCTACTACCTCGCCCGCGACCAGGTCCTCGTCGGCGACGGCTACGAGGTGGGTAAGGACTACCAGGTGAAGGTCAACGCCGTCGTCGGCGGCATCTCGGGCAGCGCGGTCATCGGCCGTTTCCGCGTGGTGCCCGCCGACGTGGCGCGGGATGACCAGTGGACGGACGCGAGGGCTGCAGCGATCACGACCATCGCCGCCGACGTGGACCGTAACGCCAGCCTCATCGAGAGCCAGCGCGAGGGGCACACCTGGCAGGGCGAGATGTACTACGTGGACCCGGTGAACGGCGATACGCATGGCAACGGCAACCGGGGCGGGCGGGATGATCCTTACGCGGGTGTGCAGGACTGCCACGACAATGCTATTACGGACAGCGCGCACGACGTGATTATCCTGGTGGCCGGAGCGCCGGCCGGGGTAACCACGCTGACCGAGGACGTAACCATCTCCAAGCGGTACACGCTCATCCGTGGCCCCGGGCGCGACTTCATCTGGACGCGCGCGGGGCCCGGCGATACCATCTCGATCACGGCGGACGGCATCGAACTCTCCGGCTTCCAACTTGAGACGGCGGCGGTCGGGGTCGGCCACGGGATTCAGATCACCGATGCGGACTTCTGCCGCATCCACAACGTGTGGGTCAATGCGACCAGGGGCGACGGCATCCAAGTATTGCGCGGAGAGAATATTCAGATCGTTGACAACTGGTTCACTGACAGCGGCCAGAGCGGAGCCGGTCAGGGCATCGACGTCTTTGGAACGGGTGGTTCCAGCAACAACAACGTCATCCGGGGCAACCGCTTTCACGACTGCCAGGGAGACGCAATCCAGATTTCCGGCGGCACCACGAACAACACGACTATCCAGGGCAACACCATCGAGGGGTCCACGGGGTGGGGCATCGACATCGGTGCCAGCTCGACAGATGCCGTCGTTTGCGATAATCGCCTTGGCAACAACGCATCTGGCGACATCAATGACGGCGGCACCACGAGTGTCCTTTGCAACAATGAGCAGTGGTCAATCGCTGGCGATAAGATGGACCTGGTGAATGACGCTGTGGATGACGACACGGTGGAAGACTACGCGAAGTTCAAGGCCACGGGCTACGCGGTGGCCGGTAACCAGATGGCGCTGACGGCGGCCGCAGTGGATGCGATCTGGGACGACATCGGCGCGGTGCGCGGGACGGTGAGCGACGTGGGCGCCACCTCCAGCGACTTCGACACCGACCTCTCCGAGGTGACGAACCAGCACTACTCGCTCTGCTCAATCGTCTTCACGAACGGCGTTCTGGCCGGACAGGTCCGACCCATCCTCACCTACACCGGCGCGAGCAAGAACATCCTGGTGTCCCCTGCGTTCACGGAGGCCCCCGGCAACGGCGACGCCTTCATCATCCTGCCGCAGTTCGCCTCGATCACGGACGCCAGTGGCTACCTCCGCGTTGACCTGATAACCAATGCACTCGACGCCACGGCGCTCGACGCCACGGCGGCTGTCGAGATGGCGCAAGCCGTCTGGGACAGGGTGTTGAATGCGGCCAATCACAACATCGCGGCCTCGGCGGGCCGGCGCTTGCGGCAGCTTGAGCCCGCCGCGTTCCCGAGCTACTACGTGCATGGAGCTACCGGCGATGATGGCAACGATGGCGACTCGCCCGACCAGCCCTTCGAGACCATCGGCGCGGCTATTGCGGTAGCGACCGCAGGCGACATCATCTACGTCGGACCCGGCACCTACACCGAGGCCGGCCTAGATATGAATGTGGCATCCGTCCGCATGACATTCGATACGGGCACCGTGCTGACCGGCGGCGGCACCGGCACCTGTCTCGTCATCAGCGCGGCTTCGTGCGTCATTCGCGGCGGCCACTTCGTGCCGGGCGCGGCGGAGATAGGCATCGACGTGACCAGCGCTGGCGACAGCGTGTACCTGTTCGGCTGCCACACTGACGGCTGCTCCGTGGGCTTCGATGTCAATGGCTCCGAGATAGAGTTGGACCACTGCGTATCGAGCGGCCACACCATCACAGGCTTCGACCTCTCGGGCGACCTCTGCGGCCTGCATGAGTGCATGGCCCACGGACAGAACGCTGCGGTGCGCGGCTTCTACCTCTCGGCGAACACCGCCGACTACAATCACGCGCACCACTGCAGCAGCATCTGCAATGCGACGGCGGGCTACGAGGTAGTCGTCGGCGCGGACCACAACGCCTTCACGCACTGTGCGTCCGGCGGGACCGATGGCGCGAAGGTTGACGGGGGCGCGGGTAACGCGTGGGGCGGCTATACCATCGAGGAGGACCTCCTACAGACAGACATCCTGGCCGACGAGACGCCATTCGACGGTGCTGATATCGACGCGGCGGTCAGCAGCCGGTCGTCACACAGTGCCGCCGACGCGGCAACGGCTGTGTGGGCCGCAGGGACCCGGACGCTCACGAGCTACGGCACTCTCGTCGCGGACGTCGCGACTGCAGTCTGGGCGGCCGGGACACGCACGTTGACGTCCGTCGGGACACTCATCGCCGACATCTGGGCCTACGCCAGTCGGACACTGACGTCGGGTGCGGCGCCGACCGTCGGCGAAATTGACACTGAACTCACCGCCGAGCACGGGGCGGGTGCCTGGACCACGGGCGGGGCTGGCTCCGGCGCGAACACGGTGACGCTGACCTTCACCGATACGAACGCTGCCGCGCTGAGCTCGGCGAAGGTGAGTATCAAGGGCACCGGAATCACCACCACCACGACCAGCCTCGGTGTCGCGACCTTCTCGCTGGACGATGATAGCTACACCGTGGTCACCTACGATACCGCTACCCACATCGGTGAGGAGAACGCGCTGGTCGTCAGCGGCGACACCGCCGACGCCTACGTCGTCACCGCGCGCTCGATCCCGGTCCCCGACAGCGTGGACCAGTGGGTGCTGTGGGCGTACTGCACGGACGAGCAGGGCGAGGCGGTGGGCGCCGCCGAGCGGACCTTGCGGGTCATCGCCATCATGCCCACGCACGATGCGGGCAACAACCTGATCGCGGCGACGGAGAAGAAGGCGGTGGAAAGTGACGCCAGCGGGATCATCAGCTTCAACTGCCCCAAGAGCGTGACGTGGATGGAGGTCGAGATCGCGAAGACGATGGCGGACGGCACCACCGATGAAGAGCGGTACTCGTTCGAGATCGACGCCGGGGCGGCCGACGCCTCGGACCGGATTCCGATCCCTGATCTGCTGCCCGACTGAGGGGGCATGAACATGACTGCGGGGAAGAGCAACAGCAACAATGGCTTCTGGTCGGTGCTCGATGTTTGGGGCAAGCGCGTCCTCCTTATGGTGGCCGCTATCGGTCTCCTCGGCGGGAGCTTCGTGGCCTGGGCTCGGCTCGATGATCGAGTTGCGGCGAACACCAAGGACATCGCGACGCAGGGGCAGATGCTCGAGCAGGTGTCGGAGGACGTGACCTGGATTCGTGCGCGGATGGAAGCAGACGAGGAGCACCGACGCGGACAGTGATCGGGACTGGAGGCATCACCGATGGAGCTACTGGAGCAGTTCGCCGCACTGACAGCGGCCGCGCAGTTGGCGATCATGGGCGTCATCGCGGGCGGTGTCGTGGCCGGGCTACGCGCCTGCGGGCTAAAGCTGGCGCCGGACATCGTGACCGTGCTGGCCTCAGTCTTCGTGGGCGCGGCGGTCGGCTTCCTGAGCGGCGGCTGGGAGGGCGCGGTGCTGGGCGCCCTGGCCGGGCTCGTCGCGACGGGCGGCCACCAGCTCGGGAAGAAGACGCGGGAGGCCCTGAATGGCAACGACTGACGACGTAGCCCAGATCGCGCGGCGGCTGTGCGCCAAGTTCGCTACCGGCTACCGCGGCGGCATGGTCATCGGCCAGATCCACTTCGAGCTATCCGACATCGCCGCCTGTTCGGAGTTCGTCCGCGAGTGCTGTGAGGCTGCTGCCGGGACCGCTTCGCATGGTCCGTTGACCCACAAGTACTTCGGCGGCGACGCGCGCCACACTGAGCGCAAGTTGCGCGGGCGGGGCACAGGGATTGGCGAAGGCCAGGCGGTGCCCGGCGACATCGTGTGTTTCAACGCGGGGGCCGCTGGCCGCTGGGGGCATATCGGGATCTACTTGGGCGGGCAGGACTTCGCGGAGAACACGAGCAGCCGTAGACGCGGGCCGGGCTTCGTCACTAGCACCTTCGGCCAGATCGGCCGGCACCGCATCAGCGGCTTCTATCACCTGCCGGAGTTCGCGCGACCTGCAGAGTTGACCGTCATCGTTTGCGGCACGGACCTCGGCGCGGACGCGATAGAGCTGCGCGGCGACGAGACGTGGGTAGCCCTGCGTCCACTGGTCGAAGCCGCCGAACTGACCGTGACGTGGGATGGCGCGACGCAGACCGTGACCGTAACGAAGCCCGAGGAGGCCTGACATGACCCGCGTCATCATCGCACTGGCCGCGCTGCTCCTGCTGGCCGCACCCGTCGGGGCCGACTTCTGGAGCGACCTCTGGACAGACCTCGACCCTGACGCCGTGATCGTGACGGAACCGCTGGGGAGCGCCGATGCCCTCTCTGGCGTGTCCAAGCAACTCGGCAGCATCAAGGGGCACCGCCTGTGGCTGGACCTGTACCAACCCCTTGAGAAGTGGGGCCTCGGTGGTAGCGCGGATATTGTACCCGGTCGAGCGGCGTCCTTCAGCGGAGGCTATGCACGGGGCGAGTGGTTCCTGGGGATCAGCCTGCACGCGGACTTGTGAGCGTAGGAGCCCAGCTAAGCACTTTGCAGGCGCCGGGGCACATTCCCCCACCGCGTGCCCCGGCGCTGCGCCACGGGCGCCGTGCGCTCGCGAGCGGCATTCTGGCGGGGGGCTGGCCCTGCAGATAGCGTGGGCCGCTGGATGCTGGCGAGAAAGAATGTGCGAGGTTTGACGTGAAACGGTTGACATCCCCCGCGCCCTCTGATATACTCCGGCCATGACTACCCCGCAGAAGGACAAGCTCGGCTTCCTCGCCTACACCCTCACTACAGCAGCGGGCGCGCTCAATCTCAGCCCCACGCATATCGGGCGCCTGCTCGATCGGGAGCAGCTGACGGAGGCGGACTTCGTGTGTGGCTCCGGTCGCTACGTGACCGCCGAGAGTCTGCACGCGTACGCGGCTGAGCAGGAAGCTCGGCGGAAGGCAGAAGCAGAGAAGACCTGACACAGCCTCAACGGTCGCGCTGGAGACCGATAATGACCATCGAGCACCACTCTGAAAGCTGCGGTTTGCACGAGCGCCAGCGCGTTCGTGCGCAGCGCCCCGCTGGTCCTTACCCCCCGGGCCTGCGGGGTTCGACCCTGGCGCCGTCGCTGACACTACTCAGCGGCGGCGCTGCACTTATTGGGAGGATGAAGGGGAGGGCAACGAAAGCTCCGGTGCTCGTGATCTGGGGCCGCCTGGGCGCTCTCCCCCCTCCCTGTCCTGCGCCAGTCCCGTCCGCCGCACTCATCCGGGGCGGTAGCTCAACGGGAGAGCAGCGCACTGTGGCTGCGCTGGTTGCGGGTTCGACTCCCGCCCGTCCCTCCAGACTTGGCGCGCAGGAGCCCGCAAGGGTGCGAAACCGGGAATGCCGCGCCAGCACACGCGACGGGCTGCTCCCGGTGCTGAAGGCCCGCGCCTGCGCGCCAATTCCTCACGCGATGCGGGGAGGGCTGGTGCCCCGTCCGGGTTCATACCCCGGACTCCGTGCGTTCGATTCGCACCCCCGCTACCACTTTGCGGCCGCCAGACCCGGCCGCGTGCCTGGTGCGCTCGGCGACATTCCCTCTTGTCGGGCGCGCCTGCCTCATCCATCCCCCATTCGGGAGGTGTCGTCATGTGCCGCCCGCGCAGGCCGACGGTTCGCTCGCGCGCGGGCGGCTACGCTCATTCTGGCCGGGGCAATCGCCGCCAATGCTCCGTACCTCGCAACGATCGCACCCCGCCCCGGCCATTCTTCATCGGAGACGCAGAAGGGAGCATAAGAAGCATGAGCGCAGGCGAGAGACTGAGGGCCATAGCCGACGGTGAGGCCCCGCCCGACGCAGCGGGACTGCCAGACGGGACCGAGGAGTTGCTGGCGGAGGCGTTCAGAGACCTGACGGAGCAGATTGACATCCCGGCGGTCTTGGCAAGGGCCATCATGCACATCGCGTCCGACGCCGCCCTCGACGCCGAGGCCGCGCTGGACGCGATGACGGAGGAGGCGGCGGAGGCGCATGGGCTCAAACACAGTGATATCAAGGTGTGGTGGACTCTCTTCGCTCTGTCCAAGCAGCGCTACTGCGCCGAGGTGCCGTGCCGCGACAACATCGAACCGGTCTACGGCCCCACGCGCGTCGCCGCCGTGCAGGCCCTCCGCGACAAGGCGGAGCCGAAGCGGGTCGAGGATATGTTGATGTGGGATATGTGGAGCGAGAACGCTGTGCACCTTGGTATCCAGTTCGATCCTGATGCCAGCCATCAGCAGAATCTCCAAAGCATGACGCGCGCCCTCCGCGAGCGCGACGGGGTGAGCTCCTGATGGAGACCGTTGCCGGCGTCCTGTGCATCGTGGTCCTCGTGCTGATCGTGTTCGACCGCGTAGCCCCGCGCGCTGCTGACCGGGCGCACGTGGCGGTGCGGGATCGAGCGCGCTACGTCCTGCGCGAGTTCGGCGCGCTGATGCTGGCGCTGCTGCAGGACCTGATTGCGATTGCGGACAGCCATTACCCCGACAGCGAGCGGCGGCGATTGAAGTGACTCTGTGGAAGAAGCTCTTCGGTAGCTGGGCCGCGTTCTGGCATGTCCAGCACGCCCAGAAGGAGCGGCTGGGCGAATGGGTCCGCTACATGGGCTACGCTGGCAGCCCGTACCATACCGTGTATGACTGCGAAGAGCATGGCTTTCTACCTCGCACGTTCTGCGGGCTTGACGCGCGGAACTGGGGGGTCGGGCTGGCCTGCGGCGTTGAGGAGCCATTCGTGCTTCTCGGCTGGCCCAAGTGCAAGCGGTGCGCGGCGAGTGAGGCGCGCCGAGAGCGGAAGCCCGACAGCGAGAGGCGCCGGTGAGCATGGCCGCCGAGTGGGAGCGCGCGTTCGCGGCGGGCGAGCGGGAGGAGCAGGCCCTGCGCGACCCGTGCTCCTACTGCGGTGCTGCGATGCGAGTGGTCGGCTGGAAGCGCGACTACGTGCCCCCCGCCTCCCACCCTGAGCGCGAGGTGCTGGCTGACGTGGTGGTCGTCGAGTGCGAGGAATGCGGCGACCGAGAGACGAGGTAGCAGACAGCCGAAGACGAAGGAGGCAGGCCGGATGTGGATGCTTAGGCGTGCAGAGGTGACAGGTGTGCGACGGGCCGTAGACGTGCAGTTCGAGGTGGCCGCGCCCGTCGTGTGCCTGCACGGGATGACCGGCGCCGGCAAGTCCAGCGCCCTGCTCGGGATCGGGTTCGGGCTGTCCGGCGAGGCCCGCACCGAGGCGGGGAAGCTCACCCGCGACCAACTCCGCAACACCGTCCACAACAGCGTGATCTCGCTGTCGCTGGTCAACGAGGACGGTGAGACGCTGGAGATCATGCGCACCCTGACCCCGAGCGCGCACGAACTCTTCATAGACGGCCAAAAGTTCGCCAACCTCACGGCGGCGAATGGGGCGCTGGAGGAGCGCCTCGGGGTCTCCCCGGAGCAGCTCGGGTATCTGACCTCGGCCCACCGGCTGGTGAACATGAGCGGCTTGATGCAGGCGGACCTGATCTGCGGGCTGATGGGCCTCAAGGTCACCCCGAAGACGCTCATGGAAGACCTGGGCGGTCTGGCCGAACTGCTACTCGCCCCGGCGAAGGATCGCGAGAGCGGCTGGGCGTTGCTGGAGGATGCGCTGATGGGGGCAGAGCAGGCCCGCACCGAAGCCAACCGTGATGCGAAGGCGGCGGACGTGGCCGCCACCGAGCGGGAGGCCGCGGTGCTGGAGGCTTGCCGCGACGCCAAGATCCCCGGCCCGGCGCAGATCGCGCCGAAGGTGGAGGCGCTGGTGGCGCAGAGCGAGGCGCTGCGGGAGCGCCGCAAGAGCCATGAGCAGGCCGTGGCCGCTGGCCGTGAGCACGACACCGCGCTCTTGGGCGCGAAGTCCGCGCAGGCGCGGGCGGAGCAGGAGGTGGTGGCGGCCAAGGCGGAGATCGCCGAGGCCGACGAGGTGCGCGACCAGCGGGCGGCGGAGCGGGCGCACGTGGGGGATGCCTTGGTGGCAGCACAAGCGGTCAAGGAGGGGGCCGAGGCGAGATGGACGGAGGCGCGGTCGGCGCGCGATGTCTGCGCTGCCGCTCGGGACGTCCTGCAGGAGACGCTCGGCGGCCTGTGCGGCGACGAGTGTCCGACCTGTGGGCAAGAGATCACGAAGGACCGGCGAGAGCAGATCGACGCCTCGCTGGCCAGCGTCGATGCGGGCTACGAGCAGGCAACGGAGGAGGAGGCCAAGGCGGAGGAAGCCGCAGCGACAACCGAGGTGCAGCTCGGTGAGCTCGAGGGCCAGCTCGCCACGCTGCCGCCGATCCCGCCGGCGGCCGACCTCCAGGCGAAGCTCGACGCGGCGGCCCAGGCGTCCGACGCAGCCGGCGAGGAGATCGAGGCCCTCGAGGGCGAGGGCGTGCCCCAGGTCCCGACCTCCCAGGAGGCCGAGGCTACGAGCGACCGCCTGGCGGACATCTCCGACCAGCTTGGGGCTGCGACGATCGCGGAGGCGGCGCAGGCGACGGCGGGGACGCTACGGGCGGCCGCAGCCGAGAAGACGACGGCCCACAAGCGCCAGGAGGCCCTGGTCGTTCGGCTCCGCGAGATCATCCGCGAGGTCGCAGCCACCGCCATCGAGCCAGTCCTAGACCGCTCGAACGCCATGCTGGCGCCCCGGCTCAGGCTGGAGTACTCCGAGACGGATGGGATCGTGGCCGTCTACGGTGAGGACGAGTTCCCCATTGGCGAACTCTCCACTGGCGAGCGCCTGATGGTGGGCGTGAGCCTCCAGGCGAGCATCGCGAAGGAGCTGGGCGTGGGCATCTGCCTCGTGGACGACGCCAGCGTGTGGGATGCGGACACCGCCGCTGAACTGCTGCTCGAAATGGCGGACCGTGGCAAGCGGGAGAACATCACCTGGATCGTCGCCTCGACGCATCTGGACCGCGTGCGGTCCACTTCAGAGGTGCAACTGGTCGCCGTCGAGGGCGGCTACGGCTCGTGACTACGCGCCCCCATTCCTCTGAGCGAGGAGGTGATAGACCATGACATTCATCATCGTCAACCGTCCTGGAGAGGATGCGCCTACTCGCGTCTGGGAGTGCAGTGATCGGTGGATCATCGAGTGCGCCAGTGCTGAGATCCGGGAGAACCTCAGCGCAGCGGATGCAGAGTTGGTTGCCGAGATAGTCCCAACCACGGAGGCACCGTAGGAGGTGTCGTCATGTGCCGCCCGCGCGAGGTGAGCACTGTCAGTCCCCGCGCGGGTGGCTACGGCCCTGACCGCGACGTGTGGCGCGCACGAAGGCCGACAATCGAAGGAGCGTGGTGAATGTGAGTGAGCAGCGACCGCAAGTCGAGGACCCGAAGCCCGAGGAGACGGCGCTCGCCCAGGTCGAGCCCCCGCGGCAGGTCCTGATGACTGCCGAGAACCGCGACGTGATCCAGGCCATCGCCTACGACTACTTCGCTAGCGGCAAGGGCTACCTCCCCAAGCACATCGAGAGCGAGGAGCAGGCGAAGGTCATCATGTACTACGGCTACGAGATCGGCCTGCCGCCGATGGCGAGCCTGCAGGAGATCTACGTCGTGCATGGCCGCCCGGGCCTGCAGAGCAAGGCCATGTTGGCGCTGCTGCGGGGGCGCCCCGACCTCGGCTACCCACTCTGGGGGGAGTGCAACGACACTGAGGCAAACCTCACGCTCTACGTCCGCACCCCGGACCAGGGCTACGTCGCCCAGGATTTCAGGTGGACCGTGGAGGACAGCAAGCGGGCCGGCATCTACTCCGACATGCACAAGAAGTACCCGAGGACGATGAACCGCAACCGCGTGGTCTCCGAGGGCATGAGGGCGACCTTCCCGGACCTCCTGCTCGGCTGCGCCTACACGCCCGAGGAGCTCGGCGCGCCGATGATGGTCGTTGCCGGGGAGGACCTCGAGGTTGACCAGCAGGCGCTCGCCGGGGGCGTCGTGGTCGAGCCTGACGAGGCGGCCGGCAGCCGCTACCGCGCGCTTGCCGAGGCGGGGCTGGACGAAGAGGACGGGGAGACCAACTTCGACGAAACGCCCACAGCCGGCCAGCTCGACACCGAGCCCAATCCCGAGGCGGTGGCCCGCTCCGAGGTGCAGACCGTCGTGGGCACGGTCATGGACCCCCTGCTGCCGCCCCAGGACGGGCCGGAGGCGTGGGCCACCGACGCGGACCCCTCCACCAAGAAACAGGCGCTGGACCTCCTGACGCAGATCGGGCTTAGTCCCGGCCATGCGAAGGCCATCGGGGCACGCGCTGCGGACGAGGGGGCCAATGGCGCGAAGGCGGTGTGGGATACCGTCGCGGGCTGGTGGTTCAACGGTCTGCTCCCGGCGCGGCTGTACGAGGCGCTGCTCGACGCGGCGGAGATCCCGCGGCCCGAGAAGAACCCGTTCACGAGCACGGAGGAGGCGGACGCCGAGCCGGAGGAAGAAGAGGACGCTTTCGGAGACGACGACAGCGAAGACGAGGAGGAGTGAGCTGCGATGCCCAGAGTCACTAACCAGCCGTCCATCGCCGACCTTCTACGTGATGACCACGTTGCCGCGAACACGCTGGCGGGGCGGGCTAAGAAGCTGCTGCACGAACGCGAGGGGGCGCTGGCCGAGGCCAACCGGCAAGCCGAGCGGGCGGACGCGCTCGCCGGCAAGCTCGAGGAGGCGGAGGCCGAGCGCGATGCGGCGAATGCGCTGCGACGCGATACGATCATGGCGTCGCAAGAGGTCCTCCGCGAGCGCGACGAGGCGCGGGCGAAGCTGGTCAGGGTCCGCGAATGCAACCAGGCCCTGTTGACGTGGGCAGATCGCCTGAACGGCGACCTCCTCGCCCCGCTCGCCGAGGCCGCGCCGGAGGAGCCGGACGCCGAGGCCGTGCTGGACGCGGCCACGGAGAAGGCGAAACCGGAGTTGGCGGACCCCGACGAAATGACGCCCGAACAACTGGCGTCCGAAGCAAACGAACGCTGGGGGAAGATGCAGCGTGTCGGCGCGGTGTGCGTCGGCGGGGTATGGTACATCCACTGTGCCAATAGCCAACTTACGGCGCACGGGTACGGTAAGCGGGTCTCAGCGTGGCGCGCAGTTGTGCGCGCCCTCCGCCTGCGCGACGGGGTGGGTGAGTAATATGTGCGGAGTGAACCCGCAGGCCATGATGCCGCCGCCGACCGAGGAGCAGGTGCGGGAGGCACAGGCCGTCCGCGCCCAGGCGACCATCGAGGCCGCGCGGCGAGACGCGGGGGCGAAGGTGGAGGAGACGCAGGACGTGGCGCGCGACAATCGTGCGAACGCTGATGCGCGAGAGCAGGGATGATGATGGGCCAGGATGACCAGGTACGCACACCCTTGGACGAGCTCGATCCGACGAACCTCCCAGGTGGCATCAGGCTGGCTCCCGTCGTTGAGGGCAATGAGACCGAGGGCCTGCTGCTGAACGCCATTTTGATGTTGGCGGTGAACCAGGAGGCGATCCTCGCGAAGCAGGACGACCCATACACACCGGTGGTCATCTACAGCCCCGCTTCGATCCTGGCGAATCTGGAGGCGCTGGCCGCGCCAGAGGAACCCACCATCTGCGAGTACTGCGAGGGGCGCCGCACCGTCGAGGTCGAGAATGTGACTGGGCAACTCGCGGATTGCCCTGAGTGCGGCGGGAGTGGGAAGCCGCGTGCTGAGGAGCCAGATCCCGCGGACGCTTGACGCCCGCCGCTGCGTGATGTAGGATGGGGTTGCCTGCAGAGGCATGAAGGAGTGCTGGGCGTGACCCGCAACAGCCCGACAACCCGCCGAACGCTTTCGGCCCCTGCGCATCTCTTCGCGTCCGGCCTGTGTCTCTGCAGGCGCAGACCCCGCGAAGTCGCAGGGGCTTCGTGCTGTACGGAGTGATCCAGTATGCCCCGCTGGGCAAAGCTGAGTGAACGCGTCGGGCAGGATGGCGTCCTGTGCGAACTCGCGGAGGAGAACATGCTCGCCGCCTTGCTCTTCACCTGGTCTCTACCCGCTGCCGATGTGTATGGCATATTGCCGGGTGACGCGCGGCAGTATCACGCCCGAGTTGCACCAGCCCTGAGCGTCTCGCGGGAGGCAGTCCAAGCGGCCATTGACGCGCAGGCACAGGCAGGCCTTGTAATGTCCTACGAAGCGGACGGCAACCGCCTGATCTACATCCGAAACTTCCACCGCCATCAGGATGTAAAGTGGAAGCGAGTCGGCTCGCCGGAACATCCATTACCGCCAGATTGGAGAATCCCAGGCAAACTCCGCGATCTCCTAGGCGAATCCGGGACCAATCCAGGACCTGAGGAGTTTGGCCTCTGTCGCACAGCCACGGGCTTGTGCGTTCAAGTCCCGGACCAATCCGCGAGTTGTCCGGACCAGTCCCGCCTAGACACAGACACAGACACAGACAAGAGTAGACTAGAACGACTCTCGTCGCAGACGCCTTCGGCACCCGCGACCGGTGAGCGGAAGGCGAAGAAACGGAAGAAGACTCCACGGCCAACTGAGGACTGGAATGCTGAGACACTGGCGCTTCGCGAAGGGAAGTCGAAGCCCGTCCTGGCCGCACTCGATTCGTGGATGGAGCGACTTGGCGAGCCGAATAAGTCGAGGAAGATCACCGATTCGCGCTGCTTCCACCAGACGCAGATGTTGATAGAGATCCTGGGCGACGTTGCCGATGAAGAAGTCTGGTGCGTGGCTGTTGAAGGGACGCTTGGTGCGCGCAAGCCCAACCGCAATTATCTCCTAGAAGTCATTGCATCGGAGCAGGAGAAACGGCAGCGCAGGCAGGACAACCTCTTTGACGGCCCCGGGGGCAGGGCGCCTCAGCGGGTGCCGACCGACGGAGTGGTCGGGCCGGGCAACTACGGCGAGACGCGCAGCGGGAGCTTTGACGACGTGTTCGGTCCACCGGAGGGTGAAGAATGATGGAACGGCTGAGCAGCAACCGGGCACTGAGGCAAGCCGGAGTAGGAGTGCGGCACGAGATCGCTTCGTGGGATGAACTGACACCACAGCTTCTCGAGCCTGTCGCCGAGTACTGCGAGAGTATCAAGCGCCACATCTGCGACGGGCACGGGCTGGTGTTGGTTGGGGGCTACGGTACGGGGAAGACCTGCGCGATGGCCCTGGTGGTGGACGCCGCGCTGCAAGTGGTGCTGGCGATAGGAGACCACAACGGCGGGCAGATCGTCCCCAAGCCTGCACGCGTGGAGTGGATCGCTGGTTCAGTCCTGCTCCGCATCCTGCACCGCCCCGGTGCCCGGGACCATCCCGAGCGCATCGACGAGTTCGAGCGTGCCCACCTGCTGGTCGTTGACGACTGGCACAAGCTCTACCTGACGGACTGGAACGTGATGCAGCTGGAGGCGCTGATGGACATTCGCTACGCCCAGCGGCGCGCAACGTGCATGACGCTGAACACGAACCGGTTACTCCAGCGGGAGGACTTGGCGGGGACGCGCGATCGGCTGCGGGAGACGAGCACGGTGGTGGTCCTGGGCGAAGACGTGAAGAGCCGACGCGGTCGCACAGACAGCGAGGGCGGCGGCGATGAGTAAGCCCGAGCGGTGCGCCTGGTGCGGGCGCGAGAGGATGCTGACCACCTACTGGGCAGGGAAGGCCCACAGGATCTGCGACGAGTGCCGGCCGCGCCCGGCAAGCAGGAAGCGGAAGGGGCCAGCGCAGTGACGGAGGCGGAGGAGCAGCAGTTGACGCTCGCCGCCGCGTGGTGCAACGCGCGGGGCATCTCGCCGTCCTGCCAGGGCTGCGAGCGGACGCTGGCGCGCGTGCGCCAGACCAGAGACCTGCCGGTGACGATCACGACGAGAGGGCCGTTGTGCGCGGTGTGCTACAACCGAAAGGAGTCCGGGAGCATGGGAACGCGGACGGACTGGACGGAGGAGTTCGACGGGATGCCGTTGTGGGCATGGGCATTCTACTACAAGTCGCAAGGCGAAGGCCTTGCGGCTGTGGCGCAGAAACTCAGCAGCCTCAGTGGATGCGCGATCACGGCATTGCAGGCGAAGAACACCTTGAGACGCTATCAGGCGCAGGCGGGCTTGCTGCTCGCGGAGGACTTCAGCCCGCGGGAGGCTGCGCCGGAGGCGGAGCAGCCCGAGCAGGAGGAGCAGGCGGAGGAAGAGGAGACCCCGGAGCCCGAGCCCCAGGCGGATGAGGGTCTGGTCACGCTCGAGATGGACCTGACATCAGTGGGACCCGAGACGCTGCCGTGGTGCGTGACCCTGGATGTGCCGGGCTGCATCATCACCGTCCAGTGCGCGACGGAGGCGACCATGCTGGACATGATCGAGGCTGTGGTGAGCGGGCTCGTCGGGGTCCAGGAGGCCACGCCATGAGCGCAGCCCTGTTGCGCCGACGCCTAATCCTGGCGGCCCTCCTGGCCCTGGTCGTGCTCTTCTGCCTGACCGCGCGGTGCGGGACCACAGGAGCCGTTCTAAGCGCCGCGGAGGAAGAGCGGGACAAACCCGCACCCGCAGGCCGCGGCGAGGTTCTGGAGGCACACGGGCCTGCTGACGCGCGCTGTGTGCTGCCTGCCGACGGGCGGGTGACGGTGCCGCGGCTGGAGGTGGCTGAGGCTGCCCACGCGCTTCGCGTGAAAAAGTGCGAGCGGCTGGTGCTGAGCTTCTACGACTACCGCAATGC
>SDBU01003735.1_pt1 | contig 19198 bp, 29 predicted proteins | sample 2277071 | NCBI WGS metagenome assembly SDBU01 (sample SAMN10397929, study PRJNA504765) | marine sediment metagenome | isolation source: marine sediment core GS08_GC12, 126 cmbsf | place: Arctic Ocean: Gakkel Ridge, Loki's castle | collected 2008 | reverse complement strand
GGCTGGTAAGATAGGCAAGGAGTCCCCTCAATCGTACCGATTTCAGAATTCCGTCCGGATTGCCGATATAGGTCTTGACGCACTAGGGCGGACTGCTATAATACAGACATGAGAGGACACGACACCGAAACACGAAAGGGAGAGACGATGGCAGAATCGACATCCGAAATCAACGCCAAATACAATCCCATGATCGAGCGCGTCCGCCTCGAGGGGGACGCAGAACTAGTTGAGTGCCTGGAAGAGGAGCGAGACGAAAAGATTCTAGCTGTCGAAGTGGAGGCTGGTGAGGCAGAGACAGATCGCATGCTGCTTAGTATGGCCAAAGGGCTCATGTGGGGACATTGGAATTAGTGAGAACTCCCAGCCCCGCCAGCGTAGCCCGGGTTCGCGTCCGGGCGGGGCTCTTGCGTTTACATGTCGGCACTACATGAAAGGGAAAGCATGAAAATCTACTATCCCACACGAATCCGTCACATCGGCACTTTGCCGGGCTGCATCGCTCTCACCGCATGTGACCTCGGTGAGGCGGATCTTCCCGACGGTCAACGGCTGCACATCACCTGGGGACGCAACCTTACGGAATCTCAGAGGGCAGAGTTTGCGAACCAAACCACATTCGATTGCGTGAAAGTGGGGACGCATCCTGACGCCGTGTTTGAGGTCGTGTTGCCGGCGGCAATTGCTAAGTCCTTGCTTTCCATCGCCACTGCCCAAACAGGCACCGACGGTCGTGCTGCCGGCTGGGTAGATGTGTCCTGACGACTGTTCAACCCTAACCCAGAGGTGAGACGATGATGGACCTATTCACCTGCCAGAAGTGTGGCGAAGAATACGATGAGGGTATGGACGACCGCGGATTATCTCGTTGTTGCCACAAGGAACTAGACCTGCGAGGATCAATTTGCGATGGTTGCTACAAAGATCCCTGCGCCTGCCTGCCGGACGACTGCAATTGCGATCCCGACTAACCGCTCCCCCTCCGCCGACTCGCCGGGGAGCCGGGGCAGTGACCGCGAGCCGGCGGGGATGGTGGCGGTTGAGTTGAACACGAAAGGAACACCCATGCCCAAGAAATCCAAGCGAACCCCGATCCCCATCGGCCAGCGGATCCGCAAAGCCCGCATCGCCGCTGGTCTCACCCAAGTCGAGCTGGCCGCCGCGCTCGGCATCACTCAGACGCACGTCTCCTCGATCGAGGTCGGGCGCCGGAAGCCGTTCGACGGGCCGGTGGAGCGGCTGAAGGCGATTGCCGAGGCGATCGGGTGCGACGTGGCGACGTTTATCGAGTGAGCGCAGACCGCCCCTTTTCAGGCCGCAATCCCCCTTGAATAAGGAGTGGCGGAGTCAGTCGCAGTGGCGAGCGTGGAAGGCCCGGTCACTTTCCGCCGCCGCAACGGCCTTTCGGCCACGGGCCCTTCGCTTGGCAATGCGACTTCGTTGCCGCTTCCTGTTGCGCTTCGTGGATTTTTTCGCGGGCGCCTCGCTGGCCAACTCCCGTGGCTTCTTAGGGAAGATTCCCTGAAAACCCGGAGATGATCGCGATGCGACCGCTGCGTCGAGAACTTCGTCTGCGGTTGAAAAATGTGTCCACGACAGAGGATCGATTCGCACGAGGCCCTTTTTCGTGCCGGGCCACCATTCAACCAGGCGTCGATCGTCCGTACCATCATCTACCATGATGTGTGCCCCCCGGCAGTGTACATGCACCACTAGGCCCAATTCCATTGCTTTTCGGCCAGCCGCTCCAGAGTCGAAGTCAGCTTCGGCCTGAATTTTCCTCTGGACCTTAGACGGCAGCGTCCTGTTCATCACCATCGCCATCTCCTTTCCATAAGGGCGCAGAGCCCCCTTTTCCTGGCTCGCAGATAGGGAAGACACTGTCTCTGCGAGTCTGGTGGTCAGCTGTTAAGGAGGTTCCAACGGCTACTTGACTGCCAGAGCCGAACCTTTTCAGTCGACTCGTGGCACGGGTCCAGCGTTTTTTGTCTACTATCTGCTCGCCCCCGGGGCGCAAAGGGAAGCGGAGCCCGGGATTTGGAAACGCCAGCCCGTGGCATCTTCGGGCAAAAAGAGCAGGACACCACGACAGCAGCAGCCCTCCACGACCCCACGCAGTCAGAGCCGCCGATAGCGGTTGACCCGATCTGTGAAGTGGAGTAGACTTTGGCCATTGGGTTTCTCCTGTTGCGGCGACTATCCGAGCCAACCGCAACAAACCACTCATAGGCCCCGCTTCGACGGGGCCTTCTTATGCGCGGTTCATCGGCCAACGTAGCATCTGCCGGCGATTCTTTCAAGGCCGCGGGACGCGGGAAAGCAAAAGGTTTCCGTTTGGTTTCGTTTTGCTTTCCGTGTCACGCTCCCAGCGCTACAAAAGTAACGCAAGGTGCGTTACCGTCTCCGCAACCGCCTGCAGCACGCCAGCGCGAGCAGGCCAGAGAGCGCCAGGATGAGGGCCGATGGCTCGGGGATGACGGCCGCATACGGCCCGGTGCCGAAGTAGCCGCTCGCCAGGATCAACTGTAGGTCGCCGTTGTCGACGTCCGTGTCCCCGTCGAAGTCGCCCTGGGTCCAGCCGAAACCCAGACCGTTGTTGAAGGAGTCGGCCCCCAGGATGGACTGGAGGTCGGCGTTGTCGACCTGGCCGTCCCCGTCGGTGTCGCCCGCGGCCGCCTGGAAGACTTCCTCCCGCACCACGCCGGTGCCGAAGTTGTACCAGACCCCCCAATGGAAGACGCCGTAGCCCAAGTGTTCGCCGACGGCCGGCTCGACGTCGAACGTGTCCGTGATGGCCCCGGCAATCATGATCGGGCGCAGGCTGTCCCCAACGGCCTCAAGACCGCTGGTCGCCTGCACAATCAGGGTCCCGGCCAGATCCGCGTTGCCCGCAACGGCCGTCATGCCGTTGGCCACGCGCTCGAGTTGGAAGATGTATTCCGCTTGGGGTGTCATCGTCAGGTTGCCGTCGACGTTCAGCGTGCCGGTGGGGGCGAGTTCCATCGTGCCGTTGTTGATGTCCAAGTCGTTGACGACCGTCAGGTTGGCGCCGTTGCCCACCAGGACCGTGCCGGCATCGTCGATGAGCAGGGAGTGGGCGGCGCCGTCCGTGGCGACGGTGACCGCGTGCTGAGTGACGGAGACTTCCGAATCCTCGGCAGGCGTGGCGGTGGCGTCCTCCCAGGTGGTTGGTGCGTTCCAGTTGCCGGGCGTGGTGTTGGTGAGGGTCGCGGGGTCGGGGAGCGCATAGACCCTGATGGCCTTGCCGCGAAGGAATTCAACGTCTCCGACAATCAGGTCAACCCCATGAGTGCCAACGCGACCGGAAAACAGTAGTCTACTATCCGAGAATGCAACGTAACTTTTCCGCGAGCGTTCTATGACCATTGTCCCTGGAAAGGCATCAAGCCAAAGCCGGTCTTTGGGAGTTTTTCGGTCTTCTGGAGGTAGAGACACGTCGAAAGTACCGGAGACTGAATTACCTTCGCTCGTGACGGTGTAGCTGCCTGATAACGGAAGCGGGAGAAACGCGCCGTATCGGCCATCCTCGTTCTCTTCTATCTCGAACACATCGTCGGGTCTCTCGGAAATGCGAAGTGGCCCGATATCATTGCCAATTGCTGTGATCTTATCGAAGTTCAGCGTGACCTTGACCGAGCCGAATGTCAAGGAACGCGGCTCAAGATCAGCACTGAATTCGTATCTATTATAGAACAGCGTTGTATTCTCAAGGTCAATATCCACATCGATAAACGTTGCTGCGGATCCAGTCGTGATGATTCTCTTAGGCTGCCCCAGATCCACTCTCAGCAGAAAAGTCACGGAGATATTGGCGGCATCGGCTTCGCTAGACGCCTCCCCGACGAACCGCACCAGTTCTCCCTGTGCCGTGCTCGCCCCCACCGCCACAAGAGACAAGACCACCGCGACTCCAACTCTTCGCATTCCCAACATCGTTCGATCCTCCCGGCAAGGTGTCTTGTGCCCCGCACAACCGCCAGCGGCTGAGCATACCATCGCGGCCGGTGGACCGTCAAGTTTTTTCCGCGGGCCGATTCGCGCCGCCCCGCCCCCGGGTGTGACACACAGTTGTCACACCGTCCGAAACTACCCCGCGAAAACGCTTGACGGGCGATCGACGATTCGATAGACACGGGATAGACTGTCTTTCGGCCGTCGCTCAGGGGCAGGGGCGGCGGCCCATTCGTTAGTAAGTTGACAAACTTACGCCGTTGTGGTAAACCACAGACTCTACGGAACACATCTCGGGGCACGCACCAAATGGCGGCAACCGCCATGTGCCTCGCTCTTCTTCTGCATGCTGCCGGGCTGGTTGACTTTGCCGGTCGATCTGGTAGAGTAGGCGATTCCAAGAAACAACACGGGCCACCTGCGCAAACAGGCGGCCCTGGCCCCGCGCTGGACTGTTGCCCAGCGGCCAATCCAAACGGACCTCAGAGCAGGAGGCCAGCATGGACGTGTGTTCTCGAAATTCCATCGGCGCCCGGAAGGGGCCGATTCTCTTTGCGTTTCCCCGAGTTCCCGCGTGCGGAGAGTCCGCGCGCTGTCTCAGTCGGCCAGAGGGGCCGGGAGGGTCTATGACGTGATATTCTGACCAAGAAAGAGAAAGGGGCCCACTCTTCGACCAGGGACCCCGTCTCGCAATCAGTTTTGTGCCGCCCCTTGAGCAGTAACTCGCGGGGCGGCTGTTCACGACATGCCGAAGCACGTCGCCGTAGAACGTCTATCAGTATAGCGACCTGTTCTCGGCTGTCAAATGTGGATTTCCGCAAAAATGGAGACAGCCACTGATGGCAAAAAAGAAGGCGACCAGCCAAACGGAACTGATACGGATGATTCATACCCATGGGCAGTATTTCATGCCCCCCGGGGCACAGACAAGCGAACTGCACATGGCAGCGTTTTTCCATGTTGCTCGACGAGCGATCGTCGATGAACTGATCTACCCAGAAGATGGCAGCGAGGGGCTAGTGTGCCGGCGGGTCGGGGGGAGATTTCTCTGCCGCACAGACGACGTCAATGACTTGTTGGGAGAGACTGCCACTTCGCAAACACGTCCCCGCAAAAAGGGAGGAAACCGAAGATGCCAAAAGCCTCCATGCAGCAAATCAACATGACCGTGTTTGCGCCTAAGCGCCGTCGGTCGTCGGGCTACGTCGCCAAGTGGCGCGACCCGACGTCCGGCCGCTGGAAGCAACACACGCTCGGAACGAAACTCAAACGAGACGCCTACAGCTTGGCCTCTGAACTGGCGGGCCAGATCGTATCTGGCATGTCCACGCAAGGCATGAGTTGGCTCGAATTCTGCGGCCTCTACGAGCAGCAGCACCTCAAGACGCGGTCGCCCGACTCGATTGAAAGCTGGCGAACCACGAAGTGGCACGTCGAGGAAATGGCGCCACTGCGTTCGCTAGCGGACGCGACTCCGATGTGGGTGTCGCGATTCCAGGAGGCATTGCGCCAGAGCGGCCTGGCCGTCAACAGCGTCGGCACATACTCCGCCCGGCTGCGGGCGGCGCTGCACTGGGCAGAGAGGCAACGACTCATTGATCGGGCACCCTACGTCGGGGTTGACGTCGAAGAGGCGCCGCGTTCACGGGCCATCACCGGCGAGGAATTCGAGCGGATGCTCATGGCCGCCCCAAAAGTTCGCAAGCGCGACCACCGCTACTGGACACGATTACTACGTGGCCAGTGGGAGAGTGGGCTCCGCATCAACGAGATTCGCCAACTCTCATGGAATGACGACGCGCCAATCGTGCTGGTCGCGACCGGCAAGTTGCCGCTGATTCAGTTCCGTAAACAGAAGAACAAGAAGCGACAATGGGGCGCCGTAACACCCGAGTTCTGGGCCATCTGTTGCGAAACACCCAGGGAGCAGCGACAAGGCCACGTTTTCGTTGTGCCTGGGCGAGGCGGTCAAATGACGACCAAGCGGATCATCCGCGTCATTGCGGCCATCGGCGAACGTGCCGGCATCATCACTGATCCCGAGACCGGTAAGACTGCCACGTCCCACGACATCCGGCGAGCACTGCCCATTCGGCTCCAGGAGCAAGGCAAGCTCACCATCGTGGAAATTCATAAGCTGATGCGGCACGCCAAGTTGGAGACCACGCTCACCTACTACGACACGCGAGGCGCCGAAGAAATCGCCGCCAAACTCTGGGGTGATGGGTGATGCCGCCGGAAATCACGCGCTCCAAGTGGCGCATTGGGTGGCGCGACCAAAGTGTGGTCACCTCACGGCAATGATGGGAATCGCCGTAAATCCTAATTGTCAAAGAGCATACCCAGCGGAGGGCATGGGACTCGAACCCACAATCCCGGTCAGGGACACCTCATTTCCAGTTTAGTGCCACCGCCTTCTATAGGTCCATAAACGCCGAAATAGGCGTCTCTTAGCGACCCCCCGTCATAACTCCTTTCACGTCAAGGCGCATCGCGTAAGTGGCGCATTGGGTGGCGCTATGTGCTGCCTGACGACAGCCGTGCTTTCGGCGCCAAGCCGCGGGAATCCCAGTTTCGCGCGCCCTGCGTCAAGAGAATTCGGATACTGTTTTTGGCGCCTGGCCGCTTTGTTAGGCACCAATAGGCAGGCGACGCGCTTTGTCCGATTGTCCCCAAAACCGCCACTAGAATAGGGCCAACGCAACACTCGGATGGGACCCGATGACAACTACTACCAAACGAACCAGAAGCGCCGCCGACTCCGGTCCCATCCGAATCGTGCGGCGTTTCTCTCTTGGCCGGGCCCGCGCAAGCGGGTCTGGCCTTTCTTCTTTATTGTGCCGTCACACGGCAAAGCAAGGCGCCGCGGCGCCCGGCCTTGCGCACCACCCCACACCGAAGCCCCTTTGGGGAACTATTGAATGGAATTGAGGAGAGTCAGGACGTGGCCACGCTGAGCACAGCGCCGCGAAGCGCACCAAACCAAAGGCCCTTTGGGCATTGTAGAGAAATGGAATTGAGAGGAGTCAGACGTCGCGTGGCAATGCATAGCCAAGCCAAGCCAACCACACCAAAGGCCCTTTGGGCACCTTTAACCACGGAGGAAACCATGCAGTCTACCACCACCAAAGTCGCGGAGTTGGTCTTCGATTATGACCTCTATCCGCGCAGCCAAGTCGACTCGAGTCACGTCACACAAATGATGGAAGCGGTCAAGGCGGGCGTCGAACTGCCGCCGGTAATCGCCGACAAAAAGACGGGGTGCGTCACCGACGGCTGGCATCGGTGCCGTCGGGCAACGCGGGCGGACGGGCCCGACGCGACGATCGAGGTCATCTTTCGGCCGTACAAGTCCAGGGCCGAGATGCTACTGGACGCGATTCGTCTGAACGCCAGCCACGGACGGCACTTCAGCCCGTACGATCGGACCCGGGCAATCCTGCTGGCGCAGGACTTGGGCATCGACGAAAAGGCGCTGGCCGGGGCGTTGGCGATTACGACGGAGCGGATCGGCGAGTTGCGGGTCAGCAAGTCGGCCACCGTGAAGACCGGCAAGGTGACGACCAGCGTGCCGATCAAACGCACGATCGGGCATATGGCAGGTAAGCGGTTGAGCCGGGCCCAGCAGGCGGCGAATGAGAAGCTCGGCGGGATGGGGCAGCTTTTCTACGTCAACCAGCTTATCACGTTGATCGAGACGGATTTGGTCAATGTCGACGACGAGAATTTACTGGAGGGATTGCGGAAGCTCCACGGGCTGCTGGAGACGCATCTGACGAGCGTGTAGACGTTTCGCTGCCCCGCAAGGCAACGCGAGGCACAGCCAACCAAACCAAAGGCCCTTTGGGCACTTCAAGGAACGGAATTGAGGAGAGTCAATCATCGCGGAGCGGAGCAAGGCCTAGCTGAGCCCAGCACACCACACCGAAGCCCCTTTGGGGAACTACTGAATGGAATTGAGGAGAGTCAGACGCTGCACCGCATGGCCTGGCGTGGCCTGGCGCGACACAGCAAACCAAAGGCTCGTTGAGCACCGGAATTGAGGAGAGTCACTCGTCGCCCCGCAAGGCAAAGCTGAGCCGAGCAAGGCGCACCAAACCAAAGGCCCTTTGGGCACTTAACCCCCACGGAGGAGACCCATGCAGATCGAATTAGTGACTTGGAAGATCCTTGGCATTCGCCCGCTGATCCAGAGCAATCCGCACGTCATGTGGACTGCGGAAGCGGAGGATGAGAACGAGTTGGCGGAAGTATCCAAACCGAAACGCAAACGATCTGCCGGCGTCGGTGTGCCGAAAGGCGACGAGGCGTTCGCGATCTGTCGCAAGCAACTCTACATCAACGAGCAAGGACTATGCACCCATCCGGTGATGGCCTTCTGGCACGAGCTCAAACACGCTTGCCGGGGGCGGAAGTTCGGGAAGGGTCCTGGCGCCACCCCGGCCCTGAGCGTGGTCACGATGGGCGTCACGGTGATGCAAGAGGAGTTCATCCTCTACGACCCCACGACGCTGGACAAACCCAAGCCGGTGGCATTTACGCCTGACAGCCTGTGGCAGATCGACATACGGCGGGCCGTCAACTGGAACAAGAACGCATCGCGAGGCGGCACAGGCGTGGTGGCCATGCGTCCGAAGTGGAGGCAGTGGGGCGGCCTCCTTACGCTGGAGGTGGACAACGACCTATTTCCGAAGAAAGACGAGAACGGCAAAACTCGCGAGCACCCCTATGAGGCATTGACTGAGTTCCTGCAAATCGCCGGCCACAACTTCGGGATCGGCGTGGGGCGGATGCGGATGCAGGCGCTTGTGAAGCAACAGGAACAATGGACCGGCTTCGGGGCTGGGAAGTTCTCGGTGGAGTTGAAGCAATAGACTACGTTGCGAAGCCGCGCGAGGCAAGGCGACGCGCCGCGAAGCGCACCAAACCGAAGGCCCTTTGGGCACCTTGTACTTGTAACTACTGAAACGGAATTGAGAGGAGTCAGACGCGGCATCGCGAAGCGACACGAGGCAGCGCGCCGCGACGTGCACCAAACCAAAGGCCCTTTGGGCAACTAGATAGAGACGACCCATGACCACCCTAACCGCCACCAACCGCCGCGCCTTGGCGCACCACGAGAAGACAATCGCGAGGGGTCTCCGCACCTTCTGCGAGGTCGGCGCGGCCTTGCTCCAGATCCGCGCCGACGACCTTTACGCTGAGGCCGGCACGTTCGAGGCGTACTGCAAAGATCGGTGGGGCTTCAGCAAGACTCACGCAAACCGGCTGATTGACGCCGCGGTTGTGGTTACGCACTTGATACCGTTGACACCAATCGGTGTCACACCGGGGACCGAGTGGGCAGCCCGGCCGTTGACGCTCATCCGTGATGAGGAGGGCGCCATCGACTTGAGACGGATAGAAGGAGTCTGGTCAACGGCCCTGTCTGCGGCGCAGGCATGGGGAGCCGAGCGGCCCACCACTGCGGACGTCGAGGAGCTAGTCCAGCGATGGAAGGCGAATCTGCGGGCGAAGGACATCGAGCCCGTTACAGCCGACGACGAGGAGTCGGACGAGGAACCCGCCGGCGAACAACTGCCCATGGACGACACTGTCGACCCGGTTGACGGCGAGTGCCCGGACTGCGGCTGCTACGAGCGCGACGACGACGGCGGGTGCAGCGAGTGCCGCGAGCCGTGTCCAAACGGCGAAGACGACCCGGACGAGGAAGAGGAAACGACGCCGGGCAATGCGGCCTTCGCGGCACTGAAAGAGACCGTCAGGACGTGGCAGAGGAAACACCGCGTCTCTGACGACAAGGCGGCGGCAATGTGCGAGAACGTCGCCGTGGTGATCCGGAGTGAGATGTTCTGATCCGAAGACCAACAACCCAAACCAAGGAGACCCCCATGAGCCACCAACGCAACTCGGAGCTCGATAACGCCATTGACGCCGCGAACAGGGTGATCGCGAATTCCGCCGTCGCTGTCGAGAGGATCGAGCGAGCACTAAGGCACTCGCCGGTTCCGCCGGACGAGACGGCACCGCCAGACGCCCCCTGCATGTTCCGTGGCAGCCGCTTCTGTCCTGAGTGCGACGCGGAGTGCACCGAGGCTCGGCGACTGGCAGAGGGTGAGCCCGACGACGACTCGCCCAACACCACGGGCGGCATCCCGGTTGAGGTCTACAGGGACATCATACGCGGCCGCTACAGCGACCCGTACCAGGCGGCCATAGCCACCGCCGCGGCCATGCGGACCGACTACGAGGCGGTGAAGTATTCGCTGACGGAGTCCAGGCGCGCGTTGGCGGCGACCGAGCACATAGCCAAGGTGCTGCGCGAGCAACTGGAGATTGCGCGGGCGGAACTACAGGCCACCAAGCCGGCCGCGCCGGTCCCCAGCAGCAAGATGATGCCGAAGGAGCCTGGGCTGTATTGGGTCTATGACCGGACGGCCCTTATCAAGGCGGACATCTTCAAGCCCTGGAATGCGCTGCTGCTCATCACTGGGGACAGATCAGACATGGCCGTCACGCTGCATAGGATCTTCACGGATCGCTTGTCGATAACGAATTGCTGGTCGACGAACGACCTCACCTTCGGCCCGCGCATCGACCCGCCGAAACTCGTCCTCGAACAATCAGAATCGGAGACCTCGTAATGGACCTGACACAGATGCCAACGTGCACGATTAAGCGATGGACCGACGACGCAGTGATTGTCGAAGGCGAAGCCGGATGCCTGTCAGTGCTGGTAGAGCGCTGCGTGCGCGACGGAGTCGACCTCAGCGGAGCCGACCTCAGCGGAGCAAACCTCAGCGGAGCAAACCTCAGCGGAGCCTACCTCAGCGGAGCAAACCTCCGGGGAGCAAACCTCAGCGGAGCCTACCTCAGCGGAGCAAACCTCCGGGGAGCCTACCTCAGCGGAGCCTACCTCAGCGGAGCAAACCTCCGGGGAGCCTACCTCAGCGGAGCAAACCTCCGGGGAGCCGACCTCAGCGGAGCAAACCTCAGCGGAGCAAACCTGCGCGGAGCCTACCTCAGCGGAGCAAACCTGCGCGGAGCAAACCTCAGCGGAGCCAGGCTCAACTGGCAATCGCACGCCCTGCTGGCGGAAATCCTCTGCCAAAACGCAGGCAAGAACGTCCCAAGGCGCAAAATTGCCGGCCTTATCGCGATCAGTATCGACTGGTGCTGGGATCACTTTCTCCAGATCGACGATACCGAGCGCGACTGGGCACTGAATGTTTTGGCTGCGTACGTGCAGCCGGACGACGGGGCACCGGACGTGCTCCGCGACGGGCGCGCGGCGGGGAACAAGCCGTGCAAGGCCGCCGAAGCCCGCGTTCTCCGCGCGGCCAAAGCCGGGAAGCTGGCGGAGTGCGAAGAGGCCATGGACTACGAGGACGCGGAGGCGAAACAATGATGGCAACGTCCGACGCCGCCTTTGACGAGCTAATGGACTCGGCCGTCGATTGGCAAGAGCGCAACGGGCTGACAGAGTGGGAAGCCTATTTTAACCTGGCGCTGGCGGCCCATGTGTTTCGCCACTGGTGGCGACACCAGCCGGTGCTTCGCACGCGAGCCCTATGGTGCGTCAATCGCGTACCGTTTCGGACGGAGGAAGAGGCACGGCAGTACGCCAACTATCTGCGGCGCATCGGCGAGAATGTACGAATGCACGTGCTCGGTGGAACCGAACCCAAGGAGCCGCCACGGAAGGCTTGAACACCGCAGCCGGCCGAGCATGGGAGGTGAGGCCGGTTGTATAAAGGGAGAGGAGTGAGGGAAGTGAACAAGGCTAAGGACTACCAACCGTTTGCAGATGCGAATTGCGTCGGGCTCTCAGAGCCCGACGCCAGGGCTGCTGAGATCCAGGCCATGTGCGAGTGGGCTAGGGGTAACGTTGGCGTGATGGCCGGACGGGCAGCGCGATGGTTGCTGATCCGACACAACGTCGTGGCCGCCACGCTCAAACGGCGGGAGAGAATGATCGAGCGACTCCAGGCCATTGTCGGCAAGCTGCCAAAGACATTTGACGATGTGCCGATCTCCCTAGGGGATTTCCTCTGGCGACTCAATGCCGATGGCCGAATCATCCGCTGCCAGATCGACGGCATCTGCGACGATTGTCTGACGGTGTGCGACGATGGGCAAAACGGCATCGAAACCTTCCATTATCTCGCCGACGGACCCTGGTTTTTCAGCACACGCGAAGCCGCCGAGGCCGAAGCTGCCGATTTGGCTGCCGACGCGAAGAAGCACGCCCCAAGTGGCGCAGCCCCCGAATCGCCACCACAGATAAAGGAAAGTGACATGAGCAATCAAGTAGGTGCACTGAAACGCTATCGTTTGCACGAAGGCACAATCCGCGAATATCCACGCGGCGACTTGCTGTACTATGACGATGTCGAGGAACTAGAGGCCGAGATCGAACACCTCCAGGCCGCCGTCGCCAAGATGAGCCATCGCCGATGTCATCGATGCGGTCACGTCGCCTATTATCTCTCCGGCCTCACCGTTGACTGCAGGTGCGAGCAGTGCGGAAGCGCTGATACACGGCTAATACGCGACACCGCCGAATCCCAACCCGCGACACCCGACCCTGAATAACGGCGCACACCCACAACAGAAAGGACTCAGGCAAGATTATGACGAAACACCAAACATGTCGCGAGTGCCACTACGATTTCGTGGGGCCAGACGCCAACATTGGCGGCAACCTATGCGAAACTTGCAGCCAAGAGTTCCACAGCGAATGCCGAGAGCAATTGGCTGAGGCAGAGGACACAATCAAGAAGCTGCAACCCATCGTTGCCGCAGATGACGAGTTATTCGCGGTCATGGCGATAAACGCATTCCCGGCAGCAGATTCCAGTCCGGTTGCCCGGCAACAAGCTCATAAGCAGGCGTTCGCGCGGTGTATTGCGGCTAGAAAGGCCGCCAACCCTGAATAACAGGTCACCACACCCACAACAGAAAGGATTCTGACATGCTAGTGCTAGGACGGAAGGTCGGCGAGAAGATCGTCATCAACGACAACATCACAATCACGGTCGTACGACTCAGCGGCAAGAACGTGCGGCTGGGCGTGGAGGCGCCGAAGGAGGTGCCCATCGTGCGGCCCAAGGCAAAGTGCAAAGGAAGGAAGGAAGCGGCATGAGTACGAACGACGAGATTCGTTTGCACCCGAGCTGGCGAGAACGCTTCGCCCGCGCACGAGAAGCGGCGACCGACAAGGCGCAGGAGATGATCGATCTGCCGGAGTGCATGGTGAGCGGGGCATTGGTCGGTCCGCTGATGCGGCACTGCTCGACCGTACAAAGCACACTCGACCTACTGCTCGCCGAACTCGACGGGCGATTCCGCGAGCCGATGGTGCTGGTCGCCGATGCGGATGCCGAGCCCGAGGCCACGAAAGTGCGCGACGAGGTGCAGCACGAGGAGGAGTTGCGGGAGCACCTCGACGAGATTGTGCTGCATACCGAGGCGCAGGTCCGCTGCCTGGCGCCGGGCAGAGAGCCCTCCGTACATAACGATGTGATTCTGACACACGCAAAAGCGTGCCGCCGGCTGTTGCGTCCCCGGGAGGCCGCCGATGAGCCACATACCAGCGAGTGACCCCGAGCTGCCCATCGACCCGCCGTCGGAGCGACCGGACGCCGAGCAATACCGCGAGGCGATATTTAATGACCGGCAACACCGTGCGGCGTGCTTCGAGGACGTGCTGCTCTGCCTGGTGAGCCTGATGGAGCTGATTCGCGCGATACCGCGCACCAATGATGGCGACGCCGGCCGACAGGACGCGGCGGAGTTGAGCGTCGACATGCTCTGGCGGACGATAGCCAGGTGGAGGGACGGACCGTGAAACAACTCCTGACCCATTCCCGAATACACTCATTCAAAACGTGCCGCAAAAGACACTGGTGGGAATACGAAATCGGCCTCCGCAAGGACATTGATGCGAAGGCGTTGCGGATGGGTTCGGCTGGACACGATGGCCTGGATGCGCTGAAGCAAGGCAAGGACATCGAAGAAGCCGTGGCGGCAGTCCATGGGCACTACGCCACGATTCCAGACGGGATGGATGAGTACGACTGGGAAATCGAATGGCAGACCATCGAGACTCTCGTCTGGGGCTACGAGTGGCGGTGGGGCAGCTCGCAACTCAAGGTGATAGCAACCGAGCAGGGTTTTCAGATTCCCTTGACCAACCCGACGACCAGAGCCAGGTCGCAGCTATGGGACCTGGCGGGGAAGATTGACGGCATAGTCAGGCTGGAGGATAGTCGCCTTGCGGTGCTGGAACACAAGTTCCTCGGCGAACCAATCGCCCAGGATTCGGACTACTGGAAGCGACTTCAGTTAGACCCGCAAATCACCATCTACGTACACGCCGCACGGAAACTCGGCTTCGACGTAGCGACGGTGCTTTACGACGTCATCCGCAAGCCAACCATTAAGCCCGAGGCAGTCCCGATACTCGATGAGAGCAAGCTGAAAATCGTACTCGACACTTCCGGCGAGCGCGTACTGACCAAGCAAGGCAACCCGCGACAAACCGGCAATACGGCCGAGGGCTATGTACTGCAAACCCGGCCGATGACGGGCCCGGAATGGAGCCACAAACTGCTTGAGGATATCGGCAACCGACCTGAGTTCTATTACGCCAGGCAGGAAATCGCCCGGCTTGATTTGGACGTTGACGAGTGCCTGGAGGCACTCTGGGATGTGCAGAAAGTGATTCGCGACGCCCAACTCCGCAATCGGTGGTATCGCACCGTGGGACGCGATTCATGTCCCTGGTGTCCCTGGTTTGGGCTTTGCACGTCGCGATACAATCCCGCCGACGACGCGAGGATTCCCGAGGGATTCGTGAAACTGGACTGTGTTCACCCCGAATTGGAGGAAGTGCTTTGACAGCTACAGCCCCCGTCAGACCAGCGCCCGCCCCGGCGCCTACTTCAGTGCCTACAAAGCCGCCCGCCAAGGCACCCGCCAGAGCGCCGTCGCGCGCGTCGCCGTCGGAAGGTGGTACCCATGCGGTCGTGGGTCCGGCCGGAGTTTCGTCCGGACCCATAATCCAAGGCGAACGAATCGGCATCTATGGACCCGGCGGTATTGGCAAAACCGAACTGGTTGCCAGCCTGGGAAACGTCGGAATCAAACCGTATTTCATCGACCTGGATCGTGGCACGTTAGCTCTCGATGTGGCCAGAGCGACATCGGGAGACGAGCTGACGTCAACCTTCGAAGAGATTCGTGACGTTTTGCATTCGCCCGAGACCCTAAGTCCGTATGGAGCGATTGCGATTGACACGATGACTGTGCTTGAGGAGAGAGTCAAAACATGGGTCGTCGCGAATGTCCCGCACGAAAAAGGCAAAGACATTAACGGGATTGAAGACTACGGCTTCGGCAAAGGCTATACGCACATTTTCGAGCAGGCGTTATTGATCTTGCAGGATCTCGATGCATTGTGCCGGATGGGCAAGCACGTAATCGTCGTGTGTCATCAATGTGCAGAGAAAGTGCCTTCTGCCGTAACAGAGGACTATCTGGAGTTTCAGCCACGACTCCAAAGCCCACCTAAGACAGGCAAGCTCCGTGAGCGCGTGTTTGAATGGACGAACCATTTCTTCCGAATCGGCCACGACCGTTTCGTGAAGGACGGCAAGGCGAAGGCGGGAGACTCACGCACGATTCACACCGTCTGCTCAACTACTTTCTGGGCCAAGCATCGTACGTTGGCCCATGGCGTTGAAATGCCGGACACCATTGAATTCACCAAGGGCAGCGACAAGCTCTGGCGAATTCTGTTCAACAAGGAGGAAGAGTAATCACGTCAAAACTATTCGAGAGCGGTTACTTCCGCGGCCCCATTATCGAGTATTGGTGGAAGGGACCCAAAGGTACGCTATCCCAGGGCGTCGGCATTAAGGTGGCGGTTGATGAGTATTGGCATGCCGAAAGCGAATCTTGGGGAAAGTATGACGACAACCCAGAGGTTTCTGGCATTGTCTGGCTTATTGGCAAGAATGGCAAACTCAACGACAGCCAGTCGCAGAGACTAATGGATTACGCCGGATGGAATGGAGACTTCGATGCGTTCGTTGACGGATCGTGGAAGCCTACAGCCGTGCAGGTCCAAGCGGAGATCAGTGACTTCCAAGGCAAACAGCAATGCCGAATCGCGTGGATCAACCAATACGATTCGATTCCCGGCAACGCCACTCTTAATGCCAATGCAGCCAAGCAGCTCAACGCCCAATACAGTTCGCAACTACGGGCCATCCGCGGCAACACGACTCGCAATGCGGCACCGCCGGGCGGGAGTGTTGCGCCGAAGCCCGCTGCCACGGAGCCGCCAAAACCGGTGCCGGCAAGGCCAGCGGCGGTTGAGGTCCAGCCGCCGGCCGATGGGGCAGTCGAGGGCGAGCCGCCGGCCGACGATATTCCATTTTGACCGCTGGCCCAGCCCGTAGTCAGCGAGGCTCCCCCGCGCGGCGCGCCACTCATAGGTGTGGCCTGTGGCCGCCGCCGGGGGTTTTGAAAGGAGAACACGATGAAAGGGAGGACGCCGAGGCATGAGTCCGCCCGGCAAGTGAATGAACAACAGTAGCTTGCCAAACAGGCGTGACTGCCGGGGAGAGACCGGCACTTTGGCTCCGTGGCGGGAAGGTTTTAACCGCCTTCGTCGCCGGATGCTTGCTCTGCTTGGTGCGTGATGCTAGCGATAACGGCTAAAGCGGAAAAGGCGTTGCGGGTTCGACTCCCGCCGGCGCCACTACGGTCGGCCTGTAGCTTCTCCCCTGCGGGAGGCCGACGTCGTCTTGAGCAGCACGAGCTACGACCAAGGCGGCGGAGAACAGACGAGGGTGAACTCCTCGGCAGCCGGTTGAGACACCGGTACTTATTCCAACCAAACCTTTGCAACAAGGAGCGAGTTATGGACACGATGCGATGGCGATACGGGGACACAAACCCCGTGGTAGCGGCCGTGGACTCTGCCGAAGTGATCGAGATCGGCGACCTTCTCTGGCAAGACACCGACACCGCCAAGGTGGCGTCAGCCCAACACGGCCAGGGCAGCGAGACGGCCAACCAGGAAGCCTTTGCCAACGCCTTTCTTGGCGTGGCCATGCAGCGAAGTCGCAGCGGCGACACGGCGACGGTGCGAATAGCCGCCACCGGTGTGTTTGAGTTTGATGTGCTCAAAGGTGAGTGTTTTGAGCTGGGCGATCCAATAGGAGTCAGTTGTTGCAACCACATGGGGCCCACTATACCGCAAAGCCAACAAGTGACCAAGGTTAGCAATAGCCGTTATGCGATCGGCCGAGTGGCCAAGCGAGAGGCCAGCGCGACCACCAGCGTGTTGGTCGACATTCGATCTACCGTGATGACCGGCGGCGTGGTGGGCAGTAGTCGCCAAGGAGACTGAGATGGACACAGCGACCGCAATCAATTGGCGCCGCCGGGAAGAGCACGGCGAGACGTTCGAAGACGGCGAGACGATGTTTGTTCAGACAGCGTATGGAGAGACGCTGTTTGACGTCATAACGGCAGACGCCGGCGGCGGCGACATCGTCGACGTCTTCCTCTGTAACGGCGAAGACCCGTGGCGACGGGACTGGGAGGACGTCGTCTGGTGGGTGCCCATTGAGGAAATCGAGGCGACGCTGCCGGAACCAACGGAATGACCATGCTCGACGCCAACAAGACACCCCTGACTCACCGCGTGACTGCCTTGGCCGCAGCCTATCTCGACGGCATCGGCTGCAAACCAGTGGAGACCGAAGTGCCGGTGGCGTCGGGGTACGTCGTCGACGTCGGCGGGATATGGTCGCCGACACCGACCGAGATCAAGCGGCTGGGGATGAGCCCTGCGGTGAAGAAGCGAATTGGCGACGTCGAGAACGTGCTGCGGCTCGTGGGCCACGGTCCCCTTGCCGTTATCGCCGAGGTGAAGACGACGCGCCCGGACTTCTTGGGCGATCGCAAGTGGCTGTTACCGCCGCCTGCCCATTTGTGTTGTCTGGCGTACCCTTCCAGCATTCTCAAGCCGGACGAGCTTCCCAAAGGCTGGTATGGCCTCGAAACTTCAGCAGAGGGCACGCGGATTCGGAAGGTCCACCGCCCCATGAACTGGCCCCATCCAATGCACCCTGGGCTGCTTCTGGACTTTGTCGTGGCAGTGGCTGTGCGGCGCGACCATCGGACACGTTATGCGGCGGCGCGCGACTGGGTGCGAAGTTACACGGCTGAGGAGCGGGAGGAAAAGAAGATTTACTCCGCGGCTCGGCTGCTGGGCAGGCTGGCGGACTGGCTCCAGCACAAGGGCTGGCGGGCCGAGGGAGGGCTAGCAGAAATGCTCCCCGACCTCGATATCAAGAAACTGCCTGTACGTTCCGCGGAGGCCGTGAAGTATTTCGAGGCGTTGCGGGAGTCGATGCCCAAGACCGAGTGAACGGAGTCGATGATGGCTAAGAACGCACCGCAACTGGTATTGTCCCTGTTCCCGGGGATTGGGATGCTCGATCGGGCGTTCGAGGAGGAGGGTTTTTGCGTGGTCCGCGGTCCTGACTTGCTGTGGGGCGGCGACATTTGCGGCTGGCACGTACCGCCCGGCCGGTTCGACGGGGTGATTGGGGGGCCGCCGTGTCAACATTGGTCTCCGCTGGCAAACATCTGCCGCGCCCGGGGGATTGCGGTAAAGCCGGACAGGATTCCCGAATTCGAGCGCGTGGTGAGCGAAGCAAGCCCCCAATGGTTCTTGATGGAAAATGTCCCCAGGGCCCCGAAGCCTTGCGTGGCTGGCTATGAGGTGCATAGCTTTTTGCTGAACAATCGGCATTGCAGCAACCACGATGGTACGCCAGCCGAGCAGCGTCGCATCAGACGCTGGTCGTTCGGCTGGCAGGGCCAGCGTCGCGTGCTGGCGATCGAGCTGGTGGCGCTCCAAGCATGCCGGGAAACTTGTACAGTCACCGCCAACGGGACGAAGTGGGAGACTCGCGAGGGGCGGAAGGGCGGGCCTAAGAGTTATCGATCGCAGGCCGACTTCCGCCGCTACTGCGTCGAACAAGGGCTCCCAGAAGACTTCGATTTACCGCCCTTTACGGTCGCCGGAAAAGTGGCGGCCGTCGGCAATGGTGTCCCCTTGCCCATGGGCCGCGCGGTGGCCAAGGCTGTCAAGGAGACCCTGGAGTTGGCGGAAACTGTATTGAGCGAGTGAACGGAGTCG
>SDBU01003734.1_pt1 | contig 19198 bp, 18 predicted proteins | sample 2277071 | NCBI WGS metagenome assembly SDBU01 (sample SAMN10397929, study PRJNA504765) | marine sediment metagenome | isolation source: marine sediment core GS08_GC12, 126 cmbsf | place: Arctic Ocean: Gakkel Ridge, Loki's castle | collected 2008 | reverse complement strand
ATATGCTCTTATCGCCTTCCCTCTGTGTAGCTTCGTCCTCTCTACCATACTCTATGAGTGGTTACGAGGGACAAGAGCCCGCCACCGGATGAGGGCAGAGAATTATCTGAAAGCCTTTTGGGGCTTAATTATGACTAATAGACCTCGCTATGGTGGCTACATTGTTCATATTGCTATTATCCTCATTGCTATCGGGGTTGTTGGCTCGTCCCTTTATGAGGTAGAAAAGGAAGCCGTACTTAGGCCAGGTGAGTCGATGACTATCAAGGACTACACCCTCACTTATGAGAACATTGACCATTATGAAACCCAGAGTAAGCTGGTAGTTACGGCTACCCTCTCTATCTATAACCAGGGAAAGTTAATAGGCAAGTTAACCCCGGAAAAATACTTTCACCGGAGCTACGAACAGGCAGTAACCGAGGTCGCCATCCGCTCCACCCTCATTGAAGACCTGTATGTCATCCTGGTTGGCTGGGATGAGGACGGCACCACCGCCTTCAAGGTTCTGGTCAACCCACTGGTTAACTGGATATGGATTGGGGGGGGGGTTTTTGTTCTAGGGGGACTAATTGCTTTCTGGCCCGACCGGCGTAGACTGCCCGCCACAAGCCAAGTCAAGACAAAGGGGAAATAGATATGGGGTTGAAAAAGAAGTTTGGTATCACTCTTCTCGTTCTCCTTCTCTCTGCCTCTCCGGCCAGGGCTGCCTCAGCAACGGTGGGTGACATATCCAAACAGCTTATCTGCCAGTGTGGCTGCACCATGGTTCTGGCCAACTGTACTCACAGCGAATGTATGTCGCGGAACATGATGACCACCTTGATTGAGCAAAAAATCGCTCAGGGTCAGTCAGAAGAGGAGATTATCCGCTTCTTTGTTGCCCAGTATGGAGAGCAGGTGCTGGCATCACCCCCCAAGCGGGGCTTTAACCTGGTGGCTTGGCTCCTGCCCTTCGCTGCGATACTATCTGGGGGAGGGATAATCTACATCGCACTAAAGAAATGGGTAAGGCGAGGCAAGATTCGCCAAACCAGTGCCATGACCGAAGCTGAAGAAGGGGATGAGGAATACCAGCACCGACTTGAAAAGGAGCTAGAAGAGTTTACAGGGAGAGGTTTCAGATGACTGTTTTTATTGCTCTAGCATTAACCGTGCTGACCTTTACCTTCATTGTCTATCCACTGTTTAAACGAAGGTCACCTTCAGCGGATTCAGTAGAGGATGAGAAATTGCAAGAATTACACTCCAAGCGAGACACTACTTATTCCATGCTAAAGGAGCTGGAATTTGACTTCCAGTCAGGCATCCTAACCGAGGAGGACTATCGGGAGCTGGAGGCAAGGTACAAGGGAAAAGCTATTTCTATTCTCAGGGGCATCGACGATTCGAAAGGGAGTACCGAGGTGGAGGATGAAATAGAAAGACAGGTTCTGGAGCTGCGCCGAGGCAAAGGTCAGTTCTGCCCCCAATGTGGGGCGAGGTGCCAGGATGGCGACCGCTTCTGCTCTCATTGCGGGGCAAGTCTAAGCCAAGGAGAGGGTGTTGATTAAACGTGTTATCCTGCTGGTAACGATATTTATCCTAAGCCTAGCTGCATCCGCCTTGGCTGCCGAGCCGGGCAGCGGAATAATCGAAGGTCAAGTAGTTAATAAAACTGAAGGTGGCAGCAGCGTGGCTGACTTGGACATTACCTTAAAGACCTACCTAAATGATACTCAGGTGGACACAACTACTACCAAGAGTGACACGGAGGGGCGGTTTACATTTGATGGTCTGTCAATTGAGCCAGGCTATGGTTATGAGGTAACACTCGTCTACCAAGAGGCGGAATACTATAGTGAATGGCTTGGCTTTGATGAAGGAGAGACAACCAAACCTGTCGAGGTCACTGTCTATGACTCAACTACCAGTGATGAGGCAATCAAGGTGGCAACAGCCCATACAATCATATACGTTGGGCAAGGTAGCCTTCAGGTGAAGGAGTATTTTCTAATTGTCAATGAGGCTGACCGAACTTATATTGGGTCAAAAGAGGTCACCGCTGAGGGCGAGAGGGAGACATTGATGTTTTCCCCGCCCAAGGAGGCAAGCGAACTACAATATAGCCTAGGGCTGATGGAGTGTTGCATCATCGGCAGCGAGGGGGGCTTTTTCGATACCATGCCGGTCTTACCCGGAGTTAAGGAGGTAGCCTACTCTTACAGAGTCAATCACAGTTCGGGGACATATACATTTTCTCGAAAGGTGAATTATCCAACGCTTAGCTACGAGCTCCTGGTTCAGGGTGAAGGTGTTAAGGTTGCTAGTGACCAGCTAACCACGGAAGAGCCACTGCATATTGAAGGCATATTGTTTAATCACTTTTCGGGCAAGAGTCTTGCCCCGGGTGACATCCTGGCGACCCAACTCTCTGGCCTGCCCCAGACCTCTAATCAGGGGCCTATCTTGTGGGTGGCCATGGCACTGGTAGTAGCTAGTGCCGGCTTTGCCTTTGTTTACTTGGTTAGAAAAAAGAGGCTTCAGCCCATAAGTCCTGAAGGTAGCCTTGACCAAGAGAGACAAAGATTACTTTCTGAGCTCGCTCAGCTAGACGATGACTTTGAGGGCGGCAAAATTCCTGAAGAGGTCTACCAGCGGCTGCGAGCCCAGAGGAAGGCACAGTTGGTCGAGCTAATGCAAAGGTCAAAAGAGGAGAGCGGTGACAGATAATGGAGAGCGCTACTTCTGCTTCCCCAGCTTGGGCAATCGAGGTCCAAGGGCTTACCAAGTCCTTCGGTAATCACCTTGCCCTGAGGGGGATCGAACTCAAGGTCAGGGAGGGGGGATTCCTTACCATCTTCGGGCCTAATGGGTCGGGAAAGACCACTCTTATTAAAGTGCTGGCTACTTTCTTGAAGCCCTCGTCTGGCAGTATCCGGATAGCTGGCTTCGACGTTCGAAGTAGCTCAGTGCAGATCCGGCGTAAAATCGGGGTAGTGAGCCACCAGACCTTCCTCTACGATGATCTCACCCTTTTTGAAAACCTTAAATTCTACGGAAGAATGTATGACGTTCCCAATCTGGACGAGCGAATCCAAGAGGTGATATCCAAGGTGGGGCTGACATCCCGTCTTCATCACCAGGTACGCACCCTATCCCGCGGCATGCAGCAGAGGCTATCCATCGCTCGAGCGGTGATTCATAGCCCCTCAATCATGCTCCTCGATGAGCCAGAAACAGGACTAGACCAACATGCTACCGCCATGCTGAGGGAAGTGCTAGATGCCCTGAGTGCTGGGGGAGGGACTATAGTTATGACCACTCACCGCCTCGAATATGGGTTTAAGATGGGGGACCATGTGGTAATCCTGGCTGAAGGTAGGATTGTCTACGAAGAGTCAAAACAATCTCTAGATGTGGACAGCCTTCGAGAGACCTACTACCGTCTCATAGGGGATAGGCAATGAAGAAATCCCTGGGCAAAGTTTTCGCTATCTTGTGGAAGGACATCCTCTCCGAATTAAGGACTAAGGAGATTGTTGTCTCAGTGCTTGTCTTCGCTCTGCTGGTAATAGTGATCTTCAACTTCGCCCTTGAACCGGGGAAAGTCGGCCAGGTTGCCTCCGGTGTCATCTGGATAGCCTTTACCTTTAGCGGGGTACTGGGCCTAAGCCGTTCTTTTGCTCTTGAGAAGGACAGGGGTTGCCTCGAGGGGCTAATGCTGTGCCCTGTGGATAGAAACGTTATCTATCTGGGAAAGATGTTGGGCAACCTTGCCTTTATGCTAGTTATTGCGGTCATTGTGCTGCCCATCTTCTTTATCCTTTTCAACCTGCCCATCTTCAGGCCTGAGCTTGCCTTAATTGTTGTGCTGGCGACTGTAGGCTTTGCCTGCGTGGGAACCCTCTTTTCAGCTCTGGCAGTAAACACCAAGGCAAGAGAAATAATGCTTCCCATACTATTCTTTCCCATTGTCGCTCCAGTGATTATTGCCGCGGTGAAGGCAACCGGGCTAGTGTTGGCTGGGGAATCATGGGGCAGCCTGTCATCCTGGCTGCAGGTGATGGCAGTCTTTGACATCATCTTTCTGGTAGTATCGTCGTTGGTCTTCGAATTCATAATTGAGGAATAGAAAGGAGGGCATCAATGAAACGACAAAGGGTTGTAAGAAGCAATGCCTTACTTGGGCTAAGCTTTGCGCTGATGGTCACTGCCTTGTATCTTGTTTTCGCATATGTCCCTACGGAGAAGGAGATGGGGATCGTGCAAAGAATCTTCTACCTCATGGTCCCTGTGGCTTGGCTATCTTTGCTGTCCTTCCTTATCGTCTTTATCGGCAGCATCCTTTATCTTAGAAAGAGGGAAAGCAAATGGGACATCCTGGCTCACTCCTCGGCTGAGGTGGGTGTCGTCTTTACTACCTTGGCTTTGATCACAGGCGCCATCTGGGCTAAGCCTATCTGGGGAGTATGGTGGACCTGGGAGCCTCGCCTGACTGCTACGCTTGTTCTCTGGCTGATTTACCTCTCCTATCTCATGGTTCGCTCTTTTGCCGCTGAGGAGTCCCAAGGTGCCAGATTTGCCGCAGTAGTAGGGATTGTCGGCTTCGTTGATATACCCATTATCGCTTTGGCCACCACCCTGTGGAGGGGAATGCATCCTGGACCGGTAATTTTCCAAGGCGGGCTAGCCTCCCCCATGCTTTTGACCCTGCTGGTCAGCATAGCTGCCTTCACCATGCTATACTTCTGCCTCTTAGGGCGAAGAATCGAGCTAAGAGAGGCCGAAGCGGAAATAGAAAAATTCATTCATGACAAAAATAAGGGAGGACTTTGATGGAGAATCTAGGTTACCTGCTTGCTGCCTTCGGTATAGTCTGGGCAGTAACTTTCGGCTATGTCTTTAGCCTTCTCCGGAAACAAAGGCAACTGCGGCGGGAGATCGATTCATTAAAGGAAAGCGCTGGTGCCAAGCGAGGCGAAGACTGAGCAAAGCCAAGCCCAAGCACTATGGCTGGTGACCAAGTAGCTGGGCTTCTATTTAGCCACCACCCTCTATCCATCAGTGTAAACATTCATCCGTTTTCCTCGGACGAAGCCGATGAGAGTTATACCTAAATCAGCAGCTAACCTCACCCCTAAGTTGGTAGGGGCAGATTTGGAGATAATTATGGGAATTTTTCTTTTTGCTACCTTGAGCAATATCTCTGAGGAAATTCTCCCGCTGGTGATTATTATCCTCTCATCTGCCATTATATCTTTCAAAATGCATTCCCCTAAGACTTTATCAATAGCATTATGCTTACCTGTGTCCTCACTGAAATAGCAATGCCTTTGGTATCACATAGGCAACGCTGTGAACACTACCTATTGCCCCATAAACCTGGGAGCGAGCTGAAACTCGCTTACAAGCGCCAAGACTTCATGAGCTGATATTACAATTTGAGATTCTACCTTTGCCTGGACTGTACACCAGGAGGTAACAGAAGCTCGTTTTGTTACCTCATTGCACAAAATAGCGTAATGTTACCTCTAGGATAAAAAGGTTCAATAATTTGTCTTAACCTCTTAGCTATGAATTGCCAGGCATGAATCTTTGACCTGCCCCCGAGCATCCAAGCAGGCTTGACAGCTAAGTGCCACGGGATGTAATCTTATCGTTGCCAAGAGCAATAAGGGACGAGAGTTGCTTCATTGCGAGTTGAAATGGGAAATCCCGAATAAATAGATTAGTAAAGGGGAGAACAGGGGAATCCATACGAGGTATCCTGCAAGAAAGAGATAAACATGGCCGATAGATAATAAGGGAGGCACCGATGGAATATCGTAAACTCGGAAAATCTGGGGTCAAAGTCTCTGCGATTGGTTTAGGTGGCGCAAATTTTGGTTGGTGGGCCGACGAACAGACTTCGATTGCCGTCGTTAATCAAGCCCTTGACCTAGGCATCAATTTTATTGATACCGCCGACATGTATGACAGAGGGCGTTCCGAGGAGTTCGTCGGTAAAGCCGTAAAGGGCAAACGTACCAATGTTATTATTGCCACAAAGTTTGGCTACCCCATGGGTGATGGACCTAACGAAAGCGGGGGCTCTCGACACCATGTTATGAAGGCAGCGGAGGACAGCTTAAGGCGGCTGCAGACTGATTATATTGACCATTACCAAATGCATCTACCTGACCCAACAACTCCCATTGAAGAGACTTTACGCGCTCTTGACGACCTTGTTCGGACGGGCAAGGTGCGCTATATTGGGTGTTCCAATTTTGCCAGCTGGCAACTTTGCGAGGCACTATGGATGTCTAAAATCAATAACATACAGGCTTTCGTCACGATACAGTCACGATACAACCTACTCGAACGTCAGATTGAGTCCGAGGTGGTTCCATGCTGCCGGGCTTATGATATAGGGGTGATACCCTGGGGGCCACTGGCTGGAGGCTTCCTTACTGGAAAGTATTCTCACGGAAGCAGGTCAGCAGTTGACGGACGCCTGTCGAAGGCAAATGGACTTTACGAAAACATCTTTACTGAGGGAAATTGGAGCAGGCTGGCCAAATTGCAGGCCTTCGCTGCCGAGCGTGGCCATACGCTAGGAGAACTGGCTATAACCTGGTTGCTGGCAAAACCATGGGTTAGCACGGTCATCGCTGGTGCCCGAAAGACAGAGCAAGTATCAGCTAATATCGCTGCTGTAGAATGGAAACTGACGGCCGGGGAAGTCGCCGAAGTTGAGGCCATTGTCTAAGCTGAATGGCCTGACACAAAGCGCCTCGTTAGTGCATCACAAACACCACTCCTCTCCAAAGTCGTAACTACATTCCGCACGTATGGGAAATTGTACTCCTCCAGATACGAAGCACCAGTTTCGAGACCTTATTTTCAAACCTTATGGTTAATCTCACCTAAAATGTTACTATTTTTCTGGCTTCTTGATGAGAAATTGGACAGGAAATTTGAAACCTTCTGGAGGACGGAAAGTGTTATCTTTCTCTTACCACCTTTAATGTAAGAGAGATAGGCATTGGAGGTACCTAGTTTCTTGGCTAGTGCTCTGTCTGATAACCCTAGTTTAGCTTGCGCTGAGGAAAGTTGATTGAGGAAAGTAGCCGTGGATTGGTCGTTGTTAACAGCCTTGTTAGTGTTTTTGTTAACACTTTTTGGTGGATTTTGATAGGGATTAATGGTCGGGGTGAGAGGATTTGAACCTCCGACCACCTGAACCCCATTCAGGTGCGCTACCTGGCTGCGCTACACCCCGTTAGCACTTCATGTGATATACTATCATGGTTTATTTCTAAAAGCAAAAATGATACTTTAATTGGCTTCTATCCCATTAGTAACTTTGAAAAATTTGTGCTTTTAGGTTATAAATATAGGACACTCATCAATTTTATCAGGTGGTTTAGGTTTGGTTAAGAAGAAGGTAGAGAAACCCAAGCGTGAGGTTACCAAGCGTCAGCTTTCCCGATGGCAGCAGCAGAAGAAGAGACAGCGCATTATCCGTAGCTTAGGGATTTTCATTATCATTGCTGTCCTAGGGGTTGTCGGGGCAGGATGGTATATGAATTATTATCAACCGATGCATCAAATTGTAATTGAAGTAAATGATGCCAAGTTTAATATGAGTTACTATATAAAGATGCTTAAATACTATGGAAGGGGTCAACCTGCCCAGTATACCGAATTTTTGGCTGATGAGGTGGTAACCATTATTGAGCGAAATGAGCTAATAAGGCAAGGGGCTACGGAATTAGGCATCAGTGTTGACAACAGTGAAGTTGATAGGGAGCTTAAGAGTTATGAGTCTCCGCTAAGCAAGGACTATAGAGATGCAGTTAGAGCAGTGATGCTGATAGAAAAACTGCGTGATGACTATTTTGAACAGCAGGTGCCGAAATTTGATGAGCAGAGACATATAATGGCAATGCTACTGGAGAGCGAGAGCCAAGCCAGTGAGGTTAGAGCCAAGTTAGAAGGTGGTAAAGACTTTGCTAAACTGGCTGGTGAGCTTTCTCTGGAAAGTCTTTCTAAAAATAAAAATGGCGACCTTGGTTGGCGACCCAAAGGTGTCTTAACTATCCTGCTAGGCACTCCTATACCTGGTGATTATGCATTCGGCGCTGAAGTCGGAGTATTAGGCCAGCCGATATATGATGAAGCCAAAATCAAGGGAGTGGGCTACTGGTTGATTAAGGTGTTAGAGAGAAAGGAAGAGCCAGAGCAAGCTCATATTCAGGCAATATTGTTAGGCAGTGAGGAGGAGGTGCGGAGGGTGATGGCCAGGCTAGAGGCTGGAGAGGACTTGGCTACTCTGGCTAAGGACTTTTCTCATCATAGTGAGTCTAAGGAAAATGGAGGAGATTTGGGCTGGTTAGCTCCAGATCTGGTGAGTTCAGCTTTTGACGAGTTTGCTTTTGATTCTGAGATAGAACTGGGGACGCTGAGTGAGCCGATTCGCGATGAAAGTGTCGGCACCAAAGGAGGCTATTGGTTAGTAAAGGTTTTAGATATAGAGGATAATAGGAAGATTGAAGATGAAGATAGGACAGCGCTAAAGGCTACGCTTTTGAATGATTGGGTCTCAGCGCTGTGGGATAACCCAGAAAACAAGGTTGAGAGTTATCTGGATGATGTCAAAAAGGCATGGGCGATAATGCAGGCTATTACACGTTAGAATTAAACTAGGGGGCTGGGGCAATGAAGAAACAGAGTATTGGGGTTGGCTTAATGGGGCTGGGAGTGGTTGGTGGACAAGTTGCCAGAGTCTTGATGGACAAGGCGGAGGTTCTGGCTGAGCAGATTGGCTGTTCCCTTGTCCTGCGTAAAGTGAAGGTATTGCCACAGGATTTGACCAGACCGCAGGCGAGGGAAATGGGTTCTCAACTTTTTACCACCGATGCTGATGAGTTTTTTGCTGAGCCAGGGATAGATATAGTCGTCGAGGCTATAGGGGGGGAGAACCCTGCCTTAGACTACTTAGCCAGGGCAATTTCAAGTGGCAAGCATGTAGTTACCTCTAATAAGGAGGTTATTGCTAAGCATGGGGCGAAACTACTAACTCTAGCTCAGCAGCATGAAGTGGGGCTACACTATGAAGCTAGTGTCGGTGGTGGTATCCCCTTAATTTCTCCGTTTCAGCATGACCTGGTAGCTAACAGAATAAGTGGTATTTATGCCATAATAAACGGAACTACTAATTATATTCTTACCAAGATGGCTAGGGAGGGTGTGGATTTTTCTTCGGCTCTTAATAAAGCTCAAGAGTTGGGCTATGCTGAAGCCAATCCAGAAAATGATGTGGAGGGGATAGATGCTACCTACAAGCTGGCTATTCTTGCCTCTTTAGCCTTTCACAGTCAGGTTCGACCTGAGGACATTCATTGTGAAGGGATTTCTCGGCTTGGTAGTCGTGACTTCCGTTATGCTAAAGAGCTGGGCTACGCTATAAAGCTGCTGGCTATAGCCAAGCAGGACGATAAATCTATTGAAGTGCGGGTTCACCCAGTTTTTATTCCTGAGGACTTCCTTCTGGCTAAGGTTGATGGTGTCTATAATGCAGTTCTGGTTGAGGGCGACCTTGTGGGCAAGGTGCTTTTCCATGGTGAGGGTGCCGGTGCCCTACCTACCAGCAGTGCCGTTATCGCTGATATCGTATCAGCGGCACAGGATATTGTTCTCGGCGTTGGTAGTAGAGTCAAGTGGAAGCTGGAGCCGGGCAAGGTTATTAAACCGATGTCTGAGATTGAGACACGATACTACCTTAGGCTAAATGTTGCCGACCGCCCTGGGGTTCTAGCTCAGATTTCCAAGATTTTAGGTGACCATCTAATTAGTATTTCCTCGGTTATCCAGCAGGTAACTGATAGTGTAACCCAGACTGCCGAAATTGTTATTATGACCCATCCGGCTAAAGAAGCGGAAATGCAGCAGGCACTTGAAGAGATGGCACATCTAGCTATAGTTAAAGAGATAAGCAACTTCATTCGGGTTGAGGCTTAAATGAAGGAGCGATGATGGAAGATTAGCAAACAACTGCTATAATTAGAATATGAGCAATAAAGGAGGAGGGTTATGAATAACCCCGATACACTAAAAGACGGAGATAGTGCTCTTGTAAATATACTTCGATCTTCAATGGCCAAACTGGATAAACAAAGCCCCCGAGTATATCAACGACTCATCCAACACGCTCGTGAAAATTTCTTCGAACAGCACCAAACCCCTGGCAGGATACGCAGCTTGGCAGACGAGCTACTAGCCGAGCTAAAAGAAGGTAATGAAGATAACGAGAATCAACCAAATTGAGCTTTCTTGGTTCAGAGGGGCATCAGAAAAAGCAACACTCGATACTGCATCAAAGAGCGTAGTAATTTATGGGGCTAATGGCTCTGGCAAATCGTCGTTCTGTGACGCTATCGAATACATATTAAGTAATGGAAAGATTGACCATTTAAGTCACGAGTATAGCGGAGCACGACAAGAGAAAGGAGTTCGCAATACGCACACTCCTGACGAGAGACCTTCGACAATATCAGTGAATTTCGATGGTGATTTGAAAGTAGAAGCTGAGATAGCATGCGACGGGACTCCCACCTTTGAAAGTAACCCTACAGAGCTAGTTGATTACATGCAAAGCTGGGAACTTGAACAATTCGTCTTACGACAAGATGAGGTAGCAAAGTTTGTTATAAAAACTAAGGGAGGCAAATACTCTGCCCTACTTCCGCTTCTTGGGTTAGAGAAATATGAACAGGTAGAAGAGAACTTAGTTTTGCTGAGAAGTCGCGTGATCGAACGAAGCAATCTTGCCAGCAAGAAAGCGAAGTTAACAGTTCTCGAAGGTGAAGCGCTAAAGCACCTTCCTGATCTATCTGAAGCTTCAGTTCTCACTACACTAAGTACGTTAGCTAAAGATTATATTACGGGAGATATACCTCCCGAGCGACAGACTTTATCAGACGTTCTATCGCGATCAATAGAAGCGAGAATAGGCTCGATGACTCCCGAGATTACTCGCCACACTACTTAGTCAGATCATTGAAGAAGACATGCCAAGCAAACTTACGGGAGCTAAGAAGACTTTCCTAAATATGCAGGGCCAGGTAGACACATTACTTGATAGTCGCGTCGACGTACTTGAGAAGGCTCAGGATTTTCTTGACCGACTGGAGATTTCGGAGGGTGAGATTGAATGTCCAGCATGTGGTCAACAAGTCAAAGCGGAGAACTTCATCAAGCATGTTAAAGATGAACTAAAGTCTCTTGAGCAAGTACGTACCGCTCGAGAGGCCCATAAGTTAGCATGGCGTACTCTTGTGAACTCGTTAGACAAAATTAGAGGTATTGCACAACAAGAGACTCTCGCCTTATGGATTAAAGAGGAGGCACCTATAGAACTTAAGGATGTAATTACCGATCTAAATAAAGTAGATTTCGTAAAGTGGCACGAGCGATATCCGGTCAAAGAAGAAGATACTCTGGATAAGATTGTCATTGGCATTGTATCTCAAGTAGAGAAGCTGTTAAAAAGGACTCCTCCTTCAATAAACAAGATAGTTGAGGACCGTGAAACGGTAAATTCGGCCAATAGTGTTGATGAAATCAACACACTTAAACAACAGACGGCCCAAATATACTGGATCATTGGAGCTTTAGACTCAAGCGAGACAGCAGTCAGAGAGTTTATAAAGACAACGACTAAAGGCATCATTGACCAGATCTCGGTTGAGATTCAGAGCCTATGGGCTAAGTTGCACCCAAATGAGCCTATAGAAGACGTTAAGCTTTACATGCCGGATGAAGCAGAAAAGGCCATTGATATATCATTAAAGTTCTTTGGCGTGGAACAGCCATCACCACGGTTAACTCTATCCGAAGGGCATAGGAATAGCTTGGGACTCTGTATTTTCTTAGCGTTCAGTCGACTAGGGAGTGCCTCTACACGCCCTATCCTACTAGATGATATAGTCAGCAGTTGGGACCGTGAGCATCGTGGAATGTTAGTTAAAATACTAACACAGGATTTTAAGGATCGGCAGGTACTCTTGTTCACTCATGAAAGGGAGTGGTTTCAGGAACTCAGGCTCCGATTGCCTAGCACCGATTGGAAGTTCTTTGTACTAAAACCATGGAAAAGCCCAGATGTTGGACTACAGTGGTCTCATTCAGAAGATACTTTTGATGATGCAAGGGATTTAATCGAGCAAGATCCAGAGGCAGCTGGGAACTGTGTTCGGAGAATAATGGATACACACCTTGGAATCATAGCCGAGAACTTGCAGATTAATATGCCTTACAGAAGGGGAGACCGCAATGACCACCGTACATGCGTCGATTTTATCGAACGGTTAATATCTGAGGGAAAGGCCCGATTCAGAATAAGGACAGGAGAAGAATGGCTAGGTTATGAGGAACCTATTAGTAGTTGGCTGACTACGCGTGGCCTTCTTATTGCATGGGGTGATAGAAGTTCTCACACTGGAAGTATGGTACGTAATGAAGTGGAGGAACTTATTGAAGCTTGTCAGGCCAGTCTGAATAGCTTCCGCTGTGCAGACTGTAACAGTTTCGTCTGGAGCGCAGATAGAACTAGACAAGAGAGACTCCAATGCAACTGCGGTCAACTACAATGGAGATACGGCTAATTATGTCCCTTGATGGAGGATCTGGGAGTCAAAGAGGGGCGAAGCCTCTCTTATAAATCAGTTCCCCTTCCCCTTATCAAGGGGAAGGGGATAAAGGGGATAGGGTTGCTAAGCATATGAAACCCGGAGTTTTAGCTAAGTATAAAGACTTCCTTCCGATTACGCCCGAAACGCCTTTATTTTCATTAGGCGAGGGGGATACCCCTTTGGTCAGGTGTCAGGCACTGGAGAAGGAAACCGGTTGTGGCGAGCTATACCTTAAGCTGGAGGGATGTAATCCTACCAGTTCCTTTAAGGACAGGGGCATGGTAGTTGCTGTAGCTAAGGCATTGGAAGCGGGCAACAGGGCTATAATATGTGCCTCAACCGGTAATACCAGTGCTTCGGCTGCTGCCTATGCTGCTTACTGTGGGCTTGCCGCTACTATTATTGTGCCTAAAGGCAAAATTGCTCTGGGTAAGCTGGTTCAAGCTATTGTCTTTGGAGCCAAAATAGTTACTATTGACGGAAATTTTGACCAGGCGTTAAACATAGTCCGAAGTCTAACCCAGAAGCGTCCGGTTGCTCTGGTAAACTCGGTTAACCCCCATCGTATTGAAGGACAAAAAACGGCTGCCTTTGAGATTATCGACACCTTGGGCGACGCCCCTGACTATCTTTTTATTCCGGTAGGTAATGCTGGTAACATTACCGCTTACTGGAAGGGCTTTGTGGAGTATTATCAAGCAGGCAGGGCAGGGAGTAAACCCAGGATGATGGGTTTTCAAGCTGAAGGTGCTGCCCCTATTGTTCGAGGCTATGCTATTGAGGAGCCGGAGACTGTTGCCTCAGCTATACGAATAGGCAATCCGGCTAGCTGGCAAAAGGCGGTTGCCGCTCGTGATGAATCTGGTGGCATTATTGACATAGTTAGTGATGAAGAGATTCTAACTGCCCAAAGGCTTATGGCTACCAAAGGGGGTGTTTTTGGCGAGCCAGCCTCAGCAGCTTCTTTAGCCGGGCTTATTAAGCTTTCCCGTGGGGGGATGGATTTTTCACAAAAGAGGGTAGTTTGCATAATAACTGGCAGCGGACTTAAGGATACCGATACTGCTCTAAAGGGCGCTGAGCCCCTTCTTGAACTCCCGGCTGATTTAGCAGCTGTGGAACAGGCCTTAGGCTGGGATTGATAAATTACTCAAAGACTTAAGGAGGTGAAAAATTGGCTAAAATTACTGGTGAGGGTGTGGGGGGTTATTGGCAAAGGCGAGAAATAGGTTTTCAGTATTTTCCTAGACTAACGGAGGAGCAAGGCTATAGTGGTGGGCTGGCATGGCAGTAAATCTCGGTGTAACATCATGAAGTGTTATACTATGAGGTAAGGGGATAACAAAAATGGATGTAGGCTCTGGAACTAAAAAGTCCGTTTGCTTTTTCTGTCATTTTAACTGTGGGGTACTCGTAGAGGTTAAAGATGGGCGTGTTGTGGGAGTTAAACCGGACCGGGATTTTAATTTTTCCGCTTGTGAGAAGACTAGGATGGCTGAGGAGTTTCACTATCACCCTGACCGCTTAAATTATCCGCTTAAACGAGATGGCGCCCGTGGGCAAGGGAAGTGGAAGAGGATTTCATGGGAGCAGGCTCTCGACGAAATTGCTGAAAGGCTAGGGGAAATAAAGGAGAGATATGGGCCGGAAGCCCTCTGCACGATTAAAGGTGATAGTCATACCGACCGCTGGGCTGAGACGAGATTCCTGAACCTTTTTGGCAGTCCAAATCACTGTAGCCCTGGGGATATTGACCACTTCAACAAATGTACGGCGCATTGGGCAATCTATGGTTCCCCATCTCTTGGAGATACTGTCCCGGGTGTAACTAAGTGCATAGTTAGCTGGGGTGGGAATGATGCTGTATCCGGACCTGGCAACTGGAAGACGACGAGTGAAACTAAGAGGGCGGGAGCGAAACTGATCACGATTGATCCAAGGTATACAGAGACGGCTAAGGCATCAGACCTATGGCTGCAAATTAGGCCGGGGACAGACTGTGCTTTGGCGCTGGCTTGGCTTTCTGTGATAATAGGGGATGAGCTCTACGACAAGGAGTTTGTTGAAAGGTATACAGTTGGTTTTGATAAGGTAAAGAACATAGTTAAGGACTTTACCCCGGAAAAAGCGGCGGAGATCACCTGGATTCCAGCCGAAAAAATTGTGGAGTCAGCTAGGCTGTATGCTACCAGTAAGCCTGCCAGTCTTCTAACCCATGGTCTTGGGATTGATCAGATTGGCCGAAATATGCTTCAAACCAGTATTGCCCATTGTATCCTGCGGGTGATAACGGGTAATTTGGATGTGCAGGGTGGCAATTCGCTGGCGCCGGCAAGAAAAGACCAGTTGAAGGCAAGATTAGATGTTGAGATGGAGCTTAATGAAAAGCTTCCTACCGAGCAGAGGGCTAAGCAGCTTGGTGCCGACAGGTTTAAGCTCCAGGCATGGCCTGGTTATGAGTTGTGCCGAAAATATACCGAGGGTCATCCCTATGCCTATACAATGAACGCGGGTTTTATGGCTACAGCTCATTGGCCCACTATGGTACGAGCAATATTGACGGGTGAGCCATATCCGGTGAAAGCCCTAATTGCTCAGGCGACAAATCCTCTGTTATGGCTAGCCAACAGCCGTCTGGTGTATCAAGGGCTAAAGGCATCGGACCTTTTGGTGGTGATGGAGGTGTTTATGACCCCGACGGCGATGCTGGCGGATTATGTATTGCCGGCGACGGATTGGTTGGAGAGGCCTGTATTTAACGGGACTGGCATTACGAATATTGTCTGTGGCGGTGAGCGATCGGTAAAGCCTGAAGCCGAGCGCCGAGATGACTATCAGCTTTGGCGTGGACTGGGTGTGAGGCTTGGGCAGGCTGAGTATTGGTGGGATACTTTAGAGGAGGCGTATGGATATCGAGTTGAGCCTGGCGGTTACAAGTCCTATGAGGAGTTTGTTGCCAAGCAGAGAGTGGTCGTTGGCGCTCAGGAGTACAAGAAATATGAGAAATATCCCTTCGCCACACCTTCAGGGAAGGTGGAACTCTACTCCACAATGCTTGAGCAGCTGGGCTACGACCCACTGCCAAGTTATGAGGAGCCGGTTGAGAGCCCTGTATCAACGCCAGAGTTAGCAAGAGAGTATCCGCTAATCCTGATTACTGGCGGCAAGATCCGGCCCTACTATCACTCAGAGTTTCGACAAATTCGCTCAGCTCGCAAAAAGCATCCCGACCCACTGATGCAGTTACACCCCGATACCGCCAAAGAACTCGGCATCACCGATGGTGATTGGGTGAACATTGAAACACCGATAGGCAGCGTCAAGCAGAGGGCCTTATTAGACACAGGAATACATCCGCGGGTAGTTCACGCTGAACATGGGTGGTGGTTTCCGGAAGAGCCTGCTCCAGAGCCCAGCCTATATGGGGTATGGAAATCGAATATTAATGCAGTGCTTGATGACCATCCTGATAAATGCGACCCTGCTTGTGGAAGCTGGCCTTACCGTGCTGTGCTCTGCAAAATCTCTAAAACATAACTTACGTGATAACCAGAACATATAGAGCGATAAAAACGGCTGCCGGAGGGTAGTTTGCATAATAACTGGTAGCGGACTTAAGGATACCGATACTGCTCTAAAGGGCGCTGAGCCCCTTCTTGAACTCCCCGCTGATTGAGCAGCTGTGGAACAGGCCTTAGGCTGGGATTAACAAATTACTCAAAGACTTAAGGAGGTGAAAAAATTGGCTAAAGTGATTAGTGAAAGCATAGGTGCCTTTTATCACCACTATCCTAGAGTAGCTATAATAGTTACTGCTCAAGCTGGGGGAAAGGAAAATGCTATGACGGTAGCCTGGCATACGTCTATCTCTTTTAATCCACCTCTTTATGGGGTATCTATCTCACCTAAGAGGTTTACCTATCAGCTTATTGTTGACAGTAAGGAGTTTGGGGTTAATTTCTTACCTCTTGAGGAGGCTGGGTTGGTTGCCTCGGTGGGTGGCGCCAAGGGTAGTGAGATAGATAAGTTTCACCGGTTTAATATTGCCAAGGATAAATCGGTAAAGACAGCAGTACCAATCTTGAAAACTGCTTATGCTGCCTATGAGTGCCAGTTAGTTGATGATAGGGGTTATGGTGACCATAGGTTGTTGGTGGGGGAGATTGTGGCAGTGCACTTACAGGATGATGCCTTTACTCCAGATGAAGTAATAGACCTGAATAAGATTTGCCCTATCCTGTATCTGGGGAAGGAACTTTATGCTACCACATCAAAAGATACGGTAAGATACCTTGACCGTGAGGTCTATGGTAAGCGTTAAAGGAGGACAAGGTGTTTGACGAAGCCAAGATTATGATAGCAGTAACTTCTATCATTAAGGCTATCGGGGAAGACCCAGAAAGAGAAGGCTTAGTGGGTACTCCCAAACGCATAGCTGAAATGTATGCTGAGCTTTTTATAGGACTTGATATGGACCCTAAGGAAGAGCTGGCAGTGGGTTATGAGGAAGGGCACCGGGAAATGGTAATTGTGAGGGATATTCCCTTCTATTCTATGTGTGAGCATCACCTTTTGCCATTTTACGGTATGGCTCATATAGGCTATATCCCTGATGTTCAGGGGCGTGTGGTAGGTCTTAGCAAACTAGCCAGAGTAGTGGAAATCGTTGCTAGCCGCCCCCAGATTCAGGAAAGATTGACTACTGAGATTGCTGATGCCATTATGGATGGGCTTAAGCCGTCTGGGGTGGCAGTAGTTGTTCAGGCTGAACACCTGTGTATGATTATACGCGGTGTCAAGAAATCAGGAAGTAATATTATTACCTCAGCTATCAGGGGTGCCTTTCGCACTCATCCAGAAAGTAGGGCTGAATTTTTCTCACTGATACAGGGTAAATAGGCTATTATTTATCTTGTTTATCAACCTCCCTATTCACCCATAATCTGCAAAATAACTTGCCTTGACCGGGGTCGGTTGTCGAAATCAACCACAACTATCTGCTGCCAAGTGCCTAGTGCTAGCTTTTTATCAGAGAAAGGGATTACTAGCGAGGCACCCAGTAGTGAGGCACGAACATGAGAATATCCATTACCATCACCCCAGCGGCGGTCATGGTCATAGGGAATATTCTTAGGCACATTTCGTTCCCACATACTCTGGAAGTCAGAGACTAAACCAGGCTCAAACTCAATAGTAGATATCCCAGCGGTTGAACCATTAACAAATAGAGTAACCATTCCGTTATTTATATTCGTCTCAGCTAGATACTGTTTTATCTGGTGGGTAATATCAATAATATCGCACTCTCCTTTTGTCTGGAGATTAATTCTCTTGGTGATTACCACAATTTGTTACCTCCTGATTTCAAAATTCATCTGAACTTCTTGTTTATCTTAATAGATGAGCACAAGCCCCAGCGCTGTTCCGTGGGGCACCTCTAATGGTAATATGGATGCCCCAATAGGATAAATGTCCCAGCCAACCTTGGTCGCCATGGTGAAAGCGTCCATCCCTGCCCCTTCCATTGAAGCTCTGGCTTTTAATGGGTGACGGCAGCCTTCTCCCAGTGTGAGAGCGCTACATTCTTGGTCAGGGCAGAAGAACACTTTGCATGGTCCACCACCAAACCCCACAGCCAAGTGGTAGCCATCATAGAAAGCCTCCGCCTCAATATCCCCTATGATTTCATACATCTTCATTTGGGAGCGTACAAACCTAGCCATTTCCTCCGAAGGCACCTCTAACTTAATAAGTATAGCATAGTGGAAATTGTCTACCATTCTTCTAATTAGATCCAGGTCAGAGGCGTAGGGAGGGCAATGGGCATTGGTTCCATAGTTGCGGCATTTGGGGTAAAGACATTTTGCCCGCACCCTCTCATCAATCAATATCATGTCGCTGGTAATGACCTTGGTATCTGTGGCGCCAAGCGCAAGAGCCCTTTGTCGGTATTTTCCGAGGTCTTGTTGAAGCATCCCCTCAGGAATTTTCTCTACAATTTTACGAACCATTGTGATCCCTTCCTTGATGTTTATGTTTAATATTTTAATTCGTCCCAGAGGATATCCTCTAAGTTAAACACCGGACCATCCTTGCAGACCTGCTTGAGCCTGCTTTTTGTCCTCAGTGTACACCCATAGCAGATTCCACGTCCACACCCCATTCTCACTTCTAGAGAAATCTGGACTTGTTTCCCTTTTAGGGGCTGTTCGCTTTGAACAGCCATAGCCTGATACATTAAGATAGGTCCACAGGCAAAGATTTGGTCTGCCCAGCCAGTAAAATCTGGCAAGAAGTTAGTTATCATACCCTTTTGGCCAGCGGTTCCATCCTCAGTAGCAGTAACAAGCTCAGCTTGAGGAGGCAACAAGTGCCTGGGATAAAGCTGAGTGGCAGTTGATGCCCCCTGGAGCAAGGTTACCGAGCCCCCTCGATTCAGGGCCTGCTGGGCTACTATTCGCTTCAGCCTGGCGTTCTCCTCTTCCAGTGCCTTGAGCCGTTTGAGCTCAGAGAGAGTCATCCCACCATACTTGCTCTTCCAG
>SDBU01003733.1_pt1 | contig 19199 bp, 29 predicted proteins | sample 2277071 | NCBI WGS metagenome assembly SDBU01 (sample SAMN10397929, study PRJNA504765) | marine sediment metagenome | isolation source: marine sediment core GS08_GC12, 126 cmbsf | place: Arctic Ocean: Gakkel Ridge, Loki's castle | collected 2008 | reverse complement strand
CTTATAAAGGCTATTAAAGATGCTAACGAAGGGAAAACACAAAAAGGTTTACCTTTACCTGGACGGACCGGAGAGGTGCGAGGACAAAGTAAACGATAAAATAATCCTCTAAAGAAAGAAGCAAAGCCAAGTTATAATAACTTTGACCAAGAGAAGTGAAGGGAGAAAAATGAAAATCTCTTTAATATTATTATTAAGTAGTAGTTATCCTATATATACCGGTGTTTTTAGCTTAAACGGTACCTGGTTGCGCTTGCCTTCCGGCAAGCGCCTGGATAGGTAATTGGTAGTATTATATAGGTAAAGGGAAAAGGGTGAAAATGTTACATGCGTAACAGGAATGTCACAGAATTGAAGCTAATGTTACATGTTACATCGTTACAGCATTATTTAGGAAAAAAAGAAAACGAAAAAACGCCTTTAATAGGAAGAGTAACTTTCTAGTCGAAGCTCAGTAAAAGTGTAACATATTTTGTAACGGAGCAGAGAAAGACAATGCCGCATATTAAAGAGTTATCACACTCTGGTGTTGAAGGTAGAATAATAACGTATATGAAAATTCAGGGTTGGTATAAAACAAACCATCCTCCAATTGCCTCTGGAGGTTTTAGACCTGATATTATTTTCACTGATAATTCTGGTCAGTTTATTTACACAGAGGTTAAACCTTCTCGTATAACTAGAAGGGAATTATTAAGAGGTATCGGACAAACCTTACAGGTGTTGTTGCTGGGTGAAAGTATTGGTAGTTTATATGTTTGCCCAGATTTATATAACAATAATTCTATACAGGGTGCTGATGCTATAGGTTTGGTTATAGGTATTTTTGAGTTAATAAAAACAGATAAGTTATATCTTATAACCTTTAATCAGCAGAGGGATTTTTCGTTATCCTTTGGTGTGCTACCTCAGGTAAAAATCTTACCAATTGATGATATTATTCCATATAGAACAGAATTACATTGCTCTGATTGTGGTCATGTATGGGTAACAAGAAAAAGGAATAAAAGATGTCCATTAATGAATTGTTGCTCATTTAATGTTTCTATTAACAGGTATGTTAATCGTAGAGGAAAAGAGATAACCAGAGAAGAAGTATATAATGACGGATTATCGAGAGATTGTCAATAAAATAGACCTACGTCAGTTAATGGCTCCTGGTTTAGTAATATCAAGTGATAGACCAGTGATGGTGAATTGTTATTGGCATGAGGATAGCCATGCTAGTTTAGTTGTTTACTCTAATCACTGTCATTGCTACGGTTGTGGTAAGCATTTAACCACTCTGGAATGGATAGGCTTTAACGAAGGGATGGATTTGGAAAGTTCATTCATAGAAGTGTTAAAGGTTGCTAATGATAAGTATGTTGGAATGGTTACAGTGCCATTTCATAAGGAAGAGAAAAGACCTGTTTCTTTAACCCTTACCGCTCCGATGGATATTAGGTTTGCGGAATACTGTCATGATAACCTCAAAGGTAAGAGGAAGTGGTATTTAGATAGAGGACTAACCGAAGTAGTAATCAATGATGAGCTTTTAGGTTATTATAAGAACGCTTTTGCAATACCAGTTTGGAGAGCAGATGGGGCTTTATTGACAATGAGGTATCGCAGGGATGATTCTATAACAATAAGCGGTCAGAAGTATTGGGGGGTTACCGGTAGAAATCGAACCTTTATTTATAATATAAAGGCCCTTACCGAAGAGTATATTACCATGAATGATAGGGTGGTGGTTGTGTGTGAAGGGGAGCTTGATTGTTTGCGGTTATGGTGTGAGGGAATATGCTCAGTTGCTTTTACTAATGGTGTTAGTGCATATAGGAACATCATTAATAATTATAGAGGGAAAGAAGTATTTATTCTAGCTAGGAGAATAGTAATAGCCTTTGATATGGACGATGCTGGCAAGACCTCAGCTAAAGGCTTATCAGAAATAATAGGTGAACGTTCTGTAATACTAGAGTGGGATGAAAAGTTAGGGAATGATATTACAGAGTTATGTTTGAGCAAAGGCATTGATTATGTGAGGGATTTAATTGGAGGAGTGTTAAAATGAACAATCCATATCCTGAAGTAGATAGGGAAGTAGTCAGGAATAAAATAGCTAATGACCTAGCCGATATAAACCACGAGCACAATTTAGATGAAGCAGGACTGAAGTGGTATCGAGGTATGGCTGATATTGTCCTAGATAATCCTAATATTGGTATCAAACACACTGTATGGTTAGAGGGTGTGCGGTTCTTTTCTTCATGGCTTCTGGCCGATGATGATATGCACATTAGCGATAATTATAAATATCCACCACGGACAGTAGCTAAAGTTAAGGCCTTCCTTAAGGAGTGTTGTAATGGGTAGTTTGAAAGAGGATTTTATGCTTCAGGTTGGCCTTATAGACTCAGAGGAGATTAGAAACTTTACTAAAAGGCTTTTAGAAGTAGCTCCAGAGGGTTTCTGGAGTAATAAAGCCTCAAAGAATCATCATCCATTAGATGAGCGTTTACCAGGGGGTAATCCATTACATGAAATGAGGGTGACTAAAATAGCTAGGGTAATAGCAGATTCCTGTGACCTTAATAGTCTTTATGAGGATATTCTAATATCGGCTGCCTTACTTCATGATGTTTGTCGGTATGGATTGAATAATAACCTAAAAGATTACACTGTTAAGTATCACCCTTTTCTAGTACGTCGGTTGGCTAGGATTAATGGAATAAAATGCGAATACTCTGAAAGAATATTCTTAATAATAGAGAAGCATACGGGTAAATGGGGCGACCCTCCTTATACCCCTGAAGTATCTTTAGAAGCAATGCTCCATTTAGCTGATAATATTTCAGCCAATGCACACTATATATGGGACCAACTAAATTAAATTGGAGGATTATAATGGTTGAAGCTCCTAGTGAAACATCTCAGAGGGTCTTATGTAAGCAATATTTACATAAGGGTGATAAATATCCTGAATGTTCATTTTGTGGACAACAACATGAATCTCTTGACGAAATGTTAGACCGAGTATCATTTGGTAATGAGAAGTATTCAAAGATACTTTCATCCTTCGATTTTCTGCCTAATTCACCTACGCTTTTTAATGCGGGTGGTGAGGGTACATTGAGTGCATGTTTTAAGTTCGATGTTCAAGATACTATTGAGTCCATACTTGATGTGCATAAAAAGTCAGCATTGGTACAGAAGTGGGGTGGAGGTGTAGGTTATTGCCTTTCTGCACTTCGTCCTAGAGGTAGTGCTATAAGTTCTACTCATGGTCAGGCTTGTGGCCCTGTTGCAGTAATACACATGTATCAAGCACTTTCTAAATTGATTACAATAGGTGGCAAACGTGCAGGAGCACAAATGGCAATATTACACTGCGACCATTCTGATATTGAGGAGTTTATTAGATGTAAGGAAATTGAGGGGATTTTATCTACCTTTAATATTAGCGTTGCGGTTACTGATGCTTTTATGCGTAATTCTATTGCCAAGCCTGATAGTCAAGAAGGACACCTTTTCAGGAGTATTACGCAGGGAGCTTGGGGGAATGGTGACCCAGGACTCTATTTTATTGACACCGCTGAGAAGAATAATCCTACTCCCTGGCTTGGTGAATTGACAGGGACTAATCCTTGTGGTGAAGTACCACTACTTGATAATGAGGCTTGTAACCTTGGTTCTATCAACCTTTCACACTTCGTGGAGAATGGTCGAGTTGATTTTGACCGTCTTATTGAGGTTGTATATTTAGCAACTCAATACTTAGATGACGTGGTTGATAGGAACTTCTATGTAGTACCTGAGGTTGAGGAAGCAACTCTCAAAACTCGTAAGCTGGGATTAGGTGTGATGGGATGGGCCGATGCTTTAGCTAGAATGCATATTCCTTACGACAGTCAAGAAGCGGTGGATTTGGGTGCACAGGTGATGCAAACCATTCAGTTGGAAAGTCATAATGCTAGTCATGACTTGTGGAGTGAAAGAGGCCCTTATCCTGCCGCAGTTGATGGTATTGAGGTTCGTAATGCTTGTGTTACCTGTATTGCACCAGCAGGTAGTATTTCAACAATAGCTAATTGTTCGAGTGGTATTGAGCCTCATTACTCTTTAGAGTACACACAAGTAATGGGGGATGGTAGTAAACTTGAACGTAAGTTGAACTTCGGTGATTTTGTTCCAAAGACTGCTGAAGAGATTCCTTGGGAGTGGCATATTAAACATCAATCAGCGTTTCAGAAACATACCGATTCGGCTGTGAGTAAGACTATTAATATGCCAAATAATACTACTGAGGAAGATGTTGCCAAGTCGTATATAATGGCATGGGAGTCGGGTTGTAAAGGTATCACAGTCTATCGTGAGGGTAGTAGACAGGTGCAAGCACTATATAAGGCTGATACACCTGAGGTCTACGCTACGGATACCAAGTGGGGTGAGCGTAGGCGTAAATTACCCCGTGATAGGATAAGTTTAACACATAAGTTTGACCTGAGTGATATTGAGGGTTACATTCACATTGGATTGTTTCTTGACGGTTCTCCAGGTGAATTATTCATAACTGCCAGCAAACAGGGTAGCACTGTTTCGGGATTATTAGATGGTATTGCAATTCTTACAAGTCTTGCATTGCAGTATGGAGTACCTCTTAATGCTATCGTGTCTAAGTTACAGGGTACACGGTTTGAACCTGCTGGTCTAACTGCTAATAAGGCAATTCCTACAGCATCATCGTTGCTGGATTATATCTTCCGTTATGTGCAGTGGAGATGTAGTGGTTCTAAGGTCATAGAACCTGAGAGTAGTGGAATGATATGTCCTGATTGCGGTGCATCTGTTCGCTTTCAAGAGGGTTGTATGTATTGTTCAGCAGAGTGTGGGTGGTCGAGGTGTTAGGATGACAAAAGAACGGTTAAGAATATGGGGAGCACCCGGAACGGGTAAAACTACTAAATTAATTAATATTGTTGAAGAAGAGATGTCAAGAGGCATACACCCTGAAGAGATTGTTTTCGCCAGTTTTACTAGAGCGGCGGCACATGAGGCAAGGCAGAGAGCCATTAATAAGTTTGGTGGGGAAATACAAGATTATCCATACTTTAATACTGAGCACTCAATATGCTACCGATTATTAGGATTAGAGAGAACACAAGTGTTCAATAGGAAAAAGTTGAAAGAATTTGGTAAAGTTAACCGCTACGAGTTTTCATGGAGTAGTACTGATGACCTTCGCTCTCGTCACCAAGAAGCAATGCTACAAACCGCTGGTGATTACTATGAGTTCTTCACCCAATACATGAAGGATAGTATGCTACCTTTTGATGAAGCGTATTTAGTATTTAATAGGGGTAATGATGTACCCGTTGAGTTTACAAGACCAGGTTTACTGAAGTACTTAGAGCGCAGAGAGGAATATAAGCAGGAGAATAGGCTCTGGGATTTTCCTGATATGATACTAGGTACTATTCAAAGGGGTTTTGTTCCATTTGGAATGAGAGTATTAATCCTAGATGAAATGCAGGACTCATCCAAATTACTTTGGGAATTGGCTGAGTTTTGGAGCAGTAAAGCGGAAAGAGTTTACATAGCTGGTGACCCATTGCAGACTTTATATTCATGGTCTGGTGCTAGACCTGAATCCTTCTTTGAGTTTGAAGCGGAAGAGGAAATATTAAAGGTATCTTATAGGTTAACTAAACAAATGAAGGATTTTGCTAAACAGATAATAATGAGAACCCAATACCCCTTTCCTAATTTTGAGTCATCTGGTAGGGAAGAGGAAATATTAAGAACAACCTTTAACCATATTAATTGGGCAGAGGTAGGCGAATCTTTCTTACTATTAAGAACAAGGTATTTAATCTCACAGGCAGTAGATTATTTTATTCGGGCTGGAATACCATTTATATCAGAGAGAGGACCTCAATCTCCATTAGCAACGGATAAGGGTAGTGCTTTCCATACCCTTCTAAAAATAAGAGAGAGAAGAGAAGTATTCACGAAAGAGTTGGTTGAGTTAACCAAGTTTACTAAACGACCATTCTTAGAATACGGAGCGAAGGCTAGTATTAAGAGGCTTGATGAAAGGGGTTATACCAGGAATCAGCTTAAATCCATTGGATTTACTGGAATGTTTCTTGAAAGAGTGTTGTCCGATAATTTCTTTGATATTCTATCCTCAGGAATATCTGACAGTGATAAAGCATACCTCTATAAGATGTTCCGACTGCATGGTAGAGGAGTGTTTCAAAAACTACCGGATTTAACAATTACTACTATTCATGGAAGTAAAGGGAGAGAGAAACCAACGGTATTTGTTTCTCCTGATATGACCATGAAAGTATGGAATGGTTACTTGAAGAATAAAGACCCTGAGTCCTTAGTTTATTACGTTGCGTGTACTAGGGCAATTGACAATCTAGTATTATTGGCGCCACAAGGCAGTTATTCTTATCCGTTACCGAGGGTTTAATATTATTAAAAGGAGAAGAGAAATGGAGAATGTTTACAGACTGGATGAGTACAAGGAACAATTGCCTAATCCTAAAGGATTTCCAATAAAAGGAGCCTTGATTACTAAAATTAAAGGAATGCCTTTAGCGTTTACTGATACTTTTATGCTTGACCTTTCCGTTGGAGAGGATGATGTTAAAATATTAAAAGAGAAGGCGATGAGAGAAGTGCCGGGGGAGACAATAAGGAGTATCCTTGAAGAAGCAGGTAATACTCCATTGTCAGAGCCGGAGTATATTCATGATGATAAATATATTTCCTATATAGTGTTTACTCCGGGTGATATTCCGATTGTAATACAGATTAAGTATTACAAGTACTTCAGGAATAGGTATAATAATTGTAAGTTTTATTGTGGTAATGATAGAATGGACTCTATTGCAGTAAGAAGGGATAATAAAATTATTGGTATTATTATGCCAGTCTTTGTTACATTGAAAGGTCTTGAAAGGGTGCATTAATGTATGATAAAATCATTGCGTTAATCCATAAGGAAATAGATGAAGACCTGAAACCTAAGCGGAATAAGAGTTATGCTTTGAAAGAGAAGGTAAAGGATGAAGCTCTTAAAAAGAAACTGGATTTTGCATATAATGAACTTAATGCTAAAATCGAGAGACTGGTAATATGTATCGAAATCCTTAATGGTCATAGTTTTACCTTTTGGGATGAAATCTGTGGCATTAACGTTCTATTACCAAAGGATGGTACTAGAGTATTGTTAGAGGAGGCAGAAGGATTGGGGGCAAAGATATCCGGATATTTTCCTGAGAGGAATAATGAAAAGACATAAGTGGAAGATGACTACATATCAGCCTGGAAATAAAGTTCAAACCTGCCTTGTCTGTGGTGCTACCCGTCACGATGCTAATATGTATATCAGGTATGTAGGAGGCTGGAGTCCTGCACGATTAAATGGGAAGAGACAACCATATTGCCCTGGGAGGGAATAATATGCCAATAATGACCATTTCGTATTCCAAGGTTAATCTTTGGGATTTATGTCCTAAAGCATATGAGTATCAGTATATTAAGAAATTACCATTAAAAGGTAGTGGTTTAATGATAGCTGGCACTGCCTATGATAGAGGGGTTACTTTTGCATTAGGTACTAAGGCTAATGGTCTAACCTTTGAAGAGGAAGAGATTATTAGTGTTATTTCTGATGCGTGGGATGGTGAGATTAACAGTAAAACTATTAAAGAGGAAGATAGTGATATAGTAATACCAATAAAGTCAATTGAGTGGGGTGATTATGACCCGGGTGTACTCAAAGATAGGGTAATTAAATTGGTATTGATGTATATTGATAGAATGTTACCCAATCTTAATCCAGTAATGGTTCAGAAGTATCATTCTGTAGAAATAGTTCCTGGGTTAGTCCTTACAGGGCGTCCTGACGTTGAATTTGAGGATGGGAATATTGCTGACCATAAATTTACTAAGAGGAGGATGAGTGATACTGAAAAAGATGACAATATGCAGTCTTCCGCTTATGCTACTATCCTAAACCATCCGCTAACCTGTGAGTTCCATTTAGCCCTCAATCAGAAGAAACTGGATATTGAGGTTATGCCAGTTAAAAGAACACAATCCGATATTGATTGGTACCGTGAAAAAGTATTATTAACCGCAAGGTTAATATATACTGGGATTTTCCCACCCAGAGCAATGGGTTGGAAATGTTCACCGAAGTATTGTGATTTTTACCATGAATGTCGAACATTTGGTGGTTAAGTAAAGGAGGTTAATAATGACTGAACAAGAGAAATTAGTAGAAAGGCTATCCGAGGTGATTTACACAGACTGGAATAAGAGTCCTGATTTTGATTGGAATACGTTACCTGAATACAGGAAGCACTCTTATCGGCAGTGGGTGAACGGAACCCTGTTCGCTTTACTCCACGAGAACGGGGTAGTCAGGAAGGTGGAGAGCGAGAAAGACGTTGTTCTTATTCCGTTTGTTGGTCTCGGAGTTCAGGTAGAAATAACCATCCCTATAGAGGTTTCAAAGCTATCTGAAGCTGGTTACACCCAATGGGAGTCTTTGGTGGTTGAATAAAGTGGGCAGATACGCAAAAGGTGCTAAACTTGAGAACCAGGTAAGAGAAATCTTAGAAGAGGATGGTTGGGTAGCTGTTAGGTCTGCTGGTAGTCATGGTGTAATAGATGTCCTTGGTGTTAAACAAAATGAGAAGTGGTTCATTCAGTGTAGAGTTAATGGTAACCTTTCCCAGGATGAAAGGGTAGAACTTATTAATTTAGCCGTGGAACATTCAGCCATTCCTATTCTTGCTTATAAACAGAAGGCCAACATTATCTTTGAGGAAATAAAACTGTTACGTCCTACCTTTCATTTTGAGGTTATTGACGGAAAGTTTATTAAAATTGACGATTAATCCATTGGAATGGATTGTGAATATTTAGAGCGTAGCAGAGAAGGGGTAACCGCCCACCGTGGGTAGCTAGTAGAATGTTACTAGCTATAGTAAAACTAGCTTCAAAACTACAAATTTACTAGCTTCGACTTGACAAAATTATTTTTGTGTGCTAGAATGGTAGAATAAGTGAAGCCTGGAGGTATAAAATGGCTAGAAAGAAAAATGGGAATGACAAAGGGAAGCCTGAAGAGTCTGCCCACATGCCTGGCAAGGAGGTTGAGAAGCGCCTTTTGGAAGCAGAAAATGAGGAGGATATTAAAGCAATCCATAAAGTTCTAAAACTTGAAGGTGTGCCAGATGGGACAATTACTGCTACTATAACAAAGTTGAAGAAAAGAGGTAGTTTAATATTCCAAACCGCCGTTACTGAAACTGGTGCTACTCAAGTCAAGCCATCGCCAGTCGAAGTTATTTTGCGTGATATGAAATTGCCTGTGATTGCTGATGGTGACTCTAGGGTGTTCGATGCTGGAGTAAGTTACGGAATGCGTGCTCTAATTGCAGGAATTCGTATGGCACAGGAGCTTTCACAAATGGGAATAAGTCAGGCATCACCCGTTATCAGAATGGCACAGGAGCTTAGAGCGGGTGCTGGTCAATCTGCCCGAGAGGCTGGGGAGGTTGCTGCTGAAACTGCTCTTGCCGGAGCAATTGGAATTATGAGTGAAAAGAGGTCGGAAAAGGTTGATATTGCTACTGTTCCTAATCCTATGGCGGGAATAATGGCAAGGGCGATGGAACCTGCCCTTACTAAGGCTCTAGGAGGTATGATGGGGATGTTTGGAGGGCAACCTGCACAAGGAAGTGGACAATCTCAAACAGACCAATCTTCAGCAAGTTCATTACCCTCAGGGTGGGTAGATGAGTCAGGAAAGTAATGAGCAATGGTACTATATCAAAGCTAAAGATGATTCCTGCCAAGGGTACATGCCTGCTGGAAGTAAGGGAGAGGCATGTAGAAAACTTGGATTGAAAGTGAAGGAATCTTCAGTCGTAAGAGTTAAGTGGACAGAGAATGGATTTATTTCGGAAGATTTTTCTGAGCAAGGAAAGTTATTGTAAAAGGAGGTAGATTACTAATGGCAATGAACCCGATGCAAATGCTCAATCCTGAACAGGCTAAAATGTTAGCGGAGGTGCAGAAATATACGAAGTATATCAAGGCTGTTATTACTAAAAAAGGGGATAATACTCTTACCCTTATTTTAGAGACTGATAACCCTGAGGCTGAACAGTACTTACCACAGATTAGGGAATCTTTAATTAACTCCCTAGCTCAGACCCTTTACACATTCTTTGATGTCCAGGGGCGGATAGAATGATAAGTAGGGAAGAAATCAGGAAAAAGAGAAATGAAATTTTTGGTAATAAGGATAAACCCCAGGAGCAATTAGAGGAGAATAATCCTGTTGTTGAGGATAACTCTGGAATAGACCCAGAATTATTGGCAATGTTCCCCCCGAAAAGATTAGCTAAAATAATGAAGAAAGAATTAAGGAGGTATCGAGAAGCCCAGAAGAAAAAATGGGCTCGATGGTTCCAGGCTGTTAGTAAATAATAAGTGACACTATTGTTCACTAAAGGGGAGGATGCTATTAAGTCACTTTTGTTAAATAAAAGTGCCACTTATAGTCATGTTCTCCTATCGTTTCTGAAAAACTTGACAATGGCGTTGAAATGTGTTAACCTCTAAGAGTAATCATGCTTAATAACAGGCATGATAGGGTTGATACCGGAGTGCTACTCCGTTCTGGTTGAGACCTTAGTAAAAATCTTAAAGGGGGTAACATAGCAATGGCACTGTCAATTGCAGAGATGGTTGAGAAAGGGAAGAGGAAGCTCAGGACAAAGGCTACCATCATGAAGGAGAATTATGATGGTGCAAAGGGTCGAATGAAAGACCATTACGGCGACCTTCCCTTTGGTCCGAACACAAAGAGAGCCTATAATGCCGGAGTGGATGCCGGCGAGTACCGGGCTCCTGACCCCGAGAAGTGGGGCGACAACTTTGAAGCCGGCGTAAGGCGCTAATCCTAATCAGTGTTTGAAGAAGCAGGTGGTAAACACCACCTGCTTCTTCCGTACCTTTCTTAACAAGATTATTCCGGAGTAGTGGAATATTCTTAATAAGAAAAACAAGAGTATTAATTTCGGAGGTTTGGTAATGGTAATTCCAGCACAAGTAACGGTTAATCCTGGACAGACTGTAGTTCAGCCCGGGCAGACCGCAGTTCAGCCGGGGCAAATAGCAGCGTCACCTTATGCTGCGCAGACGAATGGTTTCGACATTTCCACACTTCTTACTTCAATCATGCCCCTCATCATGCTGGTAATGGTCATGCAGATGATGAAACCCCTACTGGCCGGAATGGCTGGGCCAGCGGAGAAGGATTAGGGGAGAACTGAGTAATCCTTTAGTAAAGGAGGAGTAATATGTATCCAAGACCACCTGTATTCCCACAGCAGATTCAACCAGGTCAGTTGACTGCGGTTCCGGCCACTACTACTGCTGGCGCATTCGACATTTCAACACTTCTGACGAGCATCATGCCCCTCATCATGCTGGTAATGGTCATGCAGATGATGAAACCTCTGATGGCCGGAATGACTGCGGACTAATCCGGTAAAAAATCTTAAAGAAAGAAAAGGAGGCATAGTATGGGAGGAGATAGATTGGAAGACAAGACTGTTACTCCTGCCGAGATTTTTCAGGCATTAATGGCTGGGAGTATCACCATTGCACAGGCTCAGGCAATGTATAATGGTGTAATGCCTATTGGTGACTACAAGGGAGTAGCATCAATCTTCGACCTCGATAAAATGGTGAACCAGCCACTGGTTGATGTTGAGCAGAAATACATGCTCGGTATCCTTGATGGAAGGGAGGAGGCTTATGACCTAGTAACGGTAACTGTTCCCATTACTGCTGTTGCTGGTACTCTTGCATCAGGGTCTTTAACAGTACCTACTGGCAACTTGTGGCATGTTAATGCTGTGCGTTTAGCGTGCCCGGGTGATGTAACCGCTGGTTTTACTATGAACTGGCATTGTTCCCTCTGGACAGACCGACTTGCTGCTGCTGTTATTGGTCAGTCATTCCATGGTGCTGCTGCTGTTTTAGGTAACCTTATGGGTCTTACAACTCACGTTGCTCCTGCTGCTGCTGCAATTGCCCAGCTTGATGAGTTTGGCCCAAATTCCACAGCCTGGTTACTGAGTAACAAGATTCCTATTCTCAGGCTGCCTTCTCTCACTGTTATCACTTTCACTATTCTGACGGACACTGCCCTCCCGACCGTTGCTACTGCTTGCACTCTGCAACTGTTCGGTTCAATGGGTAGGGTATTAGTAGCCTAATAAATCGTGACCTCCTAGTTACAATGGATGCTCGGAGGCTACTTTCAAATAGTAGCCTCCGAAAAGCCTAAAGGTGACTTTGGGAATGGAAAAAGAACTGGAGGATATTAAAATGAGACATTATTCAAGAGCCGAAATGGAGCAGGTATATAACAGCATTCTTGGTGAGCGATTGCCTGGCGTAGGTCCTCAAGGTATCCGTGAGCAGTTTACTGCTCCTCACTACGAGATAGGTTCCAGGTTGGCAATGCCTGCACCAGATTACAGGATATTCCATTATTGTAGGGCAGACATTGCCCATACGAACGTTAATATAGCTGGAATAGCCAACGGTGATACCCTGCATTTTATGAACACAGCTGTAGCGGGCCTTGTGGGTGACCGGAACATCACTGTTGTCATAGACCCTGCTGATGGTGCTTATGTCAGGAACCAATTCAGGGGTGGTTCCATCACTGTTCATACGGCTCCAATTCAAATAGTCTACAACATCATGGGCAACGAGCCAGACGATGGCGTTAATGTTCTTCTTCACCTCAGTGAACCATTGCTCGTTGCTGTACCACTACCTACCTTTGTTGAGATTCATGAGAACCAGTACAATAGCACGGTTCCGATGACTGGGGCAGGTCAGCAAGCAGTGGTTGCGGTGCCCCTGATGCCCGTACTCATTAACAACTTCTTCTGGGGCCAAACCTGGGGGAAATGTCTTTGTGGTGCTGCTGTCGGCGGCGGTATTGGTGCGGGCGTACCGAATGAGGTTTCCGTGTACTTCCAGGATGACGGTAGTATTGCATGTGCTACTGACCTACCTCCAGCTAACGGTTTCCAGCATGCCGGTTACGCAATCCCAACTACAACAAGACTAGGCGTTGCGGCAGATACTCTCTATTTCATGTTGCAGTTGGCACCATAAACCTTGCATGGCAGCCTAATTGAATAATAAGGGAACACTTACGCTTATGCGAGGTACTAGAGTGGTAGGGATAAGTATGCGGAAGATACCGTAATAGTATCTTGCGTTAGGTAGAGTTTTGCCTTAGAACTGCTGTAGTGGTAGTTTGTTAAGAGAGGGCTTGTCATGTTGATAAAATAATATGGCAAGCCCTTTTCTGTTAAAGAGGAGGTAATGGCAACTCACGAAGATTTTTGGCAACATATTACAGATACATTACAAGTATTAGGGAAGATTGGAGTACTTCAAGTTGATATTGACCAGCTTCGTTTGGAAATGGAGCATGACTCAGACATCTTCCCGGATGGTACTGAAAGAAAGGTTGAATTTACAGCAGGAACTCCGGCTAATACTTGGAGTGCTTGGATAGAGGTAGAAGATGATACTCCAGTAACACCTATTACCTTTTCCTCTAAAGTAATACGAGAGACACATGTTTCTGGACTTCTTATTGAGGACATATCTATTAAAGATAAACGTTATGAACTGGAAATAGCTTGGGGTGATGATAAAATCCGTATTCTACTACATCGTTTCTTAATGGGTGATGTCGTTAAGAAACTGGCAGCTATTCAGTTTATCAGGATAAGGACGGCGAGTATTCCGATTGGTGGATTGGTTTACTATAGGATGAGGTGTGAGGAAGCGTTGGCAACTTGTGAAATAAGTCTAAGGTATCACTACCATCCGCTATAAGGGGGGAAAGGAATGGTTCAGCAAAATCAATCCCAGCAGGAAAGAATAGTAGCATTGACAGTACAAGCTCAGTGGTTTCAAGCTGTTTTAATAGGGATAGGGGTTGCTGGAGCGGTTCTAACCTTTCTTCCTAAAGTAATACGGGTTGTTAAAGAGGAAAAGAAATGAATCAGCCGGTTCAACCTTATCAAGTCCCTGCAACATTAGCTCCGGTCACGCCTGAATCTTTCACCGCAGTGATGTCGGTTATAATGGCAGTATGGGCTGGTGTATTTGTCCTCCAACAAATAGTGAAGGTCTTTAAGGGTGAGGAAGTGAAAAAACCACCCATGTTGGAATAGAAGGATTAATGTAATGAATTTGACCGTTGAGTTAAAGAATCCACCAGTTGGAGCTGAGTTATGGCAATTGGTCTTAACTGATTGGAATATGTCCATTCCTATATATGCTCTAAATGTTGGCCTTATCAATAGCGCAGAGATAAGTACCTTCGAGATACCAGACGGGCTCATATGGCCTCTCCGTGTTGTTGCTTTGCAAATTGTTAAGTGGAACCTAGAGCATACAGCAATAATCCAATTATATTACGCTCAATCTTGGCACCCCACTCTATGGGATTGGGACCTGAATGATTACGGTGATGAACCTGACCCTAATTATAGGGAGATATTCATTCCCGCCCTTGGTGACTATTACTATAATATTACTACTGAGAGGTTTGAGGCTAAATCATATACCAATATAATTGATGTAACACTTCCTGATGAAGCTACTGCTGGTAGTCTTGTTCGGCTCGTAGTAGCCATTTATAATAATTATTCTACTGCAATTCGTCTGAGAGCTAGTGGTACATTCGATGGTGAGACTATTACCTTTGATACTGGCGGTACTGCTGTTAATCCAGGAACAATGCATTTGTTTGTTGGCTCTTTTACCATGCCCAATCATAATGTATTAGTTGTTGTTAATTCAGAGTATTACGGTACCGATGGTCAATACCATATTGATGACACCGAATTATCAACCGTGACGGTTATTGAAGTACCTATTTCTGGGTTTAGTGAGTTTGGAATAGCAGCCTTCAGTAAAGTGTAGGAGGAAGAAAGTGACAATAAAGGCATTAGAAGTTTCATTAATCCAGATAGGAGTACCTGTAGTAGAACCGGGGATAATTTTAGCTTCTGGTTATTACACTGAGCAAACAAGTGGTCAGGATTACTACTATGATGCTCCTAATGACCAGTGGTACTATTATACTGCGGGATATTACTACCCATTAGCCCTCTCCTGGGTTCCTTCGCCGTCTGCAATGATAGACCTTTCCGCCGGGGATATTCTAAGGTTCAACCTATCATTTAAGTATATGGGGTTAGCAGTGACGAGAACTTTCTATGCCGCTGTTGGTAATAACTCAAAGGAAGGTAGTTTTTGGGAGTGGAGTGGTTTTACCAAAAGTAAGGACATTAGTATTCCTGCTCATGAGACTCCGACTCTCATAACTGGTCAGTATTTGGATATTGTTATTCCTGCTGGGGAGGCCATCTGGGACCATTATGGTGAAGAAGGTGGTGCTTATTGTAAAATCCTTAATGGTTTTACTTTATTGCAGGGTCAAAATTGCACACCTTTATATTATGATGTATGTCATTTAGTCCCGGCAATTGGTGAGTTTGTCGAGTTCGGTATTACTAAATTCGAGAAGGTGTAATAATAGTGCTTATTACTCAGGTAGTAGTAGGGAATATTCTTTACCCATTAGTTGAAGGTCAGCCTTTTCCAATTAATGTTGGAGAAACATTAAGAGTGTCTTTCGCCTTTAAGTATTTAATGCCTGAGGATACTGAGATTAGGATTTGGTCATCCCTCTATTATTATACTCCTTTAGGTCTTTTTAACCGTGAGGATAGAGCACAGACGAAGGGGGTAATATTATTAGAGAAAGCCGAGGAGTGGAAGGACTTCACAGGCGAAATAGACATTCTTATCGGGCAGGCTCCTTCAGGTATTTATGGATTGATTGTCGAATTACCAGATTATGGTGAAGAGGCAGAACATAGGATTGAAACTTGTATTCAAGTAATAGGCGTTGCTAGTATATTTGATATGATAGGCCCATTATTAATACTAGGACTTCTAGCAGGGATAATGCCAATGCTGGGAGAGGGGGCAGAATAATGGCGAATGATGTAATAATTGAATTGAAAAACCCCCCTGATGGGGCTGAACTTTGGTGCTTGACATTAACCGATTGGAATATGACTGTTCTAATTAATGAGCTTCGTGCTGGGTTAATCAATATAACAGAAGTTAGTACTTTTGAAATTCCAGGTGGGTTGTCATTGCCTCTCCGTGTTGCTTCATTGCAGATTGCTAAATGGAATGAGGATATGACAGCAATAATCCAATTATATTACGCTCAGTCAATGTACCCCACTCTATGGGATTGGGACCTGAATGATTACGGTGATGAACCTGACCCTAATTATAGGGAGATATTCATACCTGAATTAGGGAATTATTATTTCGATGTTTCAATAGAGGAGTTTGTATTAACTGGGGTGGCTCCACCAATCCAAGATTGGATTACTCCATTAATATCAATAGCAACAGTAGTTGCAGTTGCAGTTATATTACCAAAGGTGTTCAAAAAGGAGGATTAAAATGTCAGTAGAAATCGTAGGAGTAACTTATTACAATCAAACCACAGATGTCTATGAGGCAGAACCACCATCTATTACAGAAGGGCAGACAAGTAGCATTGCGGTCGAAGTGAAGAATGATACCCCCCTTGAGAGAGATGTTACAGTAGAGGCTGCAATAACAGCGCCTGACGGAGTGGTATCACCTGCGAGTAGTACTAAGGCAATTGCTGCTGGAGCTTTGGATAACTTCTACTTCTCATTCACTGCCGAACAGAGTGGACAATACTTTGCTTCTGTATTAGCTATTTTAGGAATCAAGAACTTTACTAATCTTCTTACTAATGGTGAGTTTGAGATTGGTGACCCGCCTACTGGCTGGCTTACAGAGGGAGTTCCAGTAACTATTAGCCGAGAAGATACCATTGTTAAATCAGGAAGTCACAGCTTAAAAGTGGTGGCAGGAGTAGAGTGTAATGCTTATCAGCTTCTGGCAGCTTTCGCTGGTCATTTAGGTCATGAACTCACTTCTGGTGGATGGGTTTATGCAACAGAACCATCAAGTTGTATGCTTAGTGTACGAGATAGTGTTGGAACAACGTATGCAGATTTGCATACTGGTGGTTCAGTTTGGGAATGGCAGAGAGTGACAAGATTAATCAATCCTGCTGCTGCTTGGGTTTGGGGTGGAGTCGTGCATGGATATGCGGGTAAAACATTCTATGTAGATGGACTCTGGGTATGTGAAGGCGATTGTTGTCCTGGTCCGATTGATAGCTTTGGCCCTGGTTTAGTAGTAACAGTATCACCAACAATAATTCAGCAGATAATACCTATAATTGGTATAGTAGCAGGTTTGGCTTTAATAATCCCAGTTGTAAAAGGATTGTTCAAGAAATAATACTTTTACTTAGTATTGCTACCATATTAATAGAAGGGTGAGTAGGTGTTTATCTATGATGGATAGAAGTCCGATTCCAATCACTCAACCTGGGGTGAACGCTGATAATCCATTACCCTCGGAGGCCTTTGTTTTCCCTATAAAACTCACTGACCCTACCTATAGTTGGGACCAAGAAATGATGGGAATGATTCCTTATAAAGGAATTCTCTATTTCTGGACTTATACTAAAGGTATTGGTACTATATACGCCTTTAATGGTTCTAAAGTTACCATTGCTTACCAAGAAGCACTATTTTATCCTGGTTGGGCATATCTCCTCTGGAATGATTTACTACTTATTGGTGCTTATAGGGTAGTTGGTGGTGCTGCCCAGAATGTTGTTATGTTATTCAATGGTAGTACTTGGAGCTTTCATAGAATTCCCGCTGGAGGCACAATACTTTCTTTTGCTATCTATGATAATGAGAATAGAGTTTATCTTTATGCTGCACCTTCACCTGCTGGTAGTCAAGGAGTAGTTTGTTATTCCACTGATGGAAGAACTTGGGTTCAGGATGCTGGTTTTAATAATGTTGATACTCCTACAACTAGAATAGGTTGTTCAATTGTTCAATATGGTGATAATCTTTACGTCTTTGAGAGTTGGAATGTAGCAGCACCAATGGATATTTTCAGAAAGGCGGCAGGAGTATGGACAACCTGGCACACATACGCCGACCTATACGGAATTAATCAATGGGAGACTGCTTGTGGAAGGCAGACTTACCGCACTCCATTCCCCTTTACTGATAAATATTTCGTTCTTCTGGGTTCTCACCAAAATGAAGCCTATATCTTTGACGGTAGTAAGCTCCTGAAGTTTTATGAGGGTTTTCGTCCTGCAATGTTAGCTAGGAATCACATGCCGAAGTTTATTATGACTGAGGCAGGTATGTTTATGGTGGTGGGGAAGAGTTCTGGTGATATGGGTTCTGGTGAGTTATGGCTTTGGGATGGAATGCAACTATGGAAAATCCTTGAAACACCTTTCAGGCTTAACACTGTTGAATTTTACAAAGGTCGTTTATATGCTAATGGAAATACAACTTCAATAATGGCAAATCCAGGTGCTGCTACATTAAGAACAGCAAATTCTTCGGCTCTTCAAGCTAGTCATAATCAAGGTTTTGTTGTTTCTCTCCCATTCGATGTACTAAATCATAAAGAACTTCCACCACTTCAGAGAAGAGCATGGGTTGATAAAGCAATAACCGCCGCAGATACACTATACACCGATGATGATGGTGGAGTAATGATACCCTGCTTAGGGTATAAAAGAAAGACAATCTATATTAAAGATACTACTACTGCTACTCTTACTGTTGAGGTTGACCCTGATGGTTTAGGGAATTGGGAGATTTTCTATGTTGGTGGAGCACCAACAACGGCATTAGCTGCTAATACAATTCTTCGTATATTTACTGATGAAGGTTTTACATTCCTTAGGCTAAAAGTACTTCAGGGAGTTGCTGATGGAGTTCTGAATGCGAGAGTATTACTAGAATGACTGTTTGTGTTGATGGTATTAATCAGACACTCTACTCCATGACCACCGTTTATCCAACCAAGGAAGTTCATGCAGTTGACGAGGGGTTCCTATCACCAACAGCAACCCCAAACTTGACCATCGGTGGAGGCAGAGTAATAGCACCCACCGG
>SDBU01003732.1_pt1 | contig 19206 bp, 15 predicted proteins | sample 2277071 | NCBI WGS metagenome assembly SDBU01 (sample SAMN10397929, study PRJNA504765) | marine sediment metagenome | isolation source: marine sediment core GS08_GC12, 126 cmbsf | place: Arctic Ocean: Gakkel Ridge, Loki's castle | collected 2008 | reverse complement strand
GCCCATAGGTCCGCCGTGGTGATCGGGGGTGAACAGGAAATACGCATCGAGGTGAAGGGGCAGGGTGAAGACCAGCACAGCGAGGAAGGGCCGGCGGAGCTCTCTGGAGGCAATGAGACCCAGGAGGCCAACAAGCATGAGGATGCCTATGGCGATCCATTCTACCGGAGCTTGCACGAGTATAAGTACAATGAGGCCGCCCACCAATCCAACCAGAACGGCCAGCCCATATCCTGCCCGTGTAAGCCACGAGGCTCTCCACCGACCTGAAGAATCAGTGCCCATTAGAATTAGTGTCCATTACCCACAGTGACAGCCACTTCAGACGCGCGGGAAGCAACGTGCGGAAAACTTGCACCTCGTCGGCATGAAACGCTCTGAGCAGCAGAAGAGCGCCCAGGTATACCACGGCGGCGGGCACAATGAGAGCGACGACGGAAACATCACGGAAAGCGAGCAGGAATCCAGCCATTGCCAGCCCTGCGATCAAGGGTTTCACCAGGCCACGAACGATGGCGGTATGCTCCAATTCTTGGTTAAGGAGACGCAGTTGCAAGACAAGGACCAAGCCCTCAGATGCCACGGAGGTTACGGCGGCGCCTATATGACCGAGGAAGGGAATCAACAACAGATTCAACGCGAAGTTGATTGCCAGGGTTGCGGCAGAGATGCCTAGAACAGCTCTCTCTCGGTTCAGGCTGACGAGAGCATGAGTCCCAGCGAAGTTAACAAATGACGCCATAAGGGCAAGCATAAGAATCTGTATCGCTGGGACGGCTTCGAGGAACTGGTCACCGTAAAGAAGGCCAACAATTGGCTCGGCCAGGAGGCCCATTCCTAGGGCAAGAGGCAGCGCCGTGATGAAGAGAAAACGAAAGGACCGGCTATATGATTTCGATAGCGCCTTCGTTGAGTCGCGCTGAACCGACTGTAGTGCCATGACCGGCAAAACTGCACCCATGATGCTCCTTGGAACAAAGGCAAATAAAGTAAAGAACCTGGTCGCGGCTGAGTACCACCCGGTCATCTCGTCTCCTCTCATAAGGGACAAGAGAATCGTGTCGCCGCGTACGTACAGCACGATGAGTCCGGACATCATGGCGAACGGAAAGGCCGCTCGGAGACCAGCCGCCCAGGCCCTAGGGTTGAAGACGAACGATGGCCGTGCAATCCGGAGTTGTAGGAAGGTGAAGCAAAGCACTAGGGAGGCGACGTGAGTAACGAGTTCACTGACCACGTAGGCAAGGATGCCGTACCCGAGAAACAGTACGCCAACTATCAGGATGGCACGCACGAAGCTGAAGAAGAACCTGACGACCGCTTCGTACTTGATGATCTGGCGGCCCCGAAAATAGGCATTGAAGTGAAGTTGGAACGACTCTAGAACGGTGCTCAAGCCAACGATGTAGGTGAGTTGCGTTTTCAACTGTCCAGGAGCTATGATCTTCAGAACAATTGCCATTGCAGTGAACCCGACGATTGCGAGGATGGACTGCAGAGCGATTATCTCCCCCATCATTCGGGGAGCCCGAGACTCGTCGCGGGCCACTTCGCGGGTGACCCAGCTTCTGAAACCGAATTGCACCAGGATACCGAATACCTGGGCGATAGATGCGGCAAATGCGAGCACACCGAAGTTAGCAGCGCCTAGCTTCCGGGCGGCAACCATGATGACCACCATGCCCAGGACTCTACTTAGCACTTCGGCGACTATGAGCATGCCTGCATTCTTGGCAACCCGCGCCCCAGTCTGCTGCATTAGCTCAACCCTCAATCCCTTATCCGTATCATATTGATCGTGCCGCTATTCTTCCTGGTGAATAGCCATGTCCCACAGCCAGGTGCCGGTGAGTAATCTCTGGCCGCTGTTTAGGCCTCTTCGACCAAGTGCAGAGCTATGGCCTGGAGAGACATCAACTTCCAGTAGGACTCCTGGTGTCCCTTGGCCGCAGCTTGATAGACCTTCTCCAACACCGTCAGGTCGAACCAGGGTTCCAGGTCTTTCCGACACACATTCAAAGGCCAGAGCGCCTTCTCCCCGGTGGCTCTCAGGGCGTCTGTTTCGGTGGTGTCCACGCTGAGGTCGAGCTCGCCGAGTGGCCCCAGCCGGAGGATCTCGGGGAGTCTACGGGCCATGGCACGCAAGACCCTGGTTTGCCTATTCAGCAACCAGCCGTACCGTCGGGGTATGATGGTCACTCCGTAGGTCCCTGGAATGCGAGCCAGGTCCGGATAGTGTCGCCGTATCATGGCCTTGAGGAGCCTTCGGTCCTCGAGGGCGTGGAGGGGCAGAGACCAGCAGAACCGAGCATAGTCGCGATCTGCGTAGGGAATGCCGACACCTCGCCAGTAGTCGTACATGGTGAGGTGATAGGAAGCGAATTGCGACACACGAGTCGTCGCACGCAGATGCTCAAGACGCTGCCATTCTGCTCCCACGAGCGTCTCGTACTGCTGATGCATATAATGCTTGATCCAATCAAAGGCGTGGCGTGGGAACTCGTTGAAGAGCTTTTTCGCCAAGTCAGTATTCCAGTGTCGCGAGCGATGAAACAGGACGCTGTTGGCGGGATCGCTTGCGCCTCCCCCCTCCCGCCGCTTTCGCACTCCAGCACCGGAGAGCAGGTCTCCCAAGAGTCCATGCACTATTGGGCCATTGGGTTGAGACAGCAAGTGATTCAAGAAAGGCATCTGATACATGCCGTGAACGTGCAGCCCGCTCCCGAACCAGTCGCACCACATTCGCGTGTACTTCACCAGGTAGTCAGGGCCGATGTCCACTCGCTGCCAGGGGATGCGCAGCGCTTCGGCCACCTGTTTTGGAGCAGTGGTATCGATGTATCCCTCTGGGCCATAGGAGTAGGCGTGGAACTGCGTGCCCTGTTCGCTGCCGACTGCGGCGATGAGTCGGGAGTCCAGCCCACCTGACAAAGGAAGCACCCATTGCGGCTCCGTGGCCAGCAGACTCCCGATCGCACGCTGGGCCATGGCGTGCATCTCTTCGATCAAATCCTCCCAGTCGGCACCCCAACGCTCATCCGACGGCTTCACAGTGCGTAGTGGCGTGGTTCGATACGCAGAATTTGTCCATTCGGCAACCGAATCGGGCGGCACCGTCTCCATGCCCTCGAAGAGGGTGATCGTGTCCACGAAGTGGCCCACCAGGAGCAGAGCCAGCATGCCGGCCATCGAGAAATCGTTTGGTGTGTAGCCGGCCGCCGCCACCACCACTGGTTCCAGGGTGCTGGCTACTCGGCCTTGATCGACGCTGGCGTGGAAAACAGGGATGCTGCCCACCCAGTCATTCCACATCACCCACCGGTCATCTTGAGCGCCGATCCGAATCAGGATCGCGCGACCCTCCCACGGCAAGACGAAACTGTCAGAGTTGCCTGACAGCTCTGACAACGAAGTCTCAACGTCCTCCCACGGCACATCATGGCGGGGCGAGCCGATGAGCGCCAGAAGGTCGCCGTCTGCGGTCGTATGAACGCAGTCATCGATGTCTCCGTGTCCCCACACCTGCAAGCGGGACTGGCCGATCGTGTACTCCATCTTCCGAAGCCATGGGAAGTGGGAGAGCGCCTTTCGAAGGGCCCTGTCGTGTCGATTCGCCGCGGCGATGCTCAAGCCGTGGTGAATGGTGAAGCCTACAATGTGGTGTCCCATGATCTCACGTTCCCCTTGTACAATGTTTTACGGTCGGCACACGCCGGACGCTCATTGTCCCATCGGGTTTCGCTGCCCGTGAGGCTCAGACGGCCGAGATCGCGCCAGCTCAGCTGTTTCCGGGCTGTGGGCTCCGATGTCGCTGCAAAGGGAGCCTCGGCTGGCTATAGCTCACGCGCTTTCCCATCGTAGGAGAGCCCGGCTGATAACCCTGTCAGCCTTCGGATCTCGACATGAAATCTGCGACGATTTCCGCCACGTAGCGAACGGCGTCGGGCGTCAATTCGGCGCACATCGGCAACGACAGAATCCGCTTGGCGCATTCCTCGGTGGCAGGAAATCTCCCCTTCCCATAGCCGAGATCGCGATAGGCCGGTTGCAGGTGGATGGGGACGGGATAGTGGACCCCGGTTCCCACCCCTTTGTCGTGCAGATAGGCTCTCAATCCATCTCGATCTCTGGCCCGGACGACGTACAGGTGGTAGACGGAATGAGCATAGGCCGCCTCCGCGGGGAGTATCAAGGGGCTGGGGGCGAGGAGTTCATCATAGAGCTGCGCGTGCTTACGGCGTGCGGCGTTCCACGAATCCAGATGCTTCAGCTTGACCGATAATACGGCTGCTTGGAGCGTGTCGAGGCGATGATTGTATCCTCGCAGCACGTGATGGTACTTCTCGCTCTCCCCATAATTACGTAGCCTTCGAAGTGTGTTAGCCACCTGCTTGTCGTTGGTGACAACCATCCCTCCGTCCCCATAGGCTCCCAGGTTCTTGGCTGGATAGAAGCTAAAGGTGGCTGCGTTCCCGAGGGAGCCGACGCGTCTTCCCTTGTATTTGGCGCCGTGAGCCTGGCAGGCATCCTCGATCACCACCAAGCCGCGTTTCCTGGCGATCTCGATGATCGGATCCATGTCGGCCGGCTGACCGTACAGGTGGACGGGGATGATTGCCCTGGTTCGGTCGGTGATCGTTCCCTCCAGGAGGGAGACGTCGATGGTATACGTTCGGGGGTCCACGTCCACGAGAACCGGTGTGGCTCCGGTGTAGGAAATGGCCAGCGCGGTGGCGATGAAAGTGTTTGCGGCGGTTATGACTTCGTCGCCGGGGCCTACATCGAAGGCTCGCAGCGCCAACTCCAGGGCGGATGTGCCTGAATCCAGGCCAACTGCAGCCTCCGTCTCACAATACTCGGCGAATTCCTCTTCAAACAGGAGCAACTCCTTGCCGAGGATGAAATCGCCTCGTTCGAGAACGGCTGAGATCGCCTGTTGCACGTCGCTGGCCAGCGACGCATACTGAGCTCTCAGGTCGACGAAAGGAACCTTCATTCGTCGGTCGCTCGCGGGGCCGTTTGCCATAGCTGTGTATCGGCTCGAATGTCTAACCGCTCCCTGGCTCGGATGTCTCTGCCTTCCAGATACGGGTGAGCGACGATCCCGGGCGGACACGATAACTCGTCAACCGGCTTGATCACCCTGGCCGGATTGCCGTAGGCAAGCATGCCATCGGGGATATCCACCGTGACAACGCTTCCGGCACCGATGAGGGCGCGCTCCCCGATGACTATGTGGGGGAGCAAGGTGGCGTTGATTCCTATTCTGGCCCCCTTCTTGATCGTTGGTCCTTTCATACATTTGGTGCATACAGGGTGGGGATCGTTTGCTATCATCACTCCCGGAGCTAGGAACACCTCATCCTCGATTGTCGTGAACTGAGCCACATAGACGTTGTTGTGTATCCGCACTCGATGGCCGATTCGACAGCCGTAATCCACGGTTGAGTTGTTCCAGATCCGAAAGTCGTTTCCAATGGTGTTTTCTTCCCTTATTACGACGTTGTGTCCGGTTTCCAGATTATCACCGATGGTCACGTTGCAGTAGATCACCGCATTTGATCGGACCACTGCGAAATCGCCGATGACGGTCTCTGTCAGCTGGATATTTCTCCCTGTATCGTATCCTAAAACCGCGCCTTCGTCTATCTGGGGGTCTCGTCCCAGAATCACCTTCATGATACTAGCCTCCCACAACCCCTTCATCGGAAGCCGCTCTCGGCCAATCACCAATTCGATCTGAGATACGGGAGCAGCTCCGGCGCTATGATTTCCGAGGAACACCGCTTGCGTGGAGGATCGATCCGGAATCGCCTCAGCAACGAACGGCTATCTAGCCGATCGGTATCGGCATACCATTCCCTGCCACCGACTCTTGGATGGCTACCATGACTTTGATGACGTCGAGTCCGTTCCGGCCATCGGTGAGCGGTTGGGTGCCATTCCGGATGCAGTCCAGGAAGTGGGCACACTGGTTCTTGAGGGGCTCACTGGCTTCGATCTTGGGGCTGATGATGTCCCCGTCCCGCATCAAAAGCCGGTATTCATCGAAGCTGCCGGGATCGACAGCCTCCGCGGTTACGCCCTTCTCGAAGATGCGCACCTGTTCTGCGCCGTTCATGTCGTCGAAGGCCATGCGTCGGTTGCTGCCCACCACGATGACTTTCCTGACCTTGCTAGGATCGGCCCAGCTCACGTGGATGTTGCCGATGATGTTGTGGGGATAGTGTAGGGTGATGAAACCCACGTCCTCTCTGCTATTTCCCAGCGCTCTCTCTCCAACTGCGCTGACCCAGGTCGGCTGGCGACCCACCAGGTAGTTGAAGATGGACACATCGTGAGGCGCGAGGTCCCAAATGGCATTGACGTCTTTTCTGATGGGCCCCAGGTTGGTTCTGGTCCCGTGCAGATAGTAGACCTTTCCGAATCCGTCGCTGTCGATGCAGGTTTTCATTTCATTGATTCCCGCGTTGTACAGAAAGGTATGTCCCACCATGAGCACCACTTGCATATCGTTAGCTAGAGCCACCAGTTCCTCCGCCTGCTCGACACTCGTGGTCATCGGCTTCTCGATCAGAACATGCTTTCCGTCGAGCAGACACTCTTTGGCGACCGCGTAGTGTATGGTGGCAGGCGTCGATATGACCACAGCTTCGATCTTCGGATCCTGCAGTGCTGACCCCAACCTCCGGTGGATGTCCACCGCGGGAAAGCGTTGCTTCACCCGATCGAGCCGGTCTTCTTGCGGGTCATTTGCTGCGACGACAACAGCCTGGGACAGCTCGCTGAATATCCTTATGTAGTTCAAACCCCAATAACCGCAGCCTATGACTCCGATGCCGATGCTGTCGACCACGTTGCATTCCTCCAAGCGTTTATGATAGGGATGGCAGAGGAGAAATCTTACACTTCCACCATACGTATCATAGCTGGGGGGTACGGGATTGGCAATAGGAAGAAAGTACTACCTGGGCTGTCGCGGTCGCTTGGCAAGTTTCTCACCCCGCTCTTCGCAGCCACGAGGGGCGCGGATTCTCGATGCCTCTCCACCGATACTTCCGGGCCTTCTAAGTCGATGCGCCACCTGTTTGGGTGGCGCATCGTTCATCGGTGTTCAGCTCAGGCCTTCTCAGGAGGTCAACCCGCTTTGTGACGCCTCGCTATATTCGATCAGGGCGGCATCGCGTGGATCGCTACGCCGCGCCCTTACCCGATAGGACAGCCGGGATGGTCAGAAGAAGGATCTTTAGATCGAGCCAAAGCGACTGCGTATGGACATACTCGATATCCATGCATATCATCTCGTCGAAGGGAACGCTGGAGCGGCCTCTGACTTGCCAAAGACCGGTGATGCCCGCAAGGGTGATCAGTCTTTCCCTGTGCCACTCCTCATATTCATCCACTTCGTAGGGAGGCACAGGTCGCGGACCCACCAAGCTCATCTCATCCTTCAGGACGTTGAGAAGCTGGGGCAACTCATCCAGGCTCGTCTTGCGAAGCACTTTTCCCACTCTGGTCACCCTTGGATCGTCGGACAACTTGAAGCTTCGTCTCCCCTCCCCAGGGACTGCATCCGATCCTGTCTCGCCCCTGGCCAGGGCCTTGATGTACTCGCGGTGAAGCCGCTGATCCGTGCCATCATACATGGTCCTGAACTTATAGCAGGAGAAAGTGCCGATCTCCCAGCGCTTTCCCTTCCCTCTGGATCGTTTTCTCAGTCCCACTCGGTCCTGAACGAAGAGCACAGGCCCGGGTGAATCCAGCTTGATCGCAAGGGCGATGATCACAAGGACGGGGAACAGAACCACGAGGAGCACTGAGGACAGGATCACGTCCATGAGGCGCTTGATCCAAAGGTATATCCTTCTGTATTCGTGAACCTGCACCAAGGATGCTGCTTGGCCTGGCCAGGTTACCACCAGTCGTTGCATTTAACCCTCCTGCTCCTCCTCAGGGAAGCCTGATCCCTATCCCGCCATGGCTTCCCTGGACTGTTCGCTGATGTCGAGACTCTTGTGCTCCCTGCTTAGCCGAGCATAGCATCATTGGGGGCTGGCGTCTGTGACTAAAGACACATTTCGCTAAAAACAGTACTGCGTTTCTTGTTTGATTCCAGTGACGATGATGCCTATCGGATTGGCTTTCACATCCGCCAACTGGTTGAGAGCGGCTTCGATGGCCTCTCGCTTCGTTTCGCCAAGCTCGGCCACTACTGCCACTCCCTCCGCCAGGGCGGCCAGCACGACGGCATCGGCCGCCGCCAGGAGGGGGGAGCTATCCAGCAGGACGAGGTCGGAATCCTCGGCCAGCTGGCGTAATAGCGATGCCATCTCCGATGACTCGAGCAATTCAGTGGGATTGGAAGGCGGAGGTCCGCTGGTGAGCACCCGAAGCCCTGGAGACTTGGTGGTCTGCAAGGCTTCTTCGAGCGAGGCTCGTCGCTCCAGGACGCTGCTCAGCCCCGCTTCGTTTGGCAGTTCGAAGGCCTCATGTAAAGCTGGTAGCCGCAAGTCGCCATCCACCGCGACGACCTTGCGCCCAGCCCGCGCCGTGGCGTGGGCCAGGTTGGCTGCAATCGTTGTCTTGCCTTCTCGCCTTCCTGGGCTTGTGATGAGCAACGTCTTCAGCGGAGCGCTGTGGCTGTGTGACAAGATGTTAGTGCGCAATAGGCGGCAAGCCTCCTCCTGGGGAGACCCGCTGGCATAGACGGCGGCCTTTCCTTGGTCCCCGGACCCCCGAGGTATCTTGCCCAATAGGGGCAGCCCTGTTATGGCCCTCAACTGCTCCAGCGTGTAGATGGTGGTGTCGAGGTTCTCGAACAGGAGAGCCAGGGCGGCGCCACCCATCAGACCAACCATTGCCCCGACCAGGATAACTAATACCCTGCGCGGCCCGCTGGGCGTTTCCGGTGCGATGGCTGGCTCAACGATGGTGATGCTGTTGGCGCGCATGGCCTCGGACACCCGGGCCTGCTCGTACTGCTTCAGCAGCGTGGCATAAGTCTCTTCTTCGAGCGCTATCTTCTTGCTTAAGGTATCGATTTCTCCCTGCGCGCTCGCATCGCTGGCCAGCAAGCTCTCCAAATCCGCCCTGTCTTCCTTCAGGTTACCCTCCGCGACTTCGAGCTGCTCTTGGAGGATCTCTCGGGCGCTCTTGCTGCCTCCGGAGTATAGGCTCTGGGCTTGCTCGACGATCAGCTCGGCCAGAGTGTTGGCGATATCTCTGGCCAGCCACGGGCTGGTGTCTTCAGCGCTGATGGTGATCAGTTCGGTGGCAACCACGGATTTGACCCTGACTTTCTGCGAGAGGTCCTTCGGTGCCATGTTGAGCTCAAGCCTTTGGATCGCCTCCTCCAATAGGGGATGGCTCCGCAGGATCACTACATAAGTGTTCGCAAGGCGATCGGCGTATCTGACATCCACGTCTCCGGTGGACCCGCTATATGCCTGAGCGACGCGCACGGTTGCGGAGGCCGAATAGGTTCTCGGCATCATGTAGATCCCGACGCCAGCCACGATGCAGGCTGCGATGGTCGTCAAGATGATCACCCATTTTCGTCTGTTCAGGATCTCAATGTATCTCTGCATCCTGGGCCCGTCCTGCGAGCGTGATCTCCGCCACTATCCGTAAAAGGGCCGTCGATCCTCTATGCGCTTCCTTACGCTCCCTTTACACATTATACTACAAACCGGACTTCGTTGTCAACACTTGGTTGCATTTGTTTACAATGTTTACGAAATTCATTTTGTTTGGATCTGGATATCCAAAGCGTCCCGGGGAAGGCTGTGAATTCCTCCCTTGACGAACCTTATGGGGACAGGTAGCATGATGCGGCGAAATCTCGGTTACAGGAGAGGCTGCATGGATGTGGTGGAGGCGCTAGCCATAAGCAAGGCTGCTGAGGACCTGGATAGCGGGCCTCTCTACGTGGATGATCTGATCGAGTACACTGTCGCCATCACCAATGAGAGCGTCGCCACGACCGGTGTGGTGGTCACTGACACACTGCCTGTCGGAGTCCAGTTCGTGGACGCCACGCCCGGTGGTTACGCAGGGCCCAATCCGCTGGTTTGGAGTGTTGGTGCCATGGATCCCAGGGAGGAGTCGGTCGCCACCAGCACAGTGATAGTGGATGGCTCGGCCTATCCTATTGGGGGCAACGTTGCGTCGGTGAGCAGTAACGAGTTGAGCAAGAAAGAAAGCGATCCGGTCTTGCCAGGGTCGGACCAATTTCTACTCAATCTGTAGATGCCAGTTGTTTAAAGAAGGACCATAGAGATACCTATGAGCCCAACGACACTCCTGCTAGTGGTCATGGCCCGATTTCATCGGGCCAGATATACGAGTCGTACATTTGGTCTGAGGCCGATGACTGGGACTGCTATTGGTTTGATCCCTCGGGTTTAGGAACGTTCACTGTCAATCTGACGAACATACCTCCTAACACTGACTACGATCTCTACCTGTTCCAGTCCGACGCTGCTCCTAGTGTCGCACAGTCGCTGAATTATGGTTATGTCGATGAGAAGATTGTCTACAACCTTCGCCATACTGGCAAGCATTACATTGGGGTCAATCGTTGGGGTGAATGGAGCGACACGGATACGTATCTGCTGCAAGCCTTTTTCCATAGTCGCAACGATCACCCGATGATTCTCAGATATTTCAGAGATACGTTCGGCTAGAGGCTAGCACGCAACTTCTCCTTGTTCGGCTCCAAGGGAGCCGACGCTAGCTGTATACACTTACTAGCCAGCTTTCAAGAGTGATTAGAGGTGCGTGTGGATCATGTGGTCATCATCCATTGCATGGCCTAAGCCATGACTTCGCCTATGAAATGGCCGGGGTTAGCTGTCGTGGTGTGCACACGCGTCTGACTCCAAGGAGCAGCAGCGTCACGGAGGGTGCATAGGAGAGGAGGAGGCTGCGCCGTCCCTCTAGGGAAGTATAGTGGGTCAGCCTGCGCTGCCCACCATCCACCTGAGGCACGATCTGAAGACTCTAGAAGGTGACACCAAGGAAACATAAGGCTATCAGGGCTCTACTTGAAGCCAGTAGTATGACATTGGGAGCGGAAGCCGATGGAGTTGCTAGCTAGACCGTTTTCCTTTGGCTGAAGGCAGAAGCACGGTGCGGCTGGCTAGGAAGCGGCTCACGCTTGCGATGGCGTATACCTTTTGGTGGTTGTTTGGGGTTGCGAGAAACTTCCAAGCTGCCAGCTTGGATGACGATACTGACGAGGTGATGAGAGATATAATTAGCCCGGGTTTAGTTCACAATGTTATAATTAGAGAAAACTCACCATATAGTGAATGTACTTTTGCCTCTTTCTTTAGAATATCCAAAACTTCGTGTGAAATAGAGTAAAGATTTTTGATTAAAACCGCATAATGCTTCTTCTGTTCTACAGTCATAGACTCCCTTAACTTCCGACAAGTAAACGCAAGGCACCTAATGGACCGGTCAGGGGCATCCAAAATACAGCCTTCTGCTCCCAGGAATTGACATCCATTTCCATCTCTCTTGAATGGATTGTCATTACTGAATACCAAGCGGTGGATCCGATCAAAGAAGATCTGACAATTAGACATAATCTTCTTGTCCTCAGTTCCAAATGAGTCTAAGCGTGAATCGCTATATCTCCTTAACCAGTAATCAGTTGCCATGAAGTGGTCATAAGAATCTAGACAACATGAACCTTTGCACATATGGCAAACGTTCGATAGATAAGAGTTTAGCAATCCCAAGTTATGCTGAACTGTACGCCTTCTATCATTCAGGAGAACAAGGCGATATCTTGAAACTTCAGTTATCGATGAATCCGAATGTAGCAAGCTTTGAGACAGAAAAAACGTCCTTCTAAGCTGAGCATACCTTCTTGCGAAAAATCTGTAATCATAGAGTGATCGTCCTTCACCCATGAAGTTCTCCTTCCAAGCTCGCGTACTGCAACCGTCGTCTTATGCTATCTCCTAGCATGACTTAGTCGGCGCTTAGTAGGGTAGAAAATAGGACAGGATCACTAATAGTCATCGTGTCTCTGTCTTGTATGGCCACCTGGCGGTACCTGGTCATCGACTCTTATGAGGCTAGTCTATCACACAGAGCTATGATAAGTCAATTAGGCTGCTCAAGGTGTTGGACTTTCTACACGGGTGATGTCAGGCAGTATTGCGGTAGCTACTTAGCGAACGCTAGGGGAAAAGGTGAGCTTGCTCCTATAACCTGGTGCCTGGGAGCGGAAAAGTAGCTGAAGGGGTGGCCGCAGGTCTGATTGTGGCTTCCGAAGAGTCAGAACTGAGGTTTCACCATGGCAGCTATCCCTCGCTGTTTGAGAACTACCCTATGGATAGGGTTATCCTTGTTTACAGTGTGTTACATAATACCCTCACGAGAACTCCCTTGACGAACTATATGGGGACTGGTAGCATGGTGTGGCGAAATCTCGGTTACGGGGGAGGCTGCATGGATGTGTTTGAAGCGATTGCGGGGAGGCGGAGCATCAGGAAGTTCACGCCCGACCCAGTGAAAGAGGAGGATCTTCGACGGATTCTGGACACGGCGCGTCTGGCCCCTAGCGGTACGAACCAGCAGCCGTGGCACTTCTTGGTTGTCCGAGATGCTGACTTGCTTGAGCGACTGGCCAAGGTGGTGAAGGACAAGGCCGAGGTGGTGCTGGCCCATATGTCGGACGAGCAGCGAAAACGGGCAGAGCCCATATTGCGGAGGTTTGTAACCTTCTTTGCACAAGCGCCGGTGACCATATTTCCTTTGATTGAGCCTTACGGCTCATTAACTTACAAGCAGGGTGAGATCATCGGGCAGGATTACGATCCGGTGGCTCAGAGCATCGGCGCAGCTATCCAGAACCTGCATCTGGCGGCTTTCGCGTTGGGGTATGGAACTTGCTGGATGACCGGCCCTCTCATCGCCCGCGAGGAGATGGAGGAACTTTTGGGTGTGGAGCCGCCCTGGAAACTGGCTGCGGTTATTCCCCTGGGCAGGCCGGCCAAGGTTCCTGGCCCGCGGCCTCGAAAGTCCTTGGACGAGATCTCGACCTTCATCGACCCGGACAGCTGACCTCGTAGACGGAGGGCCCGCTGTCCGCTGCCTCTCTTTTCGGCGGGACCCTCAGGAAGAACCCCACTGCTATCGCGCTGATCAGGCAAGGGATGCTGGCCAGATAGAAGGTGCTGGCGATCCCGGCGCGGTCGGCCAGCATCCCGCTCAAGATGGGCCCGAGGGACATGCCCAAAGCGTAGATGGCCTGGAAGACGCCCATCGCTGTGGCTCTATGGCGGGGGGACACTGCGCTGATGCTCAACCCCATGAGAGTCGGGTAGCTGAATCCTATTCCCATCCCCAGGAGCATCTGGGAAGCCACTAGCAACGGGAAAGAGTTGATATGGGGCACGGCCAGGGCGGAAAGGCTGGCCACGACGAGGCCCAGGCTCACTGTGGGCCTCTCGCCTATACGGGAGGCCAGGGGCGCAGCCGCCAGGGTGCCGAGGGCGCGGGGGAGCAAGGTGGCGGTCAGCAAGGTGCCGAGGTCCACCTTAGAGGCACCCAGGTTGGCGGCGTAGATGGGCGTGAAGCTGAACACGGTGCTGAATACCATGAACTGTTCGAAGAGGGCTACCACCGAGATGATGATGAGAAAGGGGGTGGCGGCCACTTTCGCCAGGTCCTTCAGGGGAGGAGAGGAGCCCGCGGAAGGTGGCGGCTCAGGAGAAGGGAGGAGAAACAATAGGCTGGCGATGGCCAGCACTGTGCCGGCCGCGAAGGGGGCAGTCCATCCCAGGTCCTCGGCCAGCCAGCCTCCCAGAGGCGCGGCGATGACCAGCGCGGCGCTGGCGGAAAAGGTTAGCGACCCCAAAGCCCATGTGGTGCGCTCAGGGGGGAAGTAGCTGGCGAAGAGGGTGGTGAAGAGGACCCAGGTGGCTGCCCCCACTCCGATGATGGCGCGGGAGAAGATCATGGCGTAGGGGTGCGGCAGAGCCGCCAAACCGAGACAGCCGATGGCTGCGGCCATCGCCCCCCCCAGGATGAAGGGCTTGCGGCGCCCCCATCGATCCGAGACGATGCCCAGTGGGATTCGCAGCACCAGCTGGGCGATTCCGTACGAGCCCACCACCCACCCGACGATGCTCAGGGAAGCGCCTTCAGACCGGGCGTAGACGCTCAGGATGGGAACATATACGTATAGAGAGGCCCAGAAGAGGAAGGTCCCCGTGTAAAAGAATAGCAGTCGCTGGCGGGAGAAGTGGCTCTGGCCTGTGGGCATTCGGCTCTCGTTTTCCAGGCTCTGGATGAGCGAAATTGCGGACGCGGCCATGATACTACGAGGGGGCGATGGCTGTCAAAATGGACCCGTCCTGGCGGCGGCGGTGGCGCGTCCGGTCGACCCCGGCTGGCCGGTAGTTGACCATCGGGAAATGTGCTAGACTAGGAATCGCTTTTCTCCGGCTCATCGCGTGAGGCTTTGCCGGATGGGGGACGCGAGAGCGCGGGGTTGGAGAAGATAGGGGGGGTGGATATCGATGTCGGGACGATCGGTTCGGGTCCGCTTTGCGCCCAGCCCTACCGGGTTCCTCCATATGGGGGGGGCGCGAACGGCGCTTTTCAACTGGCTCTTTGCCCGGCATCATGGAGGCAAGTTCATCCTGAGAATCGAGGATACCGATCGCGCGCGGTCCACGGGAGAGGCGACGGGGGCGATCCTCAGGTCTCTCCGCTGGCTGGGGCTGGACTGGGATGAAGGGCCGGAGGTGGATGGGCCGCACGGTCCCTATTTCCAGTCGGAGAGGATGGAACGCTACCAGAAGGCCGCAGAGGAGCTTCTAAATCTGGGCGCGGCATACCCTTGCTATTGCACTCGGGAGGAGCTGGAGGCCCGACGCCAAGAGGCACTCGGGCGCGGGATGCCGCCGGGCTACGATGGTCGGTGCCGCGACCTGACGGAGGAGGAGCAGCGCCGCCTGGAGAGGGAGGGGCGGGACTGCACGCTGCGGTTTCGTTTTCCTTCGGAAGGGGGCACCTCTTTCGATGATCTCGTCTATGGCCGCATCTCGGTGGACAACGCGACGTTGGATGACATGATCATCCTGAAGGCAGACGGATTCCCGACCTATAACTTCGCGGCGGCCGTCGATGACAGCGCGATGGAGATCAGCCACGTCATTCGCGGCGACGATCATATCGCGAACACTCCCAAGCAGATCCTCCTCCATCGAGCCCTGGGCGGCGATGTTCCCATCTTCTCTCACTTGCCCATGATCCTGGGCGAGGACAAGAAGCCTTTGAGCAAGCGCCACGGCGCCACCTCGGTGGAGGACTACCGCGACCGGGGCTATCTTCCGGAAGCGATGGTCAATTTCCTGGCCTTGCTGGGATGGTCCCTGGACGACAAGACGGAGATCATCTCGCGCGCCGAGCTGATAGATTCTTTCGGCCTGGATCGGGTCAGCAAGTCGGGCGCCGTCTTCAACTTCGACAAGCTGGATCATGTGAATGGGGTCTACATCCGCCGGTTAGAGGACGAGGAATTGGCAGAGCGGCTCATACCGTTCTTCGCAGCTGCGGGGGTGGTGGGCGAGAGGCCGGATCGGGGCGAGCGGCGGCGCTTGCTGGCGATCGTTCCCCTGGTCCGCGAGCGGATCAAGCTTCTCACAGAGGCGCCTTCCCTGGTGGATTTCCTCTTCCGGGAGACGCTGGATTACCAGTCGGATCTGCTGGTCGGCAAGAAGATGGATGTGGAGGGCTCCAGGGCTGCGCTGGTGGAGGCCCGCCGGGAGCTGGAGGCTGCTTCCACTTTCGATCCGGACCATCTTGAGGCCTCTTTGCGGCCCCTAGCCGAGAGGCTTGGGCTGAAGGCAGGGCAACTCTTCGGTGTCCTGAGGGTGGCGATAACCGGCAAGACGGTCGCCCCACCGCTCTTCGAGAGCATGGCTCTGCTGGGGAGGGATCGCGCCATGGAGCGCGTGGAGGAGGCGATAAGGAGGCTGGATCTGATAGAGGGGCGCTGAGGTTTGCGCCGCCAGTCTCGCTGTGCTAGAATCCCCGCGTCGCTGGGGGATCGTCTAGTGGTAGGACATGCGACTCTGAATCGTAGAACCGAGGTTCGAATCCTCGTCCCCCAGCCAGAAGAAGAGGGCCATCCTGATGGGGATGGCCTTTTACTTTTGGAGATGTTGGGCAGATGTCTTTTCGACCACGACCGTCCGATACTTCCGCCACAACTCGGCCCCGGCCGGTAATGTACCACGAACCGCAAAGGTTGGATGTGGATCGATAGAATAGAAAGCAAGAGCTCCCTGTACAGCAGGAGTTCCTGAAAGGCTCTGTCACAGCGTCAGCGCACTAGATAGGGGGACAGCCATCCACGCATATGCTCAGCCCCACTGTCTCTTCCCGGGGCTCACCGCGCTTGTTTGTCGAACGCAATACGCCCCTCACCAAACTGGGACTACCTCTTGCTTCCCTGACGGCAATCCAGGTCCACTCGATAGTTTTGGATTCCCCTGGGGCTAACTCCAGCCTTTTCATCTCAGGGGTGATCTCCTGCTCATCTGACCAGAAGACATCGTAGTAGTCCGAGGCTCCTTCCCGATAATGAACTAGTATGTCCATGACCGGTCTATTATCCTCGACCTGCCGAACGTCTACCTCTCCGTGGTTGGCCACTCTGAATCGCAACTTCAAGGGCTCTCCCGTACTTGGCGCCTCGTCGCTGACCCACAGCTCAAGCGTGAGATCACTGTACCCCTTTAGTGCGCTTTTGGGCCTTGAGCCGAGCGTCCCACAACCAATAGGGGAACTCAGAGTCGCCAAGACAAGAATCAGAAGAAGGCTGCATAAGAACAGTCTCCGCTTCTCTACCATCGTTTCCCCTTTCAGTCTGAAATTATCAGGACTCGTCCGAGTAAGGAACTATCGAGATGTCGTGGCACTTCTTGTTCCCAAGGTTTCCTCTCCAAGTCCAAATGCTCGGATCGTCGTTGGTTGACCTAAATAGCCCATAGTGGTTTAGTGCTGGCCCCTGATAATTGTTGCCAACTCCATAAAGGATGCCTTCATCAATAGGGTCTGGCACCATATCAAGACAAACCGACATCTATCGCATTAGACCCAGACGACTCATCGCCAGTGGAATTCCCGGGGCCGGGGCTCCATACTCACCAGCTCCCACTCCGACTCGTCGTCCGAGGCGGGACGAACCACCACCACGATCCATTCGTAGCTCGGCTCCTCGGTGCCTTCGGGGGCTCTCAGCGATGCGGGAACCCGCCAACTGGTCCCTTTGGTCCACTCCTGAGTGGTGGCCGGTCCGCCCTCCGAGGGATAGTTGACGGTCAGCAGATACCACTCGTTCTCCTCCAGCAGGCCCACCGATGCCCAGTTGAGGAGGATGCTGGCGTCCTCTCCCTCGAACGCCTCGCCCTCCCTGGGGGCCAGCAGTGAGGGGGCCGGGTAGGGGGGCAAGGGTGTGCGAGTCGGGGTCGGAGTCGTGGTGATGGTGGGGGTGGGCGCTGGCGTCCCTGAGACGATGACCAGCACCTGACCGACGCGGAGCAAGTCGGCTCTACCGATGCCGTTGGATCGCATGATGTCATCCACGGTCGAGCCGTACTGAGCAGAGATTCCCAGCAGGGTGTCTCCCGATTCGACGGTGTGGGTGATCAGCCGGGAGGCCGGCGTGGGGCTGGAGGCCAGGGTGGGCAAGGGGGTCCTGGGCGTCAGGGGGATGATCAGTTGCTGCCCGACGCTCAACAGGGAGCCCTCCTCCAGGTCGTTGGCGGCTATTATGGCATCTATGCTCGTCCCGTAGATTATGGCGATGGAGCTCAGGGTGTCGCCGGGTCGCACGGTGTGAAGCGCGTTCTCGGGCTGCGGGGTGGGCGAGATGGTGGCCGTGGGCGTGGGAGTGCCCATCGCCGGCGGCGTGGCAGGGATGGAAGTCATGGTGGGCGTGCTGGTGGAAGGGGCCGGCGTGGCTGGAACGGAGGGCCCCTCTCCCGATGAGAACGAACCGAGGAACCAGACGCTGGCCACGGCGATCACCACCAGGCCGACGGCGATGGAGGGCAGGACGGGTATGGATGGGAGGCGCAGGCGCTTCGCTCGCGCCGTCGTCCCGCACATGATGCAAGCATCCGAATCGCGCGGCAGCCTCGCGCCGCAAGCATCGCATCTTCTGGTCTCTCGCGCCATCTATCGGATTCCCTTCGATCTCATCTGCGCCAGTAAGGGCCAAAGGATGGAAAGCAGAGCGCCCAGCAGGGTTGCTCCGGATATGATGGTCCCCGCCGTCCGGGGCGGGGTGTCGCCCCACCTGAGGCTCACCACATGTTCTCCTGGAGGCACATCCATCGTTATGAGCGCCTGCGGCCCGGATGGGTAGAGGAGAGCCTTCTCGCCGTCGACATAGCCCTCCCATCCAGGGAAGAAATACGTCCTGAACATGATCTTCGCGCCGTGGGGAGAGCTTACCCGGATCTCCTCCGAAGCCCCGCCGTGGCGAATCATCTCCACGCTGGCCTCCGGCGTGAGCGAGACGGCCTTGGTGAGAGGCCTTCCCTCCATGTATTCCTCCACCAGGGGGGATGTCGTGGGCTTCTCCTTCACCCATGCGGTCACGCCCAGGAATCCGGTGTCCAACTCGAAATCCATGATGCTGGCGGGGGTCTCGGAACGGGGGGATGGCGGGGTGTATTCGGGCACGGCATAGGTAGAGCTGGCCAGCACGGCCATCACGGCGAAGATCAGGGCGAGAGGCCCCAGGCTGGAATCCGAGGCTTGGCGGTCCCGGTCCAGGGCGCAGATGGCGCTTCCCAGGATGGCCAGCGACAGGGTGGTGAGGATCAGCAGCCGCCAGGGGAATTGGACGAAGGGCGCGATGAGGATCGCCTGCCAGAGTCCGAGGGACAGAGGAAGCATGGCGGCGATGATCACCAGGGTGACGATCCCGAAGAACCGGACGGCCCCTTTCTCCTGGGGTGAGAACAGGCCCGACATCAGGCCGGTGGCGACAGCTAGCACGCAGGGGACCACTCCTAACTGGAACGACATCTCGTCCTGCAGCCCCTCTCCGGCGTAGCCGTAGCCCCAGAAGGGGGAGAATAACTGGCTGGGGAACACGAACTGCTTGTGGTAATCGTAGCTGGACTGAAGCCATTGCTCGGTGACGACGTACTTCAACTCCATGAC
>SDBU01003731.1_pt1 | contig 19210 bp, 22 predicted proteins | sample 2277071 | NCBI WGS metagenome assembly SDBU01 (sample SAMN10397929, study PRJNA504765) | marine sediment metagenome | isolation source: marine sediment core GS08_GC12, 126 cmbsf | place: Arctic Ocean: Gakkel Ridge, Loki's castle | collected 2008 | reverse complement strand
GGTTTGGATTATAAGGTTCTGCGCCGTAAAGTGAATAAGATGTTGCAGAGTTTGGGTATTATTGGTCATGTTTTGATTTTTCACGGTTTCAGGTATGGTTTGGGTAAGGGTTGGTATTTTAGTCCTCATTGGCATGCCTTAGGTTTTGTTTTGGGTGGATACTCGAAATGTCGTAATTGTTCTAGAAAGTCTAATTGTAGCCCTATTTGTGGCGGTTTTGATGATCTGGCTTGGAAGAATTACCTGAAAACTGAGTATTATACTAAAATTATGGGTAAGCGTAAGAGTATTTTTGGGACTGCTTGGTATCAGCTTAATCATTCTTCCTATAAGGTTGGTGTTAAGCGGTTTCATGTTGCTACGTGGGCTGGCTGTGTGAGTTATCGTAAGTTGAAGGTTACTGTTGAGCATCGTAAGCGGTTATGTCCGATTTGTCAAGAGGAACTTGTTAGGCTTACTTATTCTGGTGGTTTGCTTTTTGTTAAGAATAGGCATAGTTCTGATTATAGGCGGTCATTGTTTCCTGATTTTAAGGAGAATGGTGTGCCTGTGTGGTCTGTTTATGTGAAAAGCTCGGCGGTAGCTAGGAGTAGCTTGGATTTTGAGGATGCGTATGTTAGCTTTCCGTCTGGTATGCCGTCCAGTGTTGGCTTGTCTGATGCTGAGTATGATAAGTTGTATGATGCTTATGTTGCTAGTTTGGATAAGGCGGTTTTGTCTAAGAAGCAGTTTGTGGGTGGTGATTAGTTATGGTGTCTAAAGACGTTTGTCCATGTTGTGGTAAGAAGTTACGTTCTGTTGTTGCTGTTAGTCCTGAAGCTGAATTGGAGTTAAAGGTTTTTTTTGATACTCTTGTTCCTGATAAGGATGGTTTTGTTTTGGTTCCTGTTGGTCTTTTGAAGTATGCTGATGATTGTTGTTCTTCTGTTGAGAAGTGATTTGGTTTGTCGAAAACTGTTTATGTTCTTTGGAAGATTGTTTTGTCTGATTGACTTATAAAAAGAGGGCATTTGTTATTTGCGTTTTCTTGGTAATGTTCGGCGCGTGCCTACCGGTAATCTCTAGTTCAATTTCTGTGCTTAAAATTAGTTTAGGACTAGGTAAAAAAAATACAATGGACTACCATTAATTTGTTTGCACATTAGGTAATCCATCCAACTTTAATAAAGAACACAATTATTTTGTTTTTATGTCAGGCAACTGAACTGTATCGTTTTTCGGTTCTTTATTTTTCTGTTTTATTTTCATCCTTTTTTTAAGTTTAGCCTCTATTTTTTCAGGTAATTTTATTTTGATATCTATACCCGAATCAAAAAGATATACTGGAATTCCTTTTTGATTAAACTTATCTGTTTTACTAATCGAAATAGGATTTACTCTAGTTTTAATCCGTATTCCATTATCCATCAAATATAAATTCCATGTTGCTTTCACAGTCTCAAAATCTATATCTTCTTCAATTATAGCCTCCTTAAGCTCTTCAGCACTGTATTTTTTCGAATCTGGTTTTCCCCTTAATTTGTAGGACGGTTGAACAACATGTAATGTTCTGCTTTTTGTGTCTAATGCAAGATTTGCTTCTTTACCCGGTTTAATTCTTGAAAGGAGTTCTTCAATTGATGCTTCCATTGAAACATCCATTAACACATATTTTAGTTTAAGCAATGACCCATCTGCCAATCGATATTTGTTCCAATCCTCTTGTTCTATCTTAAAGTCGAGAAAGATCATATTTTTTGATGGCTTCGAATCTTCGCTGTCAATTTTTAATAATTTTTTAATTGACATAGGTTAATTCTATCCGTTTAGGCAAATTAGTTTCCATTCCAGCCTGAGGTTCACCATTATTAGAAGATATACATTTTTTAGTTTTCACAAACGTTGTCATATGTTTAGTCACATGTTTTAAAATTATATCATTTCCAGAAGTTATACCACATCTAGCATTAAAATTATGAAAATTACCTGTCATATACCTTACGTAATCAATTGGGCTTAATTGGGTATCAGATTTGAATTGTACTTTTTGATTTGATTCTGGAAGTTGAGAAAGATTTCTACCTTTTTCAGTCAATATATATTTCGGTCCTTCTTTGATAACTTCCATTCCCTCTAATAATACAATGGAATCTTGGACGGTTTTAACTTTCTGAGTTATTTTCTTCACTGTTTGACTAATATAAGATTCAGAAAATCCCAGTTTTTTAGCAATATCTTTATTCTTTTGTCCTTTGAGCCGCATGCGTGCAATTTCAAGTTCCCTGTCAGTAAACAATTCTTCACACCTTTTTATTGCCAAGTTAATAGAATTAACTTAAGTATATTAAGATATGTGAATTCTTAATAATAATTTTGTCTTAGTCACTAAATGTAAGTAATATATCCCATTTCTTCAAGTTGTTTTTCAGCGCTGAAGTATATTTTTTCAACAACTCGATCAAGTACCTTATCGACTAGGCGAGAGTATTTAACCATCAAGATAGTCGCTTCTGGGGATACTTCAATAATTAGTCTTATAGCTCTTTTAATAACATCAATTGGTGGTGGATTTGATTTTCCATAATATATTTCATAGGCTTCAAATAAGTGCGCTACCATTTCAATAATATCTGTCTCTTTTTCTTCGATTATTTTATCGAATTTTAAACGTTTACAAATCACGTCTATTTGATCAACCATTAGAAAACCCCCTATGAACGTGCCAAATCAGAATACAAATTATTGCAACTATAGGAATTATTGGAGAAAGCAAAAAAATGGTTAAAAGTAGTTTTGTAAAAAATGGTTGTGTAGAAGAGAGAACGACAAACGTTGCAAGGAACATTGCCACGCCTGAAGAAATTATGAGTGAGCTTATGAGTACCTGATAAGGTAACAAATCATCCTTTGACTCAAAATCATCGTATTTTTGGATGTATAGTCCAACTATAAACGAAGCTGCTGCTATTAAAAACCCCGAAATACTCAAAGCAAAAGAAACAAACATTCCAAGATCATTTAAGTCGAAAACCACGAGGGCACTCAAAATATTTTTCCTCAATTCATACCTTACTAATCCATTGTTATGCTATAAATGCTTTATATTCTATTTAACCTGAGCATTTTTTTCTATCTCAAAGATGTGAAAATATAAATAATTAATATGTTTATATTACAATTCCTATTGGCGTAATAAGTAGAATTTTAAATTCTATTACACGTACAGTTTATTTATTTTAAACATTTTGCTATTAAACTTATTTGTTCAGTGTTTAATTTGCTAAACCATAGGTCTTTTTTTAGGCGAACAACGTCGGCAGGAACAAAACCCAACAGATAGTATGTGTATTCTCGTATAATTTCTCCCTCTAGAGTAATTTGTTGTGTTTTGTGGTTTGAGTTATGCTTAGTCTTTTTTGATGTTTGATGCGTGAAAGCGTTTAAAAAGAAAGAGTCTGTTTCGGTTTTTGGTTTTGTTGTAGGTTTTTCTATGTTTATGTTGTTTTTTCTTTGGGAGAGCGTAGGGCGAAGCCCGAAGCACTAGCTTTCTTTTTGGTGTTTCTGCATGAAATATTGCATGTTGGTGTAAAAAAAGAGGGATTGGTTATTTCCGTTTTTTGTATAGGCTGATTCCGTCTTTTTCGTGGATGTATTCGAATCCGTGTTCGATTAGGTCTGTTTCTTCTTTTAGGTTGGTTGCTGTTTTGCATGTGTATTCGTTGTCTTCTTGGTCATTTAGTAGTTGGATATATTTTAGTGTGGTTTCGATTTTTTTGTGTCCCATTTGTTGTTTGACGTAGAGTATGTCTTTTGTTTTTGCGTATAGTCTTGTAGCAAAATAGTGTCTAAAATCGTATAGGCTTATGGTTTTTAGTGTTGGGTTTCCTAGTTTTATAGCTAGTCTGTTTCTAATTTGTCTGTAGCATCTTCCGTAATTTATTGCGTTTCCTGTGAATAGTTTATCGTTTGGGTTTAGTTTATTTTTGGTGATGTGATTTTGTATCATTTCGGTTAGTGAGTTGCTGATTTTTAGTGTTCTTGCTGATCCGTGTTTTGCGGTTGTTGGGAAAATTGATTTGTGATTTAGGTCTATGTCTTTTACTTTTAGGTTGCATAGTTCGATTGGTCTTATTCCTGTTTCTTTGCTGATGGCTAGTTTGGTTGAAGTTGGGTTGTGTGCTTTTGCGATTAATAGGTTAAGATGTTCTGTTTGGGGTATTTTTTTGAAGTGTTCTTCTTGTTTGTATATTGGCATATCCCATTCAATGTTATAGTATTTGCAATATTTGTTGTATGCTAGACATAGTAGTTTTTTTGTTCCGTTGGATATTTTTTCTTTGTTTACTATGTATTCTATGACTTGTTGGGGGTTGTTTAGGTCTGCATGTTTGCTTATGTTAATTAGTCTTTTGTTGGTTGTTCTTATTGTGTATTCGCTTCTGTTTTTGTTCTTTAGTTTGATGAGTATGTTTAAGATAGGTTGGGTTACGGTGTCAGTGTGTAGGGTTATGGTCGTAACCCGCCTTATGATTTACTAAACATGAATTAACTAAACAGTAATCAATGAACTCATTCGGTGGACGTTTCTTTTGTTCATCAGGTTAACCTTTTTACTTCTTAGCAAATTGCAGAGTTGGAAAATGGTGTTTTCTGTAGAATTCTGAAAAAGCTTATATTATCAAAATTATAAAATGGACTAAAGGTTTGAAATTTGCCTCAAATTGAAGAAAGACAATACAGTGTTGCAATCTTAATCATTTTAGCGCTTGTTTTTTGGCCGGGAGCATTAATATACTATTTCACAAGACCAAAAATTATCATAAACCAAGGCAATCAGCAGACCTTCAATAGAGCTTGCACTCAATGCGGGCGCTTTTTATCCGACGACGTGAAATTCTGTCCAGGCTGTGGCAAAGAACTAATTTAACATAAAACAAATCTTTTTTTTATTTCCTTGCCCCTGCTCTGAAATTCTTTTTAAGATGAAATAGAATCAAAACCACTTTACACATAAACCAAGAAACCAAAAGCACTGATAAAATGTGGAGTGAATGAAGTTATACTTCAAATACTCCAGAAATACTTCATTTTTTTTACCGAAAATTAGCAGTTGAACTCGATAGAAGAAAAGTTACCCGTTCCGATTCAAAGAACGAAAAGGTTATTGGATACTTACAAAGACTATCGGGCAAGGTTAGGAATATGGCTGACAAGTCTCCATACGGAATTACTACATTTGTCGGTCTTCATGGTGTGTCAAAAAAGTATCATAACTTTATCGCCTTAGATAACGTTTCTTTGGAAATCAAAGAAGGGGAAATATTCGGATATATTGGTCCAAACGGGGCCGGAAAAACCACCACTATGAAAATATTAGTTGGTTTGATTACAGATTTCCAAGGTCAAGTTTTCATAGGCGGTTATCAAATTCCCAAGCAAAAAGATAAAATTCATAAATTGTTGGGGTATCTTCCCCAGAACGTTGCCTTTCAAGAGTGGCGAACTGTTAATCATGCTTTGAAAACTTTTGGAAAACTTTCAAGTCTAAGCGAAACAGAAGTTGAAAGTCGCATTCCTAAAATCTTAGACCTACTTTCTCTGGGTGATGTTCGTTATAAGAAGATTTCCCAGCTGTCCGGAGGTATGACCCAGAAAGTTGGCTTAGCACAGGCGCTTCTTCATGACCCTAAACTCTTAATCTTGGATGAGCCTTTGAGCGGACTTGACCCACTGAGTCGTCGTCAGTTCAAGGAGATTATTATGAATCTCGGAAAGAAAGGCACAACCATACTATTTTCTTCACATATACTTAGTGATGTCCAGGATGTCGCTGACCGAATCGGGATTATTAGTCACGGAAAAATCAAGCATGTTGTATCGTTGAATGAATTAAAATCTAATTTTTCCTCGCAGAAGACTGTGGAGGTGCTTCTGTCTTACGCTAACGAAAAATGGCTGAAATTTAGGGCCATTAAAAACGTAAACCGAGTTGAGCAGACTTCACCCGGTAGGATTTTGGTGAATTTTGAAACAGGTGCTGACGAAGACCAAGTATTCAACGACATTGTGCAAAGCATAGCCAAACTGGGCATTCGCATAAAGGGCTTAACATTATTGTCGCCATCGTTGGATGAAATTTATCTCAACTACATTCGAGAGGGGGAAAACTCATGAAACTTCCACTGCTATATGTAGATGAGTTGCGAGGTTTCTACAAGTCTAAAGTGATGCTTTTCCTCTGGATAGGCTTGCCAATCGTTTCCATCTTGTTCCGCTTCGTTCAATATGAAACTACGGGGCAACCGATTTCCTTCACCGTCATCTCGGGACTTGTGATTTCCAGTCTTGCTGGAACGCTTGCCGCGGTTATGCTTACGGTTTCTATAATCAACGAAAAGAACAGACACGTCTATGAATTATTTCTCATTAGACCGCTTAAGAGGCGAGAAATTATCTTGGCGAAGTTCCTATCCGTATACACTTGTGTCGCTATAGCCAGTTTTATAGCTGTTTTTTTTGGCATGGGAACTGACTACTTAACGACAGGTGCAATTTCAGCTGCAGCGCTCAATAATCTAGGGCAGTCTTTGGCTATCAGCCTCTCCATGGTTGCGGTGGCCTGCGCCACAGGCGTTCTGATAGGTGTTGCAGCGCCTTCTGTTCTAGTCGGAGCTATATTAGTTATATACGGAGGAAACCAAATCTCAGTCCTTCCTTTGGTGCCAACCATACTTAATTTATCCAACGCCACAGAATTCACAATTGGCTTAGCAGCATTAGCTACATCCTTAATCTTAGTAGCAGCTGTCGGTTTGTTTGAAAGAAAACAATTCTGAGGAATGATAATGTTAGCCTTTCTGTTGTGTCTGTAGAAGGTCAACCCGCCTTGTGATTTGCTACACATGAACTAACTAAACAGTAACTAAATCTTGTAGCACATAGGGGGTTAAATTTTAACCCCCCCCCCCTAAAAAACGGAAAAACCGACGACGAATGACGACGAATATAATCTAAAAATCCTAACATTCGGTAGATGGGATTCGCACCCTAAGTTACCAGTAAAATAAATTATAGATGGGCTCCGAAGATAGCTGAAAACAACATGCTATTCTTTTTTTGCAATTTCGTGGTGAACAAATTTTTTTCCATAACGCTCTAAACTATCAAGGCAATGTTCTTCATGGCTTGACATAAACATATGTTCTACTTGAAGTTAATTTTATTAGGAATATCTGAGCATTGATTTGATGTGTAACCGAATGAGAAAGAGATGTTAAATGATTTGTCAATCGAAAAACTGAGATTCCTGTCTGCGGATATTAAATCGCGAATGATTCAGAAACTGGCACCCGCGCTTTACAATTCAATGTCTCATCGATTAAAAGGAAAATTGCAGGTTTGTGATTTGAAATGGAGTTTGGAAAACCTGAAGAGAAATGGCTTTTCTCCAAAGGTCATCATAGACATTGGTGCGTATATGGGAACATGGACGACAATGGCAAAGATGGTTTTTCCTGATTCACGTTTCTTGATGATTGAAGCTAATCCTGACAAAGAAAGTTATTTGAGGAAAGTCAAATTAAAATTTTATCCGACGGTCGATTATTGTATATGCTTGTTAGGAGCTCTAAAAAGGGAGGCTGTTCAATTTTTTCAAATTGAAGGGGGTGGTTCCTCAGTAATGAGCGAACGAAGCAACGTCCCAAGAAAAACACTTACTCTCTCAATGGATACTCTTGACAACATAATCAAAGAAAAAAATGTTGAGGACGTTTCATTTCTGAAAATAGACGTGCAAGGCTACGAAATTGAAGTTCTGAAAGGCGCAACTAATACATTGAAAAATGCTCAAGTTGTCTTGTTGGAGGTATCTTTTCTTCAATATAACACAGGCGGAACTTTACTCGACGAAATGATTCAATTCATGAAGAACAATGCATTCGTAGCCTATGATATTTGCTCTCTGATGAGATATGGTGGCGATGGCAGCTTAATCCAAATAGACATGATATTTGTAAAACAAGATTCGCCTCTCCGGCGATCGTTTTTCAATAAATAAGTTGGTTTGGGTTTGGGGTTTGGGTTTGGGGTTAAATTTTAACCCCAAACCCAATAAGTCGTAAGTTGAAATTTTAATCTATAACCTTTCAGATATTGTTCCTTAGATTTTTTTTAGATTTGAAATGTGGGCATGCTGGCCATTTTGGATCAAGATTTCTTCCTTTAAATGCCCTTGGTATGACTAGACAGGTTCCGTTATCAAAGTGGGAGCATTCTCCATGTTTTTTATCTCCATATTTTTCTCCTGGGAGCAATAATCTACGTCGAATTCGTAGAATTATTTTTTGCCATAAACCCAATTCTTTTAACCTCCATGTTAACCGATCTAGTTTCTTTTCTTAGTATAATTCCTGTATACAGTTTTTTTCATTTCTACAATTAAGAATAACTTTACTGATATACAATTTATAGTAACTTAATAACTAAACCATTTGATTTTTTTTAATTAAGGGTTAAATTCTAGCCCCAAACCCAAATTAAGACGCAACTAAGGAAAGGGCTGGTCATTCCACGGTGGACTTGAATCCACTATCCTCTACACAAAACTCCCTTTTTTTATTAACTTTTCAAGTGTTTTTAACAAAAAAATGAATTAGAAAAAAGCTAGAGCACTAAACAGCAGGAGGCGAGTATTTAATTCGGTCACTCCCAATTTGGTCTCCAAGGTGAGTTGACTGTTTTTTGGTTCGTTTCTTTTTATAAACAAAGATTACAACAGCCAAAATCACGACAACTACGACAATTACAATCAATGTGAACGGTAAATCAGACACAAGTGATGTCGTTAAAGATGAAACATCTATAGCATGCAACTTGTGGGCAGAGGCTACATAAACCATGTTGTAAGCAACCGCAGGAGTTGAAAACACTTTGGAACTCATTTCAATTTGTTTTATTAGGTCGCCTGTGTAGGCGTTAAGCGCATATAAACGACCAGAATAAGAATCATTGCCACCCGAGCCTATGTAGACAACTCCATTAGCAACTGTAGGAGAAGAGTACTCGGGGAACAATCCCGGATAATGTGTGAAATTCCATATTTTCGTTCCAGTTGAAGCGTTAAATGCATAAAGATTATTGTGGTCTGCCACGTAGATGTAGCCATAGGCGACTGCAGGAGTAGAAAACATATGACCTATCATGGAGCTCCATATTTTGGAGCCTGTCAAGGCATTTAGAGCATAAACAATTTTATTGTTAGATCCGACGTAAACAACATCGTCTGCGACAGCAAGAGAAGACCCGAACGCGTGTTGCACTTTTTTTCCTGTGGTATAGTTCCATATTTTTACACCCGTAGAAGCATCAATGGCGTAAAGGTTTCCGTCGTTGGCTCCCACATAAACAATGCCGTTAATGACTGCGGGACTAGACCGCACTTTTCCTCCTGTCGTATAGTTCCAGATTTTTGTTCCTGTGTAAGCATCAAATGCATAGAGATTATTATCGCCACTGCCGACGTAGACTACACCGTTTGCGACGGCTGGAGCGTAAAGTTCCTCATCGTTTCCGATTACGTAAGTCCATATTTCTTCTCCTGTTGAAGTGTTAAGAGCATAAACATAACCGTTAGAATCTGCGTAAACGTAACCATTGGCAACCACAACAGACCAAATATCTTGTGCGACTTCTTTGGTTGACTCCCAAATTGTCTCCCCAGTAAAAGCATTAAAACAAATTATGTGGTCCATCTTAAAGTAAACATAGCCATTTGCCACAGCGGGAGAATTAAGTCTACTATTACTCCAGTGGACCTCCCAGCTCTTAGCATAAGTATTTGCAACGGTTGTCATTGAGCGCCCTGTGCGTGCTGGATCATGACCGAACATTGGCCAGTCATCTCCTGAAGATGTAGCGTGTAATGGGGATTTTGATAATGCTACATAGAATGAAGTTAGAATAATTGCAGTGAAAAAGACTGCTCTCCATTTAGGTTTTCCCAAATCCTGAAACAACCTAAAATAATGTTGCTTACAAGATGTATGAATATATTTTGGTCAAGGTTTCTTGACAAAAAACCTTTTCACTTCAATTACCAATGTATTATTGGTGACTTTGTTGGGGGATAAAGGGGCAATCTTTGTACTATTAATTGTTCTTTCAATTGCTCTATTAGTTTTTACGTCAAGCATTGCTCTTGCATCATCAGAAAATTGGAGCGAGGTAACCAGATTCACTGGTTCAGGAACTGATATTCGCACAACAGATTATTTCACATGCGATCATGTTGAGTGGCGAATCAGATGGGAATATGTTCCAGACTCTCAATACTCTAATTTAACATCCCTCTCAGTCTTTACATATCCAATAATGGAGGGTGATCGGGGGCCAATGTACATTAATTTTATCATGAAGACAGGACACGAAGATACAAGCGGAACTTCATATATTCATGAATACGCAGGCACATTTCATATGAATATTAATGTTGGTGCGACAAAAAGCTACACAATAATAGTTGAACAAGATTTGGACTCTATTCCAGAGTTTCCATCATGGACTATTCTGCCCTTATTCTTAGTTGCAAGTCTTGTTTCCATTATGATTAGAAAGAGAATCAACTTGAAAGAAACGGAAGATGAGTTAGCATGAGAACTCACTCAGCATTAATAGTATTCCTAACATTGGTAATATCATCAATAGTGGGAATTCAACCAGTTATTGCCCCTTATACTTCTGATGGACAAGATTTCATTCTTGCTGGACCAATAAACATTATTTCTCCTACTAATATCACCTATACTTCAAACATTTTAATATTGAATGTGAGTACGACCTATTTATTGGGTCCAGAATATGCAAATCTTTGCTACAGTATAGATGAAACAAACAATGTTTCAATTCCTTTAACAGGAACACAAAAACCTAGAAAGATAACAAGAACCTATGAGAATGGTACAATCGTTATCGTCAATTCCACACTAAATGTTCCTTTTATCCTCAATGGAGAAACAACTCTCTCAGGATTATCTGAAGGTAACCATAACCTAGTAGTTTATGCAAATTATACTGCCAACACCGATATAGGATATGATGAAAGCACTGTATATTTCACCATCGATACCGGTTTGGAAACAGCACATATTCCAGAGTTTCCCTCATGGATTGTTCTGCCACTATTTATGATAGCAACACTATTAGCAATCATAATCAGCAGAAAAAAACAATCTCCACAACATTAGCTATTCTCTTAAACGAACAAACCCATTGTGTTCTATCACATTCGTCAGAGTTAGCGCTAAACTTTGCCTAGAAAAAAAGTCTTACCAACACCATTATATAGTCCATACGTCATATTTTTCTTGTAATCAATAAGGCGAGACTTTCATATGAAAAAGAATTTTCTAATCGCGGCAACTTCAACAATAATCGCAGTATTTGCTTTAACTGCTTTGGGTTCGACTCCAGAGCTTGCCGCTGCTTCTGTAGACTCTTCTAATGTAGGAATATCCTCTGCGTATCCAGAGTGGCAAATAAGTGTAACCGGTTATGTGGATAATCCTTTGACTCTGAGCTGGGCTGAAATAGTCGCTTTACCTCAAAGTACCGTGAATGCCGAACTTATCTGTGTGGACTGGCCTGATCAGGTGCTTATGTCAGGTAATTGGACTGGAGTCAAGCTTCGATTATTGTTAGAACTAGCAGGTATTACTCCGCAGGCTTTGAAGGTGGGCTTTCACGCTACAGACGGTTTTTCTACAGATTTAACTATAGAGACAGCGATGCGCGACGATATAATTTTAGCCTATGAGCTAAATGGGGGGCCTTTGACCGAAGTGGTGCGACTAGTCGTTCCTCAAAAGTGGGGTTACAAATGGATACACCATGTTGGTGCCATTGTAATTTACAGCGATGATTTTTTGGGTCATTATGAAAGCGGCGGATTTTCCGATGAAGCAGATGTAAATGTGCCCTCTCCACCTTTAAGAAGTATTCCAGAGTTTCCATCATGGATCATTCTGCCCCTTTTCGTATCTGTCACTGTATCGGTTATAATGTTCAAAAAGAAGTTGATCAATCAACGATCATAAGAATTGTAAATGATTATTTAATCACCCAAAAGTTCAGAGAAACCAGCTTGGTCAAGGTTTCTTGACAAAAACGCTTTTAATTGTTTTCAGACAACGTGTTGTTTGTGGCTATAATGCGGGATAGAGGGGCAACTATCGGTCTACTGCTGATTCTTTGTCTTGTTCTATCAACTCTTTCTTTTCCTTTGGCTAGTGCATCTTCTGAATTATGGAGCCAAACTTACGGAGGAACGTCTAACGATTCTGCGGAGGATATTGTTCAGACAAGTGATGGGGGATACGCAATAGCTGGCTACACATCTTCTTTTGGTGCTGGAGATTCTGATTTTTGGCTAGTTAAGACTGATTCAAATGGAAACATGCAATGGAACAAAACATATGGAGGGGCAAAATCGGATATTGCTTATTCGTTGGTTGAGACTTCTGATGGAGGATATGCTCTAGCTGGTTACACAAATTCCTTTAGTGTTCGACTTCGCGATTTTTGGTTGGTAAAGGCTGACCAGTATGGGAACATGGAATGGAACCAAACGTATGGTGGAAGAGGAATGGACACTGCTCGTTCATTGGTTGAGACGTCTGATGGAGGATACGCCCTAGCTGGCGAAACAGGCTCCTTTGGTTCTGGAAACCCTAATTTTTGGCTGGTAAAGACTGACAGTTATGGGAATGTGGAATGGAACCAAACGTATGGTGGAGCACAAGGTACAACGAATAATGCTCATTCATTGGTTGAGACATCAGATGGAGGATACGCTATGGCTGGGTACATTGGAACTCCTCATTTGGTCACTTATTGGGTCAATTATCGTATTGATTTTTGTCTGGTTAAGACGGACCAATATGGGAATGAGGAATGGAACCAAACATACAGTAGAACAAATTACGATGCTGCTCTTTCGTTGGTTGAGACTTCTGATGGAGGATATGCTCTAGTTGGCGAAACACAATCCGTTGATGCTGGACCGTCTCCTTATGAAGGTGTTGAAGACTATGATGTTTGGCTGGTTAAGACAGACAAATATGGATATGTGGAGTGGAACAGGACATACGGAGGAGCAAATAATGACATTGCTTTTTCCTTGGTTGAGCCGTCTGATGGAGGATACGCTTTTGCGGGCGAAACATATTCCTTTGATGTTGGACTGGGAGATTTTTGGTTGGTTAAGACCGATGCGTATGGGAACATGGAATGGAATCAGACATATGGAGGAGCAGATAGTGAAATTGTGCGTTCGTTGGTTGAGGTGTCTGGTGGTGGTTTCGCTTTAGCTGGTTACACAGATTCCTTGGGTGCTGGAGATTACGATTTTTGTTTTGTTAAAACTGATGAATACGGCATTATCCCAGAGTTTCCTTCATGGACTATTCTCCCTATACTTCTTGTCTCAACTTTAGCTGTGATTGTTATCAGAAATAAACTTGGAAAGAAAGGGTTAGAATGAAAAAACTTTCAACATTCGTTTTGATTATGCTTCTATGTTCTGTTTGGGTAGCTATTGGGAATATTGGAATAGTGAAAGCGGAAGGCACAATTTACATTAGAGCTGATGGGGCAATTGAAGGAACGAACAATATTACCCGAGATGGAAATGTCTACACTTTTACAGATGACATCTATGCATCCCTTGTTGTGGAGCGGGATAATATTGTGGTTGATGGGGCAGGTTACACTCTTGCTTTTGGGATGGATGACGATTTTGATGCGATAATAATTGAAGGAAAAAGTAATGTCATTGTAAAAAACTTGATAATCACTGGTTCTGGTTCAGCAATAAAATTTAATCAAGCCTCAAACTGCGTGGTAGTCAACAACACGATACGTGTAAACGAAACAGGGTTGGTGCTAAAAAATTCTGAAGGCATTAACGTACTTCAAAATTCAATCGAAGCGCTATGGGGGATTTCTTTAGATGATTCCTTGGATAATGTCATTTCTGAAAATACTATTTCAAAGATTGTTTTATGGGGAATTAGGTTTGTAAATTCTTCAAATAACATTTTTTCTCAAAACAATGTAGTAGCTAATGAAACTGCAGCACCCACTCTCACAGTAATTGAAATCGATAATCACTCTTCAGGTAACACAATAGAAAATAATATTGTCACTGGCACACGTAACATAACAGAAATTAGCACAATAACCGGCATCAGCATCAGATATTCTTCAGATAACAATATACTATCAAACAATACGATTACCTGCAATAATTTTGGATTGTATATTCAAGGATGTTCAGGTAACCAAATTTCTTCAAATAAAATATCTAACAACGAATTAGGAATCAGCCTAGCAGGTAGCCCAAATAACATGCTCAGATACAATCTACTGGAAAACAATGAAAATCACTTCAGAGTTCAAGGTAACTATCTGAGCCAATTAATTAATGATATTGATGCTTCTAACACTGCTGATGGCAAATCCATTTACTATTTGGTTAACAAGCATAACATAACTGTTTCTTCTGATGCTGGATACGTTGCATTGGTTAACTGTACAGGAGTTACTGTTGAAAACTTGGACTTGTCAGGCAACGGACAGGGGGTCATGATGGGATTCACCACAAATTGTACTATACGAAACAATGACCTTTCAAACAATCATGATGGTGTTTGGGGTGTTTCATCTTCTGGCAACGTAATTTCTGGAAACTACATAACAGCTACCGAGTTTGGTATTGCTTTTATCAATTATGGAAATAATATTGATTCAGCAAACAATGTAGTAGCCAATAACATCATAGACTCTAATAAACGGGGAATCTGGTTAAGTAGAAACAACAACACGTTTGTGGGTAACACCTTTACAAACAACGTGGCAGCGGTGTGGATTAGTGGTTCATCAAACAACCGTTTTTACTTAAACAACTTCGTGAACAACACTGATGATGTTTTCGACTTATCTTACGGAGTACCCTTTTTGGGGTCATCGTCACACAACATTTGGGATAATGGACAATCAGAAGGAAACTACTGGAGTAACTATAACAGCACAGACACAAACAACGACGGAATAGCCGACGCAGGATACGTACTTTACGAAGACAACATAGACAACTATCCACTTATGGCACCCGTCACAATCTTTGATGCTGGCTTGTGGGAATGGACTCAATACTATGTTGATGTAATCAGCAATTCTTCTGTTTCTGATTTCAGTTTCAACCCTGAAAATGCCCTAATACGGTTTAATGTGGATGGTGAAACTGGAACAACTGGTTTCTGCAGAGTAACAATTCCAAAAGACCTGCTAAATACTGAAGGAAACTGGGGTATTTTGGTAGATGGAACTTCTGTAGCTCCAATAATCAACGATGATATTAATAATTCTTACATCTACTTCATCTACAACCACAGCACACAAACCATAGAAATCATAGGGACAACTGCAATCCCAGAGTTTCCTTCATGGATTATATTGCCACTGTTCTTGGTTGTTACATTTGTTGGTATACTAGCTAAGAAGAGATTGTTTCAAAATACAATCTGATGCTACTGTTTTTTGGTGTGAAAGAAGAAGAATCAGATATTTCCTAGAACAATTAACAATAAAAATTCTAGAACTGAGTATATCTTTAAGCCTAGAACCAAATATAAAACAAGGAAATGTGTTCTTTCATAATGGGGGTTTGTGATATGAATGATGAAAATGAGATGTCAAATTTAAAAGATTTGTATGATGAATTGTGGAGTGATGCAAAGACTCTGGTTCATGATATGGCAGGTAGTATAAAGCTGTATAGAAATTCAAGTTATTTACTATTGGCAATGAATTTGTATCCAATTTATTGGATATATATGAGGGTGTTTTTTATTCCAAGGAATTTTTTAAATGAAGGCTTCCTGGTTGCTACAATAATTGAGTTGTTTGCCATTGTTATTTTAACTTTCTTCGGCATAAAATTACAGAGAGTATATTTAAAATTAAAAGGTCGATATGCAAAGTTGCTGAAGATGAAGTCAGAACTTGAGGACTAGTATATGAGTAGAAGGAGAAAGCCTCCACCAACAAAATCTGCTGATAGAATCAAAGATTATCTTGAGATTATTGATGGCAAAGAAATTGAATCAGGAAAAGCAAAACGATATGATATTTATCGAAGAGCAGGAAGTGAAGCTCAAACTGACAGAGACATCAAGTATCTACTTGAAACGGGATTGATAGCGGGAAATAAAAAAGATGGATATGTAAAAACGAAGAAAGGAAATGATATGCTATCAATTCTTAAAAAAAGAGAATTGGTCGGAATATTAACAAGAGAATTAAGTGGAAAACGAATAAATCGTTGGTAAATAATCCACCATCAGATATGTTGAGAATTATTATCTAAACAACTAGTCACCTCTCATCGATTTTGTCAATGTTTCTTGAGTAAACCACTAACGAAGGGATTATTTTGGTCAAAGTTTCTTGACAAAAAACCTTTTTTTCCATTCTTCCTGAAGTTTCAAGGCGAGATTTCCATCTTCCAAAATGAATGCTCCATGGTAACCACATTTTCTGCACTGCCACAGCGACCATAACTGCGGCATACCCTGCGCCCAAGAGACATCTGTTGACCCACACTTCGGACAATACTTAGATGCTCGCTTCTTTTTCGCCTCAACTTTGTTTGGCGTTTCATCATTTGGCATACGTCAACGATGACCTTTGCCTTTTATTTCCTTTCTTATTTTCAGCGTCCAATTCTATCAGCTTTCATACAATTGATTTTTATTTGTCAGTCAATTGTTTACGACAGAAAAGTCAGTCGATGGCTATACCGTTGGTCCGCAACACTTGTTTAATTTTGTTAACTTCTGCTCTGAGCAATCTAACTTCGCTAATTACATCCTGCAATGCTGTAGGGACAACACCATTTAGGTTAGGTGACAAATCAGATGACCTTTTCTTTCCGCTAACAATATCTTCGGGCCTGTAAACTTCACCCACAAAAACCACCTCACAAATAACAAATTAATTTCAAAACCTAAAAGGATATGGATAGGAAATTTTCTGCACGCATTGAGGGGCTGATGTGCTGGTCGTAACCCGCCTTGTGATTTGCTAAACATGAACGTTCTAAACAGTAAATCATATTTGGATTTAAATTTCTATAACCTGCTATATTGATGCCTTCTGTAGTAGAGTTCTCAGTCGAATTCTCGGAAGACATTACACTAACCCTGATCCTGACATATTGAAAATAATTTATGAAAAAACTAACTTGAATTTGTTAATCTGATGTTACTGTTTTCGGGTGAGAAAGAAAAAGAGGGAAATATGTGTTCCAGGAAGTAGATGTGAACTATTCCTGTTTTTTTAACGAAATGTTTTTTTGATTAATTGGATTTTCTTCTGGATTTCTTTAGATAGAATTACTTGTTCATCAATCGTTGTTTGTTTCTGATTAAATCGCATACTATTATGGATAGCCCGATTTGTTGTAAACTTTGACATTCAGTTCCCCCCAATTATTTGATTTTCATTCATGGTAATTTCTTGGGTCCTTTTTGCTGAAAGAAGAAACCCATCAACAACGCATCCAAAGGCAACCCACACAGTTGGAACCAGAAATTCTATGCTGGTGAAATAAGATACGAATATTGAAAGAGCGGCTTCCATCGGTTATCCCTCAGTGTATTTGACTGTTGCGTTCATCACTGGTCTAAGATTTCCACTGTTACTGATAGCGATCCAGTCTGGTTGCATGTCTATGGTAACGATTACTGCAGCTGTAGTGTCTATAACAAAATCTATTTTGACATCGATGCGATTTGGGGGCACTCTAAGTGGTTCTATAGTAACATCATCTTCATTTAGGGGGTTTAGATCGTCATCAAGTTCAGGATATTCGTCTCCTTCATCCCAAGACCAAGCTTCAGCGCCAGTAACGGTTAAACGAATCTTATTGTATTTTCCCGTAATAACTGAAGCATCTGCCAGTTCTAACACTTTTTCATTTTGGTATTTTAGTAGATCAAATTCAAGGTACTCTTCTCCTAGTTTGAATGTGTCTGTGATGTCTATTGGAATCCACTCTCCTTCTCCGTCAGCTTTGTGAACTTGAAGTTCTGTCATGTTTATCCAAAGTGCATCTACTTCAACGGGGGCATCTTTTAAAAGGACAACTAATCTGCCTTGTTCACTTCCCAAACTTGGATTGCTTTCTAAACCGGGCAAGGTAATTCCTGATGCAAAGACTGCAACAATTATCGTGATTGCCACTATGAAACCAGCAGCCACTCTTAGTCCAATTTTTCTTGATCCATTTTCCATTTTAATCAACGAAAAAATATTGTAAATCGCAAGATATAAGACAACGTTTTTGAACACTCTGTTCAAGTAGTTGAACAGTCTATTTTCTAATTTTTTTAGGTCTGCTTTGCCAAACTCTGATAGTTTCATACCAGAAAATTGCAGTGCTAAGTGATCCGAAAATCAATGCAAATAGACTGTAAAAATTTATGTCTCTAAGCTGAGTTAGGAAGAATATAAAAAGAGTTGAAATCATGGTCGCATAGGTTATATGCCTTGGAATAATGACGCCTTTCCATTTAATGAACTGTTTTAAAATACCCACATCAACGATTTCTTTTAACTGATATTCGCCGTTATTTTTTTCAACCAATCCTAAATCCAATAGTTTATCCAAATGATAAACAGCTAAAGAAGGGCTTGAAAAATTAAGCTCTCTTTGAATTTGTCGTGGACCAATAAACTCTGCAGAATAGTTTAACAAATACCAATAAACACGTAAAGTGTTTCCCTTCAATTCATTGGCAACTCTCTGTTCAGACATAAAATAACTCACACCGGTTTATGCTTATTTCCTTAAGATAGTGACTTTTCGTATTGAAAAATAATGTGAAGAGACAATACAGATTGAACATAACTTGAAAAAATGTTTGAACTGAAGAATTATCATTTTAGCTTTAAAAAGAATTTCTGCTCATTCTGCTTTCCGTGGAAGAACACCCAAATCAGTATTGGCTCGACATTAGACAGATCATAATCCTGAAAAATTGCGCCAAATCTGCGAAGAGGCTAACATAAAAAAGGTAAATGTATATTACCGTGGATTGTATCCTCAAAATAAATTTAATTAATCTATTTTCCAAGCTTTATCAAGTTTATTCCAAGCTTCCAATGTGATTCT
>SDBU01003730.1_pt1 | contig 19211 bp, 13 predicted proteins | sample 2277071 | NCBI WGS metagenome assembly SDBU01 (sample SAMN10397929, study PRJNA504765) | marine sediment metagenome | isolation source: marine sediment core GS08_GC12, 126 cmbsf | place: Arctic Ocean: Gakkel Ridge, Loki's castle | collected 2008 | reverse complement strand
TCGGCATCGAAAAACCGGCTGTGAAATCCGCCCAGGAGCCTGTTGATGAAAAACAAGAAAGAGACCTTGCGAACACAGAGAACATCTCCGGGCGGCCCTCTCCTCGGACAGAGGCTGCGGACGCTCCCCCGACGCCGGAGAGGCCCGCGGTCGCCGGGGGCGTTCCGCCCGACCCGCGCCCCCGTCGCCCCGCCATATGTCCAGGGAACGCGCGATCGGACTCGTCCGGGTCCGTGAAACCGGCCGGAGCATGTCCAGTCGGAGGGTTCGGCGTGGCGCCGCGACCTGCGGCTGGTACGAATCGGCTCTCCCATTGGAGAGGAAAGGGGGCTGGAATGGCGGGATGCTGCGCATGCTCCAACAGTAACAACGCTCGCGGCGCCGAAGAGGACGGGCGCTGCCCGGCGACGCGGCCGGCGCGACGGCTCAGATGCAGGCCGTCTGCGGTCAAAGCCCTGTTGACGGCCGGGGAGCGGCGTCACGCGTCGTCCTGGTGCAACGAGACGGACTATTGCGACGAGCCGATTCTCCCGGCGCTCGCGCGCGGGGAAATGCGCCAACGCCTTCCCCTTCCCCATGCGAAACGAAGCGCGGACCTACCGGCGTCAGCGGCTCATCTTGGCGGCGGTGGCCTTGCTTGCTTTGGGCTTCTTCTTGTCCTTGCCTTTGCCCTTGCTCTTCGTCTTGGCTGACAGCCAGCAGCCACAAACACAGTCTTTCTTGTCGGTAGCCATCGATCTCATCTCCTTTCTGCTCGCACCAGCAGCACGCTTGCAGCCGCATACGCATCGGCTCGCAAAGTCTCTTGGGAGAAGATGCTCCTCCAGGCTCTTCTCCGCCGCTTCGACAATCCTTCTTTGGAGGAGCCGCTTGGCATCGTGCAGTCTTTTTCTCAATGCAGTCTCAGACACCCCGAGGAAGCGGGCTGCGTTCCTTCGCGAGACTCCATCCAGGTAGCAGAGAATCGCGACCTCCCGCTTCCTCTGCGGCAGCGACGCCAGAATCTCGGCGACCTCCTGACGGAGCCCTGCGCTGACGCCCGTCTTCGACGCGACAAGGCGATCCATGTTGAGCGTCGTTTCCCGACCGGATCGCTCACGCAGCCACATGCGGGCGGCGTTGGCGGCAATCCGCCGCAGCCACGCCGGGAAGGCGGCTGGATCGCGAAGTTCCGACAGCCGCGTGTAGGCCGTGATGAACGCCTCTTGGGCGATGTCCTCCGCGGAAGCGAAGTCGCGGACCATCGACCAGACGACGGCGTACACGCCTTCCTGGTATCGGTCCACCAGAGGGCCGAAGGCGTCCACGCTTCCGGCCAGCACCGCACGAATCAGGGTTCGGTCTGATTTACTCATCTTCGCCATATTGATGCACAACCCCCCGGAAATGTTACCTCCTCCCGCGAGAAGATTCCTGACGCGGGGCGCAAATCAGTTTGACGCGCACGAGAGTTCGAGATCGACCTGCCGGACGGTTCCAGGCTGATCCGACCCTGGTCAGGGCCCGCGGACCTTCAGGGAAGATGAGGCCTCGTCCGGCCAGGGGGACCGCTCCCCCGCCGCAATCCTGCCTACAGGGCAGGGCGTGCGATGGCACATCAACGCCCGTTGCGGCGTCCGTCCCGACCGGGCCGGCCCCCGCCGCCTCGTCCGCGCTCCCCGGGGTCCCCCGTCGCCGGCTGCGGGGCGTCTGGGTGCCGGTCCGCGAACGGACGCCGCGGCTGCCGGCGCTCCGACGCGCCTTCGCGGCGCCCGCGTGCGGGAAGAAGGGCCGCCCTCCAGGCGACCTCTTCCACAAAGCTGGCTGCGGGCCGATGCGCCGCTCAGCCCAGTGCTCTTCACCCCCCGCCCGAACACGCACGCCGAGGTCCCGGGACCGCGGCTGTCCAGGGGGGAGGAGGCCGCCCAGGGCGGTCTTGAGGCTCCGGGCGGCCCTCCCTTCGGACAGAGGCCGCGGACGCTCCCCCGACGCCGGAGAGGCCTGCGGTCGCCGGGGGCATTCCGCCCGACCCGCGCCCCCGTCGTCTCGCATGGTGCGACCGAAGGCGCGCCGGCGCCGGTCGCGGCCGGTGTTGTCGCCCGAGTGACGGAAGGGCTCCGCGAGGCGCGTCATGGATGCAGCCGCCCCGGGGCGACCGGCGAGGTCCAGGCCGATGTGGGAGTCCCGGGCCGCTTCGCCGCCTGTCCAGGGAACGCGCGATCGGACCCGTCCGGGTCCGTGAAACCGGCCGGAGTATATCCAGTCAGAGGGTTCGGCGTGGTGCCGCGACCTGCGGTTGGAACGAATCGACGAGATGATCGAGTGCAAAGAGGAGGTGGCCGAGAAGGTGGTCGGCACCGGCGAGGGCTGGCTGACCGAGCTGTCAACGGCCGAACTGAAGGAGCTCTTCGCCTTGCGGAAGGAGGCAGTGGTGAGGTAGAATTCGCGGACGTAGGGCGTGCTCCGCACGCCGCATCGTTTCGCGGTGGATGCCGTCGGGTATGGCCCGACGTACTTGTGTTCCTCCAGAGCAAGGATATGTCCGAAAACGCATAGGAATCAGTGCCATGTCACTTCGCAAGACCCATGCAGCTGGCCTTCATTCAGCAACCGTCTTTCTCCTCACAGCTTCTTCTATCGCTACCGAAGCATCCGCTGATTTGCTCGCCAGCTATGAGCCTTGTGAGGTCAATCTGACGGTCACCTCGCCCGACGGCGGCATGACGATCACGTGGCCCGTCCAAGGTGGTGTGGGGGACGTGCCCCCCGCTACTGAAGGAGACTATGTCCTCAAGATGCAGTGGAGCGGCGAGACCGACCGCTGGGTCGAGATAAGGCACGAGTGGACCGACTTCTCCTATGATTTGGCCGGATATGCTCAAATCCAGATCGATGTCTACATTGCCACGCCTTCCGCCGTCCCCCAAGAGGTTGGTATATGGTGGGAACCCGCCTTTTGGACTAGAGGTTGCCCCGTCCCGGCTGCGACCAATGAATGGCTCACGGTTCCGATGAACGTCGATATCGCCCATCAGCAGCACCCGGTACGTGACGACATCGCAGCTCTTTTCTTCAAAGGTCTGGCGGGGGATGAGGGCGTAATATACATCGACAACCTGCGGCTTGTCAGACCCAGACAGATCAGCTTTGCAGGACATGACTGGACTATCAAGAGCGGCGATCGCCTGGGTCCCGGACCGAACTACTTCTCTCAAAGCGACGAAAATGTCTGCGTTGATTCCAACGGCGATCTCCATATCAGAGCTGCTCACGGATGTTATGACGACCTGTGGTTTTGCAGCGAAATCGTTGGCAATGATTCATGGGGATATGGGACGTATGTATTCACGATTGAAAGCCGAGTGGATCTGTTGGACGAAAACATGGTTCTAGGGCTGTTCACTTGGGACACCGCAGCGCCTGAGTACCATTACCGCGAGATCGATTTTGAGTTCAGCAGGTGGGAAGACCCTAGCAACGAAAACGCTCAATACGTTGTTCAACCTGACATCCCAGGGAACAAACACCGGTTCAACATAGACTATACGTGTTCCACGGAGACAACCACGCACGTGATGACTTGGCGCTCCGACGCGGTCCACTTTAGCAGTTATTACGGGGAATTCTCGTTGGCCCCGTCGGCAAAGAACATGATTGAGACATGGCGATATACCGGGGGAGACAATCCGCCTCCTGGAGGAGAGAACATACGCATGAATCTGTGGCTGATATGGGGTAATCCTCCTGTGAACGGGCAAGACGCCGAGATCGTGATCACGGAGTTTCGATACCTTAGCGACCTTTTCGCCGTGTTTGCCGACTGCTTGGGAGGCCCGGGCGTACCATATGCACCGGGCTGTGACTGCGCAGATGCCGATGGCGATGCCGATGTGGACTTGGCGGACTTTGCGATGTACCAAGCGGCATTTGCCGGCTAACCGTCAGCTTGTCGCCGCAGTCGGAGCCCGGGCGGTCAGTGTCGCTTCGACATCCCAGGTTTCGGAGGAAGTGGCCGCATGTCCTGGCAACGGTATCGGTACTATGACTTCTTCGCACGCTCCACGCCCAAGAAGGCCAAGGGCGGAATCAAAGCCCAGTCCAAGCGCGGCGCGTTCGGTCAGAGCTGGTGGGCTACCCGTCGTCTTGGAAGGTAGCCAACAGCCACAAACACAGTTTTTCTTGTCGGCAGCCATCGGTGTCATCTCCTTTCTGTTCGCACCAGCAGCACGCTTGCAGCCGCACACGCATCGGCTCGCAAAGTCTTTTGGGAGAAGATGCTCCTCCAGGCTCTTCTCCGCCGCTTCGACAATCCTTCTTTGGAGGAGCCGCTTGGCGTCGTGCAGTCTTTTTCTCAATGCAGCCTCAGACACCCCGAGGAAGCGGGCTGCGTTCCTTCGCGAGACTCCATCCAGGTAGCAGAGAATCGCGACCTCCCGCTTCTTCTGCGGCAGCGACGCCAGAATCTCGGCGACCTCCTGACGGAGCCCGGCGCTGACGCCCGTCTTCGACGCGACAAGGTGATCCATGTTGAGCGTCGTTTCCCGACTGGATCGCTCACGCAGCCACATGCGCGCGGCGTTGGCAGCAAGCCGCCGCAGCCACGCCGGGAAGGCGGCTGGATCACGAAGCTCCGACAGCCGCGTGTAGGCGGTGATGAACGCCTCTTGGGCGATGTCCTCCGTGGAAGCGAAGTCGCGGACCATCGACCAGACGACGGCGTACACGCCTTCCTGGTATCGGTCCACCAGAGGGCCGAAGGCATCCACGCTTCCGGCCAACACGGCACGAATCAGGGCTCGGTCTGACTTCCTCATCTTCGCCATATTGATGCAAAACCCGCCGGAAATGTTACCTCCTCCCGCGAGAAGTTTCCTGACGCGGGGCGCAGATCAGTTTGACGCGCACGGGGGTTCGAGATCGACCTGCCGGACGGTTCCAGGCTGATCCGACCCCGGTCAGGGCCCGCGGACCTTCAAGGAAGATGAGGCCTCGTCCGGCCAGGGGGACCGCTCCCCCGCCGCGGTCCGGTCTCCAGAGCAGGGCGTGCGATGGTGCGTAAGCGCCCGTCGCGGCATCCATCCCGGCCGTTCCGGCCCCCGCCGCCTCGTCCACGCTCTCCGGGGCCCCGGGGGGTCCCCGTCGCCGGCTGCGGGGTGTCCGGGTACCGGTCCGCGAACGGACGCCGCGGCCACCACCGTCGCCGGAAATAGGCCGCCCGGGCGGCCGCTGGCGCCTTCCCGGCAGCTCCTCTCCACCCAACCTACTTCGACAAGCATCCCGCGCGGCTCACATGACGAAGGTGTCTGGATGTTCCAGCGCCCGAAGGACACTCGGTGGAACCGGGCGGACCGGCCCGTCTCCGCAAGCAGAAGGCGGCTCGGTCCCATCGTAGCCCGTCGCCCATCCCTTCAATCAGTTCTCGGAATGGCATCTCGTCACCGCGGTTTCAGAACGGACGGGCGTGGGCAGCGGCCCCTCGGCTCGGCGATAGGGGAATTCCCTTTGGCTGAGAGGTGTTTCGGCGAGCGAACCCCGACGCGAGTCGCTGGTCATTCCGCACGCCTCCGCCAACGCGCTGGTGGCGACCCCGTGACTGTACATCGTTTCCTTGCCGCGAAGATCTCCGTCCCGCTTCTGTTGCTTCATGAGCCACAGTATGGCGCGAGCTACATGATCGCGGTGGCGTAGGACCTCTCGCTGATTTGGACGAGCCCTTCGCAGGTCTGCGTCAATGTCCGCTGCCCCAAACCTGTCCCGATGCGCGCTACGAATGGTAACTGAGCGTGCTGAGTTCCAACTTTATCGGTTTCAGTTGCTCGGTGCCGGTGTTGGCTGTGTGGTCGCCAATTCAGCCCGCCACTGGGCCGCCCGCTCCGGCTGGCCCCAGTCCTCGTAGAGGTCGATGATGCGCTGCAGTGCCTCACGCTTTTGGATTTCGGGCGCCTGCGGGTTGTCCTTCATCTCTACGTGCGCCTCCAGCAACAGGGGCTCAGCCAATCCATACGCGCCCATATCGCTTAGCAACATCGCGGCATAAATCAGGCGCTGCGCGAGGACCGGGTTCTTCTCACCGAGCTTTTCGCGGCGCCCGTCGGTGGCCTCGCGGAGAAACTGCTCGGCGCCTTGCCGGTTACCTTCATGAAGGAAAAGTCGCACCATATTCACTTCCAGTTCGCAGCGCGCCTCCGAGTCGGCAGACGGGAAGGCGGCGATCGCCTTCTGCTGAGTTTCGATGGCGCGCTTGTTGTCGCCGGTCATGTGATACGCCATGGCCAGCGTGTCGAGGTAATCGGGGTTTTCACCGCCGTCCATTTTGACGGACCTTTCGGCCAGCGGCAGCGCCGCCTTCGGGTCGCGCAAGTCTTTCAGGTTGCAGGCCAGCAGCAGCCAGGCGTAGTTGTTCAGGTCTCGTGCGGTCGCGTCCCCGCGCTCGACCCAGCGGGCCCCGGCGTCGATGGCTTGCTCGTTGAACTCCCGAGCCTTCTCAAGCTCCCCGATATCGTGGAAGATCCCGCCCGCTGACATTATTATGTTCAGCGTTTGCCCCTGCCCCTCGCCATACGCGTGAGCAGCCACCTCCACCGCCCGCCGGAGCAACTCCTCGCCCTCGTCGAGCCTATGTTGGTCCAACAGAGAAGAGGCCAGCCATAATAGGAGGCGGGATGTCGGACCGCGTTCTTCCCCAGCGGTTCGGCTAGCGGACTCCAGGATCTCACGGCACAGGGCTTCGGCCTCATCGAACCTATGGCAACCTTTGAGGAACTCGCCAAGCGAGACCATCGCATGAACCGTGTAAACGTGTTCGTCGCCAAGGGTAGCACGGAACCCGTTCAGCGCGTCCCGAAAGAGTTGCTCTTGTTCTTCCGGCGTCCCCTTCCGATCTAACGAACGCGCGAGGCCCTGCATCGCGAGACACGTTTTGGGATGCTTATCGCCGAGGATAAGGCGGCACTTCTCAAGCGCCGGCCGGAGCAGCGATTCCGCCTTCGCGTACTCTGCTCGACCAAGCTCAACGTGTCCCATCAGCATTTCGGAGAGGATCCTGATGTAGTCTTCCTTGTTGAGTGTATGACGGCTCATATCCCAGGCTTTGGAGACCAGCTCTTCTGCCTCGTTGTGCCGGTCCGCGAGGAACAACAGCACGACCGACCATTCACACATGGTCGCCAGCGTCTCGCGGTCGTCCGCACCCAGCACACCTTGCTGAACCTCCAGCGTCCTGCGAAACATCGCCTTTGCCTCGTCGAACTTTTCCTGTCTGTACAGCGTCATGGCCAGGACACGCGCGCAAGTGAGCGTGAGCCGGTCCTCGGCGCCTAAGGCACGTTGCATGCGCTCAAGCGCCGAGCGCAGCAGCGGCTCGGCATCGGCCTCCTTACCCATTTCCCTCAGTACGTTGCCCAGTTTGACCTGTGAGCGCAGGGTGTCGGGATGGTCATCCCCGAACTGAGTACGGCAAATGTTCCACGCAGTCTCCAACTGCAGTCTGGCGTCCTCGTATTCTCCCAGGCCATAGAGCACCGTTCCGATCGTCTCGCGTAACTTGGCTTCCAGCTTTGGCTTGTCGCCAAATGTGTCCTCGATCCTGGGGGCCGCCCAGCTCATCAAATCCTCGACCGATGCGTCACGTCCCAGACTGTCAGTGGGTATCGGCGTCCGGTACGCATCGGATCCGGACTCTGAGAACGTGTACAACTGGAGCGGGTCGACCGACCCAAGCATCTCGTTGAGGAACGTGTTGATCCGAGCGGTGTCCGCTCGGGCGCCCTCAGCTTGTCGGTACAGCCACGTGCTGACGATGATCCCCGCCACCAGAACCAGTAATACAACGGCAACGCCGCCCACCAGTGCCTTGTTCCTCCGAGCGAAGAGCTTGAGCTGATAGCTCACTGTGGGTGGGCGAGCGGAGATCGGCCGGCCGGTGAGGTAGTGGTCAATGTCGCGCCGCAGTTCGTCGGCCGACTGGAATCGGCGTTCGCGGTCCTTTTCGAGGGCCTTGAGGACAACCGTCTCCACATCGCCGCGCAACGTTTTGTCGGTCGCGCTAATCCTCGTCGGCTGCTGCTCGCGGATCAGCCGCGCCGCCTCGAACACGGTCACGCTGCTCAGGTCATAGGGCGGTTTCTCGCAAAGCAGTTCATACAAGACGACACCGAGGGCATAGACGTCGCTGCGTGTATCCAGGTCGTGCGGGTCGGCCTCGCACTGTTCGGGCGACATGTACTGCAAGGTGCCGATGAGCCGGCCGACCTCGGTCTGCAGCGTCGCGAGGGTCATATCCGAATCGGTCGCCCGAGCAACGCCGAAGTCGATGATCTTCACCTCCCCGCGAGAGTCGACGAGGATGTTCCCGGGTTTGAGGTCGCGGTGGATGATGCCCTTTTGATGGCCGTGGTGAACGGCTTTACAGACATGGGTGAACAATCGCAGGCGCTCTCGCGTGCTGAGCTTTCTGAGCTTGGCCCAGTCGGTGATCGGGCGTGCGCCCGCGATGTACTCCATCGCAAAGTAGGGCACAGCCCCGCTGCCATCGTCGTGCGTGCCGGCTTCGTAGACCTGGGCGATGCCGGGATGCCGCAGCCTCCCGAGGATTTGCGATTCGTACTCGAACCGCCGCATGGCGGATCGGGAGGCGATGCCGTGCTTCATCACCTTGACGGCTACGGTGCGGCGAGGGTGCTCTTGGACCGCCTCATAGACCGTGCCCATCCCGCCGGTGGCGATTAGGCGCTTAATGTGAAACTGGCCGATACTCTTCGGCATCGCAACGGACATCGGCGGTTCGTTTGTGGGACCGGTTTTCAACCGGTCTGACTCACCGGCGGGTCCCGAACCGCCCGGTGATGCCCCCCTGTTTTGTGGCTCACCGCGAGCCGCGGGCTTCAGCCCGCGCGGACCTTCCATGCCTCCCACCGACCCGCGACCTTCTGCCCGCGCCACCTCTTCGTGCCCGAGCGCGTCGCGAAGCTGAGCCAGCAAGCGTTCGTGCACGGTACCCTCTTCGACGAGCTTCCTACATGCGTCGCATTGCTCCAGATGCGCTCGGACACGCTCAGCGCCCTCGCCCGAGAGCACCCCGGCCGTGTAGTCGTCTACGTCCTCAGCCTTCAGGCATGTAGAAGCGGGCATCGTTGCTCACCATTCCACTTCAAGTTCCTTGCGCAGCCGGCAGAGATGCCCGAGTACCCGACACTTACTTTGATAAACGGAATCCCGGGAGACCCCGAGGTGGGCGGCCACCTCCGCCGCCGACCGCTGTTTGAGGGCGAAGAGCTCGAAGGCTTCAAATGTCTTGGGTTCGACTTGAGGACGCACCTCGCGGAGGCACTCACACAGCAACGCACGCTGCCATTCGGCCTCGTAGGCCGTCTCAATCCGTTCGTCGCTGATCTTGTCCAGAAACCCCGTTGTACCGGCTCTGTCGGCCTCGAGAACCTCACATCCGGCCCGACGCCGGTAGATGTCCTGGATCTTGTGGCGGGCGATGCCCAGCAGCCAATCCCTCAGCCGGCCCTTGTCACGGTCGTAGCGCTCCTCCCGGTACCCCTTGGCAAATGAAGCCAGCGTCTCCTGGGCCGCGTCTTCGGCATCGTGCCGGCTGAGCCCCAGCCGGCGGGCGGTCACCAGCAGCACGGGACGATATCGCCGGTCGAACTCCTCCCAGCCCGCACTGTTTGCCGGCTCCCGTATCGCCTGCAGCAGGAAGGTGCTTGTCGTGCTCATCATTTGACATGTCCCGCCTCAAGGCTTCATCTTATCACAGCCCCCGGCAGGTTCGAGCCCCGCAATCAGAAGATTTTCCGCCCCCGCGTGTCAGATCGCCCCGCCTGCGGGCGAATAGACCAGTAGCGGAGGCGTATGCCTCCGGCGACAGAATGCTCTAAGTCCTTGTGAGGTAGGCGGTTACGGTTAGATGGGAGCATTTCGCCGCTACCTATTCGAGCTGGGGATGGCGAGGGCGACAGCGTAAGAAACCTCGCTGTACGATAACTGAAAGGAGCGTCACCATGAGACATTCACCCATTCCATTTGACAAGATTCTGGGTCTTGTCGCCGTCCTGGGTCTGGCCGTGACGGCGGCCAACGCCCGTACGATCCATGTAGACGACAACGCCCCGAACGATCCTTGCCCGGGAGACCCGACTTGCAGTGACCCCGATGAAGACGGCTCACCCGAGCACCCCTTCGACGCCATCCAGGAAGGGATCGACGACGCCAACCACTTCGACACGGTTCTCGTAGCCGACGGGACCTACACGGGCGACGGCAACAAGAATCTCGACTTCGGCGGGATGCGGATCACGGTCCGTTCCCAGAACGGCGCGGACAACTGCACGATCGACTGCGAAGGGAGTGGGCGCGGGTTTTACTTTCACTATGGCGAGAGCGACGCATCGGTCGTGGAGGGGTTCACGATCACCAATGGCAGCGGAGGTGTCGGGGGCGCAGTTCTTTGCGTAGCGAGCGGCCCTACAATCGCCAACTGTACAATGACCGGCAACTCAGCCACCTATGAGGGCGGCGCTCTGGGGTGCACTGAACTGAGTAGTCCCACGATCATCAACTGCGACATCATTGGGAACACGGCAACAAGGGGTGGCGGTGTCTCGTGCGCTTACGACAGTAGCCCGAGGATCACAAACTGCAGAATCACGCACAACGCCGTAAGTGAACAGGGCGGCGGAATCTGGTGCTACGACCACAGTAGCCCGATGATCAGCTGGTCTTCGATTGAGGGGAACGTGGCAAACGAAGGTGGAGGTGTCTACTGCGAGCATTGGAGCAGTCCGAAGATCGTCAATTGCTCAATCGAGGGCAACACGGCGTGGAACGACGCCGGCGGCATCTACTCTCGTTTGGACAGCCACCCGAGGGTGACCAACTCAGCGATCAGCGGTAACTCGGCGGCACGCATAGGCGGCGGCATGCTTGGCTACCAGCACGGTCGGGGGACGCTTACGAACTGCACGATCGCGGGGAACATGGCAAGCCACGACGGGGGGGGGATCTGCGGGCAGTATGGCGCCAACGTGACGATCTACAACTGCATTCTCTGGGCCAATGCGGCGCCAAACGGGCCGCAGATCGCGCTACTACCCTTCTCGATCTACAGTTCTGTCGCGTCTGTTTCCTACAGCGACGTGCAGGGCGGGCAAGCGGCGATACCTGTCTGCTCGAGATGCACGCTGGACTGGGGTCCTGGGAACATCGACGCCAACCCGTTCTTTGCAAACCCGGGCACCGGCGACTACCGCCTCTGGGCCGGTTCGCCCTGCATCGACGCTGGTGACAACGGGGCCGTGCCGCCGGACATTGCCGATGTCGACGGTGACGGCGATACAGCCGAGCGAACCCCGCTCGATCTAGGCGGTAATCTGCGGTTTGTGAACGACTGCGAGACACCGGACACCGGAACGGGTACGCCACCGATCGTGGACATGGGCGCATACGAGTACCAGCCAAGCGATGTGGACACCGACGGCGACCTGGACCTGTTAGACTTTGCAGGCCTGCAACTTTGCCTCACCGGCCCTGATTCCGGTCCAGTGGACGCAGGCTGTGAAGGCTTTGACGCCGATTGCGACGACGATGTGGACCTGAGCGACTTCGCCCTCTTCCAGAGGGCGATCACCAGATGGTAGATACACGCAAGATCGCGCGGCGCCCGTCCCATCGCCTCCGTCGAAAGACGATTGCGGATACCTTGGCATGTAATGTGAATTGACAGGATCAGTTTAGCGTGCGGGGTCACTGCGACTGGGAGGTTGGTCAATCTTCCCGATCACCGCAACTTACGGCCTTGTAGCGACTCAGTTTATGGGAGGAAAGCAATGTTGAGTATCGAGCGAACAGGTTGGAAGCGGCCTTTATGTCGGTTGGTCGTGATGGCACTTTGGCCCGCAGTGGCGAGCGCTGACTACATCACGCTGGACCTGGAAGGGTTGTACACGGAGCGCCACGACAGATTGGATGACGGTTACCGTGGGTTTTGGGAGTACTATACCAGCCCTGACATCAGCTACTTTGACATTCCTTTCGCAGTCAAGACCGACGGGATAAACACCGTATCCAGCACCGTGCCAGGCAGGGAAGCATTTCAGTTCCCAGTCGGTCGTCTTGGTGTCAACCGTGTCTATATGCTGGGCGTTGGGACATATCTCGCCCATAATCTCGGGCACAACTACCTCTGGTGCGATGACCCAACGCACTTCTGGTTTGAGATTCACTACGGTGACGGCACCCAAGAGCAGGTGTTTCCCACGGACTATGTGACGGGTCTTCAGCGCTGGGCGGACATCCTTTATGGCTCGGCATTCGGGCTCGGCGGCGAAGTTGAGAGTTTCCCGGCCTCGCCGATCGGCTATGTCCACATGTATTACATCGATACCGACCCGGCAAAGCTCTTGGACTATGTCGTAATGAAAGATAACCACACGGTAGCCGACTACACGGTCCTTGCGATGACCGTTAGTGTTTTTGGTCCTGCTGAAGGCGCCTGCTGCGTCGACACCGAATGCAGCGTTCGGACGCAAGCCGATTGTGAAGCCGGCGGGGGCGTCTATCAAGGAGACGGGACGCTGTGCTCGGAGGTGAGATGCCCAGAGCCGAGCGTCACGGTGTCCGGCGAGATTCTGTTTCGGGACATAAACGGCGATCTCCTCCCTAAGGCGCGAATCCCCAAGGAACTGAATGTGACCCTCTGGGAGTCACCCGAGGATCAATGGTCACCTGAGTACCCCGAGATTGCATCATTTCCGGTCTTCAATCGTAAGAGGGAGTCTAGCGTCCAATATAGCTTCAGCGGGCTTGAGGCAGGTCAAGGGTATAGCATTGGCGTTTCCGTGTACGGGACGGACCAGAAGATCCTGCATTTTGCAACAGTGTCGCATCCCGTTATGTTGGACATCGTCCTGACATTTGAAGATGTGAAACATGAGAAGTGGCCAAGGTGGGCTGCAAGGACGGGCAAGAGTATCACCTATGATTTTGCGAATGAAGAGTTCGAAGGTGGGGAGAAGCAGGCTGTGGAGCGAGCACTGGAAACCTGGGAGGCCACAAGAGTGGTCGGGTTTGAGCCTAATGGGCTGTTCCCTGACATCAAATTCCGAAAGTCACGCACCGAGGCTGACCTGGGTCGTGCGGGGCAGGCCGAGCCGCCGCAGCTTTGGCGACCATGGGGGTGGCGCGTGGATTTTGCAAAAGAGTTTACATTCCCTGATACAGACTGGACCCTAGGTCGCGAACTAGAATTCTATCCCGAGACCCTGGGGGGAGTCTGGGACACGCCAGACGATACCCGAGTGTCCTTAGAAAGTACGGCACTGCACGAAATTGGGCATGTCCTTGGTTTATGGTACCTGCCGGGCGCGCACGAAGGTAAGTGGCCCGACTCACAGAGACAGCAGTGGTCGATCATGAGCTACCTCTCGGGCGGTGACGCGACTACGACTTGGGTCGGTTGGTCGGATGTGGTCGCCCTTCGCCGGATAAACAAGAAGGACCTTGTAGTGGCTGCACACTCTCCAGTGGATATCGTTTTGGCAGACAGCGACGGACGTGTTGCGTCGAAGACCAGAAATGAGATCCCGGGCGCGAGTTACATCGAAGAGGATCTCGATGGGGACGGTGAGCCGGATGATCAGATTACAATTCCCGAGCCTATGACAGGGGAATACTTCATCGAGGTCATTCCTGAGCCCGGGGCCGATCCGCACGACACCGTGACGCTGATCGTTGAGGATCATGGGGAACCTGCTATCTGGCTGGATGAAGTCCGTATAGCCGATCTTCCGACAGGCCCGATCGTGATCAGCGTTGATCGCACGCCTCCGACGCTTTCGATATCGCCGACGCCGGATGTTCTTGCTCCGTGCGCTGGGATGGTCCCTATGCATGTTAATGTGCAGGTGAACGACGAGACAGACCCGGGTCCACAGGTGGCCCTGGTAGGCATCGTGCCGAGCTGGGAGTCCGATCCGAGTGACATCGGCGGCGCAGATTTCGGGGAGGATGATCGCGATTTCGAGCTGCGATCGGCCTGCGACGCCACAGGTACGCGAACATACGCAATCAGCTACGCTGCCGCCGACGCCACAGGGAATGTCGTCCAGGCAACAGCGACTATAACCGTGCCGAGAGAAGTCGAGATCGACATCAAGCCTGGAAGCGACCCGAATTCAATCAATCTTGGCAGCCACGGAGTCGTTCCGGTGGCGATTCTGACCACCGATTACTTCGATGCCACTACCGTCGATCCTGACACCATAGAGCTGGCAGGAGCGACTGGTGCGATTCGTGGGAACGGCAACAGGATGCTTGCCTCCGAGGAGGACATTGACGGAGACGGAGACCTTGACCTGATCATTCACATCGAGACGGAGAATCTGTTTCTTGAAAGCGGTGCCATGGAGGCGTTCTTGACCGCACAAACCTACGAGGGGGAAGAAGTTGAAGGGGCCGATACAATCGAGATCGTGGGTGATTAGGGTGTAGGGATGATTGGAACACTCTTACGTCGAGATGGTGACGAATCTACCACGGTAGCTCGATGGACCCACCCTGTAACGCTATGCATCATACGGGTCTGACCGGACCGCGAGTGTGCGTCCCGACGCAGCGAACAGCTCATGCGGCCGTTGGTGGGAGGATGGTCATGAGGTCGTTTGTCATCTCAATCGCGAGGAGCATGGCGGTGGTCATCGTGCTCATGTTCGGCGCGGCCCCGAGCGGCGCTAAAGCTGAGACAATCCGCGTGCCGGCGGAACATACCACGATCCAAGGAGCCATCGAGGCTGCTCGCGACGGAGACACGATCATCGTCTCGCCCGGCACCTACCGGGAGAACATCAACTTTCTGGGCAAGGTGATCACGGTGCGCAGCACGAATCCTGATGACCCCGACACGGTTGAAGCTACGGTCATTGAAGCCGGTCCGGGCCAAGCTGCGGTGACCTTCTCCGGAGGAGAGGACCGCGATAGCGTCTTGATCGGTCTGAGCATAGCGGGTGCGGATGCGACGACCGCCATCTCGGGCGGAGGCATCTACTGTCTGGACAGCAGCCCGACGGTCAGCCGCTGTACGATTCTCGGTCGGAGTTCGCGCACCGGAATCCGTTGTGTGGGCGGTGCTCCGATCTTCACGGGCTGCACGATCGAACTGCCTATGCCCAACGTACATCAACGGGTGGCTTACTGTGCTGACAGCGCTGCGACGTTCAGAGAGTGCACAATCGTCCGAAGTGGATTCGCCGGTCAGACCTATGATCTCAACGGCACGCCCACGGTCGGGCCCGTCACGATCGTAGAGTTCAACCCCAACATGACTAGCGGTGCGGTCTATGTGGTCGAGGGGACCCGCACCATTAAGACGCGCTCGCTGCCGAACTACATGGAAGCGATACCAGCATGGTGCGGCACTCGCCGGCCCACAAACGACAGTTGGGCGGCGGCGGAGCGGCGGCGCCGTGCAGCAGCCACGGACTGGACGATGCGGGATCCGGTACTGTTCCATGCGCCATACCTTCGCTCTCGTGGCGGGTGTGCGGGTAGCTCGAGTCGCCCATGGATCACGGGCCGGACCGCGTGGGATCCGGCGTTGTTTTATGCACCGTACCTCCGCTCCCAAGGCGGCGCCAGGGGGTGTTCAGCCCGCGTAAGTCCCAAGAAAACACTGGAGCTTGCTCACGCAGCAGGAGCGCCTGGCGATCCAGCGGGAACAGCGGAACCAGCGGTAGCCATGCCACGAGTATTACGGTGGACGGCAAGTAGGGTGGTCTCACGCCCTTTCCAGGGCAAACACAGGAGTAACAGCAATGGTGGTTCATAAATGTGTGCACATCCTCGGTGCGGGGCTGGCACTGCTCACCGTGGCGGCGGCCAGAGTTCAGGGGGGAACAGTGCAAAACATCGTTTTTGTCTCGGATCGCACTGGGGACAAGGAAATCTGGCGAATGGATGCGGATGGCGGGGGGCTTGCACAGCTCACATTTAATCCAGGCCTGGACGCAGAGCCCGTGCCTTCGCCCGATGGCTACTGGGTTGCCTACATATCCGAGGCCGGGAACCCGCCACCCGCCCCCGGCGAACTCCCAAACACCGACATCTGGATTATGCGCCCTGACGGTAGTGAAGCTCGGCGATTGACTTTTTATGAGACGGCCTATGCACGTCAGCCGGCTTGGTCCCCAGACGGAAGCAAAATCGCATTCGCGCGTGCTGTGTGGGGGGCGGGGAACCACCTCACAGAAGTCCCAATTGACCTCTCAGAACCGCCTTACGACCTTGCCAGCGGGGTTCCGCGCTATAACCCAGAATATCGCCCGACGGGGACCCACCTCTTGTACGACCGGGACGACGTTGGGGCAGGTTGGTGGAGTCAATGGGACATGGACCTCGAGAACCGGATCGAGCGGCAGCTCACCTCCTGGCACCATAGCCTCGGTGGCGCCTATAGCCACGACGGCAACACGATCGCCTACATTCGCGCGCTCCGCTCGGTCAGTCAGGTCCGGGTGATGAACTGGGACGGATCCGGCGACGAGTTGTGTTGGGACAATGCGGCAATCGCCTATGATGGCTGGGGCCAGGGTACGTGGTCACCCGACGACAGTAGAATCGCGGTGTCAATCTACCCGTCCCTATACCCCGGAGTCCCGGAGTTCGACTCTTTCATCCAGGTTCTCGACGCGGGCACCTGCGATGAGATCTATCGAACCTCCGATGGCAGGAACACATTTGCCTTGGAATCATGCCTCTATGGGGATCGGCATTTCGTGGGGGGGAACATGGTATGGAACTCCGACGGTTTCAAGCTCGTGTTCATGTCAGACCGAGATGGGAACTGGGACATCTATACCATGAACGCCGATGGTACGGACCAAGTGAACGTGACCAACACCGACCCCTGGGACGGGGACCCTGTGTGGATCCCGTCCGCCGGGTGCCTGGAGGACATCGAGTGTGATGACGGGGTGTTCTGTAACGGGATCGAGACCTGCGTGGACGGTTCTTGTGAACCTGGCGTCGACCCCTGTCCAGGGGAGTTGTGCGATGAGGTGACGGACACGTGCGCCGGGTGCCTGGAGGACATCGAGTGTGATGACGGGTTGTTCTGTAATGGGATCGAGATCTGCGTGGACGGTTCTTGTGAACCTGGCGTCAACCCTTGTCCCGGCCAATCGTGCGACGAAGCGACGGACGCCTGCGTTGGCTGCTTGGCGGACACCGACTGTACCGATGGGCTGTTCTGCAACGGCGTCGAGACGTGCGTAGACGGCTTTTGTCAACCTGGTTCCGACCCCTGTCCAGGGGAGTTGTGCGACGAGGTGACGGACACGTGCACTGGCTGTTCGATTGTCTTTCAGGATGAATTTAGCGGGACCACTATAGACACGGACAAATGGGATGTATCTGTAGTAATGAACTACGATCCTGACACCCCAGCTCCCCAGTATGGTTCCTATGGTCAGGATGACGCTCTCTGGTTTGAAATATACCAACAGAACATCGCTCGCGGACAGGCCATTACACGGCGGACTTTTAGCGAGGAAGAGAACATTGTCGAGGTAGAGGTGTGGCAGGATGAGGTCTCCGGATGGCAAGACTGGCCGATCAGCTTAATCAGTCATCTTGGAGCCTTCGGCTACTACAACGCTGGCTGGCATTGGACGGTTCAGTGGATTGATTCACAAGGTGAACATCAGTTGATCTACGGGTTTCCGCTGCCGGCCGTGACCCCGTGGACAAAGTATAAGATGAAGGTTCAGCTCGACGAGGGACTTCTGAGCTGGCATCTTGATTTAGATGATGGGGAAGGGTACAGGCTCTTACATTCGACGGGGGACTTCTCTGTTCCCTTCAATCCTCCTTGGATGGAGGCAGACCATTTTGAAAGAGTCGGGTTATTCTGTACTGACATTGGGACTACCTACTACGATAACCTAGTGGTCTCAAGCTGCCGGATCACCTCGTGCGCGGAGGACGCGGATTGCGATGACGGGCTCTTCTGCAACGGGGCCGAGACCTGCGTAGACGGTTTTTGTCAACCCGACGCTGACCCCTGCCCGGGGCAATCCTGCGACGAGGCAACCGACACCTGCGTGGGCGCTATGCCGGCGGCCCTGGACATCAAACCCGAGTCGTGTCCCAATGGGTTCAATCCCAGGGACCGTGGCTCCATCCCGATCGCCCTTGTGGGGAGCTTCGAGTTCGACGTTGCGACAGTTGATCTGACCACCCTGCGGCTGTCGCGCGCAGATGGTGTCGGTGGGACGGTACAGCCCGCTCGATTTGCGTTAGAGGATGTTGCAACCCCGTTCGCAGGTGAGCCCTGCGACTGCCACGAGTTCGGTGGCGATGGCGTCGACGATCTATGGATGAAGCTCGACGCGCGGACGGTGGTGGACTTGCTCGAGCTGGAGGGCATCGACCCGGGTACCTCCGTCGTCTTGGTCCTGACCGGGAATCTGCTGGATGGGAGTGAATTCAACGCCACGGATTGCCTCTGGCGCACGCCAGCGCGGCCCGCGTTGGGCCGGCCCTAGGGTCTGGCAGCTTTGGGCGTCGCGTGGTTACCGTTGCGACTTGCAGGCCACACAGATGTAGCGCCGCCCCTTGTGCGTGACGTGATCAACCGAGCCGCGGGCTTGAAGCCCGCGCGGACTTTCGCAGTATGGAGCGTTCTCGCGCGTCGATGACCCGCGCACACAGGGCCTCCTTGCCCTGCTTCTGTCTCGAGGCCTTGGCTTAGTGATCTCTGTGCACATCAAGCGAACCCTGCACATCCATGATTGGCGACTCCGACAAGTCCTCGACCCGGCCTGTAGGCCCCGCGGCGCGTCGATGCGTGCGTCGCCGCCGGCGCCAAATGACCCGGACGCAATGCGAGCGAGACCTACGCTGCCGCGTCGGGGTGGCCAGATGTGCGACGCCGGAAGCTGATTCGCTTTGTCTTCTGTTCGCGGACAAACGCCTGTATCTTCTCCCGGACTCCAGCGGGATCGTCGTCATCGCCTTTGTAGATTCGGCGCAGGGCGTGGGCATCAAGTGACGAGACCGCATCCCAAGCGTCGGTCGCCCGAAGCATCCTTTCAAGCTCCGCATAGTCGTCGGGTTCGACGGGCGGACGGACGCCGCGGCCGCCCTGATACCACCCCCGAGGTTAGTCATAGCCGAGCCGAGCAGCCCGCAGGAGCTCGGCGAGGCTCGGCTGTGAGTAACTCGGCGGCGCGGGT
>SDBU01003729.1_pt1 | contig 19214 bp, 18 predicted proteins | sample 2277071 | NCBI WGS metagenome assembly SDBU01 (sample SAMN10397929, study PRJNA504765) | marine sediment metagenome | isolation source: marine sediment core GS08_GC12, 126 cmbsf | place: Arctic Ocean: Gakkel Ridge, Loki's castle | collected 2008 | reverse complement strand
CGTCAAGATGCGTGTTTGTAATCACCGCTACTTTGGTGCTCGGGTCGAGCTTCTTTAGCAAAACATTACCCACTGTCGTTTTTCCCGATCCGGCCTCACCGATAAGTATCCCAAAACCTCTCCTATACTCGATCGCGTACTGCAGGCTGGAAAGCACTTCGAGATGCTGCCTGCTCGTGTAGAAATATCTCGGGTCCGGGGTGATCTTGAAAGGTTCCTCTTTTAACCCGTAGTGATCCAGATACATGGTCTTACAACCCCATCATCAGCAAAACTAAAAGTCCGAACAAAAGACCGAGCATGATTGCGATCGATCTTCTCAGAGCCCGAGGTTTCCACCAGTGCTTACTCGTTCCTATGTGCGAAATCGAACCCAGAACCGGCAGGTCAAGGTACCTCCGCGCCTCTGTAATGTCCCTGAATGAATGGTCAGCGAATTCCGAAGCGAAAATGAGACCACCCCCGATGCAGGCACCCATTATCATGCCCAATAATATGATCATGTTCACATTGGGACGAATCGGCCTCAAAGGAACTTGTGGGGGGTCCAATAGCCTGAAACGGGTCCCCTTCTCATCAACATCGAGCCTCTGCGTCAGCAACGCCGTCTCACGTTTCTGCTTCAGCAAAGTGTAGATGTTGAGGTCCACCGTGTAATCCCGCAGCAACCTGAGTTTCCGAAGCTGCTTTTCAGGCAACGCCTTTAGCCTTTCCCTGTATTTCTGCACCCACTTGTTAAACTCCTCCTCCTTCATCTCAAGCTGTTTCAAGCCCATCTCGGTCTCCCTGATATCCTCCTGGATCTCACGATAAACCGGATTGAGAACATAATCCTTCATCTCAATACGCTTCTTCTTCTGGCTCTCGATTTGCACATTCAGAATCTCTAACTCCTCACGCAGCTTTATCACGCCGGGATGTCTGTCGGTGGAATCAATCATAAGCGCGTCGAGTCGCGCCTGTTTCGAATACAAATCCATCAGAAGATCATTTAGCACGGGGTCAGTCTCTCTTGTCGAATAGAAAATGTATTCATCTTCATCGATTGCCGTGCGGCTCCGAAGCTCATCCAGCCTGTCACCCATGATCTTCTTCTCAATATCAATCTCTATCAGGTCTTTTTCGAACTCCACAAGCTTCCTTAGGTTTACGTCCATCACTCCCGGCATAGCCTGCAAAACGCCGAGATTCTGCTCCGGCGATTGCGTCAAATTCATCCCGAGAATAGGACTGAATCCATGGATGAAGATATCCGACGCCTCAAGTCTCTTGTCGTATATCTCCATCTGCGCATCAATGAACTTCAGAGCGCTCTTCACTTCCCATTCCTGAAGCTTGAAGTTCTCCTCAATAAGACGGTCTATGAGATACTCAACAATCTCCTTCGCCTCCTCTCCGTCCTCACGCTCGCACACAACACGGATCATCTGTCCGCCAGGAACGCTGACCTGAATCTGGCGGCGGAGCTCACCTATTGCGTAGGCCATCGCTGCTCGGTCATCGTAATCCACGTCAAGCCGCATGTCTTTTATGAGCTCCTCCAGATAGCTCTGGCTGAATATCTGCGAGCGGACAATGTTCATCTTGTCGCTGATGCTTCTTGCCACGGCAATGTGTTCAATCAACGGATTGCTTATCCGCTTCTCTTCCACAAGAACTACACCGTGTGAGCGGTAGACCCGCGGGAGAAACTTGGCTATCATCACAGAAATGATAAACGAAGCTATCAGCGGAACGATAAACAGCCACTTCCTGTGCAGTATTACCTGCAGGTAATCCCGAACACTTAACTGGAAATTCCGCGACGGCATTTTCCTATACCCTTTGGTTGACCTTAATCCTCTTAGTCACGACCCAGCTCATCCTTAATGTACAGCCAGGCGGCAAGTCCTCCAGCAGCCTTGCCGAGAGGTGTTGCCACCTGATCCAGAGTCCGTACTGTCTTGCTGAACTTAGTATACGGCAGAAAGACTATATCTCCCTCGTTCAGAGCAATGTCATACTTCATACGTCCGCCGTACATTATCTCCATGAAATCAACGCCCGTTGCTATGGGCTCCTCGAAATCAGGATTGACAACAACAAGTCTCTTCAGATCAGCGTCCTCTGCCGGCATTCCGGCCAGAAACACCGCATCGCGCAAAGTGAGCACACTGTCTTTAAGAGCATATCTCCCGGGCACCCTCACTGCTCCAAGGACATAGATAAACCTGCTGTTGAAACTCTCGATATCGACAATCACCACTGGTCTCGACTTCATGTATGCGGAAACCACAGCAGCTATGTCTTCTTCAATCTCGGTAGTCGTCTTCTTATCCGCGATTATTACGTCATTGCTCTCCGGCAGCCGTATCTCGCCGTAAGAACCGACCTTTACACTTCCGCTAAGCTCAGGGTGGCGTAAAACAATTATTCTCAGAACATCCCCGCGTCCTATCAAATACTCGGGAACATCTTCCGCTTCTACATCTGGAACAGCCCCTGCGCTATATCTCGATTTCTCTATCGGTGTGATATTCCTTATACTCGGGCCTCTGCATCCAGAAAGCGAAAACACAACCGACATCGAGATAACCATCCATGTTTCCCAAATCTTACTCTTCATCTTTCCTACCTCAGACAACTGTGGATCCAGAACCTTACCGTCTTAAGGATGATCTTTATGTCGAAAACACAGGATTGCTTCCTGATGTAGAACATATCATAAGTGAGCTTGCTCCTGATGTCGGTTGGGAGCATTCTGTAAAAACGGCTTACCTGCGCCAGACCGGTGATCCCCGGCTTAACGCCATTCCTTCTCGAAAATCCCGGAACAAGCTTCTCGAATTCACGCATGAACTCGGGTCGCTCCGGCCTCGGGCCAACGAGGCTCATCTCGCCGCGCAAGATGTTTATGCATTGAGGTAACTCATCAATGTACACCTTGCGAAGCCACTTGCCCACACGGGTGAGCCTCGGATCATCTTCACTCGACCAAACCGGTCCAGTCTCCCTCTCAGCATCAGCCAGCATTGTCCTGAATTTATACATCGTGAAGACCTTGCTGTTCTTGCCGACCCTCTCCTGGCTGTAGAAAACAGGCCCTAACGAATCAAGCTTTATCAGAAGGCATATTACCGGGAAGATGGGCAGCAAGAATACCATGACAAAACTCGCGAACATCAGGTCCACAAGCTCCTTGAATGCTGCGAAGAAGGGCCTCTCGCACATGCCGGCGAGCGACTCCAGCGCATCAACGCTGATATCCCTCCTGGGCCTTACAATCTCAACTACTGCTGCGTTGTCCAACTTTGCTGCTCCTCAATCTCTGATCTTCTTGCTTATCAATGCTCTTTCCCTACGCCCCTGGATACAGCTTCGCCCTCTCGATTACATCACGCTTTTCCCACAGCATCTCTCTCAAGAGCCTTTGTCCCGCTCAACACCGGTCAACGAGAGATCAAGTCAGCTCAGCGCAGAAACGCCGCTACCTCATCCTCGGAGTACGGCTTTCGTACACAACCGTACACGCCTCTCTCTATCAACCGGCCAATGCGCTCTTTCGATAGCTCGGTATCAGTCAATATCAGCCGAACCCGAGATTCCCCGCTGGAAATCATCGAGACCAGCGTTTTCTCAATAGCTGCGAATATCGCAAAATCTATGAATACAGCTTTGATATCCTCACAGTTCTCTTCTATGTGACGCACCATCCGGTAAGCGTCCGAGAACGTCAGTGGCTCATAGCCTTCCTGCTCGATCAGCTCGCGTAGGTGGCCCCGATACATCATCTGCTGATCGACGATCACCACGGTCTTCCTTAGCTCCCTCGAAGAACCACGCGACTCCGGGCTATTCTCTTCCGTCCGCTGTGTGGTTCTTATTTCCAGCTCTGTGCCCAAGATGCCTCTGCCCGCCTTCTCTTCCTTCACTTTGCCTTGGTTCCCTGTCTCACCAGGCTGTACTTATTAATCTTGCTGTAGAGGGTGCTCTTGCTTATCTCCAACTCACGCGCAGCCTGGTGCTTATTCCACGAACACTTCTCGAGCACCATCATTATGTGCATTCTCTCGACATCATCTAATGCGTTCGATATCATCTCGGTCAGCTCCGTTCCTTCGACGATGCTCGAAGGGAGGTGGCTTGGCTGCACCCTGCCGCCTGCAGCGCGTGCGACTGCGTGCGATATGCACGACTCAAGCTCATCCAGATTTCCGGGCCAGTCGTACTCACAAAGAATATGCATGGCCTCCTCGGACATCTCGACCGGGGTTTCGCCCTCCGAACAGTGGGTCTTCAGGCGACTTGCGATCATCGACGGCACGGCATCCCTGCAATCCCTTAGCGGAGGAAGGATGATCCTGTTATCCTGAAGCCGGTAATACAGGTCCGGGCGGAAGTCCCACGTATCAACCATGCGGTCCACATCACCCGATGTCCCCACAATCAACCTCAGGTCAGCCGCCATCCACTCACCGCTGCCGGGCCTTTCGAATCCACCCTCTGCAATCAGATGGATCAGCCTAATCTGGACGGACGGGGGCGCGCATTGAGCTTCGCCAATGTAAAGTGTGCCCCCGTCCGCCAATTCCACTTTGCCCTTCACCGTCTTGCAGGCACTCACATCCTTTTCCACCAACAATTCTCCAAAGAGTTCCCGCATAAGCCCGCCTTCCGTGAACGGGCAACACGAAACGGAAATGAAAGGGCCATAGTTACGAAGATGGCTGCTGTGGATAATGCGCGCGACGGTTTCCTTCCCCGTACCATTCTCGCCGTGAACCAAAACAGGCAGGTCATTGCTCACAGCCCGGCCCACAGCAGACAGCAATTCTCCAGAATGCGTTCCTTTGCCTGAGATCGAAAGCAGCTCTTCCTCGAGCGTTTTCCTCTTCCGGAGTAGCGCATTCTCCGCAGCAAGTCCTTTGTTGTCGAAAACGAGTTTCAGAATAAGGCTGAGCTCCCGGTGCGAAAAAGGCTTCACAAGATTCTCGCACCTCAGATTCCCCGTATCATCGCGATCATCGCCGAAATCCGACATCAGAATGATGGTAACGTCCCGCACCATCTTCCTGATCTTCTCAATCAAATCGACGCCGTAACCCAGCATCAGATCTCTTGCCAGCAAGACGACATCGATGTTCCCCTGGCTGCATATCTCCAGAACCCGCTTGTTCTCACTCGCAGCAAATACTGTGTAGTTGATTGAACTAAGGAATTGACGCAGGTCGGAAAGCAGAGCCGCGTCCGTGTCCGCTACGAGTATCTTCCCCTTCGACATTCGCTCGAAAGCCTCTCGTTCATACTATTGCCAGAGAAATCTCACGCCCTCCTGAGCAAGTAGAGTGCCACAAAGCCATTTTGCTCATGGATTGGCAGGATCTCGTGGAGATAACGGGAGATACGATTTTCGGAATCCGGATCGGTCAGCATTTCTCGAAGGAAACATTTTCCGAATCGTCCCCCTGCTGTAGAAAAAAAAGACACATCTCGGACGGTCAGGGAACTGGCTGGTGCGGCTCGACTGGCGAACGGACGTCGAGGAATCGAACGGACCACGCGACCCCGACGCCAACGTGCACCGACGCCAGTGAGCAAAGCGGGAAGAATCGAGATGAGGAAACTCAGGACAAAACAGCCGAACGGGAAAACGAGCCCCGACGAGACATGGCCGATTTCAATCTAATTTCTGCACGTCAGTGACGTCAATCTCGACGGCGACGGATTGGTTCACGATATCGATCGTAACTATGAGTCGGTTTTTGTTCGGTTCCAGACGGACGAGTTCGCCAACCGCCCCCATGAACGGACCGGAGACGACCTCGACCTTCTCGCCAACCTGTAGATCGGTGAAGGGAGTGATCTCAGCCTTCGACGCCAGGAGGATCTTGAGCGAGTCTATTTGCTCGTCGGGAATTGGACACGGTATGTTTTCCGACCCTATCTTGTGCTTGAGTACTTTTACGACGCCGGGCGTCTTGAGGACGTCGAGTTGCAGGTCAGACGTGAGCCGATCGTGGATGAAAAGATACCCCGGGATGAGCACTTTCGGGTAAAACTTCCTGCGGTCCCTGCGGCGGCTCTGCACTTCCACAAGAGGAAGAAAGGATTCCGCCACCTTGCCCCGTAGCATGTCGTTGACTTTCTTCTCGTGCCTGCTCCGGGTATGGACTGCATACCAATGAAGCTCTTTGGTTGTATCATTCATGTCAACTAATCACGTTTTTGTCGGTTTTCCCTTTCCCGATGAAGAAACACAATTCGTTCAAATACGACGGTCGAAAAATGAACGTTCGATAAACATGCGTTCAAATCCCGCCACTTCACTCTAAACCCCGGTAATATACGCAAATAGCCCACTCGGTTCAAATCCATTTCAGCAGACATCATAATCGATATCGCACGAAACGATTGGACATTGATATCTATCCAAGCTATTCATTCTATATCTCACCAATGGCTGTGCGTTTGACCCAGCCCCGGCCGGCAGCGTTGGTCCTTATCTCGTACCAGTCGCGCCACTCGGAGAGGATGTTGACGACCATGCCTTCCTGGAGGGTGAAGGCGATCTGGCCCTGATCGTCGTGCTCGTACATGGCTGGGACGCCGGACTCGAGGGCTACGCCCTCGCGAGTGGTGGTGTCGAGCCATGCCTTAGTACCGGTGAAACTCAGCCCCAGGACGAAGATGATTCCCAAAATCAACGCGAGGTAGACGAAGAACTTGCGCTTTGATCCAAAGAATATCAGCAGGATGATGCCAATGCAGAACCGCCAATAGTTGGCGACGGAAAAGATGGTCCAGCCGTAGATGGAATAGAAGCCAATGATACGAAAGGAGTATCTGCGGAAGAGGCCGTTTTCTCGTTCAGGGAGCGAGTTGTCGAGGTTGAGCTTCTTCTCGACATAACTGATGTTGCGGCGTACATGTCTATCTCCCGGCTTCAACTTCCGGGCCTTCATGTAGTACTGCAAAGCCCGCCCGGGTTGGCTGAGTGCGTAGTACGCACTGCCGATGTTATAGTAGAGATTGCACGATTCGATCCCATATCGTTCGCGGAGCTCCTGGTACTGCCGGATTGCCTCGTTGAGATGTCCCGATTCCTGCAAACTCGCGGCCTGTGAGAACTCCTTCCTGTACTCGGGATGAACTCGTCGGCCGATGAAGTAGAACGACAGAGTCATCCCTGCAGCCATAAGATTGGCGATGATTAGGCCGACGATACTAAGCCTGATCTTCATCAATTTCCCCTGTCATCCACACCGTTCGATGATTGTATATCTGAGAAGCTCTTTGTCAAAGAGGAGATGTCAGAGAGTTTCAGAGAGGGATTCCCTTCGCTCGTCGTTCCGTCACTCATTTCACAGGTTTCATTTTCGGCCGGATTGCAGTGATTCGCCAGGTCCTTCGGAGATTGCGTTTCATTTGAAGATATCCTTTTCAGGTTGGAGTAAAATGACTTGGGAAAGGCCGCCGTGAGAAGTCGAGAGGAGTCGTGTGAAAGGTGCGAACGAGCGGATTTCCGATAGGAGTCGAGCGCAGGATTGGCGAGCGATTCTGCATATATGCAGAGTTTGAGCAGAAAATCGCAGAAAAAAGCAGAATTGACAAGGTACCGCGGCATGTGTAAGTGGTTATTGACAAGGGGCTTGCGTAGCGAAGGGTGCAAAGATATCTGCACAAACGCCGATTTTTCGTCTGCTATTAAAAGCATAAACCGTGCCAAGTTGCCGATTTTTCTCGCCATCCCGTAATATTTTTCCATAGTAGTTATTCCATTGTAGTAGGCCTTATAGCATAATGTGGTATAATTGTCAAGCAATAAATAGCCGTTGGGAATCCTGGTGCGAGAGCTCATGGGAGAAGAGCAAGTGATACAGGATGAGGGGAAGATGTCAGATGATGGATTCGAGGTATCGATGACGTCCGGTGTCTTATTCATGTTGCCTGAATGGGGTCACGCGTATCTGCTTACGTGGAGAACCATCTGGAGATGAACTGACAAGGACGAGGATCGCGAGGAGATACTTGCCACTCTAACGCCAGGGATCAGGCGGGCGGCCCTGCCGCGTCATCTGCATTCGGCGGTTCGGCACACGCTTGGCTCAAGTATTCCTCTCTTGTGCGTACCAGATCGTAGGACCATTGGGCTTTGCCTCCCGGGGGCTCTTCGATTCGCGCATCCTCGAAGTAACCGGCCTTTTCGAATGCGCGGCGACTTCTGAGATTGTAGTCGGACACCAGTCCGAAGAGCATATCAGCGCCTTCCTCCTCGAATCCAAACCGGGTCAGGGTCCTGATGGCATCCGTCCCGTACCCGCGTCCCCACTGATCCTTCTCCCCGATCACCAGATCGACCCTGCGGCAGTCCCTGCCCGGGTATTTTGAGAGAATTCTGTCGATGTTCATCTCCTGGAGCCAGCACTCGCCGATGGGGCGGCCGTCCACCTCGATTATGAAACAGAAAGCGGTCTGCGACACGCCGCGATAGATCGCCTGAACCTCCTCCAGAGAGTATAACCCCACGTCATCACCTTCAGAGAACCACAGCACCTCGGGGTCGCTGTTCCACTTGGCCAAAAGGTCCCAATCCCTTTCGGTCATAGGGCGAAGAGTGACCACGGCCCCGCCCAGGGCAATGCTATGCTCTCGGAGTCTCAATGTGCCCTCGCTCTCCGCGCCGAACAAGAAGGATGAGTTGACTGGCGCGTCCGGGGTTGTTCCGCTCTATGGTATTGTCAGACGATATCTTGATAGTTGCCAAGATAGAGTGATTACTCAGAATGATATACCTCGTCCATTGCGATATCCCGTCTTCTTCGAAGTCAGACATCTTCTTATGATCGGTATCAAGGTCACGAGAAGAAGAACAGAGATTGTAATCCCACATTTGACGAACTTGCGGCCCACCTCTTCGTTCGGCGGATCGAGATTGTAAGCTTTGGATGCCGCGATAAAACAGAGCCCTGCTAATACTGCAAGCAGCAGCCAAATGAAGCCGATGATGCATCCGATAGGTGTTGTCTTGGTGTAGTGGCGTCCCAGGCGCAACATCATCTCTCCAATTGGCGGAGCCGGCGAATCACCCGCAATGTCCGAGTAGCACTGGTCTCGTCAGCTCGATCCGCTTGCTGGTTTCTTTCCATTTTATTCCTCCGGCGATCCCAATCAAGGCAAAGAAAGGGATTCTGTTCGCTCTTGACTGATATCTAAGTGCCAAGCCGTATGCAATTGGTGTCGCCGAGTTCGATATTGAGGTTTTCGCAGACGGTCTTCCACCTTTCTTCCATATCCGGAGCGTGGAGGAAGGGAACGTAGCCGAGCTTGAGATATACGCTGATGGCCGGAAGTCTGAAGTCATCGGTTTTGAGGTAGATGTCCGAGTAGCCTGCGTCGAGGAAGCATTTGGTTGCAGCCGCACAGACTATGAAACCGAGTCCCTTACCCCTGTGTTCGGGATCAGCAGCTACCCAGCCGAGTTCTCCTCCAGATGGGTGGTGTGTGTCCGGGTTATGAAGTGCGACAGCAGGTGCCACAATCGTGTTGGTCTCATCATGGACGACAAAGAAAAGACCGTCCGGCAGACAGCGGTTTAAGACCTGGTCCAGATTCTCTCTGTTCCATTCAGAGAACCCGGCACGCTCCATTACACGAAGATACCCATCCTCGTCCCCCTCCCTGTAGGTCCTCAACGTGTATCCTTCAGGGAGAGTCCACGACGGGGGAGAAGCTAATTTCTCCTTCGGCCAAACCATCTGAAGCTGCATGACGTACACCGTTCAACAATGCATATGTTGGGCGAAAATGGCAGTTTCAAGGGGGTAAAGCCAAGTTGCACTTTCAGCCCTGAATCTCGCGCTCTGCTGGTTCTGGTTCCAGCGCTTCCGTTGCTGTGTCAATCCCGATTGCCAAGGTCGGTGATAGTGAACAGTCGGAGGACATACTCCCGGTCATTCAATAAGCACGACGCCGTAATAGTTGCCGTTGCAGGTTTGGGTGTTCAAGACTTCTATCGGGAAACCATTGGCCCGGACAGTGCTGAACACATCTATTCCACAGGCCTCCATTGACGGCCGTGCCCTCTCGGGATACTTGCAGAATTTCGGGCATTTTTCACAGAGATCACACGGACCGGCGCCCATTGCGAACGCCTTGTGATATCCATCGAGGAAGATCTCTCTCTCCAATGTGGAGACAATATCAGATACGTCGGCATGCTCGTCCCCGTGGACCAAGAGGCCATATTCATAATGAGTGAGCATTCGCCTCGTCTGTTCCGGTGCGGGCGAGTAAGGTGGGCAGGTCAGTGTCCTGCCATAGCCATCGCATCCAAATTGACATTTCAATCTTACCCATTCACCGGTGACTATGCTGTTGGCGGGGATGATTCTTACGTTTTTTGCCCTCAGTTTTGTTGCCTTCCTTATATACTTCGCGTACTTTCTCATGTCTTATCTCTCAGACCATTAGATTATGCGCCTGAGAATGGAGCTCTGCAAGTGAGTTTCTAAGCCCCGGATGGGAAGTGGAAGGGACATGGTGAATCCCTGGTTGTGGGGTTGAGGTGTTTGGGGAGGGTTTGGAGAGGTGAGGTGAGGAAGTGCCCAACGAGCTGCTCAGACCTCTTCCCCTTCCCAAGGAGTCCACCATCTCGGGACTTATCCCTACACCCAACTGTCCCAAAAAAAAGCTTGACTTCGGTATACGACTTGCTGTACAAATATGAAGATACTTGGAGAAGAATAGTTATGACGAACAATCTTCAGCTCCTAATAATCGTAGTATTGTTGGGCTTGCTCCTTGTGGGCGTGCCCAAGGGGTTGAGGATTGTCCCTGTTCTTCTCAGGTAACCTCGAACGAAAAAGGACAAACTCAACCCGCTACCGAAAGGTCAGTGGGTTTCTTGCTTTAGCGGTCCTTCTAATGATTTGAAATAGCTAAACGTTTGTACTAAATTAGGCGAATTCTCAGATGATCGCGAAAGAAAGACACGATTCGATTATCGAAATCGGGATCGTTCCCCGGACCTCAGCACGGAGAATGACATGAGAAGCGATGTTGTAAAGAAAGGCCTTGAGCGTGCTCCGCACAGGGCGCTCTTCATGGCAACGGGAGTCGCACGCGAGGATTTCGAGAAGCCGTTCGTCGGCGTCGTCAGCAGTGCGACAGACATAATACCCGGTCACGTGGATATGATGAAGCTCGAACGCGCCATCGAGAACGGTGTTTACGCAGCAGGCGGTCGCCCGTTTATCTTCCGGGTACCCGGCATATGCGATGGTATTGCAATGGGCCATACCGGCATGAAGTTCTCCCTGCCAAGCAGAGAACTTATCGCCGACATGATAGAGACGATCGTCGAGGCTTACCAGTTCGACGGCCTCGTCCTCCTGACAAACTGTGACAAGATAACACCGGGAATGCTGATGGCCCTGGGACGGCTTGACCTTCCCGGAATAGTCGTAACCGGAGGTGCGATGCTCACAGGCCGATATCGGCAGAGAAAGACATCGCTTGTCAGAGACACGTTCGAGGCCATGGCAAAGGTCAAGGCCGGCCGGATGACCGAAAAGGAATTGTATGAAGTCGAGGAGTGCGCATGTCCCGGCCCGGGCTCGTGTCAGGGCCTTTACACGGCAAATACCATGTCGTGTGTTACCGAGACATTGGGATTGTCGCTGTCAGGTTGCGCGACTGCACTCGCCGTATCTGCAAAGAAAGTGCGCATCGCCCACGCAAGCGGCAAATGCGTGGTAGATCTCATCAAGCGCAATGTGACGGCCCGCTCAATAATGACTCAGGACGCGTTCAGAAACGCTATTAGAATGGACATGGCCCTTGGCGGCTCGACAAACACCGCGCTGCATATCCCGGCAATAGCGCACGAAGTCGGGATCGACCTGCCGCTCGAGGTCTTTGATAAGCTTAGCTCTGATACGCCACATATAACAAATCTGAGACCCGGCGGCGACTATGCGATGGAAGACCTCGACGCTGCCGGAGGAATACCGGCGGCCCTTAAGGTCCTCAAAGAAAAGCTTACCGATTTGCCGACAGTGTCGGGCAGGACCATACATGAGATAGCCGATAATGCAGAGATATACGATGATGATATAATACGCAGTCTTGATAACCCGTACCACAGAGAAGGCGGCATAGCCGTTCTGCGGGGCAACATCGCCACAGACGGCTCCGTTGTCAAGCAAAGTGCTCTGAAGGAATCCATGCGTGAGTTCAAAGGCAAGGCTCGCGTATTCGATTCCGAAGAACTCGCTATGAAGGCGATCATGGGCGGCCTCATAAAGCCCGGCAGTATCATCGTTATAAGATACGAGGGCCCAAAGGGCGGGCCGGGAATGCGGGAGATGCTCTCGCCCACCGCATCAGTCATCGGTATGGGACTCGGCGATTCGGTGGCCCTAATCACCGATGGCAGGTTCTCCGGCGGCACCAGGGGCCCATGCATTGGCCATGTCTCACCCGAGGCCGCCGAAGGCGGAGTAATCGGCGTTATCAAAGACGGCGATGAGATCGAGATAAGCCTCTCAAAACGCGAGCTGAATCTCCTCGTTCCTCGAAATGAGATAGAGAAGCGCAAGAAACAGTGGAAGCGGCCGGAACCGCGAGTAAAAACAGGATACCTCTCACGCTATATCAAGCACGTCGGTTCCGCCGCAAGCGGTGCGGTATTTAAGGATTGACCAATGATGAACAGGCACCGAAGTACAGGGGTGATAACAACTAAGGAGAATGAACGATGAAAGGCGCTGAAATCGTCATAGATTGTCTGCTTAAAGAAGGAGTCGAACACATCTTCGGTTATCCGGGCGGTGCCGTGCTCGATATCTTCCACCTGCTCAACAGATCACCTCTCCGCTTTATACTTGTGCGCCACGAACAGGCCGCCGCACACGCCGCCGATGGTTATGCACGCTCGACGGGAAAGGTCGGTGTATGCTTCGCCACATCCGGACCGGGGGCCACAAACCTTGTCACAGGCATAGCCACGGCATACATGGACTCTATCCCGATAGTCGCCATCACGGGCCAGGTCCCCACCGCGATGATAGGCAACGACGCTTTCCAGGAAGCCGACGTAACCGGAATCACGCGCCCAATTACAAAACACAACTACCTTGCCAAAAACGTCGATGATCTCGCCGTTATCATAAAGGAGGCTTTCTACGTCGCCCGTTCCGGAAGGCCGGGACCTGTTGTTGTCGACATCCCCAAGGACGTACAGCAAAAAGAGACAGAGAAAATTTATCCTGAGAAACACTCGCTCCCAGGATACAAACCCAAAACAGAGGGGCATATTAAACAAATACAGAAGGTCGCCGAGGCCATCAAGAAAGCCAAAAAGCCTGTAATATACGCCGGCGGAGGCGTGATTCTCTCAGGTGCCTCGGAAGAACTGCGCGAGTTCGTCAATAAGACCCGCATACCGATAACAACAACCCTGATGGCCCTTGGCGCGTTCCCCGAGACCGATGACCTCTCGCTCAAAATGCTCGGCATGCACGGAACGAAATACGCAAACAAGGCCGTCACGGAAACAGACCTGCTGATCGCAATCGGCGCGCGTTTCGACGACCGCATAACCGGTAAACTCTCAGAGTTCGCCGAGGAGGCCGAGGTTGTCCACATCGATATCGATCCCTCATCAATCAGCAAGAACGTTACAGTCCATATCCCCGTCGTGGGCAATGTCAAGAACGTCCTTGCCCAGCTCAACAAGATCGTCGAAAAAGGCGATTACACCGAGTGGATTGACAAAGTGATGAAATGGAAGAAGGAATTTCCACTCACATACAAGCTTGAGCCCAATGGGGAGGGGGTCAGACCCCAATACGTTGTCGAGCAGATCTACGAGGCCACTAAGGGTAACGCCATAATCTGCACCGAAGTCGGCCAGAACCAGATGTGGGCGGCGCAGTTTTTCAAGTACACCAAACCCAATCACTTCCTGTCGTCGGGCGGACTCGGGACGATGGGATACGGATTCCCCGCAGCCATCGGCGCACAGATAGGCAATCCCGACTCACTTGTCTTCGACATAGCCGGAGACGGCAGCATACAGATGAACATCCAGGAACTCGCAACGGCCGTAAACAACCGCCTGCCCATCAAGATAGCCATTCTCAACAACAGCTACCTGGGTATGGTCCGGCAGTGGCAGAGGCTATTCTATGAGAAAAACTACTCCCACACCTGCCTCAGGTGGAACATGGATTGTCCAAAAGAGTGCAGCGAACCCGGGCCGAAGTGCCCGCCATACGTCCCCGACTTCGTTAAGGTCGCCGAAGCATATGGCGCCGTAGGTATACGGGTGGAAAAAAACGAAGATGTCCCCTCCGCAATAAAGGAGGCGATCAAGACCAGGAAGACAGTCGTGATGGAGTTTGTCTGCACAAAAGAAGAAGATGTATGGCCGATGGTGCCCGCCGGAGCGCCAATTAGCAAGATGCTCGACGAGAAAGACTATACACTCGTCTGATTTTGAAAAGCAGGCTCGGATAAACAAGAATAAGGTGAAACACAATGAAACACATCATATCAGTACTTGTCGAGAACAAATTCGGAGTACTTGCCCGCGTCGCAGGCCTCTTCAGCGGCAGAGGTTTCAACATCGACAGCCTCTCGGTCGCAGAGACCCTTGATTCCACCAAGTCGCGGATGACAATCGTCGTCGAAGGCGATGACAGAATACTCGAACAGATTAATAAACAGCTTAACAAGCTCATCGACGTAATAAAAGTGACCGACTTCGGCGGCGACAACGAAGACTGCGTCGAACGGCAGCTCGTGCTCGTCAAAGTAAGCGTTAACCAGACAACAAGAGCTGAGATAATGCAGATAATCGATATCTTCCGCGCTCGCATAATCAATGTGCACCGCAGCCACCTCACGGTCGAGGTTACCGGCAGCGAAAGCAAAGTCGAAGCGCTCATCAGCCTCCTTCGCGCTTTTGGAATAAAGGAAATCGTAAGAACAGGCAAAGTCGCCATAGCGAGGACGTAAACAAGGCCTAATGAATCATAATATCTCAACAGGGAGGTCATTATCATGGCTAAGATGTACTACGACAAGGACGCCAAAATAGGTGTCCTGAAGAAGAAGACTGTGTCAATTATCGGTTACGGCAGCCAGGGGCACGCGCATGCGCAAAACCTTCGCGATAGCGGCGTAAACGTAGTAGTTGCAGAACTCGAAGGCACGCCGAACTTCAAGAAGGCCGTGAAGGACGGATTCAAACCAGTGACGGCCGACAAGGCGGCCAAGCAGGGCGACGTAATAATGATTCTCGTACCGGACACACTCCAGCCGTCGATCTACGAAAGCTTCATCAAGCCGAACCTCTCGGCCAAAAACGCTCTCGGGTTTGCCCACGGCTTCAACATCCATTTCGGGCAGATAACCCCGCCCGAGAACATCGACGTTTTCATGGTTGCCCCCAAGGGGCCGGGCGCTCTTGTCCGTCAGACATACACCGAAGGGGGCGGTGTTCCGTGTCTTTTCGCCGTCGGTGAGAACTCATCGGGCAAAGCAAGGGACATCTCTCTCGCGTACGCGAAGGCCCTGGGCGCGACACGTGCCGGTGTGATCGAGACCACATTCAAAGAGGAGACCGAAACAGATTTGTTTGGGGAACAGGTAATCCTCTGTGGCGGCGTGACCGCACTCATCACCGCTGCCTTTGACACTCTCGTGGAAGCGGGCTACCAGCCGGAGATCGCGTATTTCGAGGTATGCCATGAGCTCAAGCTCATCGTCGACCTCATCGCCGCCAAGGGCATAACCGGCATGAGATATGCAGTAAGCGATACCGCAAAATACGGTGACGTAACACGGGGCCCAAGGATAATCAACGAGGATACACGTTACGAAATGAGAGACATCCTCGACGAAGTCCAGAGCGGCGAGTTCGCACGCGAATGGATACTCGAATGTCAGGCAAACCGCCCCGTCTTTAACGCCCTTATCAGACAAGGCAAGGAACACCTCATCGAAAAGGTCGGCGGAAGACTCAGAAGAATGATGAAATGGCTGGATGAAAAGAAATAGGAAATAAGGGAGTGGGAGAGGCTGTAATCGGCCCCTCCAACCACCCTGATCGCCAGGAGGAAGACACGATGAAAAAGGAGAAGATACTCATCTTCGATACGACACTCAGAGACGGAGAACAATCTCCCGGAGCAAGCATGAACCTCGAAGGAAAACTCGAGGTCGCTCGTCAGCTTGCCAGACTCGGTGTCGATATCATCGAAGCCGGCTTCCCCGTCTCGTCTCCCGGTGATTTCGAGGCCGTCAAAGCAATCGCGAAAGAAGTGAAAGGACCAATCATCGCCGGACTTGCCAGGTGCACAAAGGCCGATCTCGATGCTGCAGCCCGGGCGGTAAAGAAGGCGGAACGCCCGCGCATACATGTCTTTCTCGCCACGTCCAAAATACACATGAAATACAAGCTTCGTAAGGCCGAGCAGGAGATCATGCGCATGGCCGTCGAAGGCGTCAAGTACGCCAGGAGGTTCATTGACGACGTCGAGTTCTCGCCCGAGGACGCGTCCCGCACAGACCTCGACTTCCTCGCGCAAGTATTCGACGCCGTTGTCGACGCTGGCGCTGGTACAGTCAACATACCTGATACCGTGGGGTACGCCGTGCCGGAAGAATTCGGCGCAGTCATCCGATACCTGCGCGAGAACACCCGCAATGGCGGCAAGGCTGTAATAAGCGTCCATTGCCACAATGACCTGGGACTTGCGGTCGCGAACTCACTCACCGCAATCAAGAATGGCGCCCGCCAGATCGAGTGTACCGTCAACGGCCTCGGCGAACGTGCCGGAAACTGCTCACTCGAGGAACTCGTGATGGCCATTCGTACCAGAAAGGATTACTTCAAAGGATTCACCACCGGCGTAAACACACGGCAGATAATCAACTCGAGCAAGCTCGTCAGCCGAATCACGGGCATGGCCGTCCAGCGAAACAAGGCCATCGTGGGCGAAAACGCGTTCGCACACGAATCCGGTATTCACGTGGATGGCATCATAAAAGAGCGCAGAACCTACGAGATAATGAAACCTTCCGACGTAGGGCTGCAGGAGAGCAAGCTTGTCCTCGGCAAACACTCCGGCAGGGCCGGCTTTAATGCGCAGCTCAAAAAGCTCGGATACAGCCTTCGCCCAAAGGACCTCGACAAGGCATATACACGCTTCAAGCTGCTTGCGGACAAGAAAAAGAACATCTACGACGAAGACATCGCCGCTCTCGTCGAGGATGAGCTCACAAAAGTTCCGGCAACATATCAGCTCGACTACATAAACATCACAAGTGGAAACACCACCGTTCCCACCGCAACTGTCAGGCTGAAAAAAGGCAGGGAAATCCTCCAGGATGCCTCGTGCGGCGATGGTCCCATCGACGCCGCGTACAATAGCATTGATCGCATCGTCAAGCTCAACTGCAGGCTTACAGACTACTCGCTCCGCGCGATCACCGGCGGGAAGGACGCAATGGGCGAGGTGTATATCAAGCTCAAATCGGGCAAGAACGAGGTATCGGCAAAAGGCGCCAGCACCGACGTCATAGAAGCGAGCGTCAAAGCCTACATAAACGCGATCAATAAACTCCTCTTCCTCGCTAAGAAATAAACCACATATCTCGCAGCGAGTTTTAGGTTGTTATGCCCCGGTACATGTGATACAAAAAACGCGTAACCAATTAGGAACCAATTCAAATGCTCGATAACCTGAAGCTCCTCTCGCTGCAGATGGCCCTCTTCGCCAGGCAGGTAAACCTGCGCGATTCCCTCTCAATTGCACAAGGAATCAACAGCGCATCGGGAAACGCCTTCGACGGCTCTCCAACCGTCCTCCCGCTGCAGGAGAGGACACCGCCCAACGTGCCCCTCATAATCCTCAAGAGCATGGACGAGAAATACTCGTGCAATGTCTCGCGCATCCGCATAGATTTCCGTTTCAGCGTACAGAAGGATCCCCCCACCGACATACGGGACATATGGGGGAGATACTATGACATCGCCCGCCAGATCGCCGAGTATTTCTGTAAGAAAAACCCCACCCCCATATCACGTCTTGGTTTTGTGGCGCAGTTCTTCGTCAAACTCAGCGCCAGCGCAAACCAGCACATCATCACCAAGTACCTTCAGCCCGGAATAGCTGAGGACACGTGGGATATCAACGTGAACTTCCTCAACCGTTTCAGAATGGAGACGCAGGAAGTAAACCGATGGATGAAAATCCGGCCCATTCGCAACCGTAAGAACCCCGACGATGATACCGCAATGATCGTCGAGATCGACATAAACACCCTTCAAGAACATCAAACCGAATTTTCACAGGAAGAAATCGACGCCTTCTACGAAGACGCCTACCTCCACATAATCAACCAGGACATCAACAAAATCATCCTCGAATAGAAAAGCGAATTCCACACTACTGGAATAATGCCGAGTATTGTCGGACTAAAATATGATCTGCAATTCGGATGGCATATAACGTTCAACATATCGCTTCCACGATTACTTCTTCTCGCCCTTCTGTTGATCATTGTCTTTGGACTCATCTGGTGGCTTTTGCACGGACTGAAGTGAATAACACGATTGAAGGCCTTATGCCGGCAACATCACCTCTGGATTTGCTGAATCATAACCTCTTGAGGATAGACTCTGACCCCCTGCATCTCGCTGCAAGCCCCACACGGCAAAAGGAATTGCCGGCTTCAATCCGCCGATGCCACAGGCTCAAGTGTCAACGGATCGAAGTTCAAAATCATGGGGAATGAATCCGCGCTTATCGCCAGATTCTCTATCACGTCGCTGCCGGGACGCTGGAATGATATGTCGAAAACATCTCCGCTTTCGGATACGGTGATGTTCATGATGTCCGACCCGATAATCCCGTAATCGGGAATAATCAGACTTATGCTTTTCGGGCCGCGGTTATACCTGAATATCCCGTACGAGCTTCCAATGTAGATGTAATCCCTCGTAAACGCTGCCGTGGTGGCTTCCACAATACGCCCGAGCTTCTGTCGCAGAGAGAGCAACAGTTTCAGGATAACATCATATTCTTCGGCTTCAGGATCCTCCGGCATCGCAAAACGCCGCTTGGCGACGGTCCACATCCTGCCCGTAAATGGGTCCTCCTCTCTCCACAGTCTCTTCGGCGGCTTCACGAGAAGGTCTCTGAGATTCCACCTCCACTTCACGA
>SDBU01003728.1_pt1 | contig 19218 bp, 31 predicted proteins | sample 2277071 | NCBI WGS metagenome assembly SDBU01 (sample SAMN10397929, study PRJNA504765) | marine sediment metagenome | isolation source: marine sediment core GS08_GC12, 126 cmbsf | place: Arctic Ocean: Gakkel Ridge, Loki's castle | collected 2008 | reverse complement strand
GTATTGATCTACCAAGACCGGCCCCCTTTCCGCACCGCCATTCCATTCAGCATGTTTGTCATTGCCAAGACACAGCTTCTTGGTCAGACTAAGATACTGGTCGAGGTTTGTATCCTCGGTCGGATTATATCGCGTCATCAGGATTAGGTCGAGTCCTGCATCCCGCACCGCCTTGGCAATTTCCTCGGCCTTCTTGTCCACAGTTGATAAATCAAACAACAAGCCAGTCGCACCTTGAGCAACCAGTCCCGCTACGAATTCCTCTACCGTATACCAGAGGAAATACGGGTTCAGGTAAGGCTGACTTATCATGCCGTAACACCGCATCACACCCACTCCTCAGCCGTATGATAATGTCGAACGCGGACTCCACAATGAGCAACAAGGCGCTTACCGCGATCACGCACATAACGCCACAATCCAAAGTCTTGACCTATCCAGTTTTTGGAGTGCCCGACCGGATAATCAAACCCGTCAAGAATATCTGCGCGGATCAAGACGAACCCGACGCCAGCGCCACCGATGTCTACGCAACCGTCGCTCGGCATCTCCAACGTATCGCCCGGCCATTTCGTAATCTCCCGCAACGTTGTTCCACCATTTTCGCGGTTGAACCATTCAAGCACAAGCGGTCTGTTCCTGTCGACCAATGGGCGTGAATTGTAGATGCCTGTCACGGCATCGACATCCTCCGTCAATCCCTCATATAGTCGGCGCGCAGCGTTTGGTGCTTCCGGCAAGTGGTCGTCTTCGATGGAAAGGATGAAGTCGGTATTGAACATCTTGCCAGCGCGGTTCCACATCTGGCTCATTCGGACTGGCATGACGTTTATACGGCTATCTGTATCGTAATATGCGACGGATGTATCGTCTCTCTCATATATCGTGTTGCGGGCCGGACTGTCGCGCAAATAACCCTTGAGCATATCGGCAGTCTTTTGGCTCCCGCTGTTGTCGTAAAAGAACAGAGTTGTTTTGTCCCAGTCAAGACCCAAGCCTTCGATCATGTCAAAATACCGCGCTCCACGAACGGGTCTGCCGGGGCCGAATGGGGTGAAAAGCGTTACCGTCTGGCGTCTCATCATTTCCTGATACCACGGTGTCCGGTGGTAGTACGAGGCGGTCACGCTGCGACTGTGCTTGCGATGTACCGCAGTTACCTCAGGCATATGCTTATACGCCCAACCCCGTCCATTTATACGGATCCACAACTCCCAATCCTGAAAGACCGGGAGGTCTCCCCAGCCACCGGCCTCCAGAAACGCCTTACGTCGCACGAGTGGCATGAAGATTGGAAAGTTCTCGCGCAGCAATCTTCCGCGCGACAGGTTCTCGTAATGGGTGTCATCGGTAGTCTCGTCAGAGAGACCAAACGCCGCATACCGTCCGAACGTCAGGCCAGTCCGATGATCGCTCATTCCGTCGTGCAGACTCTTGACATATCCCTCTGGCATAACGTCATCGGCGTCCATGAAGATGATGAACGGCTCCTTGGTCATCAGAGCGCCCCGATTCCGACACACGCAAATGTTCCGATCCTGCGGGCCGACAACAGCGACGGTAATGTCACGATCACGCGCCACCCTCACCGAATCATCCGTACTTGCATTATCAACATAGATGATTTCAGCGGGTTGCGGGTTCTGCGCAAGTACACTTTCAATGGCATCTTTGAGGAACGAGCCATAGTTGCGACCCACAATAACAACGGCGACGGGGATGGTTGGAACCTTGTAGCCAGACATCCTCCGACCGAAAGCCATGACACCATCAAGACCAAAGGTATCCATTATCGCAACCCCTCCGATGCCAGTATCGCCTTGATTGCATCGTAAGGCACGTCCTTGATCTTCGGAGTCGTCGCATGTCGATTCATCTTAGCGTAGTCTGTTATGACCAACTCGTCACCAAGAGTCTCGTGCAAGTCGCATCCGGGGTACGGTGTAAGGAAGGATGGAGAATAGAAGTCAACGTGCTGTTGGATAAGTTTCACCGTCTCCAGTGTCTCTGACGCCGTTTCGCCGGGGATCCCGTGAATGATATTCCCGACAACCTTGATCCCAAGACCACGAAGAATCTTGCAAGCCTCCACGTTCTGCTCAACGGTAGTGTTCTTCCCAAGGAAATCGAGATGCCTCTGGCATCCGGACTCCAGCCCTACGTTGACTGTATCGAGGCCGATCTTCTTCAACGCACTGAACATCGCGGGGTTGTCCGCAATCGCATCGGCCCGGCTCGCCACATTGAATGGGATGCCCTCGCAGACATAAGGATAAGAGTCGAGGAACTCAGCCACCCACAATTTGCGCAAGGTGAACAAGTCGTCGATGAACTCGATATACGCAGGTTGGTAGCGGCGCAGCATATCCTTGAGTTCGAGCATCACATGGCTGACAGAACGCAGACGTGGACTCTTCCCAAAAAGGGTCTCTGAGACAGGCGCACAAAACGTACACTTGAATGGACACCCGCGCCCGACCATCATGGTCACGTAGGGGTACTTGCTGTTCCACGCTGCCCCGTGCATGAGTTCGCCCCCCTTGTAGTCGACAAGTTCCCTGTTGATTGGAAGGAGGGCATCCAAATCGGGGGGGATGCCTTTGACGAGCCGCTTGTACCCGACGAAGAGATCGTCAACCATCATCTGCAACGTCCACTCGGCCTCACCGGTCACGACAAAGTCAACATAGCGCGACTCCAGCGCATCGTCTGGGCGAATAGTCGCATGAACCCCACCCATAACAGTTGTGATTTCTGACGCGACGCTCTTGATTCGTTCAAACAGTTCAAGCGCCACTGGGAAATCAACCGTCATCGGCCCTACACCGACAAATATTGGTTGGTGATCGAGGATTGCACGAATGGCCTCGCTCCAGTTACGATGCTGGCGCAAATCGACAATGGCGATCTCATGGCCAGCGCGTTGCAACTCGGTGGCAATAGACAGCAGACCATGGGGCAGGCTATTATTCCGCCTGCCCTCACGATCATAGCGATTCCATCCTTGCATGGAAACGTTGGGAACTACCAGAACACCCTTCATCGTATCTCCCTTCTCTATTGTACGACTCAGAATGTCCTGTTACGGGCCGACTAATCCTTCGGCCTTGAACTGGAAAGCACCGATATCATCGCCATTCGCTGCTTCTGTTCGTGCGCCTGATCCGGTTCCAGATTCCCTCCATGCCTTGAACTTCCCTGTGGTGGGATCGAAGCCAACGTTGTATCCGTTGTCAGTGACGGCCTCTGTCGTGACGTAACACTTGTATGTCGCGCCTCCGACGGTGTACGCCTTGAAGTGCTTCGTGATGTCCGTCTCTTCGGAGGTCGTCGCGTGGTACTCGGTGATATCGACGGTTCCGACAACGAACCCCCAATTCGTCCCTCTAATGCGCAAAGCATGAGGCATCGCCAACTGTACGGATGAAGTATAAGCCATAACTTGTTCCTCTCAGAAAGAGGCTTGTGGGTGGGAGCAATGGTCTCCCACCCTTGGGCCATGTTAGGCGAGCGCCAAGTCCACAAGCGCGTACTCAGCGGCAGTAGCGATATACTGCACACGACCGACATTTACGCTTGTCTGGTCGTCACGAAGGCCAACGGCTCCAGCGACTTCAACGGAGTCCTGCGGGGCGCAGTTCTCGCCGATCACGAGCGTTTCGCCCGTATCACAGAGAACAGCAGCCGGGCCTTTAACTTGAAGCCAGAAGTAATAACTGGCGGTCACGGTTCTCAGCGGTACTCCAATCGGAGCGGCTGGCACAGCACCCGTCGGCATGACAATAACGCTGTCATACTTGTTCTTGACGAGCGTGACTTCCGTGGAAGTGTCCACGGCAATCGAGAGCCCGTCATAGAGTTCAATGGCCAACGTTGCGGTTGAGTCTGCGGCTGGATGACTCTTGATGCGCTCTGCAATCCCAAAACCAGTCGCCTTGTTCAGACAGGCGTACCCGTCCTTATACTGATTTTGAGTAGCAAGAGTCGAACCGAGCGTCGGCGTGATGGTTCTCGCGCCAATGGCAGCAGCCACTGACAGGGTTCTGTTCTGATGGTCTCCGACGGATGCGGCGGACACACACATATCGCCTGCGCCAAGTTCAACCGCAGCGTTCTTGCACCATCTGAACCACCTGTCGCCGATCACCAACGTCTCACCAAGACGGTGATGCCCGCCATACTGGCTTTCGTCCTTGATGCCGATTCCGGGCTTGGTGATAAAGCCGGGGCCGGTCATCTTGGTTCCTTCTCCCATCGTACTATCCTCACTTCCCTATGGTCAGGGCACATCCGCACTTTGTCGAGCGCGGGGTCGTAAACCGGGCGTCCCGCCACTATGGCGGAACCACCCCCGGCTCACGTCCAATGCTACCTTGCGATGTCGAACAGAACGCCGTTTGCCTTGGGGTTTGTGCAAAGCAACTGACCCCTCAAGCGGCATTGAGCGACCTGATCGAGTTGGTCAGGAATTTCCTTCCACTTCGTCCAACTGAAATGGCGTTGGGGATGGACAGACCATTCCCACGATTTTGAAGTGAGGAAGTACATTGCATCTGCGGGCGCAAAGTGATCCAAGACCAGCGGGATACCACGCCATGCGAGTTTACCGAACTCGGCATCGCCCATCCTGCGATCCTGAATCTGCTTCTGACCCAACGCAACATCGTCATAGATGCTGTGTGCGGTCGTTCCCGAAATGATGTAATCCACTCTTCCCCACCTGTTGATATACGTGTCCACGAGTTCACGCATCTGCTGCAACAGGTAGGTATTCGCTGACCCGTCTGCATCCGAGTCTTTGTACTGGTTTCGCCAGTCGGACTCGTTTGCACGATCAATGCCGGCCACCGTCCCGGTTGTCGGAGCATCGGCGACATAATGCAACAGGCTTGCCAGTTCGTTCGCGGCTGGCGTGGTGGCGTACAACTGCGTCTGGATCTCTTCGCGTAATGCCTCGTAGGAGTTCATGATGTTCTCCTGAACGAGACTAAAGATCTGCGACTCGCCTCGCACAACAACCTCGTCCTCGTCGTACCGGGTCAGCGGGATGCCAACATTCTTGACATCATACTTGGCCACGGTAACACCATCGAGGTCAACGTTAGAGAACACATGCCCACGGCCATAAGCCTGAGCAGCGGTGTTCTTGCGCAATCGGATCGGACGCCCAATCCATCGGCCACCGGCTTCACTTACTCGACGGTTCTTGTCGAGCCAGAAAAGCCATGGCATCTTGGAATATTGGGTATCCGTGACCTTCTTTCCCATACGCTGAAATGCGGCTGCGTACAGCGTATTGAAAGTCTCGGTCAGGGTCGGAAAAGCCATTTGACTTCACTCGCTTTCAATTGAAATGCGGCTTTGCGGGCATACGATTATACTCCTCTTGCAGACACTCCATCAGGGATCCCGGCTCCCGCGTTTTGCCCGAAGCCGAACTCCCCGGTTTCTCGGAGTCTGCTGCTCCCGCTTCCTGCGATTCTTGCGCGGCATTCGTCGCCGCCTTCTGCTCGATCTTCGTCAAACCTTCCGGCCCGTATTTCGAGAGCTTCCACAAGACGTAAACCTGATCTCCTTCGAGGGTCGGGTGTTGTCTTGCCAACTTCCAGATATCCTCTTCGTTCTCTTTCCAATCGTCATATTTGCCACGGAACTCGACATTGATGTTGTCGCGTGCGCTCCTATGACGTTGCGTTTCCGATGTCGCCACCATTTGTGCCAGCATCTTCTCCATCCGACCCATGCGTTGACCCATCGGAGATTCTTCGTCTTCGGCTTCATCTTCACCAGCAGTCGAGACCGCTTCCTTCGTCTCTCCCATAACCTGTTCGTAAAGCTTCATGATCTCCTGTTCTTCTGTGGGAGGAGGATCATCGTCTTTGCCAAGCTGGGCTTGAAGCGTCTCAAGTTGCTCCGCCATGGCATCGAAGGATGCCTTTGTGACATATTCGGGCGATTCGTCTGAATTCGTCTCAGGGGTTCCTTCCTGTCCCTGAGCGTCGGCGTTTTCTTCCGGTGACATAATTAGTCTCCTGCGGAAAATTTGGGCAGAACAGCGCCTCCACGATGCTCAAGGGATTCTTTGGCCTGCCATTGTTGCTGGCGTGTCGCCATCTGTTGAAGTTCACCGCGCAATACGAGACGCAGTTGGTTTACATTGCCCATCGTCCATGGGCCTTCGAGTTCAACTTCCCACCCATGCGGCCCCATGTGAGCCTCAAGGGTCAGGCGACTGTCCATAGCGGCCATCGCGTCTGAAACGCGAAGTCCTTGTTCCTGCATTTGGTGAAACGTTTTCTGTTGCGTCGAAACAATGCCGACGATCTGCTTCATCTGCTCCTGCATCGCGGCCATCTGCTGCGCCACAAGATCTGCTGGGCTAAGTTCCGGCACATGACCCTCCATCATCTTTTCGATGGGGATTTCGGCGGCTGATACTCTTTCCGGGTCAGACTTCTTCCCCGGCAATGTTCGTCCCTTATATTGCTCTTCGGCCATCGTCCTACTCCTCCTGACAATTATCCCATAAAGCTGCTTCCTGATTGACCACTTCCGCTCTACTCTTGAGTCCACCGTCAGGAACCGCCCTGTCCGATGGATTATTCTCCTGTCCATATCCTACCGAATACTTCCCACGTTTTCTACACTCCTCAAAAAGTTGTGCCTTGGATCTAACGAAAACTTTCTCATCCGAGTTCACCCAATACCAGTCCGGCTTCCAGATCACAGCACTACCCGACCCTCCGGAGAGTAGCGAAATCATTGCTGCTTCACAGAGCGGGCACTTCTGCTTGGTACGTTCCGCCATAAGAACGAAACGTTCGAGTAAGTGCTTGCATTTCGTGCATTCGAAATCATAGGTGGGCATTATTTGGGCGCACTTTCCTTCTTGGCAACCTTGGCGATTTCTGCCTTGTGCTTCGCCGCCTCTTCTTCGCGTTTCATCTTCGCATCATGTTCTTGCTGTTTGAGCATCAATTCCTGTTGTGCTGCCACTTCTTTATGCCGCATCTCCTGTTCTGCCGCCTGCTGCTTCTGCTGCATGTCTTGCTGTGCTGCGGCCTGTTTTAGCTGCATCTCCTGTTGCGCTGCCTGCATCTCTTGCTGTGCAGCCTGTTGTGCCGCCTGTTCTTCCGGTGATGGCCCCTGTCCCTGCTGTTGTGGCGGCTTCACGAGACGGTTTGCGTTTGCCCCTTGGAATTTGTCGATGAGCCACTTCCGTAACTCGACTTCGTTGATGAAGGGGTCTTTCGCAAGCATCTGATATAGAGCCAGAGCTTCCTGCCGTCTCCGTTCACCTGTCATCGGAAGGGCGTCGTCAGACTCGATTTTGTAATCATACTCGCCCTTGAGTTGAGTGCCGGTGTATTTCACCCACTGGGATCCTTGCTCGCCGGCAATCTTGATGACCTTCGGGACTGACCACCACTGGAAGATCATCTGGTTGATTTTGCGGACACACAACGCTTGCACATCGGTAAGGATGTCGCGCCGTTCGTCCACACGGATCGCGGCCCCTTGCTGAACAATCTGCGCTTCGGTGGCCGTGCCGCGACCAGCGCCACCCTGAGCGCCACGATTCCACTCACCCATCTGATTGCGGCCAAACCCAATGATCTCGCGCATGTCAGAACGTAACTGATCGGCCCGCTGCGCGAGATCTGGCGGCATGAATCCTTGAGCTTGGAATATCTGGTCGCCAATCGGTCGTGCCTCTTCGAGACCTGAAACCTCGACAACAGCCACGGGGACATTGGATAAATACTGCGCCTTCTCCGTCGCAGTCAGAAGCGCGGGCTTCGTAAAGATACGACGACTGTTGTGTTTCAGATACTCTTGTTGCAAATAGGTCACAGTGTTGAGTTCGTCTTGAAGCGGTTGGAGTTGTCGCGCGTCCGGTATGCCCCAGAATGTTTTCGGGTTGCGGTTGAAGGAGACTGCGATTACAGGAAGCCCGTCTATCTGTAACAGGTCTTTGTCATGTTTGAGGAACTTATCGTGATTTCGAGCACCTACCTGAATTGTCTGATCTTTCTTGTCGTGCAACTCCCAGAGTTCAACCCATTCATCCCGTCGTGGCTCCTGCCCGCTTTCAATCCCCTCTACCTGCTCAGTCGAAGGCATCCTCTCGGCGACACGGCGTTCGGAGGCTCGGTCAAAATACTCCTCATCCCATCCGGGTTTGAGATCATCGGTGTTACTGTACTTCGCGTCATCTTTGACATCAGCCACTTTCCTGAACACCCTGAACGCGCACCACTGTGCGTCCTCAACGCAAGTCGCGCCCGGTTCGAGGATGAAGTCCGCCGGATGCCATCGTAAGGCCCACGGCATCCCCGACTGCACCCGGTCATCATACTCGATGAAATTCATGTCGCCCGCAACAGGCTCCTTCTCCCCAAACAAACTCTTTAGAAAACGCTTGGTTCGCTGAGAAGCAGTCTCGTTCCTAAAGTCGGCCACACCCGCCCCGGTTTGTATTTGCCCCACGAGTTGGTCGCTGTCAAAACCATATTCAGAATCATACCCCAACTTCAAAATGCCGATCCCATATAGGAAGTTGTCGTAAATCAGAAGTTTCAACTGCTCTTTGAGCCCAATCTCCTGAATGATCCAGTTGTCGACAGCTTCCACAACAGGCGCCGCTGCCTCGGCCTCTTCCCTGCGCGCGGTCACGCTGACCTGTGGGTTGCGGAAGTACGTCATGGGAATCATCGAACGGCATAGGCTAAAGATATAGTTCACGTATAGATTTGTACCCTGTTTGCCCAGATAATAGTCCTCATAAGTCGTCCAGTCTTCCGTCGCAGCATACTTCTTCTGGGCGGATAACCCGCGCGAGATGCGTTCTCTCCATACGGCCATGTCTTTACCTGGTGGCATCTCAGTTCCTTAGAAACGCGAGCGGATGACCAATAGCATACCGTTGTCTGTCTTCTTCTGCAAGCAAGTCATCGAGGTCGGCGTCCGGAGAATAGAGTTTGTCTCGCACTTTGTCCATGTATTCTCTATCGTAGCGCGGCCTCTGGGACACAATAACCTTACGGTTGCCCTGCGCAAGCACAAGCGCGTCCGTGAGTGCATCCAGCGCATCCCGCTTGCCGGAACGCTTCCGGTCAATCCTGAAATCGCGCATTTCAACTTCGAGTGGCTTCATGCAGTCCAATCGGGCCAGTTTCAACATCCTCTGCTCGACCCACGGTTGGATACCAACAAGGATCCGCTGTTCCTTCTTCATCTCCCCACCACGCGCCATCTTCCGTATCGGAAGCGCCTGATTCTTCTGACGCATGAATATCGGCAGGAACTTGGCCAGAAGCACCTCAGCCGCAATCACAGGAAGCCCCATAGCACGCGGCTTGTAGCGTTTATAGACGTTGAACAGCCGTTCAACCGTCTCCATCGGCTGGAACTTGCCGTACTGCACGTCCAAAACATACCGCGTCTGCTCCTCATCCACCCCAATCGTCACAATCGCGGTGTTATCAGCCTTTTCCTTGTTAGAATAGGCCAGATCGCAGGCAGTATAACAGCGGAGGTTCTCCAACCAACCGGGATTCTTCTCTTCCATCTTGTTTGGCTGGTAGAAGTTCTCTTCCGGATCAAGGTCGAAGATGATCTCCGCCGGGTCAATGGGCTCGTTCTGATACCAGAGGCGGAACAGTGTCGAACCCTCATGCTGTAGGATGATATTCAGCGTCTCAATCGGATAAACCTCCGGCATCGTGGCCGTACCACCCACAATGGTGAAGAACCCCTCCTCATCCGTGGCAATCTCAAGGTTGTTGACCGCTTGAAGCGTATAATTGTTTTTGGCAAACATCCGGTTGTTCGCCAAGACATAACGCACCAGATCGTCGTCGCCCCATCGCGTCCCAACATTATTGATTCGCCCGTTGAGAGGATCGTTCAAGAGCGAAATGCACTTCCGGAACCACCGGATTGCCCGGATCCTGTCCCGAACGCTCGGCAACACATCCTCACCGCTCTCGTTCTCGTTCGCGGTCAAACGGTCGTCAAGGTTCAACTCGTCCCACGCGCCCGATACGACGGCGCTCGTCGCTCCGGCTACTGTCCACGTCGGTGTCCCGTGCAGGCCCGTACGCTTCAAGCATGCCCTCTCAGCACCCCATGTAGTCTTGCTGAACTCCGGTATCATCTCCGGATATACAGCCCTGAATCGCCTATTCGACTCAACGTGATTCTTCAACTCAGCCAACTTCGGCTTCGCATTCTCCACAGTATTCATGGCAATAAGCATGGTGTGGTTTGGGTTTCGGGCGCACGGCTTCCACAATGGATACGCAATCGTGGCCAGCGTAGTCTTGAAAAACTTCCGTGGCATCGTGATGTTCACTCGCGTCAATGCCTCGTCCTGCAACATGTCGCATATCGGCCTATGCACCCGCTCGACCAACTTGTCGTACCCCAATACATACCGCGCAAAGTAGTAGAAGCTGTTGTCCGAATAGCGCCGCATCTTCTGAACCTCTGGCGGGATCGTCATGTTCACCGGCGCTGGCATCAGGCCGGAACCTCCTCTTTCGGCTGCTGCGCAGACTCCGGTAACTTGTTGTATAACGCCTCCACAGACTCAACCTGCTCCGCTAACCCCAACTCCACCGCACCAGCCAACATCTCCTTCACGTCCTGTCCAGATATCTGAATCACGAACTGTGCCGACTTCTCGCCCATAAACACCCCAGTCCCGTCCAATATCTTCACCGCCGCGTCATACTGCTGCTTGATCGACCCCGTAGCCATAATAGTCACCAACTTCTCAGCAGCCACAACAGAATGCGTCTCCAGTATCCGACGGGCCGCGTCCTTCGCATTCACACCCTTGCCGCCAGCCAAGTTCATAGCATATCGACACTGCTCAATCTTGGCCTTCACAGCGTCATCCTTGCGCCACAGGTTCAATACCTCAGGTGATATCCCATATCGCTCCCCGACATCAGCCCATACCTCGTTCTCGCCCTTCCATAAACTCCCCTGTGCCACCATCCGCGCAGCTTCCTGCTGCTGGGGATCCAACCCCTTCAATCGCTCGCTCATCGACTTGGCCGTTCTAGTTGACGGCATCACCACTCCTCTTGCTCTGGCAACCCGTGAAATAGCACGCCTATCGCATCATGGATGCGCCAGTACGTGAAGACATCCGGACGTAAAAGCATTCTTGTCGCCCTGACATACCAAGAGACCTTTGGTAAAGGTTCGACGTGACCGGACTCGGCCCATAGATTGCCCGCCATGAACGAAGCCAACTCCAAGAGCATGTCATTCCGACGCTGCGTTATCAGCTTCACGATATCGCTCACAGTGTTTCCTTCCCTATATATTGTGGCTCCAGCCTTCCCTTACTACCATACGACCATTTTCCGAGAGTGTCAAGTTTGATGAGCGCCGTAAGTTTGCTTGCTTACCGCCTTATAAGCAAATGTGTCGCATTCTGGCACAACCCCATTTTGCATCGCGTCTCCAAGGGGGGTGATAATATAAGGGGGCAGGGGGCCTTGGGGGGTCGCCCGCCTGCCTGTGTGCGGGTCATGTGCGCCTCTCTCGGTGTACGTTGGTCTTAGTTCTTACCCCGAACGGAGAACACCTATCGAGAGGTAAGGGCGCAAGTGTCAAGTTTAGAAGAAACTTGACACTTGCGAAAAAACGTCGTATGCCAAACTGTCGGCGGCAACGGCCCGTCGAAAATTTTCTCTTGCGTGAGGAGAGTACCATGGCTACGGGAATGACGGTCGTACTGAGCAAGGACGGCAAGACGCTGGCGATCACAGTGCCGGTCGAAGAGGTGATTGGCCCGTCTTCGTCGGGTAAGACGCTCATCGTGGCATCGAGCCACGGTAATCAGGCGACTGGTGTGAATATCAACGGCAAGCCGTTGATGCTGGGCATGAACGCCTACATCAAGCCCTAGACGCAACGGGGACGGGTCTGCACGACCGTCCCCAGTTTTTCTTGCCTTTTTTTGTCTGTACACATTGGCCCAGTGAGGAGATGCAGAGATGGCGACGAGATATGGAGGTGTACGGCGTGGAGACAGCTTCTACAAACCCAATGACACCAAGACGTACTGGAGATTGGACGAGTCAGGACTCGCCGGAGATGGACACTGGCCATACGGCAACGGCGTCGTGGTGTACTGTGACGTGGCAACAGGCGTATTGCAGGTGATGGGCGAAGATGGGACGGCGGTTGACCCGCATTTCCCAATCACACCCAAACCAGCATAATCCGCTGGGATACCAGCAGACTCCAGCAGATGACAGGAGAGAACCATGTATCGGCTATGGACAAAGAACGCCTTTGGTAGCCACAGCGTTATGACAGACTGGACGACACGTGCAAAGGCCCGCCAGTTTGCAGTTTCACGCTGGGGCCATGTGCCGTGTTGGGCCTATATCAGCAAGGCAAAGACGCTTGACACGTTCGTTAGGGCTAACGGGGAGTAGAACCATGGCGCAGCAATGCTCAGGACGGTACGGACTCGAAGAACTGGCCGCATCACAAGGCCAAAGTGTCACCCAGATGCTCGAAGATGCCGAGACAGACGATCTGGCCGCTGGCATTTGTCCACGTTGCGGCTTCACAGACCAAGTTTCGGCTGATTGTCAGGACGGAAATTGCCCGGAGTGCCATTTGCCTACTGTAGCAAGTTGCATGACACTTGCTGGGTTGTAAGAGTGTTACAGTACGAAAGACAGTCGTTGTTCGCTTTGGGAAATCAAGGGTGGTTTGGTAGGAGTGCGGGCTATGGCAAGTGCTAGGGAGAAGCAGGACGCGGATGACAGGAGATGCCAGCGTCTTACGGATGAGGCACGGCGTTTCAGGGCGGCAGCGTTTCAGGACGCTGAGAACTACCGCTCGGCAGCAACGTGCTCGATACAGGGGACGATTGCTGAGGCTGCGGCGTACCGCGAGGCATTGCAGTTGATTACGGCGACGTGGAGTGTGGCAGCGCATCGGCCAAAGACATCGTTGGACAAGCAGGTGGACTGGCAAAAGGTTGCTGGGAGGATGAACGACGCTTGCGAAACCGCGCTGGACTCTAACCAGAGGAGAGCGTGATGAGTGATGACAAGAGGTGTGAGACGTTGCGGTGTGGCGTAGTTGCAGCGGCTATGCAGTTACTTGGCAATATTGAGCGGTATGAAGACGGCATCGCCTATGCGTGTACTCTTGATGCCGAGGCGCTAGGGGATGCAATCACTGAGACGGTGGCCAGGGCTACGGGGGAGAAGGTCAAGGGAGCGGTGAATATAACTGACCCAAGCGTTATTCCCGAACGGTTCTTGGTCAAAACAGCAGTGCCTGACAGGAGGGCTATACTTGCTGCATTGCAGGCGGGGAAAGAGGTGGCTGGCGCAGAACTTGGCCGGTCGGGCTGAGGCGATGTACGACGTGGCGGTGAAGGCGTTGAAACTCTAACCAGAGGGAGGACGCGATGAGTGATCCGAAGCGTTTGGGCGATGCCAAGTGCCCGTTGTGTAGTGGAACGCCGATTGGCAGTTGTCATCCAATCAGGGATGAGAACTACCGCTCGACACTGGACACGCAGGGGGAGCGACTGGTTGAAGAGGAAACTGTGGGCGAAGCGGCACGGAAGAACTATGGCGACCCGTGTATGCGGCCAAGACCAAAGGGGCCGGACGAGTCGTATGTGATGTGTGCGGTATTGACAGTGCTGGCTGTATTGGTTCAGCCGGTGGTTTGGTGTTGGCTCAGGCTGAGAGGAGAGGCGCGATGAAGAAGATCGAGAGGCTGTATCTTGCGCAGGAGACGGCCAGAAACAAGGCCACTGAACTCAAGAAGCAAGGGCTTAGAGTGGAGAGTGCGGCGCGAGAAGGGTTGACCTTCTGCCACAGGGTTCATGTGACCGCGCGTGTGGATGCGGTCTTGGAGGCACATCCAGATAATGACCGTCTGTGGAAAGGAGCTACGGTGTTTTATGTCAGGGGCGAGGCTACCATTGACGGGCTACGGGCCTTGCTTGTATGGGCCGAGGACTTACTCAAGGAGTGAGTGATGGCAACACGAGTAATCATCACGGTTCGTAGCGGACTAGTGCATGATGTCCGTGCGAGTGACAAGGGTCTTGAGGTGTCCGTCATTGACTATGATGTGCAATACGAGGACGCCGAAGACGCAAAACGAAGGGACATTTTGGAAGCAGAGTGCAAGTGCCTCGATGTCGTGTGGTAAGGCAGGATGGGCCGCTGGGATTACAGGGAGGAGCAGGGCTATGTGTGACGGATACGAGGCTGAGATGTATCGCCGTAGGGCCGTAAGGCTGGAGCGAGAGCTTCGATGGATCACGACACAGCGGAATGAGCTTATCGCAACGGCAGACAGCATATACACCACCGACGACCGTGTTGAGGCTGAGAAGGGCCGCAAGCGTATCGCGGAGCTTATGGCTGAGCTTGCGGCGGAACGCCTGAACCCGCCTGACCAGCCGGACGCCAAGACGGTTGCCATACTCCGGCAGGTGTTGAAGGAGACAAACTGGGCACTCACAAGGGTTTTACGTGGGAGATGCGCTGATGGCTGAGATCACGCTGATTGATAATCGGTCGGGTTGTGTAAGCAAGATTCTAACAGGCTCCAACATGGCCGTTGCTCAGTTCTTCGCCGAGAAGGTGGAAGGAGACCCAAGGCACGTTCTCGTCCGTGTGAACCGCAAGCCCGTTGGGTCTTCTTGTGTTCTTCAAGACGGGGACAGGGTATCGGTCACGCCTCTGCTGGTAAATGGTTCTGGCCCCGACGGCCACTATCTGTACTTTGGTAAGACCCGGATCAACCCTGATGGGAGTCCGTTCCGCGAAGGGATTGACAGCGGGCGGTATGGCAAGCGGACGCCCGATGGCTGGAAGTCTGAGGAGACTTATGAGAATCTACAGGAGACGCTGGACTTGCAGGAAGGAGAATAGGGCTATGGACGAGCAGAGCATAACGCTGGCGGTTGCGGTGCAGGAGTCGGTGGAGCGCAAGGTCGAGGTCGAGTTGATAGCGTGCCGGTGGTGTTTCCGACTGGCTGACATGGTTCAGGTGAAGGAGGAGGGCTGGATTGAGCTTGGCGAGGGCTGGGAGTGCCGTGAGTGCCACATACCTTGGGAGGAGGAAAGCGATGTATCCTAGCGCCAAGAAGGTACGCACAATGACGCAGGCTGTGGCAAAGAATCTTGTCACAGGAGTGACGTATAGTTCAAGCAGGAGCGAGCCGTACTATGAGGACGCTGAGATGGTTGTTGCTGCCGGCCACGTTCGTTTGCTGCTGAACCGTGAGGGCAAACGAGTAACGGAGGAGTGGCACAGGGCCAAAGGCACATCGGCAAACGTTGGGACGGTCGTATTCGGCATGTATATGGACAGCACGGAGCCGGGTATATTCAAGAAGGGCCGATGGATAGACCGCCTTGCGACCTTGTACCAGAAAGCGTCGAAGGCGGAACGTCTCGCAGCGGTACAGAGGCTTCGGCGAGAGGAAGACGACAAGATGGCGCGTTTCGGCCCTGTGAACGACTCGGCCCTGTTTGGAGAGGAGGAGACTGATGCTGATATGGCTACAAGTGGTTGAGATGAGGCATGATGACGAGAGTTGCAACTACAGCCTTCGGATCTCATCACAGGACAAGACTGTCGATCTTGCCCTTAGAACGACCGAGGAGGACGAGGCGTACACGATAGTGGAGGCTTGCTTGGTGCCTATGAAAGTGGTCACGGTGGATAAGGTGTCCGTCGTACGGGAAACGCTAAGGCTGCGGTACTGAGGAGGAGTGCTGATGACCAAGAAGGATTACCCGATACTCTTGAGTGTGCGAATTATTATTGGCCCAGTTGCGTCAATCATACTTGCACTGGCAATCTTTACGATATTGGGACTGCTTGTATATGGCATCCTGTCTGGGGGAATTCAATGACCGAGAAAGACAGGGAGAGGCTGTGGCGGGAGATGATGGCGAGCATGTCCCAATACAAGCCTCACCCCACAGGCCCATACAAAATCATCCCTGCCGACTGGGCTGCGTTCGAGATTGTGGTTGAGATGTGGTTTCTTCGGTACACAGAGGAAGGAGTGGACTTATGAGAAGTTACGAAATGGGGGATATGTTCCGGCTCAACCCGCACGATAGCGGAGAAGAAGCATTGGCGCGTCTATGCCAAGTGGATACCGGCATGTATGTTCTCATGCCAATAACGTCGTGGAATCGGTGGACGGATCCGATGGAGATGCCAATTAGCATGTCGCGAGAGAACATCGACCGTTTGACGGGTCACGCTACATGGGAACATGTCGGTGGGCGGCGCACAGAGAGCAGGCCCAACTGCTGGCAGCCGCCACGTCGAGGCATGACGGGCCAAGAAGAGGCTGAGGCGCGGGAGGACAATCAAGCTGTGCTGCGCATCAGGCAGCTTGAGGCCCTGTTCTGTCATGTATATCTTGGGCTTTCGGAGGAAGCGGACGATGACGGCACTACCTGCGCAAGCTGTGGGCTCCCGCTGGACGACAACATCCACAGGTTTCAGACAGGCCCAGAGATTCCGGTGGGAGATGAGCAAGGACCAGAGCGCAATACAGATCATGCTTGACTGTTCTGGCCTGCGGGAAATCGCGGTTTTTGCTTGACACGTTTTGAAAACCGTCGTATACCAAGTTGCAAGGCGAAATTTTCTTTGTGAAGGAGGGTTGCCATGAACTGAGACACCGTTCGGGCCTGTCGCATTGTCAGTTTGTCTGTTTCTTTCTTTGTCTGGAGGGTTGCAATATGCCGTCAGTATTCTTCGTCGATAATGATGGGGGCGGGTTCGCAGATACCGTCCATGTGGACAATGGGACAACGGTTGAGGCGTTCTTCGCTCGTCGGATGGAGGGCCGGAGCGCGACCGACTACCTGATTCGCGTCAACCGCGAAGTGGCCAACGCCTCACTGGTCTTGCAGGAGGGCGACCGGATCACGATTACCCCCACCAAGGTTCAGGGCGCGGGCTAGGTAGCATCGGTTCCGTCTCGTCCCGTGGCAACAGCGCATCATGGCTGCGGGGCGAGACGGGTCGTTTTCTTCTTTTGTGAGGGATGAGGAATGAGCGAAGAAAGAGTTCGGGGGCCAGCACCTGCGATTCCTGCTGCGGGATTGCCGGGAGAAGGTGCGTTTCCTATTGTTGAGGACGATATAGTACAAGAGCAGCCCACCGTCGAGGCCGCGCCGGAGGCCAAGGACGAGACGAAGCCGGTGTCGAAGAGGACGATAGGTAACATCGCCAGTCGATTCGTGAACAGGGCCGCTACCGACGAGCGCGACGGGCGGATCGCCCACTATGTCGGCGAATTACGGAACAACGTAAAGCACGTTCGTCAGCAAAACGACCACCGGCATTATTGCATTGAGCAAAGTCGCGATGACGACCGGCGCAGTTACGAAGCCGAGATGTTGCGCCGGATACCGCCAGTCACCGAGACGCTACGGGGTCTAACCGCCATCTTGCAGGGTACGGCAGCGGCCACTGCTCTAACGGAGGAGCAACTCATTGAGGAGCTACTGGCTTGCCAGAAGACCTTCCCGACCTTTGCGTACGATAGCCGCCACAAGACTATCAGCATCGTGTCGGAACCGATAACACTCAGTACCCCAGATATCGCGCCTGTCGAGTTCGGGCGGTTCAAAATCAGCCTGTTTCTGGAGGCCTCTGCCGTTGGGTCATACGCTTGTATTGCAGAGACCCCAAACCGGCCGGGGAGGTCGAGCCATATCACGCATCCGCACGTTTCGGAGGACAGGCTGTGTTCTGGCGAAGGCAGCGCGGCGATTGCAAGCGCATGTAGGGCTGGCCGCTGGCTGGACTTCTTCGACTTGGTGCTGTCTATACTCAACACGTATTCGCCTGACAGCCCTTATGTCGCCCTTGAGCAGTGGGGGGCGATAGCGTGCGGCCATTGTGGCGATGTCATTACCAGCGGGCCGACCGATGTTATATGCCGTCGCTGCGAGCACACCTTATGCCGTGGCTGCGTTCGTACGTGCCGCCAATGCGGCGGCATTGTATGCTGTAACTGTTCTGCCGTCTGCCCGATCTGTGAAGAGTATATTTGTGGTGGTTGTTATCGTCTCTGCCCCTGTGGCCTGCGGTACTGCGAAGAATGTGTTGGAAAATGTAACTGCCGCAACGACGAGGTTGAGGTCGAGGCTGCTTTTGTCATGCCTACTGAGGCGGAGCTTGCTGCGGATGCGCCGAGAATCCCGGAGTATTGTCGGGGGCTTCACTGTGGCACTACTATTGCTACTTGCGCCAATGACCGTGCCGTCGAATACCGCAACTCAGTCACGTCATGGCGGAACTCACATCTAGCGGAATTCCCGTCTGTGGCTTCTATTTTAGCCACCTTGACACCCGAGCCTATTCCACCAAACATTCTTACACCCAGTTTAGAGGAGGGAGGCTAACATGGTCACTAGTAAGAGAAACAAGCCGGCCTTGTGTCTCACGCCGTACGCATGGAGCAAGATCGTATTCCTGCGGGACAAGCACTATTCTGAGGTCGGCGCTTACGGCATCACCGAACCCGACGACCCGCTGTTGGTCACAGACCTTGCTGTCGTCAAGCAGGAAGTATCCTCTGCGTCTGTTGACTTCGACGACGAGGGCGTTGCAGACTATTTCGACGCGCAGGTTGACACAGGACGCAAGCCTGAGAACTTTGCGCGAATCTGGCTGCATACGCATCCGGGGTTTTCTGCCGATCCCAGCCCCACGGATGATGAGACCTTTGAGCGCGTCTTCGGTTCCTGTGACTGGGCTGTCATGTTTATCGTCGGGCGTGACGGATCGACCTATTGCGAACTATCGCTCAATCTGGGGCCGTTCGCGGCCCAGATATTGCCCGTCGCCATTGTCTACGATCACGACTACCCCGGAACAGACCGTGACGCTTGGGAGGCGGAGTACGACCTGAACGTGGGCAAGAAAGTATGGGCAGGCACGCAGGGCAACTTCGTTGGCAAGAGGTTTGACCCGTTGACGAGAAAGTGGGTCGATATCGGAGTACAGCATCAGGTTGGCTCGAACTTTGCGACCGTAAAGCGTCTCGGCGAGAGCCACCTGCCTGTTCCAGCCGCTGTAATGGCGGGGGGGAACGGGGAGGCGGATGCAGACGTAGAGGATGAGACCGCTCTCGCGCTCGACGTTGACCCGAACGAGATGGTCGAGGAC
>SDBU01003727.1_pt1 | contig 19223 bp, 20 predicted proteins | sample 2277071 | NCBI WGS metagenome assembly SDBU01 (sample SAMN10397929, study PRJNA504765) | marine sediment metagenome | isolation source: marine sediment core GS08_GC12, 126 cmbsf | place: Arctic Ocean: Gakkel Ridge, Loki's castle | collected 2008 | reverse complement strand
TTGTCTCCTTGTCGGCCTCTTCGTAGATGAACTTGTCGCTCGCCTGGTTGAACAGGTTGGCGGCAACGTGGAAAGCGCGATCGATCCTTTCGTAAGACTAGAGGTAGCGACAAAGAACCTGGCAGATTCGCTCATGGCAAAGCTGGCACCTGGTCTGTCGGCTGCGGCTGAGGCGGCAACAATCCTTATATCCTGGAGCGGCAACATAGACATCGCGCTGGCTGCACAGGAGGAGCGCGTTCGTTTCACGGCTGCATCTTATGACGATTATGTTCAGAGCATGGCAAACGCGCTCGCGGAAGCGGGAAGACTAATGCCGAGACAAGCGGCTATGATCGTACAGATGGTGGATCAGGGCAAGTCGGTTGACGATTTGGCCGAACAGTACGGTTTCCTAACAGAGGCTGAATTCGATAATGCCGAGCAGGTAGAGGCGGGCCGGGTATGGATGGAAGGCTTCACAGACGCTATAGCATTGCAGGATGACGCCATAGAGGATCATATTGTAATCGTGAGGTCTGCCGCAGAAGAACAGTGGCTTCTAAACGAACAGACAAAAGACGACCGGCTCCGGACAGAGGATTGGACAGAGGCACTAAAGAACCACGAGGCCGCGATGGATGCAGACAAGGCGGCGATTCAGGAAGCGATTGACGCCTACTATGAGATGGAAGCTGCGACCCGAGCAGCAGATGCGGCGACCGGCGATTATTTCGTAGAGGTCATAGAGGCAACGGACGAGACCTGGGATATGGCCGACGCTATGTGGGAATCCGCCAAGGCAGCAGATTGGGACGCGCAACAGATGGCGATCCTGGGCGGGGCGCTTGGGTTCTACACTGAGGAACAGATAGAAGCCGCTCTCAGGGCAGCAGTTCTAACAATCAAGCTGGATGATATGGCAGCCGCAGTAGCTGATGGCACCATGACCGTGGAGGACGCGATAGACGCGTTCTATGCTTTGAGGGATGCGATAGATTCCGTACCCGATAGAAAACATACATCTTTTACTTACTCAATAGAACAAGTCCCGAGCGATGTGGCGTATGGCGATGATCCCACTGATCGGCCGTCCGGTGCCCCTGCTGAACCTGGGGAAACGATTGAACAACAGGTTGACCGGCAGATGGAGCGTGTCCGGGAGAGCATTCGTGAAAGGATTCAGAGAAACGTCCGCGAAGCCGTCAGTGGCGGTGTCAGCCGGGGCATCAGTGAAGGTGCTGCAGAAGGCGTTGAGGATGCGGAAGAGGAGATAATCGATATACTGGGAGGAATGCTGACTTTCGGCAGGGGACTTGGCGGTGTTGGCAGAGGATTTGCGCGCCAGCTTGAGCGGATGCAGCTAGACCCATTGGAGGAACGGCTTGAATTAGTCAATGCAGAGATAGAGGCCATCCAGCAGCTACAGGATGAGCACGGGTTCGAGATGCACCAGATGGTTGCGCTCCTTGCATTAGAGAGGGAAAGGGAAGAAAACCTACAGGAACAAGCCCGGCTACAAGAGACCCTGTACGGCCTTGAGAGGCAGCGCCAGGACCTGGCTTTCCTGGAGCAGCAGGTCAAATTACTTGACATCATCAGGGAGTATGGTCTGGATGCGGCGGACATCCTGGGCGGCATGGAACTGGGGATCAACGCATCCACTGAGAGCCTAATCCATGCGATGACAGCGGCGATGAGCGAGATCATAGAGAGTGTTGAAGAGGAGCTACAGATCGGCTCCCCATCGATGCGGTTTGCAGAGATCGGCACCCAGATGATGGCAGGACTTTCACAGAGCATTGCAGCACAGACACCAAACATCCAGGCGCAGATTCAGGCCACGGTTCTGCCGCCTTCTGCCATGACTAGCAGTGCCAGCAATTATTACGACCAGCGGCAGTACAACTTGACCACGCAATCCACTACGCAGCCGGGCGGCTTGGCAATGGAATTCGCAGCCATAGAGATGGTAAGCCGATGAGGGAGCCCTTGAACGAGTTCGACCAGATTCTCGTGCCGAGTGGAGCGGGAACATACACGTCGTACCCTCTGGCGCATCTGGCCCGGAAAATGTGGCGGGCTACTTCCAATTTCGGCCTGGCGCCGTTGCATTTCCTGGAGCAGCGGGGGCCGTTCCAGGACGGGAGTTCCCCACTGGGCATGAGGTACGATACCCGGACGATTCAGATTCTGATCGGCGACCAGCAAGGGGGCCGGACGGAACACTGGGATAAGCGATGGGATGTTCTTGACCTATTGAGACCAAATCGGGCCTTCGGTTTGGACGGAACAATCACACCGCATGTTTATCGCAAGTGGCTGCCCAATGGAAAAATACAGCGGGGCACAGACCTGGTGACAACCAACGGCAGCCCCACGGTAGCCAGCCACGACGGCCGGTTCATCCACTGGGGACTGGAGATCGGGTTCTCATTTACGATAACGAGCGGGGCAGACACAGGGACCTACACTATAGTTGATGTGCCCAATGACTACACGGTGGAGCTTTCCGCAAACATGACCGCCAATGCAACCGATGTGGGCTGGCAGTACACGCGCGGCTGGGGGAAACGCGATTTGTACTGTTTATTGGAACAGGGGCCGACATTCGATGATGGGCCGAGTGGGCAGCCATATCATCCATCCGGGTTCCGGGAGGCTCTGAGGTTCATAGCGCACGATCCTTTCTGGTATGGGCTGGATCAAACCGAGGTATGGGCAGAGCTAGGGGAGCCAGCAGACCTGGTATTTGATGGGGTAGGCGCGTTCTTCGGCACCGGGGCACCTGGCGATCGATGGCTATTTGATACAACATTTGCCACTGAGACAATCGCAGTAGTGTATTGGGGCACCCGCTTCGCCAAGCCGCTTATCGCGATCAATGGGCCAGCGACGACCCCAATCACCATTAACAACTTGACAACCGGTGCGACAATGGTGCTGGCTTATACGATTGCTGTCGGAGAAACTGTAACGATCAATACGCTCAATCAAACTGTGATTAATAATCTTGGCACAAATCTCATGCCATATTTGACTGGTGACCTGGCCGACTTTGGGCTGTACCCAGACCCGCAAGCACCAAATCGGGAGAATGTCATACGGATCTTCTTCGGTGGCGCGGTGGCTGGGCAGAGTGCAGCCCGGATGCACTGGCGCAACCGGTACGTAGGTATCTGAAAAAACAGGAGAACGAACATGACACAGACATCAAGACCGGCCGGAACCGATAGCACGACCTGGCCGAACTCGGACGCAGGACCGTACGACGCAGATCAGTGGAGCCAGATATACCAGACACTTTTCACTGGTGATCAACATGCAACCCAGGGACCGCTTATCCGATACCTGAACGAGTTGATCTGCACGGTCAACATCGTTGGCCCACCGGCTGAGATCCGGGTGGACACAGGCGCGGGTATGGTGAATGGCCACTGGTTTGAATCAGACGCAGTTGTGGATTTTACCCTTCCCCCTCCGACTGTAAACCCGCGCATCGACGTGGTGGTTATCGCTGTGAACAACACAGCGGTTGATGTCGCGATCTCTGACGGCGGGTTTAACCTGGACTTCCCGGATAACCTGGCAGACTACGGCGCGGACGCAGACATTGAGGAATACTCATGCCGGCTGTGCATCCTGCAGGGCGTGGAGAACGCGGCCCCGGCGGTTCCCGGCCTGGACGCGAACAACAACCACTGGATGATTCCACTGTACCAGTACCAGATCAATGTGGCGGGAGCGATCAGCGGTCAGACAGACCGGCGCGATTTCTGCGAGTTCTCAACTGAGGTTGTGACGGCTATGATTGCCGATCTCGCAGTGACCACAGGAAAGATCGCTAACAACGCAGTGGATGATACTAAGTTGCGTGATAGCGCGGGCACCTCTGTTATCGGCAAATTCAATGCCGGCGCCGGCGATCCAGCCGATATTGTGGCCGGCGCGGATGACAGGGTTCTGGCAAGGGCAGCAGCCACCTTGTCCTTCCAGCAAGTATCCACAGCTATGATTGCCAATAATGCAGTAGACGGCACAAAGCTGCGTGACTCAGCCGCGACTTCCGTTATCGGCAAGGCGGGAGCAGGAGTTGGCGATCCAGCCGACATTGTAGCTGGAATAAACGAAAGAGTTCTGGCACGGACCGGAGGCACACTGGCCTTCCAACAAACCACCTCTGGCATGATTGGAAATGGATCAATCGGTCCTTTACAGCTGAATAATGCCGCAGGATTTTCAGTCCATGGCAAGGCAACAGCTGGTGTTGGCCTCATCGCCGATATTGTGGCCGGGGCCGACACGGTTCTAGCGAAGCTCGGAGCAGGCAATGTAGCCTTTCAGCTTATAGTCCCGGCCCTGGTAACAGACAGAACACGGAAATTCTTCGTGCAAGCGGCTGGTGGGTACGATAACACTCTTAGTGCTCTCTTGGTACAAGTAGCTACTACAGGCCTTTATTTCGCAGCTAACAGCAATTGTTTTGGACATGGACACTTCATGGTTCCTAGTGATTTTGTATCTGGGATGACCGTAACAGCAGTTGTGTATCCGTTGGCCACTGGCAATATCTATTCTAGAAACCTAGCTGATTATGGTGCTTGCGGAGAAGCATATAATGCACACTCAGATTCTGTTGGACTGGCCGCAGTTGCGGTAACTTGGGCAGAGATGGAATGTATTCAGGTGGTTCCGCTAACCAATGAAGCAATCGGGGATATAGTTCACCTTACTTTCCGAAGAGATGCAAGTAATGCACTTGATACTATTAACGCAGGCGTTGATTTTCCTGGCTGGATTGTCGAATACACAGCAGATAGCTAAATGACGATTGCAACCTATGAAGCCCGTCTTAAAGATCAATCCGGCGCGGTCGTCGCCCGGTTCTTCGGCGCCGGTCGTGGCCTAACGGGTGGCGGGATGCAGAGCTTCCGCTACGAGAAATTGGTCAGAAAGCCGGGGCGTTACTCCCTGGCCCTGTACGGGAACGATGAACGAATCAGCGCGTTTGAACTGGACGGGCAGATCGAGTTCTGGCGGCGGGACCTGGCCGGCGGCCTGGACTGGTACCTTGACTATGAGGGCTTTCATCGGTTCCCTGACTATACGCAGGACGAAGAGGGCCGGGAGATTTTCATGTCGCACGGCGTGGGCTACAACTGCTTGCTTGCCTCAGAGACCATTCAGTATCCGGCTGGGTCGGCCCAGTCGTGCAAGGGGCCCGCGCCGGCGGAAACCATAGCAAAGGCGTTCGTCAACGAAAACATCGGACCAGGCGCGGGCGTCGATGGGCTGGCGCTGACACGGGTCCGGCCCGGACTGGCAATTGAGGCAGATGCGGCCGGCGGCGCCAACTGGACTGGCTGCCGGGCGTACAGGAACCTGATAGACGTCCTGGTCGAACTGGGCTGGGCGGCACCGGCCGACTTTATGGTCGTCGGCACGGGTGCGGCCACGTTTGAATTCCAGTGGGCAGCTGATCAGTGGGGATTGGACAAAACAGTTGGGAACGGGGTACGGCCCTCTGTCACCTTTTCAGCCTCAGCCGGGAACGTGGAGCGCATAAACCACGGCTACAACCGGATCAACGAAACCAACATCTGCTACGTGCTGGGGGCCGGCCTGACAACGACTCGGCTGATCCGCACTCGCCAGGATGCAGCCCTGCTTGGCGGCTCCCCCTGGGCGCGGCGGGCGGTGGCTCGGGACGCAAGAGATGAAGACGTCAATGCTCGACTAGATGAACGCGGGGACGAGGTGCTGGAAAAAGAACAGCCGCGGCGAACCCTGGATTTCATGGCAAGACAAATAGTTGCCACGAGATACGGCCGGGACTGGGACCTGGGCGATCTGGTTTCCGTAGAGTATTGGGAAGGGCTCATTAACTACCGTGTGAGTGTGAAGATCGCAAGCATCAACGTTTCCATGAGCACAGATGGCACCGAGACGATTGCACCTGTTGTTGAGGCGGTGGGAGCGCCAGCCGTGATATGACTGTAGACATCGGTGAACGGATGAGGCAACAGGAAACGGCGGAACTGCTGACCGCTGGCCCTGCCGCGAACCTGACCGTAGTTTCTGCTAACGCGGTTGGTGTAAGCAACTACTTCGCCCGGTCGGATCACAGCCACGCGATTACGAGCAGCGCAAACCCAGGCGGGGCAGCTTCTCTCTTGTCAACAACTGCGGCCGGCTGCTTGCAACTTTTGAGGCTGGGCATTGGGGTGGTCTGTGGGGGAGACAATCAAATCGCCATGGCCGATGGCGGTTCCATTGGGATCATAGGCAACGAGCTTTTAACCGTGAATGCCGCTGGCAACTTTACATTCAGCGGCGTAGGTTCAGTTGTGGTACCCGATGGCGCATGGGTAGGCGCGGACGCCGCTTGCTCTTGGGTGTTCGACAGCACGAATGGGGATGTAACGACGCTGGATAATGTAGGGATTGGAGAAACCGACCCAGACAGTAAGCTGCATGTAAAAACAGCAGGTGCGGATTTTGGAATAACCATTGAAGACACAGCCGGCGGCGGCTATGCGCCATTGTTTCTATCGCCCCAAACAGGATCGGCCACAATTGCCAGATGGGATGATGGGCACGGTGTATATCCAGATCTTTTGACATTCGACAACAGCGGTAGTCCAGACATGGTTATCGACACGTCTGGGAACATCGGCTTTGGAACGCTAACCATCCCTCACGGAGCCGTTGGATATGCAAAGTTTGCGTTTGAGGGCACAGATGCAAGTGGTGTCGCCGGGCCACATATACAAGTAACAACCGACGCCGACGATTATCCACTACTACAAATCGTGTCGTGGGGACACGATAACATCAGCATCTTTTTCGATTCTTATTATGACGGTGCCATTAAAAGCTCCGACGTTGGCAGCAACTTCCAAATCACAAAGATAGGCGATGAGCTTAAATTTCAATATGACAGTGGAATTGCACAGGGGGCAGGGGCCGCATTGAATGAAGGCCTAGTCTTAGACATCACTGGCGGGATCACAATCCCTGCCCTGGGCGGGCTTGGAAATGACGACCTTTTTGTGGACAACAATGGCAAGCTCATCAACGACCCATCCGACGCACGATTCAAGAGCAACATTGAAGCCATTGGGGAAGACGCTCTGGCTGCTATCTGCGGTCTGCGCGGCGTGTCTTACGATTGGAATGAATCCGTCAGAGAAATAGGCGACATGGGCCATCGGCGACAGGTGGGATTGATCGCGCAGGAGGTTGAGTTGTACATCCCGCTGGCGGTTACGGACTCACCAAAGGGTTACAAAACAGTCTCAGCCAAGAAAATCATCCCATACCTGGTAGAGGCCATCAAGGCACAGCAGGTGCAAATCGAAGCATTACAGGAGGCCGCCATAAGACATTAGAGGATCGGCTTACTCAAATCAAAAGGAGAAACAATGGCACTAAAACGCATCACCCTCACAACCGCAGACCGACGAATCGTTTATATTCTCATGCTGAGACCCGGCAAAAAAGTCGGCGTGGAAGAGGCAAGAAAGGTACGAGAGGTTCGCCGCCGGTTCGATGGCAGGTCGTTCGGCAAAATGTTTGACCGATACACCGATCGGCTGAACGAGTTTGGAATCTCGTTCGCCACCTGGGACAACATGATGGATGCCGAGGAGCTTATCGAGGAGATAAGTGAAAAGGCAGAGTTGGAAAGCGTTGAGGAGGAAAAGGAAAAGCTCGCCAAGTTGGAGAAGAGGATTGTGGAGTTCTGCAAGCCGCGTGAGTTCACGATCGATAGCGATTACCTAATCTGGTTGCAAGACCTATTGAACGCGCACGAATGGAACATCGTCAAAGTCACTGACAAGATAACCGGCAACCAGAAGGAAATCGAGATCGAGGTTCACCCGTCACAGATGGAGGCCGTAGCAGAAATTGCAGACAAACTGAGCACCGCAGTTAACGCACCGAGTATTAGAGAGGAAAAGGAGAGCAAGAAATGACCAGTTCATTCAGCCTATTGTTGCACAGCCGGAAGTTCTGGCTGGCAGTTATAGCCGTGGTACAGACCTTACTGTTCTCACTCGTGCCAAACTTCCCGTCTGAAATCTGGCTGGCAATCGATGTGTTGCTCGGCGTTTTGATCACAGCGATTGCGATAGAGGATATCGGCGCGAAGCTGGGTGGCACGATTGTCTTGACAGCCGGCGGCGTTCTGAGATCGCTGCTGAACAGTAGGAAATTCTGGCTGGCCGTGGTGGGAATTGTACAGACTGTTTTGTTCTGCCTCCTGCCCGACTTCCCGGAAGTCGTTTGGCAAGCTGTCAACGGACTAATTGAGGTGATGATCCTCACCATCGCTGTGGGGGACGCTGCTGAAAAATTCAGGAGATAAACGATGGCAGACAAAATTCAGGCGACCCTGAACGCGATCTCAGTCACCGTTGGTAAAACGAGTACTGAGGTCGAGGGTATAGCCCGTGGGCAGGAACAAACCAACAAAAAGCTCGATCGGATCAATGGCCGGCTCCGGGCTGTAGAGAAACAGGCCTCGGTGAGCAATCAGCAGTGGGATGATCACCGGCGAGAACACGATCAAGCTGCGGAGGCCCACGATCAAACCATGGAGGCCCATGAACGGGAGCATGACAAAGCCATAGAGGCCCATGAGCGAGAACATAGTGACCTGAAATCCAAAGGCCGGATCGCGGACATCGGGAGTTACATTGTAGCTGCTGCTGCCGGGATCGGGGGATGGATTTCCGGCCAATGATAGATGGCAGATTTGTCGTCGTGGCAGAAAGTGATCCTCACGCGGGACACAAGCTAGGATTGTGCAACCCGAACACTCTTCTCTTGAGCGATCAAAAGGAGGTGTACGGGCCGAGCCTGGTACAGTTCCAACAATACCTCTGGACAAAACGAACGGAAGCCCTAGCATGGGCGAGCAATTTCGCGGCTGGCGATCCAATCATCCACATACACGGTGGGGACATCACGCACGGCACCCGGTTCCCGACCCAGCTTATGGAGTCGCGCATGAGCGACCAGCCAACGATTGCGTACCATAACATGATCCCCGCCTACGAGATGCCCAACATGATTGCGGGCCGAATCATCATTGGAACCGGCCTGCATGTTTTCGGGGAGGGCTCAAGTGAGATACTAGTGGCGGAAATGCTCCGGGCAAGATTCCCAGAAATCGACATCTGGCCGATAGCGCACTCGCTTGTAACAATCAGCGACACCGGTGTCACCTTTGACGTCGCCCATCATGGACCCGGCGCCGGCATCCGGCAATGGACCCGTGGAAACGTGGCGACGAATTACCTGAAATCCAGGATGTGGCAGGATTTCAAGAACGGAAGAAGGCCAGCGAAAATCTACCTGCGCGGGCATTACCACACGCTCGTTTTCGTAACCAACCGGGAGCGGTTCGATGGGATATGGTACGAGTCCCATCTGGTCGTCATGCCTCCTGGTGCGGCATGACAGAGTTCACGCGAAAGGCCACTCAGAGCGATTACGAAGTTGTGAATGGACTGGTTGTATTCGAGGTTCAGAATGATCAAGTGGAGGTCTATCCGCGGGATATACCGCTCGATCTGAGGACAGAAGAAACCATTGGATGAGCAACAGAGATCAATTCTCAGGGCAGAGATCGCTGAGATAACTGCCACCCCTCGATTGGCAGAGAACGAGATGACCCACGGCTTGCTCGCTGAGTTGAATGGCATCACGCACACAAAAGCCAGGGGTTTGCTAGAGCGCAGATTCAAGGAAAAAAAGCTGACCCGGAGATGGGTACAGCTTGAAAATGGAAAGTGGGCTCACGCCTACAAGCTGGTTTAACCGAGGAGGGCTTGCTCGATCTCAGTGTCAGAGGCGGTGAGTTTGAGCAAACCCTTTTCCTGTAGAGAGTATAGTTTCTTGAGTGGCCCGCCCCGTATGGTCCAACGCATGAGGTTCCGCATAGTCGCTGAGAAACTATTGCCCAGGGTGTACCGCCAGGCCAGGATGTCCCGGTCGCGATTCCTTTTAAGACAAACATTGCACCAAACATCCTTGTCCCGTTTACTCATTGTCAAAGTATAGCACAGGGGTTGGGTATTGTCAATTTAGAGATTTTGAGGTATAATTCATCTGCTCAGGTTCTCCCTGAGACAACCCTCTGTTTTGGGGCTGCCGCTTGCTCAGGCGGCGGCCCTGCTTTTTATCAAATTATCAAAGCGTTTGCAAACTGGTTGACAAATACCCTTGACAATTTATTAGACATAGTTTATAATTCCATCATAGGAAACAGAGTGAGACAGAGCGTGGACCGAGAGATGAGCAACATCCATCAATTTACAATCAAGGAGTTTGAACGGGGGCTAGAGGGAGTGCTAAACGGCACTCCCTTTTCCTGTTTGGGTATGCAGAAGGGGGAGCTAGTTTATACAGTCCCCGTCAAGGATACGAACAAGCGGATCGTGGTTCGATCCTCAATTGATCATACGGGGATGGCAGCTGAGTCGGGGGCAGACTCGATTAGAGTCTGGGTAGAGTATTGGCACGAGCATGGCGACAGGTGGGACGCCTTGGGAAAGGACTCCAAGTCCTGGACAACCCGGCTCCCCGGATGGCCCAAGCGCCTGCGAGATCGGCTTAGAGCCGCCTGGGCAATCGCCATGGCAGACTCAAAGCCAAAGCCCCAGCCCCAGAGTGACGGAGAATCGTGCCCCAAATGCGGGAGCAGCATGGTTCTCAGAACCAGAAAGCATGACGGTAAAAAATTCCTCGGCTGCTCCACTTACCCTCGATGCAAGGGAGGGAGAAACGTTGACGAGCCCGAGCAAGAGCAGCCAGCCACCGAGGTCAAGAAGTTAACTTGGTCGGAGAAACAGAAAGCAATCTTTGAGTTTGTATCCGGCAGCAACCGGCACGGGGTTGTTCAGGCAGTTGCCGGCAGCGGTAAAACCAGCACAATTGTTGAGGCTCTGAATCACACAGACAAAGACGCATCTGTTGGATTTGTAGCTTTCAACAAGCGAATAGCTATAGAGTTATCCAGGCGGGCCCCAGATCACGTCCACGTCTCGACTAATCACAGTCTAGGATTTGGGAACATCCGAGCCGCTCAGGGGAAAACCAAAGTCAACAATCGGAAACTCTACTTTCTACTCCGCGACATTGGCAAGAATCTGCCCACGGCAGAGAACAACACGGTCAAGGACAATAACCGAGCGATCCAGCGGCTGGTGTCTTTGACTAAAGCGAACATGCTAGAGCCGACCACGGAATCGTTCGAGTACATCACGGACCGGTGGAATATAGACACGAATGGTGAGGGGGAGTTGATTTATCGGATAGCAGCCCAGTTGTTCAAGCAATCGACCGCTGACATGGGGGTTATTGACTTTGACGACATGATCTGGTTTCCAGCCAGCGGGAAAGTCCCATGCAAGAGATTTGACATCCTATTCATTGACGAGGCCCAAGACCTGAACAAGGCCCAGGCCGCATTGATGATGAATAGCCTGAACCCAGATGGTCGGATCATAGCGGTGGGCGATGAGTTCCAGTGCCAACCACCAGGTACAATGGTGATGGCCTGTGCTCACGGGAATCGCTGGTTCTCTGAAACAGTGCCTGACTTGATACCGATCGAGGATGTCCAGGTTGGCGAAGCGATTATGACTTATGATCGGCGTAGTGCATCATTGGTCAAAACGGGCATTGTTACGGAAAAGAACCATCGTCGGTTCTGTGGACAGCTGTATACAGTTTCCGCAGCGGGTAAGTCAACTAGATGCACGCGGAACCACAAGTGGCTAGTACGCTGGAACAAAAACGCGGACGATGCCCACGTCGTGTATTTGATGAGAAAAGACGACAAGTTCCGTGTTGGGCAAACAAAGATGTTCCGTAAGGGTTCTAGTGGGAGAGACTTTGGCCTTGGCATGAGAGCAAGACAGGAGCGTGCCGATTATGCCTGGGTTCTAGGCATTTTCGACAATGTTGCGGATGCTACGCTGTACGAAAATCTCATGTCCGTGAAGTATGGTTTTTCACAAGTCATCTTTCATGAGGCTGCAAATACTGTACACATGACACAGGATAAGCTGGACAACTTTTATAATCTAGTTGGGAACCAGGTCAAAGTCGCAGCACAATGTTTGTCAGACCATGATTTGAGTATCGAATACCCATTATACATAAATCATAAAAGCGGAATGCGCCAACGGCAAAGTCGTACCACTTTGTTTGAGACGCAAACGTGCAACCTGATTGGCGGATATATGAAAGTCATGGTCGTTCCAGACGGGGCGATCAATCCTGCCAATCGTACTGTAACATGGGAGAAAGTAAGCGTCAGCACTGAATACTACAACGGTTTGGTTCATTCACTAAACGTTAAAAAGCATCACAAATACGTTGCTGATGGACTGGTGACTTGTAACTCGATTTATGGATTCGCTGGAGCGGATTCTGATTCGATCCCCAATCTTATCAAGAGCTTAGACGCAGAAACCCTACCCCTGAGCATCACCTACCGGTGCCCGAAATCTCACGTCAAACTAGCGCAGAGTTTGGTACCCCAGATCGAGGCGGCTCCCTGGGCAAAAGAGGGTACGCTGGAAACAGTCAGTCAGTACCAGTTCGCTCAGGGAGCAAAGACCGGAGACATGGTGCTCTGCCGGTGCAATGCTCCCCTGGTTGGGCCGGCGTTCAGCTTGATCCGTCAGGGAACCAAGGCTGTTATTCTGGGCAGGGACATTGGGCGGAGCCTGATGACATTGATCTCAAAAGTACAGAAAAAGGCCAAAGTCCACAGCCTCAGTGACACCCTGGCCGCTCTAATAGAGTATGGGGAACGAGAAGTTTCCAAGCTGACCCGGATGAAAAAGCACTCCCGTGCCCAGTCGATTGAGGATCGGGTTGAGACCATCATTGCCTTGTCGGATGGGTGTGACACGATGGTCAGATTAGAAGAGAAAATTGAGACAATCTTCTCTGATGAGGCAGAGGGGGTCACATTCTCGTCAGTCCATAAGGCAAAGGGGCTGGAGGCTGATACAGTTTGGATCCTCCGGGATGACCTTATGCCCCACCCCAAGGCCGAGGCGACCTGGGAATTACAGCAGGAGGCCAATATAAGATATGTAGCCTACACGAGATCGAAAAGCAAATTGTTCTTTGTTGATAGCGAGTAAAAGTTACTAGGCTAGAGAAACACATGGAGGAGAACACATGACCGAAAAAGAATTGCGAGAATTACTGCTTGATACCTTCCAGCATTTCAGCACCAAGTCACTCGCGGGTGCATATCTTGACATCAGCGCGGTTATTTATGACACGCCTGATAGCAAGCTCAAGAATCTTCATGAAATACAGCCAGTTATTGCGGAGGCTCTTGCGCAACACATCCTTAGCCTCTCGAATAGGAGAACGCATGAAAAACCGAGACCTAAAGATCATGACGCACAATGAACTACGAATCAGGCTAGAAGATGCACAATATGCACTTCGGCGCGTCGTTGATGTTCTTGACAATGAAGCCACACGCAGGCCAGCAGAACGCTGGATAACCAATCTGCGTGATTCAACGCAGCCCTCCATTGACGCCATAGAAGACTGACATGAGAAGGTACGGCCCCCTAGAACTGATTCTGCTAAAGCCAGACACCTCAGTCTCAACGACCTACGCAAGCTCGCTGAGGATATCAAGGCAATATGAGACGCGAGCCTCAACATGAGCAATCGGGAGGATATCAGCGGATCGGCGGACTGGATGATGATTGACATTCAGCGGGCAGTGGAAGCAGCAATGGCGGACGCACAAGAGAAGGAGGGTACATGAGAGATTAGAGAAAAAGCAGTGGCCAGTGTCAGACTTTATTAGACCAAGGAGAAAAACGATGACAGCAGATGAGCAGCAGAAAGCACAAGGATTCTGGGATGCATACGCAGAAGATCGGGACGAAACCGAGGGCGGCGGGGGAGTAATCGCCCGAGGTGAAGTCTTGACAGGTTACCAGGTTTTCCCTGGGGGTAAGGGAGAGTTGCCAACGTTCTTCCCAGCAATGATGGGCGACAAGGACGGGCGGGCGGTTGCTATAGAAAAGGCTCGCGAGATCGGCAGGCCCCAATGGGGTGTTCTGATTCGCGTCTTCAAAGACTCAGCGTACAAAGTCGGTGACGATGGTTTTGAGTTGGTAACGTGGGCGGAGAACAGGGAAGAATTCCAGAGCAAGTGGGTGGACGCTTTCAAAGAGGTCTTGCAGCCTGCCCTGGCGGCCTGTGGTATCGCCCTCGACAAGCCGTGGGAAGGCTACTTCCGGCTGGGCTGGTGCCCCGATCCGCACTTTGAAAAGATGGGCGAGGCCGGGAAACAGGAAACGTACAACGACAAACCTGTCTTTAAGATGATGATGTTCCCGCTCGAAGTCTATGCCGGCGTCGATGAGGCGAAGGCAGCCGTTGAGGGAAACATTGGTTCCAACGGTTCCGGCAAGGTCGTACCCGAGGAGTGGGAAGGTGACGAGAAAAGTTGGAGGGAAGAGGTTGCCGCCGTCAAGGAGAAAGTAGGGAAGGCTAAGGGTAAGAGACGGGTAACCCTGGTCACAAAGCTCGTCGCCGAGATGTATGGCAAAGAGAGCGATCCAACCGGGGAGAAGGAGCTAGGGGCCACGGTGGAAGAGATGCTGGACTGGTTGACTGACTAAGTTAGTAAGAGACCTGCCGGGTCTACTTGCTTGCGGCCCGGCAGGTCTCCAGGAGAAAACAACAATGGGTACAGAGTTGATTGAAATGATAAGGGACATCGCGCCAGAGGCATGGAGGATCGCCATGAACCAAGTGGTGGTGAATATACGCCTTAATGTGTTTTGGGCTATTGCATTAACCGTAACCACTATCGTCTCCGGCTGTATCGCGCGTCGTTTAGCTACCAGTAGCGAAGACTCATACTCAGATGATAAGCTCATTGCCCTTCTATTAGTTATGGCCATGGCCATAATGTTTATCGGGGCAGCGGTGTGTGCATCGAGCGCATATTCAGCGATCGCCAATCCTGAGTACAGCGCGATCAGGCTCTTGATGCCAAGACAATGATCTATTTCGACCACACTGAGGGGAGAAAGTACACCCTCCTACCCGAAAGCGTCCGGGCCCTGGGCAAGAAGATCATTGGCCTAGAACGATTGACCGGGGCTGATCTGCTCATCACCCCTCTTGGCATCCCAGCCCTGCCACCCACGCTGAAGAACACGGCCCCGCACCGATCCAGGCTGGCTAAACTCTGTGAGTCTGGGGCGTTGGTACAGCGAGCGACCGGGTTCGACATGCTCCGGCACATAAAAGATGCGGAGCAGATAATTGTCAGAATGCAGGAGTGGGGGACGATCCCCGTTCTCCTGTCAGCCGGGGCCTATGGCCGTTCGAAAAATGGCACCGTCACCCTGCGGGGCAAAAGCAGCAAATGGAGATATTCTTCCCTCCAGGGAGCGATCCTATCCTGGCAAGCGGCCGGCGGAATCTATGTGCCCCTCTGCCATGGCGGGGCTATGCTCGAGTGGGTTGAAGGGTTTGAGAAGTGGCTCGTTCGCAGGTATAACGAGCCCGAGAAAGAAATCATGGTGTCTCTCAAGCCAGCGCGGCCTATCATCCCGCTCAAGGAGAAGACGGCTGACGGCTATGAGATCGGTCGAGCCGTTCAACTCCTGGCGAGTCTCAGAGGCATCGGGGAGAAACATGCCCTGGCCCTCCTGGAGGAATTCGGAACGGCCGGCGTTGCCCTTTCGATCCTATCGTCCGAGCAGGTGCTCACAGATAGGATGCTGCCGAAAGGTATTGGCAAATTGACAGCCAAAGGAGTTGCTGATGTCCTCGGGGGCCGGATGACCGTGGAGGGCATGTACGAGCCTGGATTCCCGGTGACGGTGGTTTTTCCGCCCGGGTTCAAGCCGGTGACAATCGGCAGGAAAAACGTTGGCTGGTGCAAGTTGGAAGACGGGTCTACAGAGGCAACGTATTTCACCAGCGAGCAATTGCGCCGGTCCCTGCCGCAGACATTGGGGGATAGTGTATTCTCCAAACTGATGAATCATGTGGTTCCGAATCGTGCCTGGGCGGAGAAGCGCATGGTGGTGGTAGGGGGAGAAACCCTGGTTGCGGTTTTCGATATCAAGACCGGCGGATGGGCCTGCACAATCGATGGGGAGTTGCGCCGGTGGAATGACGAGACGCAAAAGTGGGAGAGCAAAGAAGATGCCCGATACTAAATTTGAGGGTGAAATAATCAAGGAGACAGAGAATGAAAGCTAACTATTGCAACTTGTACCATGTGATCATCGGCAACGATCCCCCGAGAGGATACAATCTCAGGGTGTTGGCAAAGTCGTTGAGAGAGGCGATCACCCTAGCAGAACAAACGTATCCGAACATGCTGGTAACCAGTGCCCGGCTTGAATGTGAAAGTGCATTTCTTGTCTTTGGAGAGGAGGAGACAGAGGGTGATAGTAAAAGCTGAACGAAAAAGCATTTTGCCAAAAGAGTTCCAGGGCGTCTGTGACATCACAGGCCAGTTTGGAGTTGGGAAAAGCTATTTCCTGGCCGGCGCCGATCTGCCGACCAACATAGCGTTTTTTGATTACGATGACGGCAAAGCGAGGGGCTTGCACGAACAACTAGGGTTCGGGCTGTACCGAAACATGACGGCAGAGTTCGCAGCCGAAGGTCCGGAAGCTTTGTGGGATGCGAGTGTAGAAGCATTCAAGGGGCTGGAGAAGGACCGGTACACTGTCGCGATCATAGACAACGCCACCAAACTAATGGGCGCCTGCAAGGTTATCGTCCAGCGACGGTCCAAATACTACAGCGAGCAGTATGGAGTCCCGGAGAAATTCATCAAGAGGGACACACGAGGAAATGCGCGGGGGATCGTGAATCAACTGATCTCTGTCGTCTGCGGGCTGTTGCACAATCAGGGTGTTCATCTGGTTGGTGTCTCGCATCATCTGGGTGCCATGTACAAAGATGGGGTTGAAGTCCTCAACAAATACCGGATCAAAGGGTACAGGAGTTGGCAGCAGGCGTCGATCCTGACCATAATTCTAATTCCGGGCGATTTCCCACCGGTTCCCTCGGGCATCATCCGCAAGGAGCAGTTGGGCCAGATGTCAATCAATGGCGATCCGAGTCCGGAACAACTGGCGCAGATGATTGCCGGCGATTTGGGGCATGATACAGCTAGGCGGCTACCTGAGCGGCTACCCAAAGCCACGATGCAGGCGATCCGCTATTATCTGACGCATCCGGCCAGCATCTCAGAGCCGGAAGAGGGGGAGGCTCTAAAGATGGCCGAGGTGGAGCCGTTCCTGGCCAAGCTCTCCACAGAGCAGATCGCCCTCCACCACAATGCGCTGCGGATTAGAGCCATGGAGATGGAAGAGGAGCAGGGGATACTGGGCGGCGGGGCCCCGTTCGCCAGGGAGAAGGCGGCTGATAAAGCCGAGGAGAAAGCGGCTGACATCACGGTCCGAGCCCGGGAGTTAAAAGAAGCTGGCAAAAGCCCGGCAGAGATCGCGAAGGAGTTGGGAGTCCCGCGAGCCAGGGTCAACAGGATGCTGAAATGAAATACTGCCCACGCTATAGAGGATGCTGGGCCAGGCTGAACAGGTCCGAGAACCGCCGGTGTAATTTCTATGATCCATGGCAACTCCTTAAAAACATGCCGTGGGTTGAGTGCGAACATTATCGGAGATATGAAAGAAAGGAAAAGGAGAAAGCGATGACCCGAGGACAGTTTATAGAGTGCAATAGGTGTGGCGCAGAGCTTAAGAGGCCACAATCTATCAAGAGGGTTAGGACTCTCAATGGCAGTGCAATTGCCCATGTGAGGGGAGACATAACAAAGGTTGACCTTTGCGGTGTCTGCATGAAGTATTTCAAAGAGTGGTGGGAGGAAGAAAGCAAAGACATCATCAAGGCCATTGACGTCATCAAGGCCGCTGATGAGGTTGAGGCCAAGGAAAAAGAGAGGGCGAAGCAGAAACTCTTGCGAGATCTGAAGGGTCAACTGTGGCACCGGGCGAAGGCGGCCAAGGATCATGCTGCTGGTGCCAAACAGGCTACCACCGACGTGTTCAGATTAGTCAATGAAATCGAGGAGGCGTCCAAGTAGCCAGCTTTGTATAAAATTGCCTACAGGAACGTGCCCATTTTGCTCACATGGACACGTTCGCCAGATGTGTCGATACAATGTCTATATCTGACCACGGGAGAGAACGATGGCAAAGCAACTCGTCAGTATTCAGATCAGCAAGGCCACTGGGGATAAACTCCGGTGGCTGGCGAAGAGACACGGCACCCAGACCGAAGTAATAGCTGTGGCGACTGACCGCCTTTATGAGAGCGACTACAATAAGGAGAGGCCAATGGACAGAGAGAACAGAGGAGTAGTGTCTGCGATATGGACGTGACCGAGAGCTTGTAGGCTGAGAATATCCCAGAAAGGAGTAATTAATATGTTTCACACAGAGGACGAAAGGCTAGTAATCAAAGAGGGCGAACGCCTCACGACGATGTATGGTCAAGGATCAACGGCGCACACGTTGGGCGGGGCAATGTTGCGTCTCGTGAGTGAGCGCATCGGCGCCAGAGAGGGGACACTGCCCATCCAGCCGGTCAAGCTTCCAATCAGCCGACAGCTTTACCCGCTTCTGGGCGGCGAAGAGGTGACAATTCGTGGTCCACGCTGGCTGCATGATTGGATTCGCCGCTGCTGGGATGCGATGCATTTCGAGCAGCCTATACAATTTGGCAGGAGGAAAAGATGATCAATAAAGTGGGATTTCACTGTGGGCCTTCAGGCAACCCCACTGGGATCGGGGATTACTTCCGGAAGCTGGACGCAAGCAGGATTCCATTCGTGGTCAAGAGTGTCGACCACGCAGGAATTTTATTCGAGGCGCAGAAGATCATGCGGGCCAGCAATGTGCCGCATGTTCTCATCTATCGAAAGTCTGGAGTGAGTGGTGACCAAAGCAGAAACTTCGATACGCCTGACTACTCCCTGGCGCCGGTTGACGCTGCCAAGAAGCATTGGGAGATTCACATGGCCGTTTGGCCGCCGGAGCTTGACCCGCGTCGGATCTGGATCGAGACGGTCAACGAGCCGGACAAGAATCAATCTGAATGGATGGCAAAGTTCTCTTTCTATACGGCAAAGTTTGCGATGAGTGACGGCTACAAGTATGCCGCGTTCGGGTGGAGCTATGGGGAAC
>SDBU01003726.1_pt1 | contig 19224 bp, 33 predicted proteins | sample 2277071 | NCBI WGS metagenome assembly SDBU01 (sample SAMN10397929, study PRJNA504765) | marine sediment metagenome | isolation source: marine sediment core GS08_GC12, 126 cmbsf | place: Arctic Ocean: Gakkel Ridge, Loki's castle | collected 2008 | reverse complement strand
TTCGCTGGTAATGATTTGAATAATGTTAAGTTAAGTATTATTGAATTTAAAGATATACTCTATGATACTTTAAGGAAGATAGAATTAGAAGAAGTTGAAATCAAAAAGTTATTTCAATAAAGTCGGGGGTATCTAAAAGATGGTAAAATGTACAACTTGTGGTCGATTTATGTATTATATTGAACAAGAGGATAAAGGAATAATATTTAGTTGCTATTGTGGAAATAAAGAAATTGATGAAGAAGCAACAAACAAATTTTGGGATGAAGTAGATAAAGAAAGGATAAAAGAAAATCCTTTATGGTTAAAAGAATTAGAGGTGAGTGGCAATTCCTCCCATAACTAAAGTTATGGGTATCCTTGACACACGATTATGACCGACAAAGAACCATTTATGAATGCAGGAATGAGGGGATTATGTATATATGATTTGGTAATAACTCATAAGTTTGACATAGATGAAGCAGTTAGTATTATTGCTTCTAATAAAATATATTGGATTTAAAATGACCGACAAAGAACTCTTAAAGGAAGCAGGATTGGAAGGGAAAGGAATTAAGGAGATTGCTAATGTTACATTTATGGAACAGGTTTATTCTGAAACAGACATCCTAAAATCCCTAAGAAAGAATGAAGAAGAATTACAAAATCTTATCGGGTTGACAAATAGAATGCAAGAGTTTATTGACAAGCTTAAAAAAGAGAAAAGAAAGTAGAATCAAAATGAATCTAACAACTGAACAACTAAAACAACTGAAAGAACCTTGCCATCAATGTGGTGGAACTGGGAAAATAGATTGTGATATTCCTTACACTAATAAATTTAAGACTATTGATTGTTTAAGTTGTTTAGGTACAGGCAAGAACTCTATTACTATCCCTATGGAAGAAAAGGAGTGTCCTAAATGTGATTATGGGCGTATAGATGGATATTGGTGTGAACATTGTAATAAAGATGGTATCGGAACAGGAAAACTTCCAAAGTATAAGATTAGAGATGTGATTAAATATAAATATATCCAGATGTTACCAGATGGAGCAAACAGTCCTATGGAAATGACAATCAACCTAAAAATCATATCAATTAATTTAGAAAACAAAACTATGGAGGTTATTGAGGATGGGTAAATCAAAACATGAATGCTTAGATTTCCAATTAATAAAAGAGGGGAAAGATACTGTTGTTGTTGAATGTATGGATTGTTCAAAAGTATATAATGAATTTAGTCGAGATGATTGGGAGAATATGGATAAATTAGATGATATATAAAAACAAACAAATAAAGGTGATGTTGGGATGAAAGAATTAATAGGATTGAAATTAAAAGATATTGCAGATGGTAGAGTAACAACTGGTTTTATCTTTGAAACAAAAGATGGTAAGTTAATTGGATTTAGAGTTCCTAAAGATAAGATTGAAGAGGTTGATTTTACAGTGAGGTCGTAGGACGCAGTCTTACAAAAAACAATACAAGGTAGGTGAATGGATGGATTACGAAGAATTTGATATTGGAAATTTTGAAGATGAAATTTGTACGAAGATATTGGAATGTTTAAGGGATAGACCTAAAACAGTATTTGAACTTGCAAAAGGAATTTATAATGATGAAGATGATAATTTTAAGTTATCCCCTAAACTTCAAAAGTTAAAGAATCTTGGTATGGTTTCCAATGTTAAAGATAGTAATAATAATTGTTACTGGGGAGTTGAAGAGAAATATAGAAAATGACAAACAAAAACAACCTAACTAAAGATTTTATGAAGGAGATTGAAGGGGGTAAAAGATGGAATTAACAGAACACGAGAAATTAATTGTTAAGAAACAAAAATATGATGTAATTAGATATTATCGTAGACAAATTTCAATATCAGAAAAGAGAATAGAGTTTTTAGAATCGGAAGAATATGGTAAACCTCTTTTTGATATGGGTTATAAACAAGGAAAAGAACAAACCCTCTCTAAACTATCTAAAGAATATATCTCTATTGAAGAACATGAGAAAGAGGTTAAGGGGTTGAAGGATGGTTTTGATAAGTTAGCTAAGATAATATTTCTAAATGATAAAATAAGTGGAACTGAAATTGATTTGATTATAAGAAATGTTAAAACTATCAAAAGATTAGGAGAAAGTGCAATAGAAAAGAATGAAATATATTTGTTAGGACTCTCTCAAAGTATCTCTATTAAAGAAGTTGAGAATATATTGAATAATAAGTATAAAGCATCACCAACTAAAGTCTATGACATAAAACAATTACTGGAGAAGAAATGACCGACAAAGATAAAGGAGATGATTGAAGATGAACCTAAAAGGATTTGTAAAACAGATTGGTTATAGTTCAATAGTTGCTATACTTACATTTATAATGTTAATTAAGTTTAAGATGATTTAAAATGACCGACAAAGATAAAGGAAGTGATTAATAAATGCAAGAATTATATAAAGACGAACATGGGAATCAAATAGAACGGAAGACAATGGTAGAAGTAATAGACCTAAAGCGCAACAACAAAATCCTAATGGCTTTGACTGCAGCCATTTACATGGGCATAGTTATTATGCTATGGATCATATGGAAGGTCCTAAGTACCGGAGCAGTAAATAATTATATAGCGGCGTGTGTGTAATAAGATGACATATGAAAACCTAACTCAGTTCGTAGAATTACTGCGAGCCATACAAGTCAAGGATGATAATGATGTTATAATTGGAGTTACCGGAAGGAGAGGTAGTGGTAAAAGCTCATTCGCTATCCAAGTAGCCAGGCGTTACGTTGAGAAATACTTCGGAGAGACTAACTTCGATGTCAAGAGATACATAGCCTATAACAATGAGGATGTTATGGAAAAGATACACACCTTACCAAAGTATTCTCCTTTAATCGGAGACGAAGCTGTAAGGTTCGCTTGGTCTAGGGAATGGAATAAAACAGATAATAAAGAACTTGCGAAGTTAACAACACAAATCAGAACAAAGAAATTTATATTCTTCATGAACATCCCTAAACTTGCGTGGATAGATTCCGTATACAGAGAAGGCATGTTGGACATATGGATTTGGGTGCATGCTACCTTTACTTCTGAAGGAAAGAAAAGTTATTCTCTCATGTTTGAACCGGATGATAACCAAGGCGAAGGTGATTCATGGCATATGAGTTTGTTAAGAGAAGGTAAGAAGAAAAAGAGAAGACGAATAGGTAGGTTTACAGACATAGAAAAAGTTATTAAGCTTATTAACCACCATCCATGTTTTGTAGACTCTTTTGTATTTCCTAAAGTACCAACTGACATATACGAAAGGTATTTAAAAGTTAGAAACGAAAGAGCATTTGAAAGAACTAACGAATTCATAAGCCAGAAAGATGCTGCGAAGATTATCATTCACAACTTCAAGAACCAGTGGCTTAAGATTCAGGAAGTTGTTGGTGAAGCAAGAGCTAAGCTGCCCACCAATAAAATCATATCGGATATATTAAGTTATGACCATACTCGTAAAAAGATTACATTGCCACAAGACACAGTAAGGACATGGATAAATGAAATAAACAAATTGGTTCCGCAAGTACAAGAGGAACCTAAAGTTGAGGGGAAGCAAGATAATGAAACAGAACAATCAAAAGAGATTACAAGCCCTCAATCTAATTTGGGTATTGTTAAGTCTGCTATTGCTGTATCTAAGCAGCAGGCTAGCGACACCCCAAGCGATGATTAACGCAGGAGTTTTTATCTTAATGTCATTCGTTTTCGTGTTATGGTTGGGTAACAAACTCAGAGAAGAAGAACATTTATCTGTTCCATTGGTTTTCGGGGACAAAGTTAAAGGTCAGTATGATAGGTAACATTTGCTGGATTATTTTCTCCTTAAATAAGTGAAAATTTATATATACCTATAATGAAAGTATAGGTTATGGTACTAAGATTTGAAGTTATAGGTAGGGATAGGGGACCTCAAGGCCTAAGAGAATTCGCTATACATACTTTTCCTACAGGAACTACAAGAGCACAAGCACAAGTCGAATTTGAAAAGGAATTTAGACCCGCAAATATTGGAGCAGTTGGAATAAGGGAGTTTCAGACTGAAGCCCAAAGAACTAGACCAGGTATTATCCCCGGTTCGGCAGCTGAAAGGAAAGGGAGAGGAACAAGAAGCCCAAAGGAACAACAAAGAATTCTAGAGAAAGCGGGAAGATTATCGGAGATAGAAAAGCAGAGACGTACTGGTCAGATAACAAGTATAGAAGCAAGAAGGTTGAGAGACAACCCTTCTCTTTCTAGGGGAACTGTAAGGGCATTAACATCAACAAAAGTAACTAGAATAGAAAAAAAAGTTCCGTTTAAGACAGTAGCAGATGTTCGAAGAGAACGTAGTGGTTTAGTTGTTGAACGTGCAAGAGAAACAAGGAAACAACAGTTAAGAAAAGTAGGGGGAGAAGTATTATTCAGACCTAGCGAAAAACTATTTGGTCTTGTACCAACTGGAACAAAGACAACTGCTGAGGTTCCTTCAGAAACAAAACTTATACAGGAACTAAAAGCACAGAAAGGTTTTGTAACATTTGTGGCTCCTAAGATTGAAGGAAAGCCTAAAAGAGAAAAACAAATATCTGTTTTTAAACCAATTATTGTATCAGTAGAAGAAGGAGGTAAAGATGATAAGTCCAGAGTTTCTAGGGAATCTATTAGGGATAGGTTTGCTAGTTTTGGGGGTAAAAAGTTTCAAACGGTGGAACAAAAATCGAAAGAGATTGAAATAGCAGAGAAAGCTAGTCAAGAAGGTTTCAAAAGGATAGAACAATTAGCTAGTTTTCTTACTCTTGGGAAAGGTAAACGTAAAGAAGAAAGAAGTTTTCTGGGACAAACGGCACAGACAGTAGCTAGTTTTACATTATCACCAGTCCCTTTCTTTTTTGTTCAAGTACCCTTGGAAGCTAAGAGGGTTGGAACGTTTTTAGGTGCGGCAGCTGTCTTTCCAGAAAGTAGAGAAGAAGCAAAAAGACAACTCACGGTGGATGCACCACAAGCAGCAAAAAAAACTATTTTAGAAGTAATAAACCCAACAACCCCTACTGGACTTGCTACTTTTTTAACTTTAGGGGTTGGTGTTGCAGCCAAAACTAAACCAAGTGGTACACGAGTATTGGAACAAGTTGCAAAAGAACCACCGACTATTAAAGGTCAACAATTCTTTGCACTAAAAGAAATACAAAAAGATATATTCACACAAAAGGTAGTAACAACTCCTGAAGTTAAAGTTACATTACCAACTAAATTAGTAACAACTAAATTAGATATTGTTACTGCAAGACCTACAGTATCAGTTGCAAGGTCTGTGGGTAGCTCCTTTCAATTAAAAGCGGTAACAGTTGGTGGCAAGCAATTTACAACAATAAAAAAGGTATTCGAAGGTAAGGAGTTCTTCATGCGTTCTCAAACTGATATAGCTACTGGAAAAACAATAAAAAAGGTATTAGAAGGGGATAAACTACTAAAGACAATAAAGTCAGCTGATAAGCCAGCTATAACTTTTACAGAACCATTAGAAAAAGTATCTGCAAAGAGTATACTATCTGAGCCGGGTAAGTTGACTGAAGCTATTAAATCCATAAGAGGTTCGCGTGGTGTATCCCTTGTAGAGAAAGGGAAGTTTGGGTTTACTGGAACTAGAGGGTTATTATCACAAGAAGTTCTTAAAGCTCAAGTTTTTAGAGACCCTTTAAGTGGTAGGTTAGCTCAAAGAACCAAAATATTTTCTAAGATTGAAGTGGATTTGGCAACTGGAAAGACAACCTTAGTTCCAAAGAGCATAGAAATACCAGAAACTAGATTGAAGTTTGTTGATTTCCCACCTAAACAGAAACCATTGAGGATTACAAGAACAGAAGAAGGAGTATTTGTTGATAGACCTGCAACTATATTAACAGAACAAGCAATAAGATTACGTGCTCCATTTGAAATAAGACCTGTAAAGAGAGTAAGACCGGTCGAAGTTACAAAAAAACAACCTTCAAAGGTTAAAAAGTTCTTTACTCCAGAAGAGTTTGCTGCAGAATTGATTAGAAGAAAAGAATTGGCTGGTGTATTTGAAAGGAAGTTAGGAAGAGAGGGAGCTGTAGGTTCGTTTACCCCGAAAGGATTGGTTAAAGTTGGAGGAAGAATTGTTGAAGTAGAAAGACCATTTATAGAGTTAGATCCTAGAATACCTAAAACAAGAAAGCAAGCAAGAGCAGAAGTATCAGAATTTATTAAATTGATTGTTACTAAGAAAAAAAAGAAATTTATAAAGTTAATTTTTAAGGAACCAAAGCTTGCCCTTGAGGCATTAACGCCTGAAGCAACAAGACAGAAAACATTAATCCACGAGTTATTACATTTCAAGTTTCCAGAGAAAACAGAAGCACAGATATTAAGATTAGAAAGCAAGACAACTAAGTTTAAAGCAGATAACAAAGCCAAAGAAGTAATAGCAAAACTAAGAGAGGAAAGAAGACAAGAAACATTACAGAGTATTAGGGAACAGATTGGTAGAGGCAAAGAATCAATATCAAGATTAAAACCTAAGGCTAAAGTAGAAGTGGAACCTAAAGCAAAGATAAAGAAAAAACCTAAACCTATTGAAGTGGAAAGACCTCCTAGGGTTAGAGTTTCACCAGGAGAACTTAAATTCTTTGTACTAGAACCTCAAGTAATTACTAGAGGTCGTGCACCTATAACAGTTCCTCTTGTTGGGTCTGTTATTAAGGATGCGCAGATACCAATAACACAACAGATTCCCATACAAAGATCTATAACTGCTCAAAAGCCAGTTGTAATACAACAACCTAAGTTAGCGCAACAACCAAGTCTTATCCAACAACCAAAATTAATACAAGAACCTAAGGTAATACAGGAAATTAAAGCTATACAAGTATCAAAGTTAATCCAGCAGCCTAAATTAATTCAACAGACTAGGTTGTTAGAACAACAAAGAGCAATACAACAACAGGTATTAGTTTCAAGAACTGGAGTAGGTATACCAAAACCAACAGAATTTCTTGTTACTACTAGAGTTCCACCTCCCCGACTAATACCACTAATACTTTTGCCTGGAAAGAAAGCGAAAGCAATAGAAAAACCAGCATTCATAACAGAAGTTAGAGAAGGTATAAAGAAAAGAGATAGATTTATAGAAGTTTCTCAACAGACATTGCCTAGAAACAAAGCAATAAACTTAGGAGCTAGGATTACAGATAATACAACTTCAAGAACTTTTAGAATAGAACGTTCAGGTAAGACAACAATTAAAGATGATCCAGAGATAAGACTAAAGAATAAATTTAGAGGTAGGTTTGGCAAGAGCAAACTTCCCAGCGATTCCTTTGTGGAATTTTCAAAATTTGCAATCGATAAAATTCCTGAAAGATTAGGGATTCCTTACAATCCCATTAGAATTCCTAGGTTAAGAGAAGCTTTAGCAAGAAAACGGACAGGTAGGATAATGGAAGTAATGCAAAAAGTAAAGAAGAAGAAAGATACAAGAAAACTAAGAAGAACAAGTACAGTACCAATACAAACCGGTGTCCTTAGAGTTGTTAGACCGGATAAGAAACCTAAGAGGGGCAGAGTGAATCTAGTTAATAAAGTCACAGGAAGGATATTGTTTGTAAATGGTAGGGGTAACATACCTCCTACTCCCAAAGTAACCAGAGCAAATATATTGAGGTTTGTATGAAAGAGCAAATAACTTATTCGGTATTGAGTAGACCTTTAAAGATAGCAGTTGTAATATCTTATATTGTTGGTACTATGTATGTGCTTTTACTTGCAACTAGCTTTTTATCTGGTTATTTTGGAGGAGTTTAATGGTCCTACTAGAAATATTAATAGCATCGAACTTCAAGAAGTTTCGGGAGAACAGATTCATAGCACCAATAATCAAGATAGCTCAGGAAATTGATCCTGATAAAACATTAAGAAAACTACAACGAGGTAATATAAATGGGAAGAACAAGAAAAAGTAAGAGAATAGTTTTGAGGGGTGGACCTAGAAGTGCTGCAAAAGTATCAGTAAAAAGGTTTAATGCTAGAGTAGCAAGAAGGAGAAAAGCTAGGAGGTAAAAATGGCAGGAAGAACAGTAGGTTTTTTGGTAGTTGGTATTAACAAAAAGACTGGAGGGGTAGTAAGATTTGTTGTTAATACTAGAGCACAAGCGAGAAGTGCTTCGAGAGGATTAACAAATGTGAAAGTATTCAAAACTGGAACTCCGAGAGCTTTAGCAAAAAAGAATAGGCTTTTTTTTAAGACTATAAGCCAACGAAGTAAGGAAGCAGCAGTAAAAAGAAGATTGAGGAGGGGGTAAAACAAATGGAAAAAGAACCAGGGAATGCTGGAAAGACCTGCGGTGGAGAAGGCTGCGGATGTGAATAAGTATGGTAGATAAGAAAACAAGAAAGGATGTTACTGGGATCTTAGCTCTTGGTACAGGTCTGGCTGTGGGTACAGCAGTTGAAAGTAAACTGGCACCTCCAGTGTCAGTATTCCCACAGTTTGCGCCTGTAGCTGCCGTGGCTGCACCAATCGTAGGGGCTGGGATCGTGCTCCGTTCATTGAAGCAACTACCCATAGGCAAACCACCAGAGTTAAAACCAGTAAAGAAGAAGACACAAGAGAAGCTGAAGATGAGGTTCTTATGAACCCAGGAGGATAGATAATTATGGTAAGAATAAGATTGAGAGGCAAGGGAAAGAAAGTAGATATAATATTCAGAGGAAGAAAGTTTGTTATGGCTAGAGGTTCAGGTAGAGCTAAAGCATTCAAGCGCAGGAAGAAGTAAATGGTAATGACAAGAAAGCAATCACTCTTCTTCGCCCCTACAAATAAAAGATTAGCAAGAGATATTACTATTGTAAGCCCTAGAGCTTTTGATAAGAGTATTAGAATAATCAAGAAGGGTGGAGTTACACTTCAAGAACATAGAGGATTGGTACTAGCACAGAACAGATCAAGAGCACAGTTACAAAGAAAAAACCTTTCATTAAAAGAACGGATACAATTTAATGTTATATCAAGTAGGAAACTTCCAAAAGTGACACAATAATGCAACTATTCAAAGTTAGAGTAAAGGGGCAGCGTAACTTCATACCTATTATGGCTAACAATAAGGTTGAAGCTCAGATAAAGTTCCGTAGGTTGATAGGTAGTAGGGAACTATTGGAAGTACGGGATCCACAACTAATGCCGGGAAGTTTAAACAAAAGCAGAAAGATATTCAGAGGGACATAATGGCAATACCACAACTACCTATAGAACTGATAAAAATTGTGTTGTTTATAATCATAGGAGTGGTTATATCTGTAAAGGTATGGCAATTCACCGTAAAGATAGTTAACAAATACAAGAAGAAAGATAACGATGACTTTGATTTTGAGGAGAAGCTGTATGGTTAAAGTAAAAAAAGGTAAGAAAAGGCAGAAACAAAAGAGTACAAAGCATAAAACTAGAAATAAGAAACGGAGGAAATGAAAATGGTTGAATTCATAAGCAGATTAAGGAGGGGAGGAACAAGATTGAGAGAGAAGGCTGTGGCTTTCCAACAAAGAAGGAAAGTTAGGCAACAAGCTAGAGAAGAATTATCAAAAGCAAGAAGAATAGAACAGAATAATAGGATGCAAGAGAAAGCCGAACAAATTATAGAGAAACAAAATAGGATTACTCTTGTTAGGAAAGCTCAACTGGAACGTGCAAGAGCAGAAGCTGGTATAATGAAAGCAAAAGCGCAAGTAAGAAAATCACGGAGACAGATTATAGGACCAATAGGTACTAGAGGAGTTCAATTAAATCTAGGTGGACCATTGATTCAACCAAGAAATGCTGCTGTCAGTCCTATAGTTAGCCAGACAAAGAAAAAGAAAGGGGCAAAAAAGGCACCAAGGCAAACAACAGTAGTCCAACAACCAACACCTGGGTTGGGAAGGTTCAGAGTACTATGAGAAAAGAAAGATTTATGGATAGCAAGAGAGGACAACAGGTTTTGATGGTTTGGTTCTTTGCTTTATTGTTTTTGTTTATGATTAGTCTGGTATATTTAATCATGACAAAGCCCTTCCTTTTGGTTAGAGACAAATTCGAAGCTAATTTTACTGGTAGTGAGTTTGAATCTACATTTGATAAGATAAATACCTATTGGAAGGTATGGCCTGTAATCTTGATTGGCAGTGTAATGATATGGGCTGTGATGTCAACACTCCAGAATAATCCAGCTAGACCACCACTATAATGAAATGCAAAAAGACAATAATGCTTTTGATGCTGATATTGATTTTTGTAATTAGTTCTCTAACTAGTTCTGCACAAATAACCGTACCTTTTGATGAGTTTGGATATGCACCCAACGAAACAGGAAGTTTACTAAATTGGAATGGTACACCCATGATGACCTCTGTTAGTAATATTTATACCATTGATAGTTCAGATGAATATGGTTTATATATTTTTAGACTTCCAGATCCTACAACTAATGGAGGAAATAATGGAAATTATTCTATAGATTTTAATGTTAAAGTTTCAACTTGTACCAACATCTATAGATTATTCACAATCTGGGAAGGAAATTTTACCGGGGCAGTATCAGCTTCAATTTATTGGGACAATGCAGATTCAGATTTTTATTTATTAGGTGTAGATTTTGTTGATACATTAATAGAACCAGATGGCGCAGATAATTTTATGCACTTTGTTCTAACAGATACAGAAATTGCTGTTTTTAATAATGGGGTGAACTTAGGTAATGTAGATACAGGAGTTAATAATCAACCAAGATTCTTTAATTTTGGAAAGCACACAGGTAATTCATGCGAAGGTGCAGAATATTGGAATGTTTCAGTATATAACGGAAGTGAATATGAACCGCCGGCTCCATCACCACCAAACACCATACAGAAATTTACATTGGCAGCTAATGATACTTATGATGGGGTTACAATAAACAATTTCTCTATAACAATCAAGAACAGCAGCTTCTCATTTAACGATAGTACAGAGAATGGAACATTGGCTCTATTAAATACAACAATAGGTTCATTCGACAGTCTTTATGATATAGAGTTTAGAAGCAATCAAACCGGTGGGTATTTTAATAGAACTTTCTCTTCAATAAATTTAACGGATGCAGGAAGTTTTAAAGCAGATATATTCCAATCCATCATTAATATTTTTATTATAGATGGATTGACAAACCTAACAGTATCAGAATTTACGGCTGTAACAAATAGAAGTACAGGATCTACTACCATTGGGAGTCTTGCGATATTGATTAAGAATGGTTCTTTCTCTTTAAATGTAACAGCACTAGGTTTTGATAAGTTAGTAACCAACTTTAGTATCGGAACGCTGCAAAACAATACACTCAACTTGTCTATGGGTTCTGTATTTACTATTAACCTTATTAGAGAATCCACTAACACAATTTTTGATTTTAATTCAACAAATTCTACTACGGTAAATGTATTCTGTCCTAATGAGACGATAGTCCTTAAATTTAATACATCTTCCAATATATCCCAAATAATAAATTGCAAGTTTACTTTAATGCAAGCAGTTGTAGATTATGGGGAACTAGGTAGTTACTTCCGTACGCTTATTCCTTCATTCTCTAATAAGAACATAACTTGGTATCTCATAGATTTGAAAGCTGGAGACACAGCTATACAAAGAATAATCAAACTTTTGGATTTGACAGGAGAATTTGCCGAGAGTATACTAACTGTACAGAGATCTATAGGCGGAGCCATAAGAACCATGATAGAACAGAAGTTTGACATCTCCAGTAATGTTAATTTATTCCTTGTGAAAGATGTACTCTACTCAATTAGCATAGATAATGGGGTTAAAGATATTATTCTAGGCAATCTTATTCCTACTGAAGCAGGTACGCAAACAATAACTTTGCCTAAGATTAAATTTGTACCGGAAGAGACTGTATTAGGTGACAATGTTTCGTGGTCTTATACATTCAACATTACCCAAGCCATCCTAAGATTACAGTATGAAGATAAAACAAACAAGACAGACTTAGTTAGATTTACTATATTCAATGATACGGGAGTAACTGGGCTTAAACAATTATTCCAGACAGAATCCACTAACAATGCTTCTGTTACCATAACATTCAATCAAATACTTGGGAATATAACTTATGTTACTGAATTGTTTGTGAAACACCAAGTATTGATTAATTTTTCAGAGAGTAGGATATTTTATGATCCAGGGCAAGCTAGTATAATAGATTTTGATGGTTGGACTACCCAACAACAAACAGATTTTAAGAAATGGTTTACGTGGTTGTTCCTAGGTTTCTGGGGTTTGATGTTCAGCAGAAGATACATGGGAATAGGAATGACTTCCCTAGTTGTTTGGTTGTGGTTATTCAGAACTTGGAAATGGATTGATGTACCAGATTTGATTTTTGGATTTGTAGTATTGCTCGCGGTTGTAGGATGGATAGTAGATTCAATGAGGAGAAACTAAGATGAGATTATATGTATTAGCAATGATAATGTTTTTATTGAATCTTTCAGTGGTTATGGTAGATACATTAGGCATCTATAACTTCAATATTGCTACTGATAGTCAATGGAGGAATGATATTTCCGATGTAAAAACAAAATCATTAGATCCAGCTACAAGTGCAGATGTAAGTACATCATTTGGTTTTGGTGATTTTATCTCAGGTTTTAATATTTTCATTGGTGCAGTATATAGAATAGTTAATATAGGTACAACATTAATATTATTCGGTGTTAATTCTACAATAGCAAACATATTTGGCGCAGCGGGTGGGATAGTATACTTACTAGGTCTTGCTCAATTCGTATCCAACAGAGGATTGAGGGGTATGCAATAAAATGGTAGACTTATACAACGCATCATTTGATTTATTGATTAATGGTTCTCTTGCAGCCGCAGCTGTAAGCGTATACGAAACTTCATTGACTTTCAACAATGTAGTATGGTTATGGCCCATCTTATTTATCATGACGTTGATATTAGTGGCAATTCTGACTGAAAACCCCACAATGATAGCAATATATGCTATCTTAGGTAATGTTGCGTTAGGAACCCTGTTACCTCAGTTTTCTCATGTCATTTTTGCTATTGTATTGATATTCTCAATATTGGTATGGTTCTACTCTCTATTTATTAGTCCAAAGTTGGAATAAATACTTAGTTTAGGATTTTCAATGATTATTTAAACTATTAAGTTATTCATATTGATAGAATGATTAAGGAAAATCTAGAGGCATTACCTCCTTCTTATAGGGTAGTTAATAGGATTGCTAACTTAGAATATATTAAACGTATAACAGTAAAGTATAACAAAGAACATGAGAAAGAACGTGTAAAAAAACATAGAGAAATACCTGAGATTAAACAAAGAATTCAAGAAACAAAAAGAGAGTACTACCACAATAATAAAGAGTATATTAAAAAAAGAAATAAAAACTATTTAAAAACGCCAGAGGGTAGAAAAACTAGACATAAAGGCGATTTCAACCGTATAGCTAGATTAAACGATGTTGTTCATGACTTAACTTATTCTGAATGGAGAGAAAAACTTTTAGAGACTAAAGGTATATGTCCTGATTGTGAGAAGTATATTGGTATAGATAAATTGACTTTAGACCATATACTTCCTATCTGTATGGCACCTGAAGGTTATGTTTATACCATTAATGATGTAATGCCTTTATGTAGGTCATGTAATAGTTCTAAAGGTTTTCATATATACTATGGAGAAAACGACAGAGAAAATAGTGTCGGAAAATCTTAGAATTTGCTACAAATCATCATACCATTTTATAAACACCCATTTGAATTAACTAAGGTATGAGAAATCTAATCGAGGGTACACCTCTTAGAATGGGTAAGAAGGCCCAAGCAATCGGAATCCGAGAGCTTGTCACCACACTAGCTGTGGCTGGTATTTTATTCATTGTTGGAGTGCTGATATTCTCTAAAGTGGATGCCTCAATAAACACGAACAGCTTTACAGCTGCTCAGAACTCTACGGTTGCGACCATAAGGTCGACAGTCTTAGACAGTTTTGAGTTGGGTGTCATAAGCTTGATTGTTTTGGCGGCAGTAGTAATACTGGCAGTCTTATTCACACTGGGTAGCCAGTAAGTGAATTGGGACTCGGTATGAAGTAGGCTAGCGAGGGGTTGCCTTAAACACCCCACTTATAATCACACTATGGAAAACAAGAAAGGGCAAACCGGAATAAGGGAATTAGTCACGACATTAGTTGTAACAGGGATTCTATTTGTTGTTGGTCTTCTAATATTTGCCAATGTAACAAATGTAACAGACAAAATTCTTGATCCTGATTCAGTCACAGTTTTAAATGAATCTATAACAATAAGTGTTTCTACTCCTAATGGAGACAACTCAACCTTACTTTCATTAGCTGGTTATATAGAAAATAGTGAGACTGTCAAGAACCAATCAGCACCCAATCCCACTTTAACTAGAAATGCAGAATATACAGTTACTCTAACAGGACTTAGTGGCGCTATAGCTACAAGGGGTAATTTCACACTTTTGAATATAACGGATACAGGCGGAGTAACAGGTTATAATGGTACTGCACTTTCAATAACTTACAGCCGTAACATACTTAGTGCTGCACAAACAACAAACAATAACCTACAAACAACAGTCTTAGATTCTTTCTCATTAGGAGTTATAGCATTGATTGTCCTAGCCGCAGTGGTTATCTTAGGAGTTTTATTCACACTAGGCTCACAATGATAATTCTTATTAAAATATTCAATAATCAAAAGGATACCCTACAATTTTAATATAAAATGAGAAACAAGAAAGCCCAGACAGGAATAAGAGAATTGGTTACAACATTAGTAGTAGCAGGAATTTTATTTTCTGTTGGTGTTCTAATCTTTGCCAATGTGACAAATGTAACAGAAAGAATTCTTGATTCCGATGTAAATTCGGTGGCTAATGAATCAGTTACTGTAACTACTTCGTCCTCAACAGTTGTTAATGAAACTATTACAATGACTGCCCAACGTGGAACAGTAACTAATCCAGGTGTCAATAGCCTAACTTTCTTTGGTAATGGGACAAATAATAGTTTCTTAGCTGCTGTGCAACTGGGTTTAGAAGTTAATTATACAAGAAGTGGGAGGATTATTGTGGATGGAGATGAATTTCCTGCTGATGGTCTTTATAATGTAACTTATGCTTTTGAGTCTAATAGCACTGCAACTATAGCAAATGATGAAGTTACTGATGTAACTTTCTTCGGAAACGGAAATATGAGTACAGGTATAGCTGGAATAGCTGTTAATAATGAAGTAAACTTTACAGGCACAGGTGTAATCACATTATCCGCTCTTAATTTCACATCCGGAGATAACAATATATCTTATACTCATAATTCAAATACGGCTGCACAAATAACCACAAATAACCTTCAATCGACTGTACTAGACTCTTTCTCACTAGGAGTTATAGCCCTTATTGTGTTGGCCGCTGTAGTAATTTTGGGTGTGTTGTTCACGCTGGGAAGCCAATAAATCTTTTTATTTTCATGAGCTGTCAACTTAAAGGGGTATATTTCTCATTCTTATTACCAAAAAGCCCCATCTTTCATACATTGTAAAGTCTACGGGGTTAGATATTTCTTAATTTAAGAGGAAGAATTTTAAAGGAGTAAAATAATTGGCGTAGAAATGAGTTTAATAAGTAATATCCAACAAAGTTGAATATTATAATGAGTATTATGAGTGTATTAGATGAAATCAATGATTAAGATAATAAAAGAGAAAATAACTCCTGAAGTAAAGAACAATATATTATCCTCTGTATGTCTGTATGGTTTTGGTTTGTTTGTAGTCTTAATGATAAATGAGAAAACAAAAAATGACGTTGCTAAAATGATTAAATTATACTCAAAAAAGGTAAATTCAAACATTTTATATTAGAGATTTAGGATTAAGTTCCCACAATTTTAAGAACATATTGTTAAGATGTAAAGCCATTGATTTATCATTAAAATTTACTTTAGCTTTGTTCGAATCTATATTGGATTGTATCCTTAATCTTGTATTATCACTAACGATAAAATATGGTTGTTCTTTATTATTTATTTTTCTAATCTCTACTTTTTTGTCTTTTATTTTTTTAGGTTCTATTAATTTTTTAAAATTCTCTATTTCCTCATTTGTTGGATTAGTTAATAGTAAGTGCATAGTCATATCATTATTGCTGTTTATTGCTTGAATTATATTAGAATCACAGAATAAATCATTATTTAATTTGCTTGAAAAAATATTAATATGTTCTTTAGTGTTTTTAATTAATGTATATATAACATATTTGGCGTGATTTAAAGAAAAATTTGAAATATAAAAATCTAATCCATCTTTGGAGGACATATCTACGAGTTTTTTATAATCGGGTTCAATTCCAGAAAAATTAGAAATATCACTAATATCCCCCTCTTTTCTTGGCATAGTCTTATTTTTAGAATTACTCATATTTAAACTTTTATGTTTTTTGGCTTTGTCCATAGTTTGTTTTAGAAATATAGTAAATCTTTTAAATCTTGCGAAAATCAAATTTCATACCCCTTTAAGTTGACAGCCCATATTTTCAATAACTATAAGAATAACCTTATCTATAAAGTAAAAAAATGATAGAGAGTGTATACATTACTCTGATAATTCTTGCCTTTGCATTAATACCATTAGCATTCTATATACGTTCAGAAGAACAAAAGTTTATGCAACAGGTTGTTTTACTTGCTCTTTCTACTATACTATTCGGTGCCTTGGCTGCTGCTTCATTCAATGTAGAGATATTTACATGTACTACGAATAACTGCATCAAAGAATCGTTTGTATTTGAAGATAACGCATTTATATTTGGATTCCTCGCATTGTTTACTGGAATACTAACATTAATAAAGTCCTTTGATGCCTTTTACTTTGCCAGGAACAAATTATGAGATTCAAAATTCCATTAATATTAGTTATTGTAACTATTTCTATGATTACATTAGTCTCTGCTGGATTCCTTTCTACTACAATTATAAGAAATCCTTCGGGATGGGAAGATAATGGCAGTGTACTTAGGCAATTAACAGATAACCCGGTAAATATATCTGGAAATGTATCAATAGGGGGTGGTTTCTCTGAAGGTGGCATAGATTTGACAACACTAGGAGACATAAGCCTAGCAGGAGATATATTAATCCAAGGGGACATACTTACTATAACTGACCAGGAGATTAATGGTTCTTTCTTACCTACTGATGATGATAGATTTAATTTAGGATCAACTCTTAAAAGATGGAAAGATATATTTTTTACAGGTACAATAACCGGTAGTTTATTCTCAGGTAACAATTCTCAATGGAGCAAGGTTGGAACTAATGTTTTCCTTACAACTTCAACAGACAAAGTAGGGATTGGGACAGTAAGCCCAACTAATACATTACATGTTAATAGCACAGCTTCAAAAGTGGTGAAGATTGAAAGTGATGGAGCTAACTTAGCAAGTAGCGGTGCAGGTATTTTAGATCTGGCGGTACAAGGAGATAGGACTATTGATATTGGACCGCATATATCTTTTGCTTTGCAAAGAAATAACCCTGCCGGTACACTAGAAGACATGGGTATTATTGGTATATTTGCAAGTGATTCTACAGACGGAAGCAGAAATTCTTATATGGGTTTTTGGACAAGAGCGACATCGATGCTGGAGAGGATGAGAATAACAAATCTGGGAAATGTAGGGATTGGAACGAGTGTACCGACAGAGAAATTAGTAGTAGCAGGAAACGCTAATGTTACGGGTAATTTAATTGTTGGTGCTGATGGTAGTGGAAAAGTGGGGATTGGGACTACTACGCCAGCAGAATTATTACATATATCTGGAACAGATGGACAAGCTATTATTGAATCTTCAAGTGCTGCTGCCAGATTGTATCTTAATTTTACAGGTTCTATTCCTTCATCATTTAGTATAAGAGCTGATACTGTTAGTGGCACTCCAACTTTTATAATACGTAACGACTCATCAAGTGATGACCTTTTTGCAATAGACTCATCAGGCAACATTGGGATTGGGACAACTAGTCCGAGTACGCAACTTAATATGTATAGGGCAGGAGGCACTGTATTCAAAATAGATTCAGATTCTGGTAATGATGTTAATGTTAGATTTTCAGAAGCAGGAACTGATATATGGCAAGTAGGATATGCTGCGGGAGCAAATACATTTAGAATAAGAGATCAACCAAACACTAACGAAATCATAACTATAACTGACGGAGCATTAGAAAATGCTCTTTATATTACTTCAACTGGTGTCGGGATTGGGAATACTGTTCCTAATGCGACTTTAGATGTTCAGGGTAATACAATTTTTAGAGGCAATATAACTATAAATGACTCTGTTACTGATAGTGCTATTTTAATTGATTCAACTAATGATGCAATATTATTTACTGGAGAGAATGGTTCATTGTATCAACCAGTTTACGGGACGGATGATGATTTGGTATTGTATTTGCCGTTTGAATTAACAAATTCTTCTACACAATTTGATAGAAGTCCTTATGGTAATGATGGAACATTACAAAATGGGGTTAATTGTAATGTATCTCTAGGTAAATATGGTGCTGCTTGTTCGTTTGATAATAATACTCTGGATTATATTACCTTAGGTGACAATTCTCTTGATGTAATGGGGAGTGATGGTACAATTGAATTGTGGATTAAATTGGTAAGTCCAAGTGCAGGTAGAAATCGTAATATTTTTTCTTATGCTGATTCTGCTCAAGGTAATAACTACGTTGCTATTACTATTGGTACAAGTAATCAAATATCATCATCAGTAAGAGCAGATGCTGCAAGTAGCCAATGGTCTTTTCTTACAGATGAAGCAATTCCAGCTAATGAGTGGAAACACATAGCCTGGGTTCAAAGAGAGGGTATAGGGATTACATTTTATATAGATGGTGTTGAAAAATCAGGATCTTTAACTGAAACAGGAGCAGAATCAAAAAATACATACTTTAATAACATAACTTCTATTGCAGAATTAACAACAATCGGTTCTTTTAGAAGAAATGATACACATTTGAATATTATTAGGTATATTATTTAGCAGCTAATTAATCACCTTTTCGCCAGATACTATCGCCATTTTCTTCTTTTTTAT
>SDBU01003725.1_pt1 | contig 19224 bp, 17 predicted proteins | sample 2277071 | NCBI WGS metagenome assembly SDBU01 (sample SAMN10397929, study PRJNA504765) | marine sediment metagenome | isolation source: marine sediment core GS08_GC12, 126 cmbsf | place: Arctic Ocean: Gakkel Ridge, Loki's castle | collected 2008 | reverse complement strand
CGATAACTAAGATTGGCTTACCGCTGGCACTGAGCACCTGGTTTTCACGACCACGCCGACCTAGAGGGGTTTCCATTGCCTCTGACATAGCATCTTCTCCTATAACGAATCCTTTACGACATTATACCACCAGACTCAATGAACAAAAAGACTGAAATTCACTAGTGCATAACCTTCACAGGTAAACATCATTTCTCCAAGTACACCCGGCTTGACCTCGGGCTTCTTTGTAATGTTTAACACTGTAAAGTTCGTTAGTAAAAAAGTTGGTGAAATACTCCTAAAGAACCGTTCCTTTTTATTGGCATTTAACAATAAGCCATCTTGTCGTTTGACCCTGGCGTGGATTTATGCCATTATCAAAGCATCAGGCTGAGCCGCCGACTCATATATCAGATACGCCAATTTATCATGATTTCTTATGTTCTATATGCTACCCACGATGCTATAATAAGTTTAGGGGACTCAGAGGGAGGTGTAGGCATGACAACCGTCCAGATTTATGATACTAGGCAGAACAGAGTGGTGACTGTAGGGAAAATCGAGAAATCGGACGCGGAGTGGAAAAAGCTGCTGACCAAAGAGCAGTATGAAATCACAACCAAGAAAGGAACGGAGGCACCGGGCACCTGCCAATTTGACGAAGTCTATGAACCCGGTATATTCCAGTGTGTGCGGTGCGGCGCAGACCTTTTCCGCAGCTCCACCAAGTTCGAATCGGGAACGGGATGGCCCAGTTACTGTGAACCGATATCGCCACTGAATGTCGTTGAGCAGCCTGATAACAGCCTTAGAATGGTGCGGACGGAAGTGCTCTGTGCACGGTGTAGCTCCCACCTCGGCCATGTCTTCGATGACGGCCCACCACCGACCGGTAAACGCTACTGCATGAACGGCTTCGTTCTCACATTCATACCCGAGGGACAGCTTTGAACCGAAGTGCCCCATTTGAAGTTGCGACTCTCGCTGGTGGCTGTTTCTGGTGCATTGAGGCAGTCTTCAAGGAAGTTGACGGAGTAGAGAACGTAATATCCGGCTACATAGGCGGCACGACCGTAAACCCTACCTACCAGCAGGTCTGCACAGGTGAGACCGGCCATGCGGAAGCGGTCCAGGTAACTTTCGATCCAGCGAGAATTTCGTACCAGGAAATACTGGAGATTTTCTTCTCCGTCCACGACCCAACGACACTGAACAGGCAAGGTGTGGATTCAGGTACACAGTACCGTTCCGCCATCTTCTACCACAACGACCAGCAAAAAACCGCTGTCGCAGAGTTCATCGGAGAACTCGATAAGGCTTGCCTGTGGGAGAAACCTATCGTCACGCAGATTGCCCCGCTAGGCAGATTCTATCCTGCAGAAGACTACCACCGGGCATACTTCTCACAACATCCGGACCAAGCATACTGCCAGATGGTGATTTCACCCAAAATCAACAAGTTTCGTCAGCAGTGGGTAAAGCGGCTCAAGAGATGATCGACAATATAGCGAATTGCTACCTCATTGATTAAATGACTCCTTTTTAGTAACATTCTGATACTTTGTCAAACTCAATACAGAATGAGACGCAAACAAAAGGGTTGCGTTGTACCCTTTAGAATCGCTGTCCACTTGGATGCAGATAGGTTCCAATATTAACCCGGTAAGCTATGTTGTTGATGGCATGAGATAAACAATCTTTGATACTGGATCTAACTTTCCAGAGCCTGAGTTCCTGCCATTGTGGTTATGTTTCTTGGTGGTATCCGTCTTTGCAGCTATGGGCACATTATTTCAACATTAGACAAACTGTATTATGAAGTCCAATGAGGAAGGACGATGGCGCAAAAAGACGAGAACAAATCTAGTGGATGCGGAACCCTTATTGTGGCTGCTATTATCGTGTTCTTTGTATACCAGTTTATTAGCGGTCTTGGGTCTGAAGATAATGATGAGCCAGATACGATGACAACAACACCCCCCACAACTGTAGTTGCAGAACCGGAACCAGTAAAACCTCCGCCGGAAGAGTCCCCTATTGAACCTTCAACGACAGACAATGTATCAATCGAACTCACAGAAACTATCCAGGAAGCTCCCCAATCGAGCGAACTTATCGAGCGCCACTTTACTTGGGAGTATCTAGGGGAATGGAATTGGGACTTACTGATACCTAAAGCATTGTATGACTACTATCATGAAATGCCCAGGCCGCCAACAATAGATTACTCAGTATATGTGACGCACCCCCTGGATGATATCTATATCGAGAGACTGGTTGAAATAATAAACGAGGTGGCGGCGAGAGAGGAGTATGAGAAGTATCAGACAGTAGAATTCGCCACCGCTTTCGTCCAAAGCCTCCCGTATACCGCAGATTCCGTGACGACGCCCCATGATAATTACCCCAGGTATCCGGTCGAAACGCTCGTGGACAACGGCGGTGATTGCGAAGACACGTCCATACTGCTGGCGTCATTACTCAACAGCATGGGGTACGGCGTGGTTTTAATAGAGCTCCCCGAGCACTACGCTGTGGGCGTGAAGGGCGGCGAAAACATATACGGGACTCACTATGAGTACGAGGGTGACAATTACTACTACATAGAGACGACTGGCGCCGGGTGGAGGATCGGCCAGCTTCCGGATGCGTACGAAGATGCTTCGGCTCGCATACATCCGATGGTGCCGGTGCCCATCATCACCCACGAGTGGACCCTGGAAGGCAAAGGCTTCTATGCTGAGCTAAAGGTTAAGGTGAATAACCTTGGAACGGGTACCGCCTCTAACGTGTATGTGTTTGCATGTTTCGATACTGGCGATGGCACAGGGTGGAGTTCGAAACAGAGTGACACATTCAACTTGGAGCCAGGGCACCAAGTAACGGCGACATTAGGCCTTCTTCCCCCACCGCCGGGTGTACATACCAGACTGATGGTGCGAATCGTGATGGGGGGGTATACAGTTGACGAGAGCTACTCGGTTTGGGTTGACACTTAAGTCTACCGGAGGCTGTGGATTACCCCTACGCCCGCGAATACGCGCTTGCGTCAGCTAACCGCTAGATTAACAGCCGCTCTAAAAAGGTGCGCTGAATTTTATACCTGAAGGCTAGGCATGGGATGTTGAGGTAAAAAAGGAATATTATTTTTCGTTTCCGGTTCTATAGATGGTCAGGTAGATCAGAGAGGGCTTTTATCCTGTTGTTCATATTGGGATATTCATCGTTTCTATCAAGGAATAAAGCCTTCATTCCCATCCTTATGGGCTGTCGGAAATCATTTTCGTAATCGTCCCCGATAAACAAATGTTGTTCGGGAAGTAAGTTAGTTTCGTCGAAAACAGCTTTATAAATTAACTGATCTGGTTTTCTCCACCCGAAAGATGCAGATGTAATTACGAAATCAAAGTATTGGTTAATATTATAACTCTTGAGGAGCGTTTCGATACCACCTACAACCTTAAAGTTACTTACAATTCCCAAACCGTATTTCTTTTTAATATGACTTAATATTTCATCAACATTACTATCAATGTAACACCTTGTGGTATAATTCCTCCAAAAATTGTTAAATAGCTGGTCAGCTAATTGATTAACTTTGTTACTCTCAATCTCATCGTTAGCTTCACAAATATACTTAAACATAGTTAGGAAATCATACTCTTTATTCTCCGGTAACTGCTCTACCAGTATGCTCCTGATGTGTAAATATTCTTGGTAAAAGTGATCGAAACTAAGCCAATAATTTTCAGCACCTGAATCTTTGAATGTGTGGTAAGCATAGTCCTTGGGCTCAATAAAACCCTTAATATCAACCAAGGTTTCCATGCAATCGAAGACAAAGAACTTAATATTACTCATTGATGTATATGAATTAATACTCATTATCTGGTACTAATTCGGTCCAGTAAAAAGTAACATACCCATTTTTAAAAAGTGAAGTAGCATTTGTCATTCAAGAGTTTTTGAGAGCGCATACGAAATATTATCCGGTGTATCTTTTTGGCCGCCACTATATCCATGTTTTTCATAGAATATATTAGCGCGTTCGTTTTTCTGGCAGACTTCGAGTGTCACCTTGCAGCAACCGTTTTCCTTTGCTTGATGCTCAATAAAGGCCAAGAATTGCTTCCCGAAGCCCATTCCTTGAAATTTTTTTTTAATGTGGAAGTCATGTATGTTTTGAATCGGTGTATCGTTGAATGTAGAGAAACTTAGAAAGCATACAGCGATACTTATTGGGGCCTGCCGTTTTTCAACGAAATAAACGAGTGTCGTAGGAAATTTCCTTAAATTAGAGGCGAGGGTGTTTTGTGTTTCTTTGGGTAACGGTCGAGGATGCGAAGATTCTTGAGAAAAGTTACCCACCAGGTTGATGACTTGTTCCTGGTCTCCTTCGGTTGATAAGTCTGCGGTACGAAAAGTGATTTGTTTCATTATTTCTCGGTGAAAGCCACTCTTTAAAATCATATTTAGCAACCAGAAGCATTATAGTAGTGAACGCATCAAGTGACAAGTACAAGCTAATATTTGGTATTTTACTGCACAATCTATCTTTTAGTCTAACCACTTAAACGCTTGGCTCTTTGCCAAAAAACGTGAAAAACAAAAGAATGATTGTCTCCAAAAAGGCAAAGTGCATATTATGGTAGCCAAGAGCTATTCACAATAGGTAAATGATTCTGAAGGAAATAAAAGTAAAAGTAGAGTAACTATCAACTTACGAAAGGACAGAGGCGATCTGGGCACGGATTGCCTCTACCAAGTGCGCATCCAAGGGTCCCTTCTCAGCAGCGCGCAGGTTAGCCTGGAGGTGTCTTAAGTCCTTGGTTCCCGCGATGACAGTATGCACCGAGGGATGGCTTAGGGTAAATCGAAGCATAAGCTCCATGGGATCAAGCTGAGGCGCTAATGCGCTCAAGCCTGCCTTCTCCCACCTCAGTTTGTTCTTCATAACCTGAGGTCGATCCGAGGTTTGCACCACGGGGACTCCTTTAGCTACGCCGCCGCGGATGATAGTCCCGGCTCCCCGTTGCGCCACCCAGCCAATCATCTCCTCATTCTCTGGCTCTAGGGCCGAGTAGGGGAGTTGGAAGGTGTCAAAAACACCCATCTTTAGGAATTCTTCCACATAAGGCAGGGTAGTGGATACCCCAATGAATCGGGTTTTTCCCTGGGCTTGGATTGCCTGGAGAGTAGAGACGCAGTTATAGCGCTGGATCTCCTCACGAGTCGGGTTATGTAATTGTAGGATGTCCACATGGTCGGTGCGGAGCCGGGTTAAACTCTCCTCAATGCAATTCAGCAGCCCTTCACGAGACCAGCCGGAGTGGTCTGGGTCGTCCCTCCAGAAGTGGCCACATTTCGTGGCGATAAAATATTCGCTTCGTCGGTGGCCTACGTAGCGACCGATAAACTCTTCGCTGTTTTGGTAGCACCAGGAGGTATCGATAAAGTTGATACCTGCGTCCAGAACTGCGTTAAGGACTCTTTCCGCACGATCTCCGTCAGGAGTCCGGTCCTCGCTGCCAGAGAGCTTGCGCAACTCCATGGCACCATATCCCAGTTGAGTCACCTCCATTCCAGTCCGGCCCAGGGTCATCTTCTGCAACATCATGTGCCTTCTTTCCCGAGTTGGGATTAGGTATTCACAATGCTATTCCCTTTCTACCCGCCTGTCAAGGTTACCGTTGCTGACGGAACTGACCTGCCCCTCCCCAATAATCCAGGTATAATGTTAGATCGGAATCTAAGAAAGGGACGTTTTTACCTACTTGTGGACAAACAACGGGATGTTTGTCCACTCATGAGTACAAATATTTGATACCGTTTGCCTTTTCGGTGTAGTGGGTTCATCAAAAATAATTAGTATTGTCTACATCGATACAGCTTCATAAACATCAATTTCAGGATTTCATTTCGGGTATTTTACCAGCAAAAAACAAAAGCCAAAAGGGAGATAAAAATTCCCCGATACTCGTATACAGTCTAAATTCCACATCGAAATTGGGAAGAAGAAAGATTGTAAAAAATTCTATAAGATAGCCAAAACATCCAATCATCAACAAGACACCCAGAATTTTGGGAATTATGCCCGATTTGTAAAGTGAACCCGACCTGTAAACTAAATATCCAAAAGGAAAGAGCCAAAGGCCATAAAATATAGAAGGCATAAGAAATCCTGTTTTGCGCAAATCGAGAAAAAACATCACCAGAGCCTGCAGCTGACCCGTTTCGAATACTGTCAAGTAGTCAGCGCCGCTCAAAAGCATCACGGAGCAAATTGGAAAAGCTTATCATGACACCGGTATCATTGACTTTAGGTTTGTTATGTCTACTTGTGGCGCTCACTGCTAGTTAAGAATGATTATTTAGAGGTGGCTCGCTAATAGAGTGATAAAGCATAAGGAGGAGAATATGGTGACAGATAAGACTAACCATACAATCAAGCTGAAAGACGGGCGGATGCTGGGATACGCTGAATACGGCAATCCGGAGGGCAAGCCGGTCTTCTACTTCCACGGTTTTCCCGGTTCATGGCCTACTGATAATATTTGTCATTACTCCGTAGAATTTTTCCGGCTCTTTATCTATCGATAGTTTCTCCATAGGACACATTTCTTCCCCACTCGACTTCTTGATATAGGGCACGATTTCAATGAGGCGATATCTAATACCATATCTATGTAATGTCTTAACGGCAAGTTGGCTGCCCACTGGACTGTAGACCTCCTGGCAACCAGCCATGATAGAGAGTAACGCTGCTGCGTTACCCATAATTTTATCGAATATCACTACCTGCTGGTGGTAGAGAGCAAACCTATCAATGTATTCAAGTAAGGGTAGTAACCTGTCTTTAATTGAAGAGAAGATTAATTGATTACCTTCATATACCCAAAGGGTATCATCGCTCATCAGGAATTCGTTGAAGAAATCTGTGTACATTTAAAGCTACCTACTCCCCGATTTTCTTGTTGCTAATTTCCCCACCAGCCAGATAATCGCTGGTATCAAAGCCAGCTGGATAACTATACCCGGCCATCCCTGTTTAATCACTGACCAAACCACGAAGAGAGGATTCGTCTCTAGACCAAGGGGGCTGTAAATTTCTCCCATAGTAAGATATATCACCAGGACTCCTAGACATAGGGCTAAGCGCCCAGCTATCATTGCGCCCAATAATGACCATATCACCCGCAGATTGAGCTTCTCACGTAGTATTCCTGCTACTAAGCCGTAGGCTGAAAGTTCAACAGCTATTTGCGGTAAGATCCGTAAAACTGGCATTCCCGACACAGCATAGCTAGCCAGAGGGGTAAGTAATCCAACAATTAGACCTGCCCGCCAGCCAAATGCCAATCCGGCTATCAATACAAAGATATGTATAGGTAGAAAAGTGGGACCAGCTAGGTGAAATTGGTGAAAGGCCCAAGGCACCAAAACATTCAATAAAACGAAAATAACCGTAAGAACATAACTACGAATGTCAGTGTATTTTAGTATTATTGGAAAAGGTTGAGGTTTAGCAATTGTAATTCTACAAATCATTATTGACCTCCTACAGCTTAATGTATTTGTGATTTCTGTCCCATAAACTTCCGAGCTCTATGAATAACGTCTTCACTCCAAGGAGCGTAAGTCACTGACGAACTGTTCTAGCTGTAAACTCAGAATCATTATCTGACCTGATATACTCTTGAACCCCTATAGCTCCTTCCTTACTTTAGCTCACCAGCATAATCTTTAGGTCATTTACATTAGTTCCAGTGTGGCCAGTGATGATAGCGTCCCCCAATTTCTGAAGAATGGAGGACGTGTCATGATGTACTAAATGGGCAAATATGTCGTACCCTTGCTCTCTGGCGTTGGTAATTGTGGACCAGTCCACAATCCCGCCGGCTAGATCTGTAGGTCCATCGGTACCATCGGAGTCAATAGCAGCGATAACCACTCGGTCGCTCTCGTCAAGCTTCAGGGCAGCACCGACAACAAATTCCTGATTGGGTCCCCCATATCCAGGCTTACCGTGAATAACCACAGTGCTTTCACCACCAGCAATCACAGCACAGGGCGGTCTGATTGGTCTATAGTATCGCTGAATTTCTCTAGCAACGTCGGCGAACAGGCTACCAGCCGCCTTGCTTTCCGCCTCCAGACGAGTAGTAAGTATCATTGAACTGAATCCTAATGCTTCCGCTTTCTCAGCGGCCGCCTCACAGATAGTGGCACTCTTAACCAGAACAAAAGTATGAACAGGTAAGCCTTCGAAATCCTTGGGTGTCTCCAATTCGGGAGTGGCGGTCTCGAGATAGTTCCTGATAGAGCCTGGAACTTGGTTCATCAAGTTATATCTCCCCAGTACCGAAAGTGCATCGGCAAAGGTTGAAGTATCAGGCACAGTAGGGCCGGTAATGTAGTCAAGCGGGTCCTCGGTAACATCGGAGACGGTCAGATTAATAATCTCTGCCGGGAAGATAGCCAGGGCCATTCTACCCCCCTTGATGCGAGAGAGGTGTTTTCTAACAGCGTTGATTTCTCTAATAGTGGCACCAGAGCGTAACAGTAATTCTGTTACCTGTCTCTTGTCTCCAAGGCTAATCCCAGGTACCGGTAAGGGTGCCAAGGCTGAGCTTCCACCGGTAATAGCGCAAAAAACGATATCTCCCTCCTTGGTCGCTTCGGCCATTGTCATTAGTTCTTTGGCGGCCTCCCACCCATAGCGGTCTGGCAATGGGTGGGAGGCCTCTCTTACTTTAATTCTGTGTAAAGTATCAGCCTGACCTCGCTTGACAATTATAATGCCTCCGGAAATCTTTTCCGATAATATCTCTTCCAGAGCTTTAGCAATAGAGAAAGTAGCCTTACCCGCACCAAGAACATAAATATTACCCCTTCGCGACAGGTCAAAATGCAGAGGACCAACAGTTAGAATTTCACCTTGGCAACTGACAAAATCTTGTGTAGCGGTATAAGGATCGAGAGCAGACAATGTATGCTCAATAATATTTATGGCTACTTCTCTTTCCTTTTTGTAGCCGTGCGATGTCAGTTCTTCCCTATTCTTGATATACATGATTATTGCTTTTTCTGTTAGATTAGTTTATCTTTAAAAATGATACCAGCTAGAATGGCTGTCTAAAATTTCTGCCAGCATATTTGGCAACAGGGCCAAGCTCCTCTTCTATCTGCAGCAATCGATTATATTTGGAGGTTCTCTCCGCTCGGACTACACCTGTCTTTATCTGTCCGGCGTTTAACCCGACAGTTAGATCTGCCAGCCAAGTATCTTCGGTTTGTCCAGACCTTTCAGACACCTGTACGCCGTAGCTATTCCTAAAGGCAAATTGAGCCGCATCTAGAGCCTCACTAAGGCTTCCTATCTGGTTAACCTTCAATAGAAGAGCATTCGCAGCTCCCTTCTCAATTCCCTTTCTTAATCGGTTTATGTTTGTAGCAAAGAGGTCATCTCCAATTATCTGGATGTTCAGAGTTCTCGCTAACTCTGCAAAACCGTCAAAATCCTCCTCATCTAGTGGGTCTTCAATTGATTGAAGAGGATATGATGAAACAAGGTCTTTATAGAAATCCATAAGCTCTTCCCGGGTAATTTCCTTCCCCATTAAAGTGTATCTTCTTGTTTTTCTGTTGTAAAAGTGGCTGGCAGCACAATCTAGACTCAGCACAAACTTATCTTTATAGCCGAGTTTCTCTATAGCCAGCAATTCCGCATCAAAAGCTTCTCTTGGATCCTTCATCCCAGGAGGAGTGTACCCACCTTCTACCCCTACATTTAGAGAGTGTTTACCCCATTTTTCAGCCAAGATTCTTCCAAGTTCATAATAGACTTCCATACCCATTCTTATAGCCTCTGAGAAGCTCTCAGCGCCAACAGGTATCACCTGATGTTCTTGAAAATCAAGCTCACTAGCGGCCAGCATCCCTCCCTCTATGAGATCTAAAACTGGCACAGGTAAAATATAGGCATTGGTATCTATATATCTGTAAAGAGGAATTCTAAGACTGGAAGCTGCTGCTTTGGCAATAGCTAAAGACACTCCAACAATTGCGTTAGATCCAAGTTTTGCTTTATTTTGAGTGCCATCCATCTCAATCATAAGCTTGTCTAACTTTCTCTGGTCTCTCACATCTTTACCCACGACCTCTGAAGCAATTGTCTTGTTTACATTATCTATAGCCTTCTTTACACCAAAGCCAGCATATCTCTCTCCTCCATCGCGAAGCTCACAGGCTTCATGCCTTCCTTTGGAGCGTCCGCAAGGAACATTAGCCCTACCAAGAACTGTATTATTTACCCAGACATCAACTTGTACCGTCGGGTATCCACGACAATCAATAATTTCCCTACCCTTCACCGTTGTGATTTCGAAGTCTTTTCCCATGGTATATCCTTTATAGTTTTTAATTCATAATGAGTTTGATACAGTTTATACTAAAATAGGTAAAGATCGCTGGGCTTCGGGATAAACCAAAACTTTAGGTTTCCTTTTGGTGGAAAGTCGCAAAGCCATATCTAAGCCCTCTTGGATAGAACCTGCTGGTATCATCATCATCTCCTTTATGATATGTGATGGCACATTGGGTGAATAAGCAATAATTTTCACACCCTTTTCCAGAATTTTAGATAAAAGAAATGCATGATCCATCTGAATTTCATAATTATTCCTCACCCTCGTCTCTACTTCCTTGGGTGTTGCAGCACCCGAAAATGCTCTCAGCATAGCTTCCCCCATCGAGCCTAAACCATCCCAGGAAGCTGAGTAGAAAACAACCACAGTTTCAGAAGATGCGATGGCATCCACTGCTATCAATGCCTTCAGCGATTGGTAGAAATCAACATCCAAAGGTTTTCCAGGAGTAGTAATAATGATGTCTGGCTGATCGGGAATTGCTACCTTGGCAAATGAATTAACAAAACACACCCCATTTTTATGAGCCTCTATCATATCTCCAGCAAAAACGCCCATAATTCTTAGGTCTTTATTGAGAACAACATTAACAATGAAATCAAGTCCTGTCATTAATGCACACTCAACCATATCTTCGTGGACAGGATTCCCTTCTAAGATTCCGGGCTTAGCCAAGGGATGCCCTATCATCTCCGGCGAGTGGTTAAACCTCATGGTTTCCTCCCCAGAAACTCCGGGCAATAAACTTTTTGGGCCTCCAGTGAAGCCAGCAAATTCATGTGGTTCAATCTGCCCCAAAGCTATACGCAAATCACTTTCTAAGACTAAGCTGTTTATCCAAACAGGGGTGCCTCTCTTTGTATTTCCTAAGAAAGTTAACCTGTTTGAATCTAGGGCCTTATGGTTAATAACTCGGAGCCGCTTAGCCCAATCGTTGCCAATAATTCGAGCTATTTCCTTTGGTGTACTTGGTCTGTGAACTCCACACGCTATAATAATTGTAATCTGATTTTCGCTTATTCCTGCTTGATGAAGCTCATTGATAATAGGGGGTAGCAGTATCTCTGCTGGAACAGCCCGGGCATAGTCACTTACCAGAATGGCTACCTGTTTTCTTCCTAAGGCTATATCTCTCAGTCTTTTGGTTCCGTACGGATTTCCTAAAGCTTGCAAATAGCCCGTAGGCCACCGTATTTCCTCCGGCTCCTCAAGTCTAATACAACCGATGTAGTTTCTCTGAGGGATTTTTATAGTCGTTTCATTTTGTGTGTCTTTATAATAGACATAATCCATTTTATTCTAATACTCTACTCTTACTTCATGAAAGCCTATGCCCCAGACTGAGGTTATCGTCATATACTCAAAAGGTCCTTTCCTTAAGGACTCATACAGTTCCCCAAAGTTAGAAGGACTGGTTGGGGTCAGCATTAGGTTTTCTCCTAAATGCGTTCTTTGCATGCATTGTACTCCTAACTGAGAGGACATATCAACGTCCTAGTGCTATTATATTAAAGAATTATTGGCTGTCATCTCCTCACACTTAAACCGAAGCTAGAATTTTGCTAATAGACGGAATAAAACACATTGTTACAAACTGGTATTTTACGCACAAAACAGGTTTTGGGCAAGTAACACAAAGGTTCTAATTTGTATCTAAAATAACGGTTTAGGACACCTGATAGCAAATCCGGTATGCGCTACCAAAAATATCTCCTTATTCTCATGTCTGAAGCTTAGGCGTGGGACTTCTGATTAAGAAAGGAACGTTTTTATACTCAGGTCACAATCCGTCATTTTGCGCAATTCTTCATAGTATGTTTTTAATTGAATAGAACTCTGACAAGAAGCTAAAAGTAACTGTCTTTCATACATATCACTTCGTCAGTGGTATAACATATTATAAAGGTGTTAGATTATCTTCCGTCCCTGAGGGCGCTATAATTCAGTAACAAGTGGCATTTCCCCACCTTGCCGCTTTTCTTCTTATCATCTATACTATCCAAGAGGAAAAATGGTTGACATAGCCCTTATAAATGGAACCATCTGGACAGGAAATTCTCAGCAGGCATGGGCGGAAGCACTGTCTGTGCGGGGAGATAAGATCGTAAAAGTCGGTTCCACTAAAGAAATAAAAGATAGCATCACCTATAGTACCCGAACGGCTGACCTCGAAGGAGATCTGGTTCTCCCCGGCCTCACTGACTGTCATACCCACTTTATCAATGGCGGTTTTACTCTCCAGCGTATTCAATTAAGAAGCGCGGGAAGTAGCCAGGAATTTATTTCCCCGATACAAGCCAAGGCGAGAGAGCTTCAGAAAGGTGATTGGATACTGGGTGGGAGATGGGACCACGAACAGTTCACTCCCTCTGAACTACCCAGCAAGGAATGGATCGATGCGGTAACTCCCGAAAATCCCGTTTGTGTCCACCGCCTTGACGGTCATATGGTGCTGGTAAATAGCTTGGCTTTAAGAATCTCCGGCGTCAACAAAGAGACACCAGACCCGGCCGGTGGCGAAATTCTCAAAGACTCAGCCACGGGAGAGCCAACGGGTATTCTGAAAGACGCTGCGATTCGCTTGGTCTACGACCATATCCCCAAGCCTTCCTTTAGAGATAAACTCAAGGTCACAGAGACTGCCCTGAATCATGCAGCCGAGAAGGGTGTGACTTCCATCCATGATATGTCAGACGCATCATCTTTCCAGGTTTACGAACAACTGGCCAAGCAGGGAAAACTAACTGCTAGATTCGCGGTGTATCTCCCAATTACAGACGTGGATGCTGAAAAGCTACCTAAATTGAAATCTTCCGTTGGCAATAATTCCTTAAAATTCGCCGGACTGAAGGGATTTGTAGACGGCTCCCTGGGTTCAACCACCGCTTACTTTTTTGAGCCTTACACGGATAACCCGCAGACATGCGGATTGCTCCATGCCCAAATGTTACCGGAAGGGATTATGGAGCAACGAATCCTTAAAGCAGATCAGGCTGGACTTCAGGTGGCCGTTCATGCTATTGGGGATAAGGCCAATAGCATTCTCCTTGATATTTATACCGAAGTTGAATCTCAGAACGGAAAAAGAGACAGGCGTTGGCGCATTGAACATGCCCAGCATCTCCAGTCGGAAGATATGGTGAGAATAGGAAAGCTGGGTATCATTTGTTCTATGCAACCTTATCATCTGATTGACGATGGGTGTTGGGCGAAGAAAAGGATCGGAAAAGAGAGGCTGCAAACTGCATACGCGTTTCATTCACTTTTGAATAATGGCGTGACTCTGGCTTTCGGTTCAGACTGGCCAGTTGCTCCGCTTGATCCTTTAGCCGGAATCTACGCAGCAGTAACACGCCGAACCACTAATGGAAAGAATCCCCAGGGACTGGTTCCCAAGCAGAAACTTTCCCTGGAAGAAGCGGTCAAATGCTATACCGTGGACAGTGCTTATGCCGAATTTTCTGAGTTGTTAAAGGGTACAATTGAGGAAGGGAAGTTGGCTGATATTGTTGTACTTGACCGGAATATTTTCAAGGTTCCACCTGAACAGCTGCTGGAAACAGGGGTTAAAATGACTATCGTTGGTGGTAAAGTAGTTTATGAGAAGTGATTTCCTCATGGATGTCATGGTACCAGACGCACGTAATCGTCAAGAGAAATAGAATTCATGTATGACTAAAGCACGATTTACCTGTTCCATCTTCGCTATTCGGAGGTGATAATAATTAACCCACATAACTGGAATTGAAGGAGATTATCATGACGAATCAAAGTCAAACTAAAGATGAATCTCAATACTCACTCGCCAAAATTTTGGGTATTTAGGTCGTGACAGCGATGCCAATGCCAATCCTTTCCTTTGTTATCGGGCCAACGATAGCATCGCAAGTCGACCTGAAGGTTGAGATCGTTCGCTGGATAATAATCACCGTTGGTTTGGCCTGGCTTTTCGTCTTGTCAAACGTGCTGCGTGTTACTGCCAATCTAGCTGGAAATCGGGAAACGGTGACAAGTGCAAATAAATATAGTATAAGCGACACTTCTTGTTAAAGCATTACAGTAAAGCTACACAATTAGCCAACTTGTGTTACCCGTCCTAGAAGTGGTTCTCTTGGCTAATACAATAACGTTATTCTTTTTTAGGTAGTATTTAGTTATTAGAAATCCTGGCTGTAGCTCGTCTTTCATGTTACGATGTATACCAATAACCTGAAACACAAGAGTGGGAAAGGAGAGAACAACGGCAGATCTGAGGATAGAGAAACTGGCTCAGACACTGGTTGATTATTCGGTAGCAGTTCGTGAGGGTGACCGCGTGTTGATAAACGGCAGTGTCCTGGCTGAGCCGCTGCTGAAGGAGATCTATGTCAGGGTATTGCAGTCAGGAGGACACCCATTGGTGATGGTCTCTCTGCCTGATACCGAGGAGATTTTCTTTCGTTACGCTTCAGATGAACAGCTCAAACATGTGCCCAAACCGCTAGAACTGGTCATGGAGACATACGATGTGCGCATTTCGATAATTGCTGAGAGTAACACTAAAGCTCTCAGCAATGTGGAGCCGGGCAAAATAGTATTGCAGCAGCGGGCGCGCACGGAATTAATGCGCACCTTCATGCGCCGTTCTGCCGCCGGGGAGCTACGGTGGACAATGGCCCCTTTCCCAACCAACGCCTTTGCCCAAGATGCCGAGATGAGCCTCAGCGAATACGAGGACTTTGTCTATGGTGCCTGCTTGCCTGATATGGATGACCCGGTGGAATACTGGCAACAGTTTTCGGCCCGCCAAGAAAAGATAGTCAGCTGGCTAAAGGGGAAAGCAAACTTACATATCAGAGGTCCGGAGACTGATTTGCGTCTCAGTATCGCCGGGCGTAGTTTTGTAAACTGTGATGGCCACTACAATATGCCTGACGGAGAGATATTTACCGGGCCGATTGAGGACAGTATTGAGGGCAATGTCTATTTTTCATATCCGGCAATATACAGAGGGAGAGAGGTAATCGGTGTCCGGCTATGGTTCGAGCAGGGTAAGGTAGTTAAAGCAAGCGCTGACAAGAACGAAGACTTTCTACTCCAGGTACTGGATACTGACGCAGGCTCACGCTTTGTGGGCGAGTTTGCCATTGGTACCAACCAAGGCATCACTCGCTTTACCCGTGAGATACTGTTTGATGAGAAAATAGGCGGCAGCTTCCATATAGCACTGGGCGCCGGCTACCCTGAGACAGGCAGTAAAAATGAATCAGCCATCCACTGGGATATGATATGCGACCTCCGTGAAGACGGTGAGATATGGGTTGATAACGAACGCTTTTACCAGAACGGTAAATTTATGATTGATATTTAAGAAGGCATAGCTTTTCGTTGGAGTACAACCAATCTGTACCTTTCGCACAGTTTACATTTCATCTTTTTGTTGCCTCGTAACAAGCCAAATCGTTGTCTAAATCATTCTTCAAATTTTCCCTCTTCAATTCTGTTTCGAATTTCTCGTGTGTTAACGTTTCAGAAAATAATATTTATTATGTGACCTGCCCCCTAATAAACTAATGCCTAGTATGGAAATGGACGCAACAGCGACAATGATTAAGACAATAAATAGCACAGCATAAAAAACAGCAAAAAATATAAATAGATTAGTAAATACATAGTAAGTGATACCAGCGTCCACCCATATTGTTATGAAGTTGAAAAGAAACCAAGTTGTTGTCAATGCAACAAACCCTCGGGCAGTTCCCTTTATATCTGCCTGACTAAGTGTCATCGAACTTCCAATGCAGAATGCAAGGTAGATAAAAAGATAGAACTGCCATCTTGATAATTGCCCCCAGGTAAAGATGCCCTTGAGAATTTCTGTAACAAAGCCCAAAATATTCTGTAGCTGAGTCATGATTACTATCCTGAAATTAAGGTTAGTGTTAATAGAAGTATAGTCGCTGGATATTTTAGGGACATCTATTCCGAGTAAAAAGATACAAAGCAAGTATATAACTAGGGAACCAAGGAGAATAGGGCCTATCCCAATGAAGAAATTTCCTACGACATGATAAATATTACTAGGGTTGTACGCGTGATTTACATATCCAAGGGTTCCTGTATCAGGATCAGGGTCAAAAAGCCGAACTTCAATAAGGCGATGGCCGAAGATAACGCATAACAACGCGTGCCCAAACTCATGTACCATTGTACCGAGCCATCCAAAAAATATTAGATATATTTTCCGTCCCAAAGCAGTGGATGCTTGATGCTCGATATATCCTGCCAGTAGGTTCATTGTGGTGGCTAGAGCTAACCCAGGCCCAAGAATGACAAGGACTCCTATAAAAGTTATGTAAAAGGTCTTCCAGCAGTAACCGAAAAATGAGATAAGTATTTCCAAGGTATCCTATCTTTCAATAACTAAATAATTAAATATTACTGTTCAGCGTTATCCAAGTACACCCAATTTTTTATGATACTGCCAAGGATATATGCTAACGTGAAACTGAAGCCGGATGCTACAGTAGGATTGGGGAAATAACCGGCAATCCAATTGGTTTAAAAGAAGCCACAAAGCCAAGCAATTGCTAATATTACCCCCCACTTAAAAGTTCGTTTAATAATCATCATTATACCCCCCCCCTTGACACGCTCCCATTAATTGGTCCACCTTGTAAGTTGGTATTTTCGCGTACTGGAGATGGTCGGTAGCCTAGGGAGCTACAAAATCGTATCTGATTCTAATCCATCCGCCAGCATTCAATCAATATCTCTTTATCAATTGCTCCGCCTCAGGGGGACAAAAGGATGCAATTGCTTCCTCTGATATAACAGAAGCCCCATCATGAGACAGATGGGGCTTCTACTTCATTCATTGCGTATAAGTAGTGCTAAACACACAGTATGATACCCTGATTTAGGTTCATGGTGTCAGCGAGAGTAACAAAACGCTATTTTGTGCAGTCAATCAGATTAAGGTAAAAAATAACAAATATTATCTTACCAGACTGCTAAAAAAGTCCCTCTTTTACCTTACGGCTTCACGCCTAGCCTTCAGGTTTGGAATTCAGCGCACCTTTTTATGAGGTCTGTAACAAACTGTCAGAATGTTTCTCTTTGCCATTAGGGATGAAAAGGTCTACAATTCTACAGTGACGACATAACCTGAAGCGATGACCGGTCGTACCGGTCAGCAATACAAGGAAGTAAAACGGGAGGATACAATGCGTGACAGAGTGAAGATTGCGGCCGTTCAGATGAATCCCAAGATTACGGCAAATAGAGAGAATCTCGACAAGATTCTGCATGAAGCGAGAGCTGCTGCCGGCAATGGTGCTGACCTGGTAGTGTTCCCAGAGTGTGCCTTAACTGGCTATGTGTTTGCCAGTCGTGAAGAAGCAATACGGTTTATGGAGTCCATTCCCGGCCCCAGTACGGATAGACTGGCAGATTGCTGCCAGGAGCTTGGCGTCCACATCATTTTTGGCCTACTGGAAATAGACGGGGACAGATGCTTCAATGCTGCGGCACTAGTGGGACCACAAGGGCTGGTGGGAAAATACAGGAAGAACCACCTGCCGTTCCTGGGTGTTGACCGCTTCCTTGATCCCGGAGACAGCCCTTTTCGTGTACACAGGACACCGGTAGGCAATATCGGTCTGCATATCTGTTATGATTGTAACTTCCCTGAGAGCGCACGGGTTATGGCATTGCAGGGAGCCGATATACTGGCTCTGCCCACCAACTGGCCAGAGGGTCGGGGAAATATTGCCAAGTACGTAGTCAACACCCGCGCCTTAGAGAATAAAGTCCATGTTGTAGCCGTGGACCGTGTTGGCGAAGAGCGCGGAGTTCGGTTTCTGGGTCGCAGTAAGATTGCCAATGCCTGGGGAGATACACTCGCCAGAGGTAGCGATGACAAGGAAGAGATTATTTATGCCGAGGTTAGTCTGGCCGCGGCCAGACAAAAACACATTATCATAAAGGCGGGTGAGTTTGAGGTAGACTACATACGTGACCGGAGACCAGAGCTATATGGAGAGATAGTTAAAACCGCCGGGTCTGAACACGAGGTCTGAAAAGCCGGGAACGAAAAAGACAACACACGAACATTGACCAATCTCTTGAGCCTACGATGGAACGAAGTTGGTTAAGAAGGTGCCTACCCTTCTGCTTAGGAGAGAGGAGCACTATTGTGGGATTGATTTCCCCGAAGGGGCCTCGTTACGTAACAACAAGCTATTTTGTTGAAACTAGATTGATAGGGCGAATACCTTTGAGAAAGTTCTTGTTTTTAACTTGAATAGCCCACCTTACCGGACTTGAACCACGCTTCTAACACTTAGTCAGAACGTGCGATACCAGAGAGCGTTTCACTATCCATCGGTGTGTTTTGCTAGCATTTTTTGCTAACGGACTTCTGAGCATGAAAAAGTATGGAAAGTTACTAGAAGGTACAAAACGTGGCTAAACTGAAAACTCAGAGGTGCTAATAATTACTATTATTCATTCGGCGTTACGATACGCATGTATCTTTTAATCAGGGTATCAAGACACTAGGTCAACCGACACCCTGATTTTATGCTTTTATTGCCAAAATATCAAATAACCAGAGCCTACAAAGGTTCCCTTTTTGTAAACCCCTTTCCTCAACGTGCAGAGCCACCAGGTAGGGTTCAAATAGGAAGACTGGACTCACAATCATATAGTTATTCGCCTTTGCACATCAACATCGTCCTGCAGTAGGATTAATGGTGGCTAGCATTGATGCTAGTGTGTGCTACCGAAACGGAGGAGTTGCAAAATGAATAAAGAAAGAGGGAAATCAGAATCT